>Ga0209666_1002699_pt1 | contig 13143 bp, 3 predicted proteins | sample SaaInlV_125m_DNA_FD_184679 | JGI IMG/M metagenome (GOLD analysis project Ga0209666, IMG submission 184679) | Marine microbial communities from expanding oxygen minimum zones in the Saanich Inlet - Saanich Inlet SI037_S3LV_10m_DNA (SPAdes)... | ecosystem: Environmental > Aquatic > Marine >...
CGCGCGCCGAGTCGTCCGCCGCCGCCGCCGCCGCGAGCTTCGCCAACGCGCGCGTCTCGCCGGTGGTTGAGGTTTTCGAGTCGGAGCGCTTCTTCCCGCTGGTGGGCTGGCGCGAGCCCAAGAGCCCGTTCGACGAGTTCTTCACCGCGCGGTACGGGGACGTGCGCGGCGCCAACTCCGCGTCGCACTTCCGCGACGTGCCGCTCCCCGAGGGCTGGCGCTGGGTCGGGCCCTGGACCGTCGACCGCGACCACGACGTGGACGACAAGGGATGGGCCTACGGCGTCAACTGGGTCACGCGGTGGCCTCCGCCGCGCGGGTCGCACAAGCGGGGCCTCAACGCCACCAGGCGCCGGCGCTGGACGAGAAGAAGAGCGCTCATCGGGGACGACGTCGTGAGCGGTTCGACGCCGTTGGACGTCGACGACGTTACTTTTTGGCGCGGCGCGACGTCCGGTCCGAACCCGTCCGACGGAGAGAAGACTGTTTCGTCGCGTTCAATCGCGTTGCCTCTGGGATGCGGCGACGCGCTCGCGGGAGGCGCCGCCGATCTCGCGCTGGACCTGCGTCTTCTCCACGACGACACGCGCGTCGTCTCCGGGTCCGAAGCAGAGTCCGAAGCGGGTTGGGCGTTCGATGCGTCGTTCGAGGGTCGCGGGGAGGAGGCGAGCCTCCTCGGGGTCGTGCCCGCCACCGCGGCGTGGCCCGTGCCCGCGGGCCGGCTGGGGAGCGCCGTCGGCAAAGGCCCGTGGCTGGCGTTGTGCGGCGGAAAGTTCGTCGCCGTCACCTCCGAGCGCGACCCGGACGTCGCGTCCGCCTCGGGCGTGGACGCGCTTCAGGATGGCGTGTCTGCGTGGCGCCTCGTGGCTCGCGCGCCCGCGGTGCTCACCAACGCGCTCCCCTGCGCGCTGCGGTTCGCCGTCGTGCGCGACGCGGACGGCGCGACCGTCGCGCGTGGCGTCGCGCCGCCGGGGACGCCGACGGGCATCTTCGACGCCGACCCGCGCGTCCCGTCGCGCCTGGAGCTCGTGCCTCTGGACGCGCGCGGGCGCCCGACGGGCGCCTGCGTCAGGGCGGTCGGGCTCTTCGGCGACGCGCGGTACGACGCGGTGCGGGATCCTCGCGCGGGAGGATCCCGGGTTCGGATCCCGTCGGAGGCGCTCGTGGCGCCGTTTCGCGAGAACGAAAACGAAAACGCAAACGAAAGCGGCGTCGCCGCGCCGCTTCGGCTCGCCGTGTCGGTGGACCGCGCGGACCCCTCCGGCGCGCATGGTCGTCCCGGCGCGCCCGCTCCGCTGGTCGTCGACGTACGGACGCCGCTGGTCGTCGCGAACGGGTGTCCTTTCGCGCTGGCCGTCTCGTCGTTCGCGACGGGAGGCGTCGGCGGCGTCGTCGTCGCGCCCGGCGAGCACGCGCCGGCGGCGACGCCGGAGGCGGCGCCTGAGCGGCCCGGAGGGAAAAAAAAGGCGCCGGACGCGGCCGGCGCGCTCGGGTCCGGCGCGCTCGCGCCGCGAGAGCTGTGGGTGGGCGCGCCCGGCGGCGCGGCGACCAAGATCTCGCTCGAACCGGGCGCACCCCCCCTGCGGTTCGCCGTGGCCGCCGCCGGAGGAGAGGTTGAGCTCGCGGCGTCGGCGGCGGCGTGGGCTCCCCCGGGAGTCTCCGCCGCCGCGCCGGCGCCGAGCCTGCGCGTTGCGGTCGCGCCGACGCTCGCGGTGCTCAACCTGTCGAACGTGGCCGTGGCCGTCCTCGCGGCGGACCGAGGCGCGGGCGCGGCGCCGCAGGTGCTCCCGCCGGGCGCGGGACCCGCGCCCGTGACTCGAGGACACGCCCTGCGCGCCGCGCGACAAAAAAACCGCGCGGGGGACGACGACGGTTCTGTCGCGCTCGCCTTCGGCCTCGCCGGCGCGTTCCCTCTGGCCCGCGAGGTGCCCGTGGCGGACCTCGCCGCCGCCTCCGGCGGCGTCCTGGTGTGCCTTCCCGGTGCTCTCGCTCAACCTGACGAACGCGGCGGTGACGTCGACGTGTCCTTTTCGCCGGCCGCCGCCGTGCTCCGCGCGACGGTGGAGCTTGCCGGAGACGGGTGTCGTCTGGTCGTGCTCCGCGGCGGCGACGGCGCGGCGAGCGCCGCGGCGGCGAACGTGCGCCTCGAAAACTTCCTTCCGCGCGAGACCGTCTGGGCGAGGCAGACGAGGCGCGTTACGACTCGCGGCGAGGGCGAAGACAAAGGCGCGTCGGGGCGGTTCGTCCCGACGGGCGCGTGGGTGGAGGTGGGGACGGGGTCGTGCGTCCCGTGGGCGCTCGAGGACCCGGCTCGGCTCGAGGCGCGGGAAGCCCCCTCCGCGTCGTCCGCGTCGTCCGCGCCCGTCCCCCGGCGCGAACGAGGCGCGTCGAGGTTCGCCGGCCACGACGACGACGACGACGACGTCGACGTCGATGACGAGGACGAGGCGCTCGAGCGCGAAGACGAGGACGCCTTTCTCACGGCGCTCGCGGGATCCGCGGACGCGTCGGCGGCTTCGGTTTCGTCCCATCCCGCGTTCGTCGAGGTGTACGTCGGCGACGATCCGGAAAAAGCCGAAAAAGACGCGGCCGCCGACGGCGAAGCGTCGGCTTTCGCGGTGCTTTCGGTCCCCGCGGCGGTCGCCAGGGGGGCTCAGAGCGCGACTCGCGGCGGCGACGACTCGCTTTTCGCGGACGGGGAACTCACCCAGCCCGCGGCGTTCCTGCGAGCGCGCGGAAGCGGTGACGCGCTCGTCGCGGTTCGGAGGCGGTTCGAGAACGGACGCCTCGCGCTTTCGTTCGCGCCCGCCGCCGACGCCGAAGAAGACAAAAAAGCCGCTTTTTCGAGACTCGATTCGCGTACCAGTCTCGCGGTCTCGCGCGCGGCGGGTTCGCCGGAAGACGCGCCGGGTCCGATCGGCGCGGAATCCGTCCTGGAGCTGTCGCTGCCGAGCCTGTCGCTGAGCGTGGTGGACGGCGGCGAGGAGATTTTGTTCCTGAGCCTGGACGGCGTCGAGGCGCGCCGCGCGTCCGGCCTCGGCGTCGCCGGCGGATCCGCCGCGACGGAGCTCGCGGTGGCGGCGCTGCAGGCGGACGACCCGCACCCCGGCGCGGCGTTCCCCGTCATGGTGTGGCACGACCCCGAGCGAGGCCCGCTGCTTCGCGCGACGCTCACCTCCGTGGCGCGCGAGCCGAAGTCTTTGTCTTTGTCCCCAAACGTCGCCTCCTCCGCGAAGGAAAAAGAAAACGAGTCCGGCGAGGACGAGAGGTTCGCCGGCGCCGAGACTCGGTTCCCGGCGGCGTGCTTCGCAACGACGCCCGCGGGCGTGCACCTTCGCGTGCACGAGAGTTTGGTGTGGCGTCTGGTGGCGTTCGCGAGCGCGCTCGCGGAGGGCCAGGATCCCTCGAGACGCGTCTCGGGGGATGGTTCCGGCGCGAGCGCGTCGACGGCGCGCGCGGCGTCGACGGAGAGCGCGGCGTCGACGAAGGCGAAAGCCGAGGACCCGTCTTTGCGCCTCGACGTCCTGCGCGTCTCGCGTTTCGTCGCGCGGGTCACGTTCAAGCCGGCGTCTTCTCGGCGCCCGCCGAGCGTGGGGCCCGCGCTGGCGGCGACGCTCTCCATGCTGAACTTGGACAAACTGCGGTTCGAGGTTGGCGAGTTCCAGCGGCGGCGCGCGCGCGCGCGCGCCTCGCAGCTCGCCGCCGCCGTGCTGGCGCACGCAAAACGCGAGGGCACCAAGCAGGCGCTCGCCGTGCTGGCGTCGGTGAACCACCTTTCGAACGTCGCGGGCACTTTGGAGCGCGCGGGCGAGACCCTCCGCGGGCTCGGGGAGAGCGACGTGGGCGACAAAAACGCCACTGACAAAGACGCCAAAGACGGCGGCGACGGATTTCGCCGCTCGGCGGTGGGCGACGCCGTGGACGAGCTCACGGGCGGTCGCAAAAACGTCGTCACGGGCGCGCTCGTCGGCGGCGGCGAGCTCGCCGCCGGCGTTCTCGGCGGGGTGGGCGGCATTTTCACGAAATCCATCGCCGGCTTTAAGAAATCAGGCCTACAGGGTCTCGCGGACGGCGCCGCGCGCGGCGTGGTGGGTTTAGGCACCAGCACGGCGGCGGGCGCCGTCGGCTTCGCCGCACGCGTCGTGGAGGGGGTCGAGGCCACCGTGGGGGGCGTGTCTAACGGCTTAGAGGAGGCGCTCGTCGCCACCGACGCGGCGGCGCTCGCGGCGGCGAAACCGCGGCGTTTGTCGCTCGCCGTGCGCGGCGACGGCGTCGTTCGCGCGTGGGACGAACGCGACGCCGAAGGCGCGCGTTTAATTCGAGTCGCGTCGACGTCGACTCCGCTGACGACGTCGACGGTGGTGGATACCCTCAACCCGCTGAACATCGGGAACACGCTGGGCAGTTTCAACGCGCCGCGCGGACGTCCGTTCGCCGGCGGGCGGCTCGAGGCGTTTGCGCCTTTAAAAAACGGACGCGCGCTGCTTCTCTCCAACAGGCACGTCGGCGTCGTCGCCGTCGCGGAGGAAAGAGTGGAGTGGATCATGGCGTGGTCGGAGGTGGTCGCCGTGCGCGTGGGAGACGCAGAGACGGACCCAGCCGGCGTCTCGGAGTCGGACGTCGTCGTGCTGGGCCGAGACGCGTCGGCGCGCTCGGCGCGGGAAATCGCCGCGTGCGGCTCGGCGGACGCCGCCGCCGCCGCCTCGCGGCGCGTCGCGGAAACGTGGGCCGCCGCGCGCGCGGCGGCGGCGCGGCGCGGCGGAGGCGGAGGCGCCAGAGGGGGAGGCGTGTTTTGAGCTTACCGCTTTTAAAAGACATGTAACGCGGTGTACACTGATACGATGCGTCTTTCGATTTACCTTTTCACTACCTTACAAAAAAACGACGGCGCCGACAAAAAGACGAACTTCCCACCGTCGCGGCGCTCAGACGTGCGCGGCGTACATTCGGTTTCCGGTCGGGTTCTGCACGACGGCGCCTCGCGGCGCGGCTTTCTGGTTCACCTCCTCGAACACGGCGTGGAACTCGCGGTGGTGGATCTGGTTCTGGTCCTTGTCCATGGCGTAGCACAAAAACACGGCGTCCACCACGTTGAGCATGATCATCACGAAGAACATCAGCACCACAAACGCCACGACGCCGGCGAGTACACCCACCAGCGCCGCGTACAGACCCGCGTTCGCGTCCACCGAAACGATAAACGTGGCGTACGACAAAAGCCATGTAGCTACGCCGAACCCGCCCGCCAACACGAACGCCGTACCCTGTAAGATCATCCCCGGGAACGCGTACGTGCCGTACGCGGCGAGGAAGTTCCGGGAGAGCAGGTCCGTGACGTCGGCGGCGGCGTCGCAAAACGCCGCGCCCGTCATCGCCGCCTGCAGCGTGGCGAATTTCGAGATGTACTCGATGATCGCGTACACGCACTCCAGGCACGTCGTCACCAGGCACACTAAGATGTTCCCGCGGTTGTCCTCGTCCCGTCGCATGCGCTCCGCGGCGGCTTTGCCGATCTCCACCATGGTCAGCACGAACGACCCGAACGCGATGGTGCCGAAGGAGGGCCCCAGCGCGTTCCGCAGCGAGTCGCCGACGAGCCCTTTAAACTCCGTCGTGCCCGCCGGGGCAAAGTACCACTGGCACATCGTGCCTCCGATGACGTACATGCGCGTCTCCAGCGCCAAGGACGTGACCCAGATGAAGCTGATCGTCGCGAGCGCGGAGTAGAAGGGCACCCACGTGTCGACTTGCCACGCGCAGCAGTCCACGGCGTCGCCGGCGAAGTCGGCGCACGCGCCCGTGGACTTGGCGACGGCGCGCGACGACACCGCGACGCTCCCGTTCATAAACGCAAACGTCATCGCGAACACCGCGGGCACGATGTACACGAGCGAACTAAAACTTAAACCCACGGTGGTGGTGATGATGTGCGGGTTATCCCTAAGACCTTGCGTGGAGACGGACAGGAGCGACGCCACTAAGTTGAGCTCGTCCGTCCAGAGGTAGAAGCAAAACGCCGTGAGCGCGGTGAGCAGCGCGAAGACGATCGCGGGGATGAGCGAGCCCATCGCGAGGAACGCCACTGCGAGCGCCGCCATGACGCCCACCTTGGCGTACACCACGGTCCACACCATGGTGTGCGCGCACTGCCGGAACAGCCACAGCATCGCGAGGCCCAGGAAAAACGACGCGCCGAGCGCGACGGCCAGCCACGGGACGGCGCCGCGCTGAAACGCGTCGGCGTCGAACGGCGCGCTCGGATCCGCCTCGGCGCTCGCCGCGTTTTCCGATGCTCCGACGGTGCGCGAACCCAGACTCGCGCTCGGCCCGTCGCCGCGCATCGCCTGCTTTCGGAACCTCGCCTCGTTCGCGGCGAGGACGTCGTCGAAGTGGAACGAAGGCGCCGAGCACGCGCCGCCCGAGCGCATCGCCGCCGCGTCCGGGCTCTCGGACTGGTTCTGGTACGCCAGCACGCCCCCGGCGGCGGTCGCCACGACCACAGCCAGGAGCACCCAGGACCAGACCGCGTCCTGCTTTTTCCTGCGATGCGCGCGACGGGAGGAGGGGGGGGCGGGTGAGCGGAGGCGCGCGGAAGGGGCGTCTCCGGGAACGCGCGCGAGGCGCGTACGCGCTAAAAAATAAAATGCTCCTCTTCCAGGGGTGTTGCGGGAAAATCTCCACGTGGCGAGTAAAACGGGGGGCGGTGGGAGGCGCGCGTACCTCGGGCCGTGGTTGTAGACGCCCTCGGGGACGCCCAGAGGGGCGTACGCCGTGGCCATCGTGTCGAGAGGGACACGACGCGCGTTGGACTGACGGACCCGGGGAGGGTTGGGAAGCTCGTCGTCCGAATCTCGCTCGTTGTTGTGAACGACCGGGCGAAAAACCGCGACGTGCCGCGCGCCACGAGAAATCAGGGTTTTGATCGGGCGCTCGATGGGGGTTCACAGACGGTGGTTTCCCCCGACCGCATCCGTCATCGCGAGGCCTGCACGACACGCGTCGCGCCGCTCGCGCCGCGCCACACTCGCTCGAGCGGTCCACCCTCCCCGGTCGACGCTCAACGTCCCTCGCGCGTTTCGCGTAAGGACACCCGCGAAGCGTCGTCCACGCACGACCGCCCCGGCGCGCGTCTCCGTCGCACGTCACCGGCTCGCACGTCGCCCTTATCGATAAGCGAAGCTCGCGCGCGCGCGCTCAGCTCCCGTCGCGATGTCGTGCGCGTCCACCTCTTCCGCGGCGGCCACCGCGGCGCGCGCTCTCACCAGCCGCGCGGCTTCCTCTAAACAGATCGGCGCCGCCGCGCTCCCCGCGCGTCGCCGCCCGGTGCGCGCGGCCGCGACCGTCCGCGCGGGGGCGCTGGGCGATCCGCCCGTGCCCGTCGCGGTTCGCACCGCGCAGGGCCAGGTGATGGACTGCTTCTCGGCGCTGATGATGAACCGCATCATCTTCATCGGCGAGCGCATCGACGAGGACACCGCCACGCGGGTGTGCGCCGAGCTCCTCGCGCTGCAGTACGACGACCCCAAGAAGGACATCCGCATCTTCCTCAACTGCACCTCGGGAACGCAGTACTGCGTCACCACCATCCTCGACATGATGGAGTACGTCAGCTGCGACGTGTCCGTCATCGGCATGGGCTGCGTCGCGGGCCCGCCCGCGATGATCCTCGCGGCCGGCGCCAAGGGTAAGCGTCTGGCGTACCCCAGCGCGCGGATCATCCTCAGCCAGCCCCTCGGCGGCCTCTCGGGAACCTCCTACGAGGTGCGGATCCAGGCGAAGGAACTGTCGCGCAACGCGCGCTCGCAAGTCGCGTTCTTCTCGAAGTTCACGGGCGTTCCGTTCGAGGAGATTGGCGAGTACCTGGTGCGCGACTCGTACATGTCCCCCGAGGAGGCCATGAAGCTCAACATCATCGATGGCACGCTCGCGGTGAACGAGGAGAAGCTCAAGAAGGCGCGCTGAACGCGAGACGGATGTTTTCGAGAAAATTCGACAGGAGTCGCGCTTTCAGCGCGAGGCGAGGTTCGCGAGGTTCCGCGCGCATTCTTTTAAGTCAACTGAGACTATCGTACACTATCGTCACGAACGACGCGCGAATCGTCGTCCATACGACGCACGTATCGCGATGGCGTCAACGCCGCTCTGCGCGCGTGAACGTCGCGCCCTATTAGATAGTCTAAAAAAACCCAAAACTCACACGTTGAGGTCTTGCGGCTGCGGTTTGTCGCGCAGCGCGATGGCGAGCGGCGCGGGGAGCGTCTCGCCGCGCACGTTCGCGCGAGCGATGGTCTCCGCGGCGGCTCGTCTCGCCGCCTCCAGCAGGTACAGGTCCGTCTGCACGGAGGCGTGGAACAGGTCCAGCGTCCCGCCGCTCTGCCTGGTGCCCAGCAAATCTCCGGCGCCCCGCAGACGCAAATCGCTCTCGGCGACGTGGAAGCCGTTGTTGGTCTTCTCCAGCACGCGCAGACGATCTTTCGCGGCGTAACCGGCTTCCGCGCCGACGAGCAGGAAACACGAGCTTTGTTTGTGTCCGCGGCCGACGCGTCCGCGCAGCTGGTGTAGAGTGGAGACGCCGTGTCGGTCCGCGTCCTCGATGATGATCACGCTGGCGTTCGGGACGTCCACGCCAACCTCCACCACGGAGGTTGCTACCAAAACCTGCGTCTCGCCGGCGGTGAAAGCGTCCAGCGCGGCGTTTTTCTCCTCCGAGCTCATCTTGCCGTGCAGCATCCCGAAGCGCACGTCGCGGTACGTCTCCTCCAGGCGCTTGAACTCCTCCTCCGCGGACTTGTACCGCTCGAAGGACTCCGCCGTGGACGTCGCCACCAGGGGCGTGATGATGTAGCACTGACCGCCGGACGCGACTTCCGAAGTCATCGCCTCGTACGCCGCGGAGTGCTCCTTGTCGAATAACAGACGCGTGTGGATCGGCAGGCGCCCGGCGGGTTTCTCGTCGATGGACGAGAGCGCCATCTCGCCGTGCTTGCACATCGCCAAAGTGCGGGGGATGGGCGTCGCGCTCATCGCCAGCATGTGCGGCGCGTGGCGCCACGGCACGAGGTCGTCCGAACCGCCGTCCGAGACGATCGGCGGTTTCTCAAGCGCCGACTTTTCTGTAGCGTCCGTTTCTACGTCGGCGCCCGCCTCGCCCGCCCCGCCGCCGTCGGCGGCGGCGGCCCACGCGGCGGCGTCCGCGGCGTCGCCGTCCTCCTCAGCCTTCGCGGCGGCTCTTTTCGCCGCCGCCTCTCTCTCCGCCGCCTCGTTTTCTTTCGCCACGATGGACGCGGCGTGGTCGTCCAGGCCCTCGCCGCGCGCGACGTAGCCGCCGATGGGGCCCTTCGAGGCGAGCGCGGCTCTCTGCTCGACGCCGAAGCGGTGCTGCTCGTCCACCACGGCGATGCCGAGGCTGGCAAACACCACGTCGTCGGAGATGAGGCTGTGCGTCCCCACGATCACCTTCGCGGTGCCGTCCTCGATCTCCGCCAGCGCCAACTCGCGCGCCTTCTTGGTCATGCTCCCCGTCAATAAGATCACCTTCGGGGGGCTCGACAAGCGCCCGAGCAGCTTGGAGAGCGTCTTGGCGTGCTGCTGCGCTAAAACCTCCGTCGGGGCCATGAACGCGCCCTGGTGCCCCGCCTCGACGGCGGCGAGAATCGCGAGCGCGGCGACGATTGTTTTGCCGCACCCGACGTCGCCCTGCAGCATTCTTAACATGGGCTTCGTGCCCGCCATGTCGTGGAAGATTTCTTCCATCGCGTTCTCTTGTCCGCGGGTCAACGAGAAATCCAGCACCGATCGTAGTTCATCGCACAGCGCGGTGGACACGACGGAGACGCCCTCGCCGCCTGAGTTTTGCGCTCTTTCGCGCTCGCGCAGCAGCGACGTCTGCAACAAAACGAGTTCCTCAAACGCCAGCCGCTCGCGAGCTTCGCACACGCGCTCGACGCTGTCCGGTCGGTGGATATGGCTCATCGCGTCCACGTGCGACATCAGGTTCAGCTCAGGGAGCACGGTGCTCTCCAAACCGAGCGACACGGTCATCGGGTCCGCGGGAAGCCGTTGCTTCAGCGCCTCCACCGCCGCGCGCTGGATATCCGGCCACTTCTCGGGCGCTACGTCGTGTTTCTTGGGGTACGTCGGCACAACCTCCACCTGCGCGTTTTGAGGAACGTGCATCGCCAAGGTGGGCTTCTCCAGGGTTATGAACCCGCGCGGCGTCTTCCCGGACAAAATCCCGCGCACGCACACCGGCGCGCCGGGCGCCAGCGACCGCTCGACGTCCACCGGGACGTACTCCCACAGTTTCATCTCAAACGTCTCCGAAGCGGTTTTTTGACCAAACGCGTCCGCCGAGGGTAGATCTGTAAAGAACACGTCCACCAGCAAAGTGGCGGGCGTCTTGTGTCCCCAGCCCTTCCTCGACGGGGGCGCCTTGAGGAAGCTGCCCACCGTGCCCACCACGAGCACCGCCGTGCCGTTCTGCATCTCGGGCCGGTACCGCGCGAACTCCTGGTACTTGCGCGGGTAACACCGCAGCACGCGCTCGACGGTGGTCACGTCCGCCTTCTTGAGCGCGTTTGTCAGGCGCGCAGACACGCCGTGCTCCTTGAGCGCGTCCACCGGGATCTCCGCCCACGCCGCGTGGTTTTGTCTGAGGCGCGCGTGCAGCGCGGCGAGCGCCGGGTCCACCTGGTCGCTTCCCTTTTTGCTCTTCGAACCGCTCTTCGAACCGCTCGGTTCGGCGGCGCCCTTCGGATCCGCGACGCGAGTAGTCTTGGAGTCCGACGCCTCGGTCATGCGCGCGAAGTCCATCGTCTCCGGGACGAACCCGTTGATGGGATCGGCGGCGATCCAAAACGGTTTGCGCGGAGGACGGTTGTGTTGTTCCGGCGCGGCGGCTCTTCGCGAAGCCGCGTGCGACTCGTCGTCCTCGTCCCCTTCATCCGACTCAGACAGGTCGTCCAGCTCGGCGGCGGCGATCCCGCCAGACCCGAGGACGTCGATCTCGCCGCGGTCGCTCGTCACGATCGGGGTCGCGCCGAAACTCGGCGCCGCGGGTCCCGACGCGGCGCCGGTCGTCGTCGCCGGCCGCGCCGCCGCGTACGAGAAGGTCGTCGCGCTCGCGGCGGTTTGCCGGCGCAGCGAGTTCTTCGAGGGGTCCCCGAGCGAGAACGAGTGCATGGACATCGCCTCCACCGCCTCGCGGAGCTTCTCCGTGTCCCCGCGGGCCTTGACCGCCTCCAAAGAGCCCGGCCCGGCCGTGCCCTCCAGGCTCACGCCGAGCACGCCCTGCAGCACGTCGCCGAGCATGCGCGCGTCCGCCTGCGCTCGGTGCGCCGCCTCGCCCTCCGCCGGGCCGCACTCGAAGTGCGCGGCGAGCGTCTCCAGCTTGAACGACCCGACCGTGTTCTTGTCCAGCCGCTTGCGCGCGAGCGGCAGCGTGTCCACGAACCGCCAATCGTCCGGGAGCTCGCGCCCCAGACGCCGGTACTCGGCTTGAAGAAACCCGGCGTCGAACTGACGCGCGTTGTGCGCCGCGAGAATCACCGACGCGCCGCCGCCCTTGCGCCTCGCCTCGGTGACGTACTCCTCCAGCAGCTCCGCCGCGCGCGCGAACGACGGCACCGCGGGCGCACTGACCATGCTGTTGGTGATCCCGGTGAGCTGCGTGATGGGGGGCGGGATGTTGAACCGCCCGGGGTTGATCAGCGTCGACATCGGCGCGTGCGTCGGGTCGGTCACGTTCACGGCGGCAATCTCGATGATCCGGTTCTTGTCCTTGCTCAGGCCCGTGGTCTCCAGGTCGAACGCGATCACGATGGGGATCTCCAACGATCTCGCCTTCGAAGCGGAGGGCGACGACCCGCTCGGGGGCATCGAGGAAACGCGCGGCTCGCTCACGGGCAAAGGCGCGCCGCCGGAAAACGACGAAGACCCGCCGTCGTCGCGCGGACCGGGACCCCACGCGGAGGCGCGGTTCGCGTCCGTCGCGGGGAAGTTCTCGCGTCGCTGCGCGCCGCTGTTCGCGCGCTGACGGGGAGGTGGCACCGACGGTTTCGCGGAGGCGGGGGGACGCCACGCCTGCGGTTTAGGCGCGGGCGCGGCGGCGCCCGCGGCGCGCTCGTGCCTGTAGAGCGCCGAGCCGAGTCTCCGGAGCAGATCGTCCCTTCCCCGCGCGTCCATGGCTCCGTAGGAGACCGCCTCCGCGCGGATCCCCGCGAGCACGGCCGCGAGCTCGGCAGCCTCCCGCGCCGGCACGGCGGAGCCTCCTGCCTCCTGCGCCACCAGCGCGGTCTCCAGCTCGCCCAGGTGGTTGCACAGGAACTGCTGGAAGTCGGCGAAGGCTTTTCCTTTCGCGTTCGGGCACCCCTTGCCGAGTTCGTAATCGAGGCCGGCGCGAAGGCGCTTCGCCAGGCCGGCGGGGTCGGTCGCTCGCGCGGCGACCGCCGGATCCCGAGTCGAGGCGGTCGTGGCGATGCCTCGCCGGTTGGCGTCCGGCGCCCCCGGAGGACCCGCCACCGCCCCACGCGCCATCGTCTCGCCGCGCGCGGGCGATTTTTTCGAGTGCTGCGCGTGGGCGCCGTCCGAGGACAGAGCGGCATTGCGTCGCGTCGGGAGCGCGCCGGGCGTCCCCGGGACGCCCGCGCGGCGTCGCAACGCAGCGAGCCCCGCGCGTCGAAGGGAGTGCATGTGACTCGCTCGGAATGTGACGGAAGATGCACTCGTCGCCATCTCAGCGAGCCATCCGCGCGCCTACGGAGTGGTGATCGCGTTGTTAGGCCGGTGCCGCGCGGGAAAAACGAAAATCGCCTCCGCAACCCGAAACGACGGTCTGTTCGTCCCGGACTCGAAAACCAGAGATCGGCGGTCGGAAACTCTCGGCCTCCGAAAAAGCTCTCCGAGGATAAAGCTCCGAGATGGATGTCCTTAACCGCCGGGTGCCGTCCCCTCTTGGCATCTCCACACACACAGTCGCCTCGTCGACCTTCGTCTTTGCATCATGGCCTCCATGACCTCCGCGGCGCTCGCGCCCGTCGTCCACAAGACCACCACCTCCAGGTGCGCGTTCGTCCCGCGCGCGTTCGCGATCGCGCAATGCCAAGTGTCTCCGCGATATCTCGCCGATGATGCGCGACCTCCGAG
>Ga0209666_1002702_pt1 | contig 13138 bp, 11 predicted proteins | sample SaaInlV_125m_DNA_FD_184679 | JGI IMG/M metagenome (GOLD analysis project Ga0209666, IMG submission 184679) | Marine microbial communities from expanding oxygen minimum zones in the Saanich Inlet - Saanich Inlet SI037_S3LV_10m_DNA (SPAdes)... | ecosystem: Environmental > Aquatic > Marine >...
TTATCATTTATAACTATTGTTTTCTCAAAAAGGTTATAGTTATCTAATATAATTTTCTCAATTGTGTTGGATTCATTATAAGCTAAAACAATCAGAGCAATTTTCATCATTTAAAGTATAAATTATAATATTTATAAGTAAACACTAATTTAGTTCCTTCCAAATGATTTTAAATTTTCAATAAACATTTTTACAGGATTATATACTTTTATAATTTGGAGGGTAACTATATATTTTATGAAGATTCTTAGTGCTACTAGTCTTTGTGATTTTAGTTTTATATTATAAGAGCTAATACCGAGTTCATCTAATAGTTGAAAGTAAATACTCGATACTCTGTCGTAAGAACCTTCTAATGTCCAGGGTTTATGATTCCCAGCAAAATGGATAAAGATAGAATAGTTGATAAAGAATCGTTTAGGAATGGGATAGTATATTCTGAAGTTAAGAAAATTAGTCAGTTCTAAATAATCGCCATCGAATACTATGTTAAGTAAATCTTGGTCCCAATTGTTTAAATTATTTTTTTGGCTTTTCAGCAAATTCATCACTTCGTCAATACTTATGTTTTTAATCCACTTCTCATAATCAATAATCATTACACCTGCATTAAAGTACCTTTCGTTTTCAAGATCCAGTCTGCTAAAAGTATCTTTGTTATTAGTAGTCTTATAAATCTCTGTTGAAGCTGATATTGTATGTGTAGATCTAAGTAAATTTTGAATACTATATTTTAATGTATACTCAGCATCATTTATACAAAATACATCAGAGTCCAGATAAATAATGTGATCAACATGATGGGGAATATATTGGGAGATAAATAATCTATAGTAAGTTGCTTCTGATACATGACTATTTTTAAGATTTGGATAATTACTAATCTCTTCAGTAAATTCAAATATATACACATTATTAACATTATGTAATTTTTTTATTTCTTGTTTGTAGTCATCAAATGTATCCGGATTTTTATGAATTATATATATGTTCAGTTGAGAATTGGATAAATTTTTTGAAATTGAATGAATTGATACATAAGTTTGAAGATTATAACCCTCATCAAAGCAGTAAAGCAGATTAAAGTTTTTCATATCTATTTACTTTAATTCATTATTAGATTGATAAATTTTTTTTGGAATTTTTTTAAATTGTTTTAAATAATATCTAAAAAGTTTTAATTTACTCAAAATATTTTTTTTTGCATTAAGGTTTATTTTGAACATAATACTGTAAATTTTAGATTCTTTTATAAGAATTCTATTTAAATTCTTTTCTTTTTTTTGGTTTATTAGATCAAACCATGACTCTGTATTAAGTTTTGTATAATCAACCTCTGAAGACTTTAATGATTCAATAAATTCAAATAATAACTCTTCAGTTATGTCTCTGTAACTATCGACAAATAATATTGGAAGCCCTTCTAAAGATGAGTATGTATGGTGAAATTTAGTTATTGGTATTTTATTATAATATAAGGCTTCCCATAATCTATGGGTGTCTATACCGTTCCCCCAAGGACACAGAATAAAGTTACTTTTCTTCAGTACTTTTTCATAATCTGATTTTAAAAGAGTTGGTTTGTCTGAATATGCCCATTTTTTATTTTTAAAATAATCATAAAGGTTTTCTCTTTCTTTAGCATTTGTGCTTTCTTTAAAATTTAAGTAAACATTTGCTTGAAGTAAGTTTGGGTTTAACTGGAATACATCATTAATGTTTAAGGGGTTTATTTGGCCACTTTGAAAATTATTTCCTAAGCCAAGCGGAATTGGTATTAAATCAGGATGTTCATATCCGACATTTATCGAAAACCACTTTGAAATACAATCTGGTTTTAAGCTAAAAAGTTTCTCATCAATTAGTTGATCTGTTTGGTGTGTTATTATCTTTATATTTTTGAATTCTCTATTGCCATGTAATTGCCTAAAAAGACTTAGTAAAGCAAAATTATTACAAAAAATAACTGCATTTTCAAATAGTTCAAAATGGGTTAGTTTGTACAGAAGGTACCCGTCTTCTTTATATAGAACTATATTGTTTTCTAAATTTTTATCTTTGTATTCTTCGTATGATATAAATTCTGAATATACAATATCAGACTGTAGTGAAAAATTGCTCCCACTAAGTATTGTTTGATTTTTTTTAAGTTTCATAATCTATATCTTTTTCTTTTATAAAAATCTTAAATATGTTTATAAACTTAATAATGTCTACAATTATCAGAAATATACACAGCCAAAATATTGCGATATTTATATTAAATCCAAAAAGATTTGCTGCCATGTAAGTGGTGACTGGGTAGAAAGAATAAGAAAAATCAGCTGAAGATTTTTTTTCCCGGAAAAAGTAAAGTATTAAAAATAAATTTAAGATTTCAAATAATAGATATACATATATTATATTAACTTCATATAGATTCTGAAATATTGTATATGCAATTAAGCACAACACATAATTAAAACTTATTATACGTAATAGTTTTTTCTCGTTGTCGTCGAATAAATTTTTTAAATAAACTGGTATATATAATGAGGCGATAGAGGAAGCAAATACAGAAATAAGTATTATATTATAGATACTGTCATCGAATGAGTCCAAAAAATAACTAATTAGAAATTTATTTTTAGTGACGTAAATAGAAATAATAGTAACAATAGCTATTGTGATTTTATTAATATTACTGACCAAATTAAATAGGGATTGATTATTTTTCTGTCTTCCTATATTTTTAGAAATTATAGGAGCCAACAATACTGATAATGAGGCAAAAACAGGCTTAAGGTTGTTAATAATTAATATCCCTAGAGAATAACTCGCAATTGTTTCATTATCGACAAATATACTAAATAAAATAAAGATAACATTAAGAAATGTTACCTGCAAAGTCTTAATAGAAAAAGCTGTTGCTGTGTATGATAGATTGTTGAAATTATCTACTTTAACTTTAGAATTTAATATCTGATTAAAAATACTTATTAATCCTTTAGAGTCATAATTTAATATCCTAGTCAGTAATAATCCTCTTAAAAGTAAATTTGTTAACAATAGGTAGTAAACACTGTACCCATTAATTAGTAATAAGTAGAACAAACCTAATCTGAATATTTTAAAAATGAAAAGTTCATTTAAATCATAATTTTGTGTTTTTTTCAAGGCTAATAAGTATTTAGAAACAAGCTCGATAGATGACTCAATAAATGTTAGGAAAGAAATTATTAAAAATAAAATGTGCATGTTTTCGGCATTAAATTTATTAAAATAACCGGTAAACTTTAGAAAATAAAGGATTGATAGCCAAACGACGATAAGTAAAAAAATTGTTTTTAAAAATTTATACAAGTAATAATTCATTTTATCTACCGAATAGGTCGGGAAATATTTTTCAATATATTGAACATAAGTAAGTTGACCAAATGAACAAAAAATATAGACTAATGAATTTGCTACACCCCAAAGAGCAAATTGATATATATCTAATAGATAAGTTATAACAAGTAGGTTTGCAATGGTAAAAAGAGTTCCAACCGAGTTGGAAAAATATCTTACAGTTGCAGCTTTTCTTAACATATAAATATTTTTCCCTTAACAGTCTAATTATCTTCTTGATACATTATTAATATAAATTTTTAATCTGAATAACACTTTGACAAAAAAACCTACATACTTTGAAAACCTAATATTAAATAATGATGAATAAGTATTAACAATTAAAGGCCTGGAAAGAGAGTTGTTAATATGCTCATATAAAAAGCTATTTTTAGGTGGCAATTTTTTTTTATTGACAAAATTTCTTTTAAACATTTCATTCCATGTGTGAACAATATATGAATTGTCTAGATTTATTTTTTTAGCTTCTGCTTGATTTAAAAGATTTGTAAAAAATAAATAGAACTCGGAGGCACTTATTTTATAGAAATAATCAGGGCATAAAGTCTTGTGCATTAATTTTTTGTTTAATATAATCTCAGATATTAAATCAGGACCAATTTCTCCCCAAAAAAACGAATAATTATTTCTTTCAATTATGTTCCATGTATTGATTAATATTTCGTTTAATAAATCTTTATCTTTAAAAAATAGAACTGAACTACCTGTATAGTTATCCCTCTCTCTTCCGACAACAAAATCATGTTCGTCAACTAAATTTGCAAAATATTCAACATCTTTCATGCAAATGCAGTCCATATCAAACCACCAACCATCGTATTTTTTTAATAACTCATATCTAAATACATTTGAAAAAGATGAGAGATTTGATTTTTGATTTCCTTGCTTGAACTTTGTTAATAATTCTTTTTCTAAAATTAAACCTGCGTTCATAATTTCTACCCTATCATTAAGGTGTCGAAAATCTATATTAGAATCATATGTCCACACTTTTACTTCAAACCCATTTTTTACAAATGAGCTAACATTAGCTAACTCGTAATTGGTAAGTTCTCCCATCCAAAAGAAATTTGCTATTCTTGCATTTTTAGCAAATTTACTATTATCCAAGGCCACTTCTTTTTGTAATTTTATTAAAGAAGGATGTGTCTGTTTTTATATTGTTTAAGTTATAGGTAAACGATTTATTAACCTTCCATGGATATCTTTGTATTTTTTTCTGGCTTTGAGAATGCAACATTCCTGCTTCTCCGTAAGCAATACTACTGAATTTCGTCAACAAATATGGTACATGTTCACTCAATATGAGTCTTCTCATTCCATATGGAATTGCAAAATTGTGAATATCAAAACCTAAATCTTGCAATATGGAGAGGTTCGATTCAATTTCCTCTGTAAGCTCAATAAGATTTAACTTACTTAAGGTTTTATGTGTATGGGTATGTGCACCTATTTCGTGTCCATTATTATAAATTTCACTTAGCTCATTTTTATTAATTAACAAATCTGAATTATCACAACGTATATCTGAAAGGAACTTTTCTAAGTCCAAATCTGTAAACTGAATAGTATTAACAAAATATGTTGCTTTAACATTGTATTTCTTGAAAAGATCTAATGTACTTATCCAGTTTGAAAATCCATCATCAAAGGTTATTGCAACATGTTTGACTTCAGAGCTTATTTCTTTTGAAAATCTATTTATTGTGACAAATTCATAACCTATGCTCTGAAAATAGATTATTATTTTCTCGAGGTCTTGCAATTCTTTCTTTTCTGTTTCATGGAGATATAAAGAAATTTTATTGGGCATATCTTTCCTAAGAGCCATAACGTTTATAGATCTTATTGATGCCTGTAATGATTGTTTTAACATTTTATAAGTTGTCTAAATATCTTTCTAGAAAAAATAATTTCCATATCCTCAATCCATTAATTCTTGACTTGTTTAAAGAAAGAGATTTAAGAATATTGCTGTTGTGCTGTGATACAAACTTACCATTACTAACTACATCTGATATTGTATCAAGGTGATTGTAAACCCAACCCTCTAGATTGAAAACAAATCCTTGTTTATTTCGCTCTAAAAAATCTTTATCGAAGTCTTTTGCTAAATAGTTTTTCATAATATTTTTTGGCTTATCTTTATTGTAATAGGTGTTTTTTGTTCCAAGGATATATTCAATTAGCCTATGATCCAGATACGGAGATCTAATTTCTACAGAATTTGCCATAGATGTTCTGTCTACTTTAAGCGTCATCATTTCATACAAAAAGAATTTATATTCTGTAGACATTAGATCTTTATAAAGATTGTTAGATATGTTTATAAACCGATCAGAAAAATTAAGATTGCTAGACAATCCCATCATATTCATTAATTTAGAATCTTCAAAATAAGATGAGTAAGCTACTTTAATATCATTTGATCTTCGTAAAATGTTATTACCGGTACCAATAAAACCTGGGTAAAGCTGAAAAATTCCATCTATTAGCTCTTTTGGATAAGACCTAGCATTTAAGGTAAAATTTTGTCTAGTGTAACCAGCCAATAATTCGTCACCTCCATCACCTGACATAGCAACTTTGTAATCATTTGCTATTTCTTTACTTAAAATGTACGAAGGAACTGTTGATGGATCACAATAAGGCTCATCGAATATATCTATAGAGGTAAAAATATCATCATCATCTAAATTCATACTTACATCAGATGAAATATGATTAGTATTATATTTTTCGACGACTTTGTTTATCCATTTAGATTCGTCATACTTATCGTTTTGATTTGTTATTGAGAATGTGTTGAGATTTAAGTTTGAATTATCATAAAGAGATTTAATTATCGATGTAGAATCTATTCCTCCAGATAGTAAATTCGCAACTGGTACGTCAGACTCAAGTCTTATCTGTATAGCCTCATTAAATATTTCAAAAAACTCACTTTCAGAAAATGTTTTTTCATCAATGAAATCATCAATTAGCCAATATTCTGTTTCTGTTATTTTTAAATCTTTTCTTGTAAATTCAATTTCAAGAATTTTTCCTGGTTCTAATTTGTATATCTCTTCAAACAATGTGTTAGGAGAAGGTACAATACCAAAACTTATATAGTTGTTTATCTGATTTGTGGAAAGCTCGTAACTGTTTTGTATATTTATTAAAGATTTTAAATTTGAACCAAAAGAAACAGAATTATTTTCGATCTTATAAAAAAGAGGTTTTTGACCAACTCTGTCTCGGATAAGTTTTAATAATTGTTTTTTTTCATCAAAAAATACAATAGAAAATTGGCCAACAATTTTATTTATAAAATCATTACCAAGATGTGAGATTCCATTTAAAAGAACTTCTGTGTCAGAATGATCTGTGTAAAATTTAATTCCTTTTTTTTCAAGGAATATTCGTAATTCTTTATGGTTATATATTTCTCCATTAAACATAATCCATGATTTATAATTTTTTGAATACATTGGCTGCATTGCTTTTTCAGATAAATCGATAATTGAAAGTCTGTTGAAAATTAGATTGTAATATAGTGCTTTAGAGGAATCTAAGACATTTTCAAACTGACCATTTTTACATTTTTTAGAATCTGGACCTCTACAAACTGTGTAATCATTAGCGTGAGAAAATTTTGATGTATCAAATTCATCAAGGGAAACCTTACCAAGAAACCCACACATTATAATTCACCCGTAGAATTTTTTAAATCTAACAATATTTCAGAATTTGTAAACCGTTTTCCGTGCCAGCCAAAGTGTTTCGTCACATCAATAGGTAAATTTTTTCCTTCTTGAGTTAATTTTTTTCCAATCAACGGTACCTCCGCTGAAAAATAATATGCCAAATCAAAGGGTGCAAATTTAATATCATTTTCCATAGCTATTTCATAGTTTACTAGACATAAAAAAACGTCCTCTGCAATGCCTTTACATGATCCAAACTGCATTGAGTAATCTAAAAATTTTCTACTCCTTAAGGAGAATCCCCCATTACCTACACGATTTTTTTTTGCATTTTTTGAGGCGTTGTTATAGATTTTCTTATTCCATCTTTTTCTCCAACGATAATCCTTTGGCCATGGTGCACCAATATAGTCATATTCAAGAAATTTATTATCCCACCTTTCAGAGTTAATAATATGTCCATCATCTTGAATGATTAGAACATGATCGGAAGTTGTAAAATTACCTATTTTTAACATAAAATCGCTGTAATCATCTATTGTTTTAAATTTATTAATCTTAACTATTTCACAATTTGACTTGGATATTGACTCGCTTGTAAAGAGTATGGTTCTGTTGAATGTGAAAAATTTATTACAATAAGCTAATGCTTTTATTGATTCTTCGGGAGTTAAGCAATTTACTGAAACTAAGTCAATTGGAAGATGTTGTTTCATGTTAATATTTGTTTTCTTCACTCACTATTGTAAATTCTATTATTTATGAACATATAAAGTTACTTTTTTTTGATTTAGTTCAAGATAACATTATTTAGCGTAATATTATTCCATTATGGGTAATTCAAATTTAATAACCACATATGTCTTTGGCGCTGGAAGAAAAGAAAAGTTTAATACAGATGACTTTAGAGCTAAAGAATTTTTTTATGGCTACAGTTACTTTGAACAAAGAAGTAAAACTTTACTTATTGAAATGAAAAATCCTGAAGATGGAAATAACCTTATTTTAAATTTTGTTGATCGTGTTATTCGAAAGCTCACTGAATTACCTATATATACAAAAGACATCGTAAGCGTTGAGAGTTTTAAGATTCTTAAGAAAACTGATAAATTAATATTGACTACGGAATTACTTGGTCTTTCTCTGTTGCCATTATTACTAATTGTAAAAATATTTAAAAAAATGGAAATATATGTGATAGTTATGGGGTTGTTTGGTAGAAAACCAAGTAACACCATAGTTAAGTTTTTTCAAAATACAGCAATAGCATTGCTTTCAATACTTACTAATAAATATATTTTTATTGGCAAGGGTGAATTCTTACAAGCAAAAAAGCAATATCCTAAACTACATTCAAAGTTTTCGTATATGCCATTTTCAATAGATCTAGATTTTTGGAGACCTTTAGAAAATTATCAGGAAAAAAATATTAACAATAACATTCTTTTTGTGGGTAACGATGGAAAGAGAGATTACAATCTACTTGTCGAAATTGCCAAAAAAATGAAAGAATTCAATTTTACGTTTATTACTAATCAGATTCAAAAATGTGACTTAGATAATGTAAACCTTATAAAAGGCAGTTGGGGGGAAGGAGTCTTAACGGACGAACAAATGAAAAATTATTATCAAGATTCTTTTATAACAATCCTGCCAATAATTGATACTTTCCAACCATCTGGACAAAGTGTTGCCCTTCAGTCCATAGCTTGTGGAACTCCTGTGCTGATATCAAGAACTAAAGGGTTTTGGGATGAAGATTTATTTACAAATAATGAAAATATTTTTTTTGTAGACAATAATTCTACCAATGAGTGGTGTGAAAATATAGAAACATTGCAAAACGATCAAGCTTTATTGAGCAGATGTTCTATGAATGGTTTAAAAACTGTTACTGAACATTTAGATTTAAATATGTTTTCATTAAAGTTGTATAATTTAGTCCATGAGACTTAAAGTTAGATAAAGTGAATTCAAGTTATGAATAAAAAAATATTAATTTTTGGTAGCAAAGGACTCGTAGGTAGTTCCGTAAATCGTATTTTCTCAAATGATAATTATGAAATTTTTCCTTCTTCTAGAGAAGATACAAATTTATTTAACCTACAAGAGGTTCAAAGCTTAATTGAATCATTTAAACCAAACATTATTGTTAATGCTGCTGCAAAAGTTGGTGGCATTTTAGCAAATAATACTCATCGATCAGAATTTTTAATACAGAATTTGAAAATTAATATCAATATATTAGAATCAATAATTCCATTTCCAAATACAAAAATAATTAATTTAGGAAGTAGTTGTATATACCCATTAGATGCACCAAATCCTATAAAAGAATCTTCTTTTATGGATGGAAAACTTGAACCAACAAATTCCCCTTATGCAATGGCAAAACTAACTGCGATAGAGCTTGGAAGATCTCTAAACCTACAATTTGGTCATAAAGTTATTAATTTAATGCCAACCAACTTATATGGACCAAATGATAATTTTGATGGTGAGGCAAGTCATGTTATTCCAGGTTTAATAAATAAAATGTACCATGCAAAATTAAATAAAGATGATAAGTTTTTAATCTGGGGAACTGGATCTCCTTTGAGAGAATTTTTATATGTCGATGATTTAGCAAGAGGTATAAAATTTATAATTGAAGAAAATATTGAAGACGACTTAATAAATATTGGTAGTGGAAGTGAAATTAGTATAAAAGATCTTGGTAGGACTATTAAAGAAGTTGTTGGCTATAAGGGTAGTCTTGATTTTGATAAAACAAAGCCAGACGGTAATCCACGTAAGCTCCTAGATAGTTCAATAATTAATAATTACGGGTGGGAGCCTAAGGTGGAACTTACTGAAGGATTAAATTTAGCTTTTAATTGGTTTAAAGAGAATATAACTAATTAGAAAAATTAGATTGCATTTTCCCAAGTAGGTTTTATTAAATTATTATCCAATAGTGTCTTTTCTTGTTTTGCAAGTTCGATATCTTCTTCAACCATTAATTTAACAAGACCGTCAAAATCAACTTTTGGTTTCCAATTTAGTAAATTTTTAGCTTTGGAGGAATCTCCCAAGAGATAGTGAACTTCATTTGGTCGTTCATACCTTTTTGATGACACAACAAAGTCTTCCCAGTTTAAATTGACGCTATCAAAAGCACTTTTCGCAAAATCAGAAACTTTATAAGCTTTTCCTGTTGCAAGAACCCAGTCATCTGGTTTATCGTATTGCATCATTTTCCACATACCCTCAACATAGTCTCCAGCGTATCCCCAATCTCTAACAGCTTCTAAGTTTCCAAGTGTTAATTTACTTTGAAGTCCAAGTTTAATTCTTCCAACAGCTCTAGAAATTTTTCTAGTTACAAATGTTTCACCTCTGTGTGGCGATTCATGGTTGAATAATATACCGTTTACGCAGAACATGTCATAAGACTCTCTATAAATTTTGCTAAGATTATGAGAAAATACTTTTCCAGCAGCATAGGGGCTCTTCGGATCAAAGAGACTATCTTCGTTGAGTATTTTATCCTCAGAACCACCGTACATTTCTGAAGATGAAGCTTGATAAAATTTAACTTCTTTATTAAAAGTTCTTAGTGGTTCTAGTAACGAAAGTACTCCAAGCGTACTTGTCTGGGTTGAAATAACTGGATTTTTAAAAGATACAGCAACATGAGATTGAGCGGCTAAGTTGTAGACTTCATCTGGTTGAATATCATTTAATAGCAAGCTTAGGGAAGCTGAGTCAAGAAGATCTGAATAATGGAGGTTAAATTGTTTCGTATCAGAATATTCAGAAATTAGAGGATCTATTCTAGATGTGTTAATGGATGAAGATCTTCTAATTGTACCGTGTACTTCGTAATTATTATCTAATAATAATTTAGATAAATAGTACCCATCCTGTCCTGTTATACCTGTTATAAAAGCTTTTTTCATAATTTGAATATAGTAGCAATTTTCAAATAAATGTACATTAATTAGTCGCTTATTGTTTTTTTTGTGAAATTATAAACAATTGCCATATACGTATAGTATACAAAAGGAAACCTGACACTTTCCATAGAAGCATCAAAAAATGATGTCATTAAAACTGGGATTAAAAACAATAAAGTTTTAAAACTTTTATCGCGTTTGTAAAAATAGACAATTATTGAAAGGTGAAAAGTTGAAAATAATAATAGATTGAATAAACCACCTCTACCTAAAGAGTAAATAAGAAAATTATGAGGATTTTCGTTTGTACCGTCAGTCCCACTACGTTCAGAGAAATCCATTGCTGGTAGTTTCTCATTGTATCCAAATCCTCTATAAAATAAATCATATCTAGGTTGTTTCTGATCCCTTATGACAGTCCCTTTCGAATTTGTAGAATAATCTGCATACCAAAATATGTCTCTAGAAATATCCTGCCATATCTGGAGACGCCAGTCCGCCATTTGTTCCTGAGAATAAAGTCTTCCATCCATAATATAAAAAGATGCAAATATCTGTGAAGTGTTTTTTTCTTCTAACAACATTGATAGATTGCTTACAACACTGCTTGTATCTGTTATTGATATGTCGTCAAAATTTTCTTGACCCTCTTTGGTGAAGTTAAAATTTCCATAAATATGAAAAGTAGAAATCAAAAAGGTAAATATCGAAATTAATATTATTACAAAAGAAAAGGTTTTGTTCTTTTTCATAAATTTTATAAAATAATACAAATTAAAGAATATAAATATTACTGCGGGGAAAAATGCGCCTTTGCTCTTAAAAAGTAAATAAGGTAGATAGGCTGCACTTGATAAGATAAAGTAAACAAAGTCATTTTTATTATTCTTATAAACTAAGCTCATAAGAAAATTTGTAGCAACAAATACAATTAATAAATCTGAAGCTTTTACAAAATCAAATTTATCAGAATAATTTATGAAAAAATCCATAATAAACTTTGGGAACTTTACCGAGCTTAAAACATATAAGGCCGGAAGAAAAGAAGCAAAAATATATATATTATTTTTAGATAAATTAAAGTCTTTTAATATGGTAACTCCAAGAAGTAAGAACCCTAAAGTCCAAATATAGCTGCTACTTTGATATGTATAAGTATTAACAAAAGACCCCTGAGTAAGAAGAACTGAAATAACAAAGTTGGCAAGAATAAGCTTGTGAATATACGTGTTTGGTAGTCCAAAATAAGAGGGTTGATTTTTTGCTGGATATATTAATATCCAAATTCCAACCAAAATTAAAAATCCCACCATTAATTCCCCAAGTCTGTATTCCAAAATATATATTCCAGTGAATGATCTACCAAATAAAACAACCAAAGAAAAGAAAACAAGATATAAGGGTTTAATAAACTTTTTATTTATATATGAAAAATCTATTTTTTTTATCATTTAATAATCATAGATTTAATTTTCAGATATCCTCGAATAAAATAAGTGTAAATCTTACTTAATAAACGATTTCGATGAATAAGTTTGTTTAAATAGTATTTACTAAAAAATATATACTTTGAAAAATAACTTCTTTGTGTGAAATGGTTTCTTTTTGATAAATATATATCAGAATTAGTCATCAAGTTCATAGCCTCCTCATAATATTCATTACACATAATTTCAGAATTATAAGGATAAGAACTTATTTCATCTTTATAAAAAAAATAATCGTTTTTAATTTGAAAAAGTTTTTCTATTAAATCAATTCCTTCATAAGCTACTCCAAATTTATTGCAAAATTCTGGAATACCTCCACTATTTAAATATAAAATCGGTAACCCGCATTGAGCACCTTCAATATGATGATTGCCTGATGGCTCATTTTTAGAGGCTGTAAAGTATATGTGATTATTTTTTAATACATCCGCTAGTTCTTTTCCATGAAGTGGAAGTATATGTTTAGAGTGGTTAAATTTGAAGTCTTTTGGTAGGTTTCCTATAAATGTGAATTCAAACTTTTCATTGTTATTGTCTTGACCAATAAATTTATCCAGTATTTTATAATCTTGAAATCCTTTATTGGCATTCGTTCCCCAATGGTGGGTAACTATTTTTAAGGGGGATTTAC
>Ga0209666_1002707_pt1 | contig 13125 bp, 14 predicted proteins | sample SaaInlV_125m_DNA_FD_184679 | JGI IMG/M metagenome (GOLD analysis project Ga0209666, IMG submission 184679) | Marine microbial communities from expanding oxygen minimum zones in the Saanich Inlet - Saanich Inlet SI037_S3LV_10m_DNA (SPAdes)... | ecosystem: Environmental > Aquatic > Marine >...
CAAGATTAATATTAATTTCATCATAACCCATATCTTCAGCAATCTTAGCCACTTCTGCTAAATCATTTTTATTGGATCCGCCTACTTGCAAAGCCAAAGGTTTTTCAAAATTATTAAAACCCAATACTTTTTCACGATCTCCATTTAAAGCAGCTCCAGTTGAAATCATTTCTGTATAAAGAAGTACGTTTTTGCTGATCAGGCGTAAGAAGTAACGATCATGCCTATCTGTGCAATCCATCATCGGAGCAACCGAAATAGTTCTATTAATTTTAGACATATTTTTTAATTTTATCGGAGTAAGAAATAATTTTTTTACTAGCAAAGTCTTCGTGAATTTTTTCCAATTTATTTAAATGATAAATATAATTTACCATAACTCCAAAAGATTCTTGATACCCATAATCGGATACATTTCCATTGATGATTACATCTTCTATGCTTGCTCCATTACCAAGGTGAAATCTTGAAACTGGATTTAGAGGTTGATTGTTATTTTTTTCATTAAGTAAATAATGTACGACAACTTTTTTAATAGCTTCTTTTTCTTCTACAATTCTTTGATCTCCAAGTTTTACCGTATCTGATTTTAGAAAGGCAACTTTTGCTATATCGTAATTTTTTAAGATGCTTGCTAACTTATGATCACTTAAATTTTTAAACCAATCGGCAAACCCAGGTAAAGGAGATAGCGTACCAAAATTTTTAATATTAGAATTTTCTGATTGAATTTCATGCACGACTCTTTTGATTAAAAAATTACCCAAAGTAACTCTCATCAGTCCTTCTTGACAGTTGCTAATAGAATAGAATGTTGCAGTATTAGATTTTTCAAAATTTCCTGTAATAGGTTTCATAATATCTTGTATTGATTTTCCAAGACCATTTCCAAATGCCACTTGTACAAAAATTAAAGGCTCATCTGCTAGAACTGGGTGAAAATATGCAAAAAATCTTCTGTCTTCTTGCAGTCTTCTTTTTAAATCATTCATATCTAAAATTTTATGAACTTTTTCATATTTAATTATTTTTTCTAAGACTGCAGCTTTTGTTTCCCAAGTAATACGTTCCAATTTTAAAAAGCCAGGATTAAACCAAGACTTAAACAAGTGTCTTATATCATGATCAAAATCTTTTAATTCTGGATTGGTTTTGGTAAATTTAATTAAGTCTTCACGCATAGACACCAAGACTGATGTTCCGTCTGGGGCCATGTTCATTCTACGAATAAGCTCTTGTCTATTTCCCTCAATGGCATTTCCTAAATTGTCTAAATTAGATTTATTCCTATCCTTCAGATAAATAGAGATCTCATCATCGATTGATTTTAAATTTGGCTTAAATTTTTCATTGATAGTTAAAAAGAAATTTAATTTTTGTTCTTTGTCTAAAATTTTATAAATTTCACTAATTTCTCTTGCGATTGCAATTCCTGAGGCAGTTCCTTTATATGAAATGAGATCATCACAAAGTTGCACCAATGTTGGCAAATCTCTTTTTTCAGAAAACTTTTTTCCTAATATGCTTTTTCCAACATCGGCAATGGAACCTATTATCTTTTTAAAATCCAGCATCTTTTCCCATAAGTTTGTCTGGTAACCATGTAACAATCTCTGGAAAAATACACAATATCAAGATGCAAAGAATCATCATTCCTATAAACGGAATAGATCCTTTTAATATTTCACCCAAGCTCACATCAGGTGTAATTCCTTTAATTATATATAAATTAAGTCCTACTGGAGGAGTTATCAAGCCTATCTCCATATTAATAGTGAATACAATTGCAAACCAATAAGGGTCAAATCCGAAATCTGTAAGAATTGGTAATAAAATAGAAGAAGTCATCACAATCACCGCAACCGGTGGCAAAAAGAAACCACAAACTAATAAAAAAATATTAATATAAAAAAACAAGAGCCATTTATTTAAACCCATATCCACAACTACTTGGGCAATAGATTGGGTTACATACAAAGTGGAAAGGCTGAAAGCAAAAATGTATGACGCTGCAATAATAAACATAATCATTACACTTTCTTTCATTGAAATTTTTACAATGTCCCATATTTTCTTTGGCTGATAAATTTTATAGACTACAGCTATCATTACAAAAACAAGAAAAGCTCCAACGCCTGACGCTTCTGATGGTGTGGCAACTCCTCCATAAAGAACATAAAGAACTCCGGCAACAATTGCTAGAAAGGGTAAAACTCTAGGTAGTACTTCCAATTTTTCTTTTAAAGTTGGTGGAGTTCTTGCTTTTAAGCGTTTTGCAGAATCTTTATCAATAAAATATGCATAGATATAGGCCCATAGCATAAACAAAAATGCTAGTAATAAACCTGGAATAATACCAGCTAAAAATAATCTTCCAATTGAAGTTCCTGTAGCAAGACCATAAACAATCAAAACAATACTTGGTGGAATTAAAACACCAAGAGTCCCTCCTGCCGCTATACATCCTGTAGCAAGTCTAGCCGAATATCCTCTGGCTCGCATCTCAGGTATTCCCATAGTTCCAATTGCAGCACAAGTTGCAGGACTTGAACCGCTAAGAGCAGCAAAAACTGCACAAGCACCAATATTTGAAATTACCAATCCTCCTGGGAGCCTCCATAACCATCTATCTAAGCCAGTATAAAGATCTTTACCTGCTGGCGAATGTGCTACCGCCATACCCATTAAAATAAACATTGGAATAGAGAGTAAAACAAATGAATTTATTCCAGCATAAAATGTTTCTGCATACACTCCAACAATTTGAAATCCTTCTGCTGCAACTAAAAAAATTAAAGAAATAACACACAAACCAAAAGCAATGGGAATTCCTGAGAATAAAATCATCACAGTAAATATTCCTACAATGGCTCCTAATGTTAATGGATCCATATTTTCAATCATTAACTTAACTCTTTCAATCTTCTACCAAGTTTCAAAAGCTCTCCGACATAAGCCATAGTCATGAGCATCGCACCAATTAACATTGATGAGTAAGGTATCCATAGTGGAGGACCCCAGACAGTTCCTGTGTCGTAATTTTTAAGAAAGGCTTCTGAAACAATCTCGTAAGAGACATAAAGTAAAACTAAAAAAAATATTAAACAAAGTAAGGAAGTTGAAATTTTTAAAATCGTAACTCCTTTTTCACTTAAAAAAGTATAAAAATAGTCCATATTCACATGGCCATTTTCCGCAAAAACATAAGCACTACCAATAAAAGTAGAGGCAACAAGCAAGTGCGTGACAAGCTCTGGTTGCCAAGTGATAGCATTTCCAAAAATATATCTTTCAAATACTAACTCTGTAACAATAACAATAGATAGCATGATGCTTGCTGCAGCAAACACACCACAAGCAGTAGCAATCTTTTTTGTGATTTCTAAATATTTATCGATCATATAAAAAAAATACCCCTGCCTTTTACAAGGCAGGGGTATTAATTTCAATTATTTATTTTACCGCTAAAGCCTGGTCAATTAACTTTTGTCCAGTCGGTACTTTTTCTACAAATTTAGCAAACGAAGATTTTTTTGCTAATGCTACCCAAGCTGCATGATCTGCTTTAGTCATGTAAGCTAGTTTAACACCTGCACTCTTGTAAGCTTTTTCCATATCTGAGTCTAATTTAGCAGCTGATTTTGTCATAAATTTTTCAGCTTTCTTTCCAGCTTTCATTAATGCTTTCTGTTGTTTTGCATTCAATGAATTGAAAGATTGTTTAGACATTAGAATTGGCTCATACATAAACCACAATCCGTATTTTCCTGGAGGTGTAGCACACTTAACTTGTTCGTAAATTCTGTATGATACAAAACTTCCAGAACTAGTGTTTGCTCCATCCAATACTCCAGTTTGAAGACCGTTGTAAATAGCTGAAGAAGGCATTCCTTGAATACCAGCTCCTGCAGCTTCTAACATTTGATTAAATGCTTTTCCTGCAGCTCTAAATACTTGTCCTTTAACTGTACTAGGATCTGTGATGCAATTTTTTTTAGAAACAAATCCACCAGCTAACCAAGCATCAGATAAAACGATAACGCCTGCGTCATCCATAATTTTTCTGATAGTATCCATAAATGGAGACTTGTTAATTGCTAATGCATGTTTGTGATTTTTCACAATTCCAGGCATCAAAGTAATATCGAATTCTGGGTGAAATTTAGCAGCGTATGCTAAAGGGAAAGCCGAAATATCAAGCTGTCCAGTAGTCATAGGTTTCCACTGCTCTTTTGGTTTGTATAAAGACTTAGCTGGATAAACTCTAACATCTATACCAACGTTTGCTTTTTTCATTTCATCAGCAATGATTTGCACCATTTCGTGACGAGCGTCATACTTACCTGTTTTTGCATTCTTTGTTCCAGGCCATTGGTGACTTGCTTTTAGCGTTTTCGCAAAAGACATTCCCGCAGACGTGAAAAGAAATACTGCTGTACTAAAAAGTACAATTATTTTTTTCATATTATTCCCCTGTTAATTAAATTTAGGTTGTTAAACTAACCGAATATTCAATTTATTAAAACACCTTATTTGACTATAAATTTCAATTATTTGTGTGTAAAAGATAAAAATATGAACGATGGACCCCTAAAAGGATTGTTAGTTTTAGATTTGACCAGAGTATTGGTGGGTCCTTATTGTACAATGGTTTTATCAGATCTCGGAGCAAGAGTAATTAAAGTCGAAGCCCCTGAAATTGGAGACGATTCAAGAAAATTTGGTCCTTTTATAGAAGAGCAATCAGCATACTTTATGTCCTTAAATAGAGGAAAGGAAAGTATTGCTCTAAATCTAAAGAACGAAGAAGATAAAAAAATATTTGAAAAAATTTTAGACAAAGCTGACATTCTTGTTGAAAACTTTAAACCTGGAACCTTGGAAAAATGGGGATATGGCTGGAACAATTTAAAAGACAAATATCCAAAACTTATTTACGCATCTGCATCTGGATTTGGTCAAACAGGTCCAATGAAGGAACTTCCTGCATACGATATGGTGGTTCAAGGGATGGGTGGTCTCATGAGTGTTACGGGTCAACCAAATAGCGAACCAACTAGGGTTGGAACTTCCATTGGAGATATTACTGCTGGATTATTTACTGCCATTGGTGTGAACGCCGCATTATTTGATCGAACCAAAACTGGGAAAGGAAGTCACATAGATGTCTCTATGCTAGATTGTCAAATTGCTATATTGGAAAATGCAATCGCAAGATATTTGTCGAAGGGAGAAATTCCTCAGCCAATGGGATCACGTCATCCTTCAATTGCTCCCTTTGAAGCGTTCAAAACGAAAGATAGCTACATCATTATTGCAGCTGGAAATGAAAAGTTATTTCAAGGAATGTGTGAAGTTTTAAATTGTGACTCTCATAAGGAAGAAAAATTTAAGGATAATAAATCTAGAAATAAAAATATAGATGAATTGAAAATAATTATAGAATCTAAATTAAAAGATAAAACAACAGAAGAGTGGGTTTCCTTATTTACGGAAAAGAAGATTCCATGTGGACCTATTTATAATATTAAAGAAGCGGTAGAAAACCCGCAAATTGAATTTAGGAATATGATCGTAAGTGCCAATCATAATAAAATTGGAAAATTTAAAATGGCAGGCAATCCAATTAAAATGTCTAATTATGAAGACAAATCAACTCGAGGCGAAATACCTGACCTTGATCAGCACCGCGATAAAATTTTAAAAGAATTTGAGTAGTAGATTATTCTGAAGGTTTATCTTCAGTAGGATTTGCTTCCGTAGTTTGATCTACGATATCTTCTGATACATCGTCATCGCTATCATCCGCATCATCCACTGCAGCTGCTGAAGCTACAGGAACTTTTCTTGATCTTTTGGATGGTAAAATTGCTTGTCCAGATTTAGATACTTCACCTTTATAAATTGCTTCAAACTCGTCTCCTTCTGGAGCATCAAAATCTTCTTGTACTGTTGCGTCTTCTGGATGATCTCTAGCACGATCAATCGTTGCATTATTTAAATTTTTTATATCGATTTTTTTATCACCAATTTCTCTCAGTGAAATTACAGTTTTTTTATCATTGTCTTCATCTACCAAAGGTTTGTCCCCTGCGCCAATTTGCAAAGTTCTTTCTTTAGCTAGGATGATCAAATCATACTGATTATCAACTTGCTCTAAACAATCTTCTACTGTTACACGTGCCATAAAGTTGAGGTCTTCTAATGACTTTAGACTTGAAAATCAAGCAATTTTTACAGGTTGGTAGTCTTTTAATTTGAATAAAAACAAAGCATTAGCCAAAATTAAATAGCCCAGCATCATTGAAAATATTTGATTAATAGTGAATTGCTTATCAATCAAATATCCAAACAATACAGGGGCAATAGCGGTAGAAAAAACAAAGAAAGAAACAGTAATAGATCTAATTCCACCCAAATACTTGGTACCATAAATCTCTGACCAGGTAGAAGTAAGCAAAACACTAGAAGTGCCGTTGGTCATAGCAATCAAAATCATCATAACAATAGGAGTAAAGGCCCAGCTACTAGTAATTACCAAAGTATAAGCAATCATAGTTGGTAACAAATAAAAAGGTAGAACTTTAATGGCAGAAAAGCGATCTATTAAAAAACCAGAAATTGCTAAAGTAATTACACTCACAATTGCATACAAAGTAAAGCCCTGTGCTAACATCAGCATTGACCATTGTTTGCTCTCAAAAATATATATTTGATTAATAAAAATTCCCGTTGATAAAAAAGCAGGCCCCAATACAGCGGGTAGTAAAAAATAAAACTTTGAATCACGTATTACCTCTGATCTTGTCCAGTTTTTAATTGTGTGATTGACTTCTTGTTTCTTAATATCGGAAATTTCAGTGGCTCCATCTTTATAAAATCTTAAGATAAAAAATACGGAAGGAACTACTAAACATAAAATAAAAATAGAGATTCCTAACCAAACTATTTTCCAAGAATAAAATTTCATAAGAAAAATAATTAAATAAGGCAAAAAACCTTCTCCTACGGATAACCCCAACCAAGAAATGCTAAGAGCTTTTCCACGATTTAAGTCAAAGAATTTTGCCATAGAGGTACTAGCTGTATGTGTCATTAATCCCTGCCCCGACAATCTAAGAAAATATATTGCAAAAAATAAAAGAATAATATTGCTAACCAAAGTTAGAAAAAAACTAGAAAAAGCTAAAAATAAACATACCGCAATGGCAAAATAAATGATTTTAAAGTCATCAATTTTTTTTCCTATCCAAATTAAGGAAAGGCTACTTAAAAGAGTAGCCAACGAATAAATTAAACCAAATTCAGAGTGACTTAAGCTTAAATCTTCTCTTATATAAGGATTAAAGATGCCAATAAAAAAAGTTTGACCAAAGCTAGAACAAAATGTCAAAATGAACCCGAATAAAAGAAATCTAGAATTATTTTTAACGAATTGATAATTAAACATTTAAAAAATTGGAGAAACGAATGTCAAAAAAAGTAACGTTCATAGGTTTAGGAGTCATGGGATATCCGATGGCAGGATTTATAGCAAAAGCTGGTCACGATGTAACCGTTTATAATCGAACGACTGCGAAAGCAGAAAAATGGGTTGATGAATATGGTGGAAAACATGCTTCTACACCCAAAGAAGCTGCAAAAGATTCTGATTTTATTTTTACCTGTGTAGGTAATGATAATGATTTAAAAGAAGTAACTATCGGTGAGCATGGTGCATTTCACAATGTCAAAGAAGGAGCTATCTTTATAGATAACACTACTGCTTCTGCAAAGATTGCAAGAGAGCTAAACGAAGAAGCAAAAAAAAGAAAGTTTGGTTTTCTTGATGCACCAGTTTCGGGTGGACAAGCCGGAGCTGAAAATGGTGCGCTAACAGTAATGATTGGTGGAGAACAAAATCATTTTGAACAAGCAGAATCCATCATCGATTGTTATTCTAAAAAAATGAAATTGTTAGGAAACTCTGGAAGCGGTCAACTCGCGAAAATGGTTAATCAAATTTGTATTGCTGGATTAGTTCAGGGTTTGTCAGAAGCTATTCGATTTGGTCAGAATGCAGGATTGAATATGGAAGATGTAATCGAAGTTATTTCCAAAGGAGCTGCACAGTCATGGCAAATGGAAAATCGCTACAAAACAATGATCACAGATAAGTTTGATTATGGTTTTGCTGTCGATTGGATGAGAAAAGATTTATCCATTGCTATGGAAGAGGCAAAGAGCAATGGCTCTACCCTTCCTATCACTGAAGTCATAGATAAATATTATGCAGATGTGCAGAAAAATGGTGGAAACCGTTTTGATACTTCTAGCTTAATCACTTTATTACCAAAAAAAAAATAATATGAGCAAAGAAGATCCTGAATTTTATAACAACAAGAATCTAATCCTTGATGAAATATGGACTCTACTTTCTAAAGGTGTAACAGATAGAAATGAAGACTTTAGGCTTCCTGTTGTTGTTCTTAATTCAAAACAAGGTCCCGATGCTAGGATTGTAGTATTGCGCGGAGCTTTTAAAGATAAAAATATATTAAGATTTCATACAGATATTAGATCGGACAAAATAAAATTTATTAAAAATAACAATCAAATCTATTTTCTTTTTTATAATAAAGAGAGAAAAATTCAGGTGAGAGCCGCAGGTACTGCCACTATTCATTATAAAGATGATCTGACCAAAGAGGTTTGGGAGAGAACTCAAGTAATTAGCAGAAAATGCTATTTAGCAACTAATGCCCCAGGAACAACAAGCGAAGATCCAACTTCTGGAATACCAGAGCAATATGTTGGAAAAAATGTTCCGAAAGAAGAAAGTGAGGCTGGGTATGAAAATTTTTCTATAATAGAAAACAAAATTCATTCTTTTGAATGGCTGTATTTAGCATCGAAAGGTCATAGAAGAGCCAAGATTGAATTGAGTAACAACGACTCCAAAGCTCATTGGGTAACCCCTTAAAAACACGCTAATATTTCACTTTCTTCTACAAAAAAAGAGATGTTTTCTAATGATTTTTATCTCTTGTGAAAAAGATTGAATATGAGTAACATATTCTTAACGTTCATCTTTTTTTAAAAGACGGAAGTAGCGAAAGCGAAGGAACGCACCTAACTTAAAATGAGGAGGGTGTAATGACTGACAAAAGACACACAAAACTAATAGAAACTTACGGAAAAGAAAAAGCTTCTAAAGAAAAAGCAAATGCTTTGTTTAGAGCTAGAAAAGAAGTTTCCATAAATGGAAATGGCACTTCAGGGTACGTGGTAAAAAATGGTCCCCACAAAGGTAAAGTGCTTGGACATTTTTCACAAAAATACAATAATAATTTGGAAGAAACAAAATAGTTAAAAGAAAAAATTATTATTAAAAACTAGCGGAGAAACTATGACAGCAACATATACGTGCCAAAAATGTAACATGGCGGTTAATGCAACATGCGCTAACTGCAGTAATGAGCCACTTATTAATGACAGTTTAGATAATAATGGAACAAAAATTCAAATATCTAAATGCCCCAAATGCCAAGGAAAAATTAAATCTCCTATGTGTTGTGGCCAAGATATGAACGCTGCCTAAAATATTTATTTCTTTTCTTCTTCTTCGTCGGATGATTCTGGTGATTGAGAATCAGACTTAACTTCTTCTGTAGTTGTTGGTTCTGCTGAAGGCTCAGGTTTAAATTCTTCTGTAATTGTTGGTTCTACTGAAGGCTCAGGTTTAAATTCTTCTGTAATTGTTGGTTCTACTGAAGGCTCAGGTTTAAATTCTTCTTTGTTCAGAATTTCCCTTAGAGTTATTTTTTTTCGTGTTCTGAAATAGACATAAGCTATAGCAGCTAGGATAAGACCAATTAAATAATATTGAGAAAAGAAATTCACTGCTTTTTCAAACAAGCTAGTTGATTTTGCATTTTTTTGAATAATCTTTTCTTGCTTGGGAGGTTCTGGTTTAACTTCTTTTTGAACCACTACTTGCTTGGGAGGTTCTGGTTTAACTTCTTTTTGAACCACTACTTGCTTGGGAGGTTCTGGTTTAACTTCTTTTTGAACCACTACTTGCTTGGGAGGTTCTGGTTTGACAGCTTGTTCAATTGTTTTCTTTTCAGGAGTAGAGCTAGCTACAATTGGCTTTGCTACTTCAGTTTTGTTACTTACCTTAGATTGGTCGGGTAATTGATTAACCGCAAACACAGCTACGATTAAAATAACGAAAAAATTCATAAATAAATTGTATAAAAAAAAGACTGTAATTAAAATAACTTAAGAGTTGAATGTATAGATTTTAAAAGAAAAAAGGTAGCCAATAGAAGAGTTTTGGTAGCGGGAAGTGGACTTGAACCACTGACCTCAGCGTTATGAGTGCTGCGCTCTAACCACCTGAGCTACCCCGCCAAAAAGTATCGTAGGTATATAATATATTATTAATAATTTAAAGTGAGACTAAAATTTTTTTTTGAAAGGTTTTTTACCACCGGGTTTAAATCCACTCTTTTTGCGAGTACCGAAGGATTTTCCACCCTTTAATTTTCTATCAAAAGGACCTTTTTTTTCTCCAGCAAATTTACCTTCTGATTTTTTAAAAACAGCTTTCTTTCTATCGTGAAAACCACTGCCTTTTTTTCGTTTCTCATAAAAGTCTGATTTACCTTTTTCTGCAAAACCTTCTTTACTATTCGATCTGGATTTAAAAGAAGGTGCTCTATCTTCTCTATTGCCAAAACCATTTCCTCTTTTAGGTCTATCGCTAGAAGGGGTCTTTCTTCCATAACCTGCATTTTTTGGTTTTGATTTTTTCCCTTCAGACCTAAATTCAGCTGGTTTTCTGCTTGAGAAATCTTTTTTATCACTTTTTTTAAAGCTAGCTTTTTTCTTATCACGAAAACTAGATTTTCCACCTTTATCAGAACGAAACCCGTCCCTAGGCCCACCTCTTTTAAAAGGTCTCTTCTTACTATAATCATCTCTACGTCCACCTGATCGTTTTGAGTCGGATGAGCTTTTTAATCCAGGGTTTAAAATCTTTTCAATTTCGTGCCATTTTCTTTTATCACTTGGTGTTACAAAGCTCCAAGCAGTACCACTAGCACCTGCTCTTCCTGTTCTACCCATACGATGAATAAAATCTTCTGCTTGTTGAGGCAAATCAAAATTTACTACATGCTCAATATGAGGAATGTCTAATCCTCTTGCAGCAATATCTGTTGCTACTAAGACATGAATTTTATTTGCTCTAAATTTAGCAATAACTTGGTTTCTTTTATTTTGTCTTAAATTTCCATGTAAAGAATCTGATTCAAATCCTTCTTTTTCTAAATTTTTTGCTAATTTTTTTGCATTATGTTTGGTCTTCACAAACACTAGCGTAGATCCGTGTTTGGTTTTTACTTGCTCAACTAAAGTATTATATTTATCTTCTTGTCTTAAGTTAATGACCTCTTGCTTAATAGTAATCAATGTAGCATTGGCTGCAGCAACACTTACTCGCTCTGCATTGTTTAAATATTTTTTAGATAGTCTTTCTATAGAAGGGGCAATCGTTGCTGAAAACATTAAAGTTTGTTTTTGTTTTGGCAAAAATTTAATGATCTCATCAATTTGGATACTAAAGCCCATGTCTAACATTCGGTCCATCTCATCTAAAATTAAAAGATCCACCTTGTTTAGTAGTAAGGATTTTCTTTTTAAATGGTCATTCACTCTGCCTGGAGTTCCCACTACGATTTGTGGTTTAGTTTTTAATCTTCTTAATTGTTTATTCATGGGCTCTCCGCCTACTAAACAAACACTTTTAATAACACTCTGTTGAAATAATAATTTTTCGATAACATCGTTAACTTGCTTGGCAAGCTCTCGAGTAGGAACTAAGATAATTGCTCTATTGATTTTTTTGGTAGCAATCATCTCGATCATGGGAATGCAAAATGCTGCCGTTTTACCAGTACCTGTTTGTGCAGATGCTAATATATCTTTTTGCTCTAAAATAATTGGAATTGATTTTATTTGAATGGGTGTAGGCGAATCAAACTTCATTTTAACTAAAGAAGCATTAAGGTTCTTATTTAAATTCAGTTCTTGAAAATTTTGCATAGGGATTTTTATAAAATAATATTAATGGCTGTTAGATATAGTGAACAAAGGGTAAGTCAATCAATTAAAGATAATGATTCGTTTATTAAGCTAATTAGATCAAAATCATGACTCCTGTAGCTAATAATAAAAGGGCCATGATGATTTCAATGATTTGCTTTACTATTGGGTTGGACACAAAAGATCGAATACCACTTCCAAACAATGCCCATATGCTAATGGAGGGCAAACAAACAATGGGAGCAATAGATGCAAGATAAAAGATACCTGTAATAAAATTTTCGTCTTTTGGAAAAAAAACACTAACCGCCGTAATTGCTACTACCCAAGCTTTAGGATTAAGAATTTGAAATAGAGAGGCTTCATAGAACTTTAATGGTCTTCCCGTTTCTTTTATTTTTTTTTTTATATTTAGAGATCCAAACATTTTGTAAGCTAAAAAAAATAGATAGAGACAGCCTGCTATTTTTAAAGTTTGCTGAATAAGAGGGTAAGTTTGAAATAAAGTTCCCAGTCCTAAAGAAACTAAAAAAATTTGAAAAAAATGTCCTAATGGAATTCCTAGAATATGCGGAATGGTTTTTTTAAATCCATATTTAATTCCAGAAGTAGTGAGCATTATATTGTTGGGCCCAGGGGTAACAAACATTACAAAATAAAATGTAATTAATGCCACAGTCAATTCAATGCTGATCATGGAAGATTAATTTAATATAAAGAATAAAATAATACTACGGAAGCTGCAGCACCAGCAAAAATACTTAAATATTTTAGGCTAGATTTTTTTTTATTTTTTTTCTCTAGGTTGGCTTTCGCCATTAGTTCAAAAATATTAGCTTTTTTAAAAATTGTCTTTGAGGAATATAAAGAGTGTGTATTATTATATAGATTTTCCTGATTTTTATAATGAAAGTGCTCTTTAATTGATGACATTGATCCCCTTTATAATTCTTAATTAGACTACAAAAATTCTTTCAATACAACCCCTGATACTAATAATTTTTAGTGACAATATTTTTTTTTAATCTAAAAGGG
>Ga0209666_1002709_pt1 | contig 13120 bp, 3 predicted proteins | sample SaaInlV_125m_DNA_FD_184679 | JGI IMG/M metagenome (GOLD analysis project Ga0209666, IMG submission 184679) | Marine microbial communities from expanding oxygen minimum zones in the Saanich Inlet - Saanich Inlet SI037_S3LV_10m_DNA (SPAdes)... | ecosystem: Environmental > Aquatic > Marine >...
TTAATCCAAAAGAAGAATTCATTATTGACAGAATTATAGTCATATGCCCTATTTGCAATGGAAATTTACCTAATCACTTACTTATTAGACATTTAATTGTAGAGCACGATATAGCAGCATCCGATGCTGCAAATATTTCTGAACAAGCTACAAAATACTAAAGATATAATTGTAAATGTGATGCCTATTCATTTTTGATAAACATAACTATAAAACAATTTGGTTGGGGCGTATTTATGCGTAGTGTTAACAACAAAAAAATGACCTCTATAATGCTAGTTGTAATAATGATTATGACTCCTGTTTTAAGCCTCCAAACCAATATGTTGGACGAGGGTACAAACTCACTCGACAATAATATCAAGTTTAACACCCAATCAACTAATTCTATAGTTGATTGTGAGTTAACAAATGTATCTATTACAGAAGTTTATCATTATTCTTCTAATGAGTGGATTGAGATTTATAACAATGGAAATCAAACATGTGACTTAGGAGAATGGATAATAGGGAATTATGGAAATTCATTTGAGATAGCCAATAATACAAATATTTCATCAAATAATCATCTTTTATTTATTAGAGGTACAGATTTTTCATTTGATATCTCATGCAATGATCAATTGCTAATTTCTACAAGAGATGTAGAATATGCAAACGCTACTGAAATAACCGCACTCGATTGTTATGGGCCAAATGACGATTATCATTATGACTCTTCAAGTGATGGCTCTTGGGAATTTTGTGACGGATATTGGGATTGGAATGAAGCTGACGAAATGACCCAAAATGCAACAAATTTATGCGCCGGAAATCCATTCACATTAAGTACATTATTAGGAAATGGAACATGGTCACATAATCCTATTTTAGTAGAAAATGGCAGTTCTACATTAGCTTGGAATCTGAGCAATCTCGATGAAGGAGTTGAATACCGACTTTATTCAAGTTGGAATACTGGGTTAACTAGTTTTTCAAGAAGCTATTATTTCGATGGAGGAATTGACGAGATTATATTTGATATGTTTTCAGATATTGATTGGACCTGTGAAGTTTATTTTTATGCATACATAGTTAACGAATCTTCTAATATTGTAGAAGAATACTTCCAAAAAAATATGGATGTATCTACTTGTTCCAATGGTGAACTTACATATCTTTTAGATGGAACTACTGGCATACAAAATGGACATAATTTTTCTGCTGGACTTACTAGCTTTACTACTATCTCGTCAGGAATAGATTCAACTTTAGAATACATTGTTGAAATTAAATTAATTCAAGATAATACAATAACAGATTGGAATAATGAAGAATGTAATTATTCGTCAAATAGTAATTGTGGGGCATTAGTTGATAATTTAATCATTTATCATGAAACGTGTATTTTAGAGTTTACTTCTACACTTTATGTAAAATCTCCATATGGTTGGATTAATATTTTATCTGGTATTCTTGAAGGAAATGGTCCTTGTGATTCAGATTCTGATGATATATCCGGGCCAATTAAATTATATGCCAATATGACCGACTCTAATGGATTTTATTCATATCAAGAAGTTACTAGTGATAATTATGAACTTAATACTAATGATACTAATATACATAACTTCTATTGGGCCTTCCCACTTTCTTCATATGGAAATGAATATAGATTTCATTCATATTTTGATGGTGAAACAGTGTTCGATCTCAATTACTATTCTTTTATGATCGGTGAAGATACAGTTGACGGTGTTGATTCATATAATCTTCACTGGAATGCAACATCTTCAGGTCATGCTTGCTCTCCAAATATCTATGCATATATGTATATTCAATCTCCTAGTGGCAGCTCGAATAGTCTCGATTATTGGTACCAGAACATGCAAGTCAACAATTGTAATTCTTTTGGTGAAGTAGAACTTTACAACAATGGTGTGAATACAGGTAGTGACAACGACCTTCTAAATGGTACAAACAACATGTCTTGGAATCTTACAGAATTAGATATCGGAAGAGAATATGTGTTAGAATGGTACTCCTCACGTTCAAGTTCATACACTAATAACGATAATTCTGTTTATGGTGAATACTACAATAAAACAATATTTATTGCAAATTCAGAAAATAACACAATTGATTGGACAATAAATGCACATGGGTCGTGGTGCGATCTTGATATCTCATTCAGACTACATACGCCTCTTACAACTCAAGATTGGCAAGATTCTTTTGAAGAAGTAAATTATCCCTACTTTACTTCTAACAATTACGATTTAGATCCCGTTTGTGATGGTTCTGATATACCAGAATACAATCCTGTTAGTTTATTTTACGATAATTCCGGAATATGGAATGAAGTTAATGATTCTACTAACTTGTCTGCTGGTATTTATGACATGAAATGGGAAATAAATGGTGGTAGTGACTGGTCTGCAACTCCAAATCTTGTATTATCTACTTCGTATGAGACTTTCCTAAACAGCTCTACCCAATCTCGCACTTATTATAATGAAGGAGATTCATCTTGGGAACAGCACTGGGAGTTAATTATTTCAGACTGGTCATGTAATATTGATTTTGATTATGATTTAGATATTATTCTATACTCAAATAATCACTATTCTATGGATGAAGATAAGAATAATCCTTTCATAGAAGGCCCATGTAATGACCCAATGGATATCAGTAGTAGTAATTCTAATGAACCATCTCACAACCTATATATTCTTCTAGGTAATTCTACAAATCCGTTAGACAGCCAAGACTCTTTTGATGAAGGCGAAAATACCATTAGATGGAAAGTAGAAAATACAGTATCTGACTATGAACATATGTTACATGCTTATTTAAATTATAATGGGCACATCCAAGAATTTACCTTTGATAATTTCCTTGGTGATGGCACTCAAATAGTCGGCGATTTTAATTTTGAACTAGAAGGAGACATATGCAGTATTCAATTTTATTCAAATCTCTATGTTAAGGAGTATAATACATGGGATTCTATCGATTCATCATATACTAGTTTGAGCTATGATGGAAATACCAGTGATTGTGATTATCAAGAAAATCAGATAGGATTTTCAGTATTAGATGACACTGGTAATTGGAATAATTCAATCGAGATGTTAACTCCTGGAAACCATCAAGTTAGATTTGATATGGGAGATTTAATAGAAAACGTAACATATTATATTTCATCATCTATTAATGGTCAAGGATCACAATCACAACACTTCAATGGTTATTTTAGTATAGGTCAACCAACGGTAAATAGTAATGACTTAAATGATTATTTTGGACAGGATATATATCATAACATAACTGTAAATCCTTGGACTTGTTCTCTTAACTATTATGCAAATTTGTATTATATTTCTCCTACAGGCTCATGGAGCACTTACAGAGGTATTTCATCATCTATTGAGGTTGAAAATTGCGAATCTGCTGGTGAAATCTCTATTTCTAGCCTTGTCGATAATCATTGGACAGATGAAATAGATGTATATAATTATCCGCTTGAAACAGGAGTAAATGATCTGTATTGGAATATGACTAATCTAAATGTCGGAGAAACATATCAACTGTATTTCTATGCATACAAAGATAATATTCAGATATACAGTAATATTGGGGATACATGGGTTGCAAATTCAGCTGCAACTTCTTGGCATTTCCCTGTAACTATTGAAGGAAATACATGTAATTTTTATGCATATGCATATCTACGTATTCTCAATGATGAAGGATTCAATGAATTAGATTATATTAACTTCAATCCAGAAGAACCTTGTACTCCAAATTTTGATATAAACTTCATTACAGATTCTTCCTCAGTATGGTTTGATGCACAAACTGAAAATCTTCCAGTAGGAACTACGCAAATGATGTTTAATCTATCTGAGTTAGGTGAAGGAGATTATGAAATTGATTATTATTGGCATAGTGATAATGGAAATTCCATGAACTGGGACTATGATAATTATTTCACGGTAGATGAAAATAACAATGGTTTTTATTGGAATATTACTTTAGAAAAACTTGATTGTTCAATATTCCTCGATTTACAAGTTTATGATATGAGTTACGGTGGCAATTATCAAATTGGAAATTACAACGATATACTCCTTCAAGGACCTTGTATGCTACCCTTTGATTTGGATGTTAATGGAGTTGAGTTTGATAATCAAGATGGAAATCCAGATCTCTCATTAGGGGATAATGATATGGCTTGGACATTTGACAATCTAGAAACAGGTATCAATTACTACCTTTACTTCAATTGGTACAATGGATCTAATGGTTACAGTGAAAACTATTATTTCACTTACAACGAGTCTAATGATTACACCTGGAATTTACCAATTGGTGATTGGGATTGTAATCCATATGCATATGCGTCTCTTTACTATGCAGACAATGGAACACATATATTCGGTAACGAATGGTTTTACTTCAACGTACCAGAGTGTTACAGTGTATGGATAGATCATACTGATTCAGATGGAGATTACATGGATAGTGATGATTTATCTAATGGTTCAAACGATATGTCTTGGAACATATATGACCTTCCAGAAGGGTATGAATTTGCATTAGAAATGAGAACTTACATGAATGGTTACATGCAAGAATATTCTTATGAATTATTCAATGATAGTGGAAATGTAAGTATTGATTTCAGTATTGATGTTGATACATATTCAGTTTGTGATGTAAGAGTTGAAACCACTTTGTATTACTTAGATTCTGACGGAAATTGGGATTCTGTTACAAGTAATTCAAGATATTTCTATCAAAGTTGTGATTCATACGAATCAATGTATCCATGGACAGTACTTGTTGATACGGATGCTGATGGAAATTATTCCGAAGTATCACAATATGACAACATCGGTGGAAATGGAACAATTCCAATGATGTTAGATCTAAACAATCTTGCAGAAGATGAAATTTATAGAGTAGATTATAGCTGGACCACAGCTTCAGATTCTGAATATTTCAATTGGGAAGATGTAACTCTAACCAATAATCAATTCTACTTTGATGTACCAGTAACTAATTGGGATTGTGAAGTAAATCTGTATGTTTACATTCAATATGAAACACTTCAAGGATACTATAACCACATGATTTCTACAAACCAATACTTCAATACAGATTGTCTTGAACCTGGAAATGTTTCTCTAAACATGGATAATATGGGTGAAGTTTGGGATGATTGGTCTAATTTGAACAACGGGACTAATGATATGAGTTGGGAAATGACTGATTTGATTGTAGGCGAGACTTACACAATAGATTGGTTTGTGAAATACAACTATGATATTGTATCATATGAATACCTGACATGGACCGCGGGAGATTCTGATGAATCTATACAATGGTCTTTCGATATGGATAATTCTACAACATGTAATGTTGAAATAATGTACAGAATGTATGTAGATTCAGGAGATTCCAATTGGATTGAGATGGACAATGAATACTTCTATTGGTATCCTTCTTGTGATCAATGGGTATATCCAAGAGACCATTATGTTAACTTAAATGTTGAAATTAATGGTACAATGGTAGAAAATCCAGAGACTCTCCCTTCAGGAGAAGTAGACTTTGAGATTCACTTCGAGAATATGTCAGTTGGTGCTGATTACAGAATGTACTTCTATTACAGTAATACAGGCTTCAACAGTAATTCTCAATACATATATTTCACATATGATGGCTCTCCAATGGAGATGACTATCGATATTGCCCCTTGGGCATGTAGTGTTTACTTTAACTATGATATGCGTTTATATGACTTTAGATATGATTCTGGAAATAGCTACAATGACTGGTATCTAGGATCTGAGAGCAGATATATCGACGGTCCTTGTGAAACTTTGAATTATGACAGTTCTGACTACCCTAACTTCACAGTAACAGATGATGCTGGAAATGATATTGATGATGAGACTGATTTCTCAACAGGAAACAACACAATAATACTTGGAGCAGATAATCTACAGAACGAGTTCCCATATTATATGGAATTACAAGTAAGATATGATGGATATCTTAATGTCTTCAAAACACATACATTCACTGGAAATAATACAACTGCAGAAGAATTTGCAGTAACATTCGATATTCTAGGTCATGTATGTAATGTAGAAGTAAGATCATACTTCTATGTAATTACTTCAAGTGGTAGCAATCAGTTGAATTATACAAATTATTATGCAGATGGTCCTTGTGATGGTGCTGATGGAGAAAGCAGACTCAGTACTCCATTACATGCGTACATCAACGGAACATGGATTGAAGTTGATGATGATACTTTCTTCCCTGCTGGAGAGACAGAAATGTCTTGGGATCTAAGTGCATTAGATTCAGATACATACTATTACATGAATTTCAATGGACCTAACTTGGGATGGGGCGGATATTTCTATGGAGACAATATCCCAGAATATCTATCAGATTGGTCAATGACTCTGAGTGAATTTAGATGTGATATATCTATCTACAATGATATCTATGCAATCAGTGATTACACTGGTTGGAATGGTTTCAATAGTCAATATTTCTATCCAGACAATGATTGTCTAGATGGTGGAGATATTACTCTAGAAGCTCAAGATGATGAAGGCAATTGGACCCCACAAACATCTTATGGTTTTGATCTATTGCCAGGAACAACAAACTTCTCTTGGTCATTAGATAATCTATTAGAAGGATATGATTATGAATTCTATTGGTATCAACAAGGATCAGATTATGTATCTGAATACCAATATTTCACTGTAGATTCTAATGGTTCAGAATCAGTTGATTTCTCAATAACAATAGATCAATACGAGTGTAACGTGTATTTCTATGCATATTTGAGGCCAATGTCAGAATATACTGATATGTATGAAGAAACAGAAAGCTTCTCCTTTTGGCCAAACACGCCATGCTATCCTCCATTCAATTTCGCTGCTGAAGATGCTGCAGGTAATTTGACTGTGGATGCATTAGATCTTGACTTTGTTCTAAGCCCAGGAGATAATCATTTATTCTTTGACTTCAATCATATGGATAATGGAACAACATACTACCTAGATTGGTACTGGAGCTCCCAGAATAGCTGGAATGGTTGGTATCAAAACTACGTATACGTAGATACTTCAGACAACGTTTCTGATGGATTACATTTCAACATGACTTTAGATTCAATGGAATGTTATGCTTATGTATATGTGAATGTGTATAATTATTCTAATGGTAATTCATATCATATGGGTAACTACAATATGGATTTCGAAGGACCTTGTATGCTACCCTTTGATTTGGATGTTCCAAGTAATGAAGGTGAAGTTGAAATTGGTGTAAATAATTTAACTTGGAATATAGATAACTTAGATGTAGGGAGTAACTATACTTTCCAATATTATTATTCTATGAATTCAGGATTCTATGGTTGGTATAATTATGAATTTACATATAACGAATCCGAATCATTCGATTTCACAATAAATGTCACTGAATGGGATTGTAATGTCAATATCAATGCAAATATATACAACTCAACAGATGGCAACATGAATTATATTTATGGAAATTCCTTGAATCTGTATAATCCTAATTGTTATCAAGTTGATTATTATGCATTAGATGAAAGTGGTGATTGGATTCAATATAATAATATTGATGCGGGAACTTCTGAATTATTTTGGGAAATAAATTACTTTAATGAAAACGTCCCAAGCGGGTATGAATTCAAACTTGAATATCAAATAATAATAGACAATGATTGGGCTAATCCTACTCAATCTGATATAATATGGACACAAGATGATGATGCAACACAACAATTATCTTGGAATATTACGATTAATGAATTCGTATGTGATGTCTACGTGACTTCTAGTCTGTATGTAAATACACCAAATGGATGGTCAAATGTTAGAGGAAATGGATTCAATCTCTATGCTCCTTGTGAACCAATGCCTTCAGGATGGTATAACTTCTCTATGGATGATAACGGAACTTGGAATCAATTTTATGATGGCTGGAATCACATGATTCAAGAAGAAGGTGTTTATGAAATGAGATGGGATGTTATGGATCTAGAAATTGGAGTTACATACGAAATGTCTTGGGTTGCTCACGCATTCGGGCATGAATTATCAAGTTACTCAATGCAATGGAATGCTACGGATAGTAATGGCACACTAGATTTCAACATTACCATACCTCATTGGTATTGTGGCATGGAATTCGAGTCTAAATTGTCCTTCGATAATGATGGTACAATGTTTGAAATAGCATCTAACTATTATTATGAAGAAGGCCCTTGTGATAATTCTATTGAGGAATTCACAGATTCCTTCAGTGTTGATTTTGATTTGATTCTTATTAATGATAATTTATATTCTCAAGATTATGAACTTATGATACCATTTGGCTATATTCTTAATGATGAAATAAAACTATACTTAGATGCGGTATTTGGTAACATGGATGGTATTCTAAATGCATCAGAGGCAACTATGGCAGAGAATTCATTTAATTCACAAACAGATGATGGTGAAGAGGCTCCTCTTGAATTAGCATTGAACGGTGTAAATTTGACTAGTTTCACTTTTAATCCAGCAATTTTAAGTAATTTAACAGGAATTCCAACTTTTACTGGGTCATGGATTTTAGAATATTTCGATATATATGGAGTTGAAATCACTTCAACAATTGAAATCGAATCTGAAGATGAAATTGAATGGCATTTCAATATCTTAGAAAACTTGGATATGACAGTGGAATCTATTCAAGTTACAGATAGTGAGAACGTATACTCAATACTAACGCCTAGCTTTATCCTTTCATCTGGAAATTATTCACTAAACATTACTTGGTTATTGGCTAATATTCAAGATCCAATTTTGGAATTAGAACAGCTTGATATGGTTTCAGAGGAGTTCGATGAATTAACAAATATAATGGATGAGAGCTTCAATGAAAATATGACTATACACACTTTCCAAATAAATCTAACTAATTTGAGCTATCAAGAATATGTAATCACATACAATGTACATATTGATGAACATTATGAGGATAATGTAACATATTATATCTATCAAGAAGTAAGTAATGATATCACATCCTTTACTTTACTATCAAATATACACACATGTAACGCTTTAATTTCTATTGAGGTATATGATAGAAATAATGAACAGGTACTTAGTGAAAATTACACATTGATGGGAACATGCCAACCGTATGATTATGATATGGATGGCGTTTCTGACGAAGATGATGCATTCCCATATGATGCAACTGAATGGCTAGATACAGATGGAGATGGTTATGGAGATAATTCTGATGTTTTTCCCAATGATGCAACTGAATGGCTAGATACAGATGGAGATGGAATTGGTAATAATGCAGATACTGATGATGATGATGATGGGTTAGATGATGAATTTGATAATGACAATGATGGCGATGGCGTTGTAAATGATGATGACATGTTCCCCGAAGATCCAACTGAATGGAACGATACTGACAGTGACGGTTATGGAGATAATTCTGATGTTTTCCCTAATGATGCAAGTGAATGGGAAGATTCTGACGGTGACGGAATTGGAGATAATTCTGATGATGATGCTGATGGCGATGGAGTACCAAATGATGTCGATGATTTACCTCTCAATCCTGGAGAATCCTCTGATTCTGATGGTGATGGAGTAGGAAACAACCAAGATGCATTCCCTAATGATGCAAGTGAATGGGAAGATTCTGACGGCGACGGAATTGGAGATAATTCTGATGATGATGATGATGGCGATGGAGTAGTTGACGAATCTGATGCATTCCCATTAGATTCAACTGAGTCAATGGATTCTGATAATGATGGATTTGGTGATAATAAAGATGCATTCCCTAACGATCCTAATGAAACAACAGACTCCGATGGCGATAACGTTGGAGACAATGCAGATGCATTCCCAAGTAATTTTAACGAATGGGCAGACTCTGATGGCGATGGCTTTGGGGACAATGAAGATGTATTTCCTAATGACTACGCCGAATGGTTGGATTCTGATGGCGATAACGTTGGAGATAATTCCGATAAATTCCCAGGTAATCTCAATGAGTGGGCAGATCACGATGGCGATAACGTTGGAGACAATGCAGATGCTTTCCCTAATGACCTTACCGAATGGTTGGATTCTGATGGCGATAACGTTGGAGATAATTCCGATGCATTCCCTAACGACAATACTGAAACAGTAGATACTGATGGTGATGGCGTTGGAGACAATGCACAAGCCGCTGCTGAAGCAGAAAGTGGTGGACTTTTATCAGGATTTTCATCAATAACTGGACTCATATCTATTCTAGGTGCTGCAATATTAGTAGCTGGACGACGAAAGGACTGATTTGCCCTAAAAGGGCATTTCAGTACCTTTGTATTATCAGATTAGATTTATCTATATTTTTTAAAATATCGCGTATGTTTAAATTAATGGCCTATGTTTATATTGTAAAAATTTTAACTTATTTGGTGCAGAGGACAGGATTTGAACCTGCGAAGCACTACGCACTGGGACCTCATCCCAGCCCCTTTGACCACTCGGGTACCTCTGCTTTTATTCATCGGTATGCTATAGTGTATTTCACAATGATGAACAATTTACTATTCCAGGATGACAGCATCTCCGCAATTGACAACCCCTTTCCTTAATACTGATGCATACCATCTCGACCAGCCTGGGTAGATTTTTTGTGATATTCTATTGAATTTACCCTCTTTAAAAGATTTTTTAATTGTTTTACAAGGAGGTGCCACAGCTGTCAATTGAATAATAATATCACCAATATTGATTATACTTCCAACTTCTAATAAGTCCCAGTCAACCCCTCTTATTGTAATATTCTCACCTGTACTTCCTATGTATATTGAATTACCCTCAGATTGTAATTCTTTTATTCTTTCATAAGAGAATATACAAACAGCTCTATTAGGTCCACCGTGATATTTTAAATCATTTTGTTTATCTTCTATGACTCCCTCAATTCCAATATTGATTCTTTCAAGAGGATATTTTGGCACCCCACCTAATGGGTTAGCATTTACAGATTGTACAATTCCCATATTAAACTCAATACCTCATACTCAATAAGAATATTGTTTAATAAATAAATATATTAGCATTTTTAGTACATTTTACTATAATTTATCTGAATCATCATATCCAATGACCTATTGGACATAGTATGGCTGAGTTTGGTGAACACCCTCCTATACCGGATAGTATTGAGAATTTACTTAGTGATGATACTGTTTCTACAGTGTTTTTAAAGGCTGAATGCCCGACAAGAGTAAAAAGTGGCCATATTTCATCTTTAACACTTAATCAGTTGGATGACCCTCTATGGGATAAACCTACTTTAGAGAATTTGTGCAATGAACTATCAATGGTAATAGAACAAAATTCAAAACGTTCGGACTGCTTTATAGAAATTGAAAGAATCGGTTGTAAAATAATGCAAATAGGTGACCTTCGAATTACTTGTGCATGGCCTCCTTTTTCAGATGCATGGGAAATTACAATAGTTAGGCCAGTAGCACATTTACAAATATCAGATTATAATTTAAACCCTGAATTAATGGACAGACTAAAAGATCACCATCGTGGAGTCTTTGTAGTTGGAAGGCCAGGTTCTGGAAAAACTACTTTTGCTCAAGCAATTGCATCATATTTAGATTCTGAAGTCGGTGCAATGGTGAAAACAATGGAAGCGCCTAGAGATCTTCAAGTTCCTCAAAGGATTACTCAATATGCACCTTTAGAAGGAGATTTAGAAAAAACTGCGGAAGTTATTTTTTTAGTACGTCCTGATTTTGTTATATTCGATGAAGTTCGAAGAACCAGGGATTTTGAAATATTTGGAGATGTTAGATTGGCTGGAGTTGGACTGCTAGGAGTAACTCATGCAAATAGTGCACTTGAAGCAATACAAAGAATGGTAGGTAAGGTTGAATTGGGGCTAATATCTCAGGTTCTTGATACTGTAATACATATTGAAAAAGGAAAAATAGCCCAAGTTTTAGAATTAAAAATGGTGGTTAGGGCACCTACGGGAATGGAATCAGACCTAAGTCGACCAGTAATTGAAATAAAGGAATTTCCTTCCGGAAAAATAACTCATGAAATGTTCGCCTTTGGTTCAGAAATAGCAGTAGTTCCAGTAAATATCAATGAAGAAGAAGGAGGAAGCCCAGCTATGAGGATGGCAGCAATACAATTAAAAAAAGAAATTTCCAGATTAACGGGTATACCCGTACATCATGCAAAATTTCTGACGGATTCATCTGCTGAAATGTACATAAATGACTCAAGCATAGGGGCTATGGTCGGAACAAGGGGTGAATCAATACGTCAACTTGAGGAAGACTTGAGCATAAAATTAAAAGTAAATTCTGTTAAAGATTTACCCCGTTCATTAAGGAAAAAAATCGAAAATGACACAAATCAAGACGAAGAATTAGATCAATGGCGCAGTAGATCAGGAAGACATTGGGAAAACAGCTCAGGTAAAAATAAGAAAGGAAAGGGCAGGAAAGGAAGAAGAAACTAATATATTTCCATTTATTATTTGTTAAAATATCATAATTAGTGTAATAATTATAATTATTATTATTGATTCAAATATTACCATATATTATATTAAATTAGATAAGTATCTATTTTAACTTCAAAGCATTCTTGACGCACATTCTTTTCGGATGTTATTATGAGTGACGGAGCGGGTAAGCCAAAAGTTGTAATTGTTCCTGATCAGACCAATATTACCAGTGGTATTGAAGTTCAAGAAAAATTAATTTTAGCTGCGCGAGTTTTTTCGGATTTACTAAAGCCAACCTTTGGCCCAAGAGGTCTAGATAAAATGTTATACAAAACGGATGGTACCACTGCTATAACTAATGACGGTGCAAAAATTGTTGCAGAACTATTAGTCAAACACCCTGCAGCTAAAATGATGGTTTCAATGGGTAATATGCAGGAAGAAACATGTGGAGATGGCGTTACAACTACTATGTTACTATGCGGTTCAATGTTAATTGAGGCCCACACACTCCTCAAAAAAGGACTTCATC
>Ga0209666_1002710_pt1 | contig 13112 bp, 16 predicted proteins | sample SaaInlV_125m_DNA_FD_184679 | JGI IMG/M metagenome (GOLD analysis project Ga0209666, IMG submission 184679) | Marine microbial communities from expanding oxygen minimum zones in the Saanich Inlet - Saanich Inlet SI037_S3LV_10m_DNA (SPAdes)... | ecosystem: Environmental > Aquatic > Marine >...
ATTGTAGTAGATCTTTTTGGACAGGTTTTAACAAAGGTTACAAGCCCCGCCATTTTCGAGAAGTCGATGAACTCGATTACCGTTGGCGACGAAAGCGATATGTTTGCGAAGGTTGGAAGAAACCGGGCCGAAAAGCAGTCGATCGAAAATATGGTTGGAATCTTCGAGAACAACCTAAGCGGGCAGGTCCTGTGATACACGATCCAGATAATCATAAGAAATACCCAAAGTATAAGTAGTTGCGCTGACTATTGTCTACTGTGTCAGATAGTTTGAAAACGGTTATGATTTCGGATTTAAAATCCCGTAGTAGAACGATCCTAACCACTGTGGTTTATAGTTTTCTAAATCACAAACCATCGGAGTTCTCAATTCATTGGGATCTCTGCGGACAGGTTCGGGATGAAAACGGATATTTTGGATCTCTGCGAGCCCGTCGTCAATCTGGTAAAGAAATTACACTCTTCTTCCATACCGATAATATTTACAAACCCACTTGGATAGCAATCCAGCGGGGGCCGCTGACTGACCCCACTTTGATACCAGAGTATTTCACAAGAAACCATGCCCGAAATAGTATGGAGTTTTTGTTTTTCGATCTTTCAGATTTTCAAGGTGGGGGCACAGGGGATGAAACATGGGCTCGGAAATCAGGAGTCGTTATCGGAGATAAACGAGTGGGCCCAGATGGTCATTATATCAATCACGGGTGGGAACGCTATCAAGACATCAAATCATTTGCATTTAGGGCTTCTATCAATAACGCCAAACTATAAGTAGTCGTTGTGCCCAAGATTTATTATGTTCCCCATTCCAATGACGAACTTCCCACCACAGGAAGTTTTGCAGTCTATGGATTCTGGAGAAACCTATCCTATTGAATGGTGGTGGAATAATTATGTCCTCACGGGTAATCCTGATGGCACTTATACTGCTAACACTAAGTTCTCTAATGGCATTCCGCCGATGACTCTCCGACGGATCGAATCAGGCCCGCCGTTTTTGGGTCTTGAATACAGCGTGGAGTATAGAGGCGAAGCAGATGGATCTATTAAGATAGGCTGTGCCGATGGTAATTCTAAGAGTTATAATCCTGCTGTCGAAGTTCATGACATCGATCAATGTGGAGAATGTTTACCGGGCTACACTCGCAATACTGATACTCATTGTTGGAAAGTTGGTTGGAGATTAGTAGATTGCAAAACAGGGGAGATTTACTATGCTCCTGCAGGATATCAACAAGAAAATGAAAATAGGCTCAAGTGGGATCATTATGCTGGAAAAGATTCTTTTGGAAAAACACATCTTGGCAGAGACGTTGTTAACACCAAAAGTAATTGGAAACAATATCGTGGTATTGCTAACAAAGATAATTACATCAATACAATACGCCCTAATATGAAAATTACACCTCGTAAGGGATCACCTATTAAAATTGCTGAGTCTGGGTATTGGGCCAATTCACAACGAACTATTATGGCGACTCGAAATGATGGTTCCTTAGTAGTTACCAGTGGCCAAGGATCAAAAACCAATTGGCCCGGGATAGATTATACTAAACTTACCAAAAATCTTCGAGATAAAGGCTGTGACGGTAATTGGGTAGCGTTATCAGATGATGATCGTGCCAAAGTTCCTACCTTTTTGGGTCAAGGGGCTGGCTTAGGAGCCACAAAAGTCATTCTTTTAGATGATGTCGAAGATGATGAAACCCAAGCCCCGGCTACCGATCCTCTGGAAAGTGGGCCGACAGAAACAGAAACAGAACCGGAAAAGACTAACTGGACTCCGATCGCCTTAATTGCTGCTGGTGTTATTGCACTCCCTATTCTATTAGGAGGTGGAAAGTAATGGTATTTGGACACAGTAACTTTGATCGCTATGAACTCAGATCAGAAGATGATGCTGACATCGACACGAAACCGACATTCTTCAAAAAACCCTATATGCCAAAGCGTTGGAAGTTCTTTAGAACTACTGGAAAAAACCCTGTGTTTACCTACAAGGGATCAGCAGTAAAAACTAATTCTGTTGCTTTTAAGTTACCTAAATGGATGCGACCATATCTCCGAGATACTCAGGGAAATAGTTATCCCACAACCCCGCTTGGTTACACTGAACTAACTCTTGGATCGGGAGATTATCTAACTATGGGTGGAATTACCACTGTTATGATGCAAGACGCCGATACTCGAAACCAAGTTTCAACTTCTTTTCCACAACTATCTTTTTCACAAGATGGTGTAGAATATGCCTTACGTTGGAATGCTTTTTCACAAGAGCGAAGGATTTCAAAAGGCAGTTATCGACAGAATTGGGGTTATGCTCAGGCAGGAAGACCAGTCCGTGGTCTCGCCTCAGTTACCGATATGAATCTCGAACTCGATTGGAACTCCAAGAAAAAGTTTTGGATGATAGCAGCAGGAGTAGCAGCATTAGCATCTGGACTCTTCTTCTGGAAGCGGTAGATTTAAATAGTTGAAGATCGCAATATTACTTGCGCCTCCTAATGGGTATTGTCTTTTTAGTTGTTTGATCCTATGTGTTCTGTTGTTTCTTTTTGTATAGACCATGAATGATAAACCGAAGATAGTCTTTCGGGATGAAAATAGGTTGTCATGGAGGTAGCACCCCTATTCCAATTAGACGAAAGTATAAGTAGTCGAGCAGATAATTCTTAATTATGTTCGGTTATGATGTGTTTGGTGCGCCTCAAAAATCTTTTGCTGCATCAATAAGTGGATTTGTTGATACCAATCCCAATATTGATCTTTATGATATACTAAGACAAAAACTACCTGAGGCTGGTTCAGGACCATCCCAATTGTATCCAAGGCAGTGGGCATACGATAATGTTTATCTTGTTTCTGATGATGATTACCTTGGTAATAATAGCAACCCCTACAATTATGATGACATAGCAGAATTATTTCACAATTATGGACAAACTACCATCACAAATCCTGATCAAGTAAAACTTTATTCTGGCGATGCTTTTGAGTTCGAGGCCCGTGCAGGAACTGTTGCTAAGTTCAGAGTTGAGTTTATTAACAACAAAGGTGGTAATGCAAAAACCACTTATAACTATGTGGTTAACATAAAAAAGAACACTGTTAGTGTCCCTACTGCTTGTAATAGTAGTAGTTCATCATATTCTGCATGGAGTAACTATTCTAATACAGATACTACTTCAGGCGCATCAGGAGTAACCTCATTCGAAGTGGAGTTGGACGGAGATTCAGGATCGTATCTGGGTATTGATATGAATCAAGATAGTAGTAACGTTCACGCTTCTCGCTTTAAAACTGCTAATGGGACTTGGCAAACTAACAAAGCCTCTCCATATGGACAGGGAATCGATCGAGTTCAAATAACTTTGCTAAGTATTACTAAGAAACCAATTTCTGGTTGCACTGATATTCAAGCCAATAATTATGATTCAAAGGCTACGGCAAACGCAGGTTGTAGATACACAACTACGGCTATCAATAGTTTCACTACCACACCTTCAGTAGTTAAGGTCGGAGAACCCATAACTATCGCATGGAGTTTAGCCAGTGAAAAGTTTAGTAATGTTAGTATTATGCATGATGGCACAGATTTATTAGCAGGAACAGGCAAAACACAGGATCAATCATCATCCATTACTTTTACACCTACTACTGTGGGAGGAAATAAGTTTGAATTGAAGGTAACTTGGAACAAAAGTAATTCAGGAACTCCAAAATCAAACACCTCAGTAAATGTTCAAAGTGCTACTTCTTATATCCAATGCACTGATTCAAATCGTGCTACTGATGTTAATGGCGAATGTGCTGATTGTAAAACTGGTTACTTCCTTGACACTACCACAGGACTTTGCTCACAGTGTTCCGATCCAAACCGATCTAAAAACACGGATGGAACGTGTGGAGACTGTATCGATCGTTACGAACTTACTGCCGCAGGTATCTGTGAGCCAGTGATAGCAGGTGGAAACGATTGCACTGACAGTAATCGAGAAACCAATGCTGACGGATCTTGTGCTTCATCTTGTAAGTCAGGGTATTCTTTTGACTCTTCTAACTATTGCCAATCTGATTCCGATTCAACTACGGCATCACCGATGGGAATCACAGGTATTCTTGTAGGGGTTGGACTTTTGACGGCTGTTGCTCTAATTGTATAGACAACTATAAATAGTTGGCATGATCATATAATACTATGAGTCACGTTATTGGACAAGGAACTATTGCTTCCAATCACTATCGCACATCAGAATATCGTGCGAGTCAATATGAAACACCACAGGTTTTTAACTCTGAAACCTTGGAGTTCAATTCCCAAGCAACAAGACAGATACGAAAGAAAGTCCTTCAGACTGTAAAAGATAAGTTAATTCCAGCCATGAGAGGTTATTCTGGCACTGGAGCACAAGCCAAAAAATGGGCTAAAGCCACTGATGCGGAGTTTGATGTAGCCATTAAAAAGATTCTGGATCTTGATAATTTTGACGAGTTAGTTGGTGAAGGTGTTACTCAAAAACAGTGGCTAAAGAAATTGATAAAAGGGGATGTTGATAGTTCAGATCTTAATAGAATCGCCCAATCGTTGTCTGGTGACAATCTCGCAAAGAAATTAGATAAAAACTCTTTAGGTGCTGCTGCTGATTCTTTACAAGAAGGCATCCAAGGATCTGCTTTTAGCCCTCGACAAAAAACACTTCTAAAATATACAACAGGCACTGCCGTGGGAATTACCACAATAGGAATGCTTATTTTTGGTCCCGGCAGTGATTTCCTAAATAAGTGGGCTAATTATTCCACAGGTTTAGATTGCCCCGAGAAGGCTGCAGGCCGAGGTTATGGAGAAGGCACTCCCGAATACGCAGAGGCTGTTAAGACATGTCAAGAAGGAACTATGGAATCACTAATGAGATTAGGATATAGTGCTATGGCCATTGTTGGATTTGTTGGTTTAATCGCCGTAACTCGTGCTATCCCAAAAAGAAAGGCTAAGAAAGAACCCGAAGAGGACTCCGAAGACGAGGAGTGATTTAAGTGACTTGGGCACGACAACAAGGCTTTGAACCAATCGATGTTGGAGGAGCATTACAATTTGTTCTCGATGGTGCTGGTTCCGTAGCCTGCGAAACTGATTTTAAGACCGCTGTTAGGATTCTCGATCCTAATGGTGATTCAGTGTCTATGGAGAAAAAGGAAGATATTCCGTATTTTTCAGACATTCCCGAAGGATCTGTTTTAGAGTGGGAAGCCACGACGATGGATAGTAAAGGATTAACCAAAGGCAAAGAAGAAGGCACTCCTGATCGTATCAACATTGATATCACTGCTATGGACCCGTCATATATGGCTCGTGTCACTGATATGGCTATCGATGCTATGACTGAAGAAGAATTGATAGGAGTCCTTCAAGGAGATTATTCAGGAATGACTCGTTTTTTAGAATCCAACCCAGACCTTATCGATCCAGAATTGGCACAAGTTACTTTTTATTCTCAAACTGTCGAGACTAATAGTGATGGCATAGCCAGTGGTAGGATCCCGATCGACCCAGCATGGGGTAAGTCACTTTTTAGTATTAACTTTCATTATGGTTATTCTAAATTGGCAGAAGCCTCCACAGATTCAAAAACAGAACGTCGGTGGCAAGAAGAAATTGGGCCCGTCATTGTTCAAGTTTTAGCCACTATTGCTCTCGCTGCTATCACAGCAGGTGCTTCATTGGCAGCCCAATCAGCATGGGCCGTTCGAGCCGCCGCAGGAGTTGGCAAAGTTGCCCAAGCCAGAACTAAAATTAAGAAGGCCCAAAAAATTGCTTTCGCTATTGAAATGGCTCAAATGGCCAAAGCCTATTTCCGAGATGGATTTGGCATTGTAGGGCTAAATAATCAAGGATGTTCCTTCCCTTTAGTCGGTTTTAACCACGTTTATTCTTTCGATACTGATTTTATAGTTTCTCTAACTGATGAAGCCGGAGAAATTGATTTCTCTACTTTAGATGAAAACAAACTCGAATCCCTAATCCAACAAAATCTGGTTCGTAATTTGTCTGTTGCTGCTTTGATGACGGGTTTGCTGATCTGGAGTTTAACGAGGTGATTTCATGGTTAAAGAATTGTCTACTAAACTTCTCGGATCGAAAGTTATTGAATTAGCCACAGATTCTGATAAGATCGATACTTATTCTCTATGTGCTTCTAAACATGAAGCATGGATCTATGTTACTGACGAGGATGAGGACGGAGTTCCTAATGCCCAAGACGATTCTATCATTGTTGCCTTTACTGCATTGGATTCTTCAGGGGCTGGTTGCATTGATGAAATCTTCGATGGTGTGATCACCTTTCTTACCGATCCAGAGGAATGGCAATCCACGGTTGATACAGGATATGATATCATTTGGGAAAAGTATGATAATTGCGGTGGTGATGGTTTAATTTTTTCTGATTGCTTTGACAAAGGGCTTGCAGCAGGTCTTTATACAGGTGTTTATGGAATTACTACGGCAGGCTCATACATCGGTCAGGGGACTGCTTATGTGGTCAGTGGTGCTTATAACGCTACAAAAGATGCCGTCTGTGGAAAATACAATCCCTTTTGTGCCGAAGATGAATCCGATTATATTCGTCGCATGGTTCTTAAAGCCGATTCCTCCCAAAGCGAAGTTACTTCTTGCAATCCTTTAGATGGTGAGTTTTACGGAACAGCATATCATAATTCTAATGGTGGCGAACATAAAGTAAAAATAACTATAAACAAATTATATCAAGGTAAAACAACTACTGTTTACCAAAGCGAGTTATCAGGTTCAGATAGTTATAAGAAAAAAGAGGGTGCCCTTTTGTTCGAACCTGCCTATCGTAAGTTTAAACTTAATGGTCCCGGAACGTATACCATTACTGTGCAATCTCTCGCTGCTAATATGGACTGTGGCAACCCCTCTTTAGATCTCACCACCTCAGTAGTTGTTGCCGAATCCCCCGACGCAGGAACGATCGAAAACACGGTTAGCACACTTACAGAAGGTATTACTGACATCACTGAAGCCACAGGTGCCAGACCACTTTACATTTACGGAGGGGCTGTTCTATTGGGTGGGCTCTTAATCTCCAAGTATCTTAAATTGTTATCTGGATCGGGTGATGACAGTGAATCTGAGTAAGTGGTTGCCTGCTCGTGATTTTAGTCGGATTAAGTGGCTAAGTTTTTGGAGATCTGTTTATAACCATGCTAACGATAGTCGACGTCAAGAAATCTTGGAAGAAACTAAAGATTTAAAGTGGGTTTATCTGGGTGATGGAACACCTGATATAAAAAAGATTTTGTCAGGAATTACTGTCGACAATTATACCTTTCCTATTAACTACGATCAGGACCTCATGAGAAAAACTATCCAAGGAAATCACCGACGCACCAATAAAGTTCAGATCTGGATTGGAACTCCAGACAATCAAGTTACCAACACATCTGGTTTTTATAAAGTAGTTTACGATCCAGCAACTGACAGACATAATCTTTCCGCACATGGCGATAATGCTAATGTTCTTTGGAATCTGGGACTTGCTGAAGGCATTACACCACCTCCAATGGCCATTAACTATAAGTAGGTGCGTCACTTAATCATCTACATGGTCGGAGTTAATTGCCCTTATTGTGGCTGGTCGATGAAGATTAGCAAAGATTGGGTAAATGCTGACGGCTATCATGGACAGTTTAATTGTCGTTATGGCACTTGTCAAGTAGAAGTTTTAGTTTCCACTAATCTTTTCTGGGCCTATGAAAATAAAAAAATATCTTTAGATTTGCGATCTGAAGCCCATGATATTTTGTTTAGTCGTGGTATGATTGCCACCCCTCCTTGAGATGATACTATGTATGTTTTAGTAGATGGTGGTTTCTTTGTTTCTCGTTTAGCCCGTAATTGGGCTCCTAAAGGTCGTTTCCGCCGATGGATGAATAAAGTAGAACGTGGACGCATGGCCAAAGGTCAATTTTATCAAAAGTGCCGTAAGTCTTTTTATGGCGAGTTAAATTATCTTCAAATGAGAATCAAGCAAGCCGGATATGGATCGGCAGAAATCAATGTTATGTTTGATGGCACGGAAAGCCGACATGCCCGAGGAAAAATCTATTCTCAATATAAGGCCAATCGAGTTCCACCATCTGTGGAACAATATGATGCTGCTGAGTATTCTATTAGAGATTCCCGATTAGAACTTCGTTCCGTAGGGATGGATCCCGATAATCTCAGAGCAGGTTGGATTAGCCATTACGATCCTACCAAAGAGGCCGATGATTTGATTGCTGAGTTTGTTGCCGCTAATCCCGAAGAAAATATAATTATTTTTACACAGGATTCCGATCTCTACCAATTAGTAGCCCTCAATAAAAATCTACGATTCCACAATTTTACTGAAGAGGTTAATCCTATTGATGCCCATGGATTCTCTTTTGATCACTATGCTGACTGGAAAGCGTTAGCAGGAGATTCTTCTGACAATATCCCCGGCGTTTCTAATCTTGGACCTCGAAAGGCCACGGAGTTGATCATCAATTACGGAGAATTAGAAAATGTTCCTGTTTCTGTTTTCACTTATTATACTTGCACTGAAACTTCAGCCATGGTTTTAAGTGAGAAAATCAAGATGTATCAAGAAAAAAATGATATCACTGAGGCGACTCTCAAGCGAAAATGGGGTGCTGCTATTATGTCACTTAAAGATGGAAAAACCGTTCGTTTGAATCAATCCAAGTTTGATAAACTAATGACTTGTGAGGCCTTAGATGAAAATTATTTTGAGAAGCATTCTGAAAAGGAAACTATCTTCGATTACCGAACCATTATTCAATTACCCAGCCCTCTTTACAAAGATATATAAGGGTAAGCGTCATAACTACAATTATGCCTGCTGAGATTCGAATTGATCTGGATCGCCTTAACGAGTTTATTGATATGACTGAAAGTGGACTTTACCAACACAAACTTCTCCATTATCTACTTAAAAGTATGCGAAACATGGGTGCTCGATGGCGAGACCCTCCAACAATTGTTCTCACCGTTGATGATGTCGAAGCCGATTTTGATGAAGAATTACAAGCCACTTTAGATAAATATACGGGGCTGGAAAGTTGACTTGTCCTTGTTGCACCACTCCACGAAAGGAAAAACAAATGCAACTTCGTGATGGCGTCTGGTATTGTGGCTGTGGCTACGCAGTAACTTCAACCGAATAGCGATCCCCAACCATCTTCAGGGATTTCAGCCCATAAGGTCAGAATATCTGATCGATTTATACTCTGATAAAATCTGGGGGCAAAATAGGCATTTTCTAACTTTTTTAATATTTTAGCCAATGTTTTTGTTTGCAGTTGGTTGAGTATTGTTAGATAACCTTCATTTCCTACGACATCCGCAGGGATTTTACTTTTTGGACCCACCCAATGCCAATCAAAAATACTATCTTTTGTGCGAAATAATGATCCCAAACCTCGGAAACCTTCATATTCGGGAGTCAAAACCCCCGTTCTAAAATTATATATTCCATAATATTCCTCCTCATCACTTAGATAAGGAACTGAAATGTAAACTTGATTTATATCGACCTCTCCACCTCTCACTACCTTTATTTCTAATCTACCTAATTTTCTCCACAGGGCAACTTTATCTGCATAATCCCAGTCACGATAGTTATTCCGAATAATCTCATAAATATCATCGGGACTCATATCTCTTATGTCCTCCCATTTACGATCGTCAGCCAACTTGTGTGCTATTGCGTCACTAAATCCCAGATCCAATAACTTCTTTTTTGTGGCCGATTTGACTACCATTATATCACCTGTTTATTGATAGCACTGTGAAAACTATGGATAGGGGTCACCTCAGGTTGCCATGACCAGCCAGAGTCCTGAGGATCGAACCACTCTCCCGGGGCTTCATTTTCCAGATAGTATCTCAGGTTTGTAAAATAGTCTTCAGGAATTAGGGTATAGACAGGTGACATCCCACTCAACTCACCCTTTATGTAATCTTGACTCAAGGGATCATGAAACGACCTCACCCACTCTTGATACCATGCCCATTCATCATCATCATTAAAATAATTTAAATCACCATTATAGGCTCGATGTAATCTTGCCAAAAACCCAGCAAATGAGGCTCTTACAGGTGCTTCACTAATCATAGTTTCATCCTTAGCAAAAGGATCTCCGAAAGCACCTTGAATCCACCAATCACCAGACGTCATATCATCATTCCAACGCAGATCATTTCCATCTTTAAAACGGTTATGAATAATTTCCCAAATATGTGGCTTAAACATTATATCGCCTCCTTATTGATAGCGGCTTGAAACTTATTCATGTCAGCAGCAACTTGAATTAGCATTTTTAATTCACCCTCATCAGGATCGATATCTCTCGATAATAATTCTCTAAAAGCAAACGATGATATATCTGTCCAACTCGATACTACATAATTTACTCCCTGCGTTCCCATATCAACAGGAACCCATATATAACTATTTTCTGAAACTTGTGAACCATATGGATCAAACCCTTGGGCCACATGATCCTCATCGGGTATGGGTCGAGATCCATGAGTTAGATTAACTAATTTCCATTTATTATCACCCTGCCTATTTCTGACATAAGTATTTTTTATTTTTAACATATTATAGATTTTATCATTGTATGCCTCATTGAAAAAAACATGAAAAGCATATTGAATTGTGGGCACAAACCAATCACCATTACTATCCATTATTTCAACAAATGATATCCAATACCCATTGTTAGGAACTTGACCAACAATAGCATCATCAAGTTGTTTTAACTTGAATAACATTATTTCTGCCGAGTCATTACCATTCCAAGAAGTATTCCCATCCAGCGTGTTAGGAGTAATTTCAGAGAGGTCATATGGCATCCCATCCAGCATCAATTTGGGCACCATAGTTTTATTTTATCCCACCAACTATATGTATTTATAGGTGATAGCAGTCATAGTAACCATGGACGAAAGTATCTCCAAAACAATTGCCATCAGTGTAGATTCCAAAGAATCTGAAAACACTAAGCAAATCTTTCAAATGCTTCTCAACGCTGACATAGAAAATCTCAGCGAAGGCGACATCAAAATCTATGACTACGATAACCCCGCCGATTGTTCTTTGTTTGAACGTAAAACATGGTCTGATGCTTATACCTCTTGGACTTCCAAGCGAATGCAAGAGCAAATCAGTCGTTTAGTTACCCATCCCAGCCGTAACTATCTGATCATCGAAGGTAGTCCTCGTGATATCTACACGGCTAATAAAAATCAGATCCAATCACTCCAACAGTTTTTGAATCGTATGTCTTCTGAAGTCTTACCTGTTATTTATACCGCCGACTTGGATGAAACTATTCGCTTCACTCGATCCCATGCTCTTCGAATGGAACAAGGAGAACTTCATCAATTGGTTCGTCCCGTCACCGTAGTAACATCTACCAGCAATAAGCACCATGCTCTTTTAGAACAGATTCCTCGCATTGGTAAAAAACTTGCTAAAGAGATTTACCAGAATTATGGATCGCTGGGAGATTTCGTAGTTAATTTTGCCGAGACTTCTGAAGAAGTAGTCAAGGTTAAACCCAAATCCGTTACCTATCGTAAGATCCATGACTTCTTAACCGAGGTTTGGAATCCCGAAGTAGATCGTGAAATCATCTTTAGGGCCGTGGCCAATGAACCCCTAATCGAACCCGAACAGGGTCTTGAAGACATACAGGATGTCGGAGAGCAGGAAAAATTATTTTAAAGTGATAGTAATGTGTAAGGTATGTGATCGTGAACCAATTTGGAAGAAGTTCCGTTTTTGGGATTACCACACTTACTGTTCACTGTATTGTCAACTTTTCGATAAGTTAGGGCTTAAGAAATATAAGCCCAGTAAAAATAAACATACTAAGCATTTCGAGCATTGGCCACCAATCGAACAGAATTGCGAAAAGTGTGGCGAAACCTTTGAATTGCGGTGGCGTGGAGATCACTCCGTCAGAGCCTTCTGTTGTCAACCTTGTAATAATTATCATATAAGGAAAAGGGCTGCTCGGCATTATTTCCCTCTGAAAGTTCTAAAGCATTACGATGGTGAACTCACAGCACTCGACATCAACGAAAGGTTGGGCGAAAATCTGGTTTATCGTTTCAATTCCACCAAAGTTGCCCAGATCCTGAGGGCCTATATTGCTAAGGGCTATGTTATCAGGACTCCCGGGCCCGCAGCATCAGGTGGATGGCCAAACACCTATCGTATGACTGATTGGGCAAAAACTCAACCTGTTAAATCACTAATCGTCTGAATCTATAAGTAGGTGGTGTCGGCAAGATTAACTATGCCCCACAGATTTATCAACAGCGACATCCTTTTAGCCCTCGATGATTTGGCTAAGGAAGTGACAGTTGTTCAATCAGCATTTTTCGATCCTCCTTACAACATTGGTTTTAAATATTCTGATCGTGTAGATGATAATTTGCCATGGGAAGAATACGCTGATTTTATGGGCGATACGTTTGAAAAACTAAAGCCTATTTTGGCTGCTAATGGTTCGGCATTCATAGTTCATTACCCTGAATCTTGTGCCCGATTGTTACCAGTTATTGAAGCCAAAGGATTCCGACTCCACCAATGGATCTCATGGGTTTACCCCACTAACAAAGGACATGGTAAAAAGAAGTTCACTACGGCACATCGCACAGTAATGTGGCTCACTCACCGTGATTGTGAGAAACCATTGTTTCACCCTCGTGGCGATCCACAGCCCTATCGAGATCCAACCCATCACCGAGTAAAGAAACAAATTGCGAAAGGACTTACAGGTGCTATCCCTTATAATTGGTGGGAAATCAACAAAGTTGTCGGCAATCAACACGGAGGCACATCGGAGCACCAAGGGTGGTATAACCAGATTCCCTATAAGTTATTGAAGCGCATCGTGCTATCGACTACTAATGTCGGTGATATTGTTTTGGATGGTTTCGCAGGTTCTTGTAGCATGTATCCTGTTTGTGAGGATTTCGATCGCCAATCTATTCTTATTGATCTTGATCCAGCCTCCCAAGATATT
>Ga0209666_1002725_pt1 | contig 13075 bp, 5 predicted proteins | sample SaaInlV_125m_DNA_FD_184679 | JGI IMG/M metagenome (GOLD analysis project Ga0209666, IMG submission 184679) | Marine microbial communities from expanding oxygen minimum zones in the Saanich Inlet - Saanich Inlet SI037_S3LV_10m_DNA (SPAdes)... | ecosystem: Environmental > Aquatic > Marine >...
TATGGCTACACCACGCTCGCCGACGAAGAAGACGAAGACGAAGACGAAGACGAAGACGAAGCCGACCAAACGTCCGACGTCGCCGACGAATCGTCTTCGCCGACGAATCGTCGTCGACGTCTCCTCGTCGGCCCGAGCGACCCGCCTCCCGGCCCGCCGTCGCCGCCGTCGCCGCCCGCTCCGCCCGCGTGGCCCGCGTGCTCGCCCGAGGGCTACGCGGACGAAGAGCGGATGGCGCGCGCGGCGGCGGCGGCGGGGGGCGCCGGCGGCGCGTCGGCGACGGCGGTTGCGTTTAACGTTCGCGACGACGGCGTCGTCGTCGGCTACGAGATTCGCGCGCGCGCGGATTCGGAGACGCGAGCGTTGGAGATGCAGGAACGGTTAGGGGACGTCTTCGTGAGCCTCGCGGGCATCGGGGACGTGAACGGCGTCTCCGCGGACCTGGCGAATCGCGCGCCCGTCGCGTTCGCGTTTCGCCAATTCCCGTTTCCGCCCGTCTACCAGACGAGCGCCTACGGGTTCGTGTCCAAGTTTTTACCTCTGGCGGTGGCGTGCACGTGGACGTACACTCTGCTCGTGTGCGCCGGGAACGTGGCGTACGAGCGCGAGACGGGCCTGGAAGCCTCCATGCGCGCGTTCGGGTTACCCCTGTGGACGCACTGGGCGGGACACGGCGTGGCGTGCGCGTTACTCCTCGGCGCGGCGGCGCTGTTCTGCGGCGCCTGCGTGACTTCGTTCGGCGCGGCGTTGTTCGTGACGGGCGAAGCCGGGCGATTCGTGTTTTTGCTGTTGGCGCTCACGGTGTGCGCCGCGGTGTCTTCGTGCTTCGTGGTGGCGACGCTCGCCGCCGACGCCTCGGTCGCCGCCGCGGGAACAGCCGTCGCGTGGCTCGTTTCGTATTTACCGTACGCGTACCTCTCGAGACCGGATTCGAAAATCGAAAGCGCGCTCCTGAAAGCGCTCCTGTGCTTCGCGCCGAGCAGCGCGCAGGGCCTGGGCTTCGCCGCGTTGGCGCAGTGGGAGGCGGAGGGCGTCGGGAGCTCCTGGGGGAACCTCTGGCGGGCGCCCCCGGCCAACTCCGCGGGGGACATAGGCGTGCCTCTCGGCGCGGCGCTCCTGATTTTAACGCTGGACTTTGTCGGCTTCATAACGCTCGCGCTCAAAATCGACGCTAGAAAGTTCAAAACGCGGCGCGGCGGAGAGGACGCTTTCGGAGTCGACGGCGACGTCGCGGGTGAACCTGGAGATGTACGCGGCGATGCGGCGACTTCCGGCATCGTCGCCGAGAACTTGTTTGTGGAGTACCCCGGCGCGGACGGCGCGCCGCCCAAGCTCGCGTTGCGCGGCCTCAACTTGATGTGCCCGAGGGACGAAATAACGGTCCTTTTGGGGCACAACGGCGCGGGGAAATCGAGCGCCATCTCGAGACTGGTGGGGTCCGCGCCTCCCACTTCCGGCCGCGCTACCGTCGGCGGCCACGATGCCGTCTCCGCGCGCGCGCGTCACACGCTGGGCTTTTGCCCGCAGCACGACGCGCTGTGGGACGACCTCACCGTGCAGGATCACATCGACTTCGTGTTACGAGTACGAGGTACGTGGGGACGAAAGGAACTGGAGACGAAGCGCAACGCGCTGCTTCGGGAGGTGGAGCTTCGCGCCAAGAAACGCACGCGCGCGGGCGCGCTGAGCGGCGGTATGCGTCGTCGACTCAGCGTCGCGCTGGCGTTCGCGGGAGACCCGACGCACGTCGTGCTTGATGAGCCCACCGCGGGCGTCGATCCGCGCGCGCGGCGGCAAATTCAAGCTTTGGTGAAGAAGAAGGCGAAAGGCAAAGCCGTGCTGATCACGACGCACCACCTGGACGAAGCCGAGCGACTCGGCACGCGCGTCGCGGTGCTGCACCAGGGCTCTTTGGTGTGCGCGGGATCCTCCAAGGAGCTCAAGACGAAGTACGACGTCGGGTACAGACTGGTGGTGACTCTGACTTCGGCGACGTCGAAACGCGACGGGAAAGAATCCGTCGCGGCGCGCCTCGCGTCTCTCTTCGCGTCGGCGACTTTGCCGATTTCGGACACCGGTACGACTGTTCATACCGATCGCGGCGTCGCGCGCGACGGCGCGGAGGGCGCCGGCGAGGTTTCGTTTTCTTGGCCGGGGTCGCTCGCGGGGTACCTGCCGGCCGCGCTGAGAGCGCTGGCGCGCGAGAAGGAAGCGCTGGGCGTCGCGGGGTACGGGCTGGCGGCGCCCTCGCTGGACGGCGTCTTCAAAGCCGTGCAGACGGAAAACGAAGCGGCGTCGGATGAAAACCGAACCGCGGTTCGAGAACCCCAACGAGACGTCGACGTCGACGTCGACGAAACCGCGTTCGAGCGGGAGCCTTCTCGGAGTCGCGTCGGGGTCTTCTCGGCGACCGTCGTCGCGGTGTTTTTCGCGTCGTTTCGCGCGTTCCGCCGCGACCGCGCTCGGCTCGTCGCGACGTTCGTCGCGCCGACGTTTTTGCTTCTCGCGGCGTCGGCGATGGCGGCGTTCCGAGCGACGCCGTCGACGTACGCCGCCTCCTTCCACGTTCCCGTTGTTTCGTCAGGGTCACCGGAAGCATTACCGTTCGCGTTTCTTTCAGACTGCGCCGTCGTTCCGTTCGGCTTCGGCGCTCACAACGAAAGCGGCGTTCACACGAAACTCGACGCCGCGTTTAAAACGAGGGCGTCGTTCGAGACGGTTTTCGTCGAGCCCTTAAACAAAAGCGGGTCGACTTTACACCAAAGCGGCGCGACGTGCTTTCCTGAGGAGGCGCTTTGGCGCGCGTTTAAGGCGCGGGTCCCGTCGAGCTTGAACCCGCGGCGCGCGCGAGACTCCGTCGGCGTCGCCGCGGGCGCGGGCGGAGACTCCGCACGCGCCGCGACCGTCTGGTGGTCCTCGGAGCGCGTCAGGCGCGCCGCCGCCGCCGCGGTGACGAGAACGCGGGCGCTCGAACGGTTCGATTCGGCGTTCGGCGGCGACGGCGGCGCCTCGGAAATCGACAAAGAAGTCGCCGCCGCCGCCGCCGACGCCGCCGACGCGGCGGGCGCGTTTCGCCCGTGGCCGAAGACGGACGACCAGACGCGTCGCGCGTTGCTCGCGTCGACGCCCGGCCCAGCCGCCGCCGCCGCCGCCTCGCTCCTCGCGGTTTCTGTGCCCCCCTGCTTGGCCGCGGCGGCGGCGGCGAAACAGCGCGCGTCGGGCCTGCGACGCGTGCTTCTCGTCGCCGGCGCGCCGAAGCTCGCGCACTGGCTGGGCGTGGTTCTGGCGGACCTTTTCGTTTTGGTTCCGGCGACGCTCGCGCACGTCCTCGCGTTCTGCGTCGCGGGAGGCGACGCGCTTCTCGGCGTCGGCTGGGTGCGGCTTCCGGACGCGTTCGCGCTGTTTTACGCGCACGCCTTAGCGTCGCTCGCTGCGGCGCACCTGGTGGCGGTGGCCATCGGGGAGGAGAGCGCGCACAAAGCGTTCCCGTCGTGTCTCTTGCTGGGCGCTACGCCGGCGACGGCGCTGGCGGGCGTGACGTACGCGCTAGACGCGCTCGGAAACGTCGCCGGCGCCGAGACCGTTTTTTCGCTCGCGCGCGTCTTCCCCGGGTTCGCCGTCGCGCAGGGCACGCTCGAGCTCGCGCTTTCCAGCGCGCTCGCCTTCGAGACCGCCTCTATGGCGGAGCGCGGGAAGGCGTTTGAGATGGCGAGAGACGAGACACACGACGGACAACGCCTGATGGCTTCGTACGTTTCGCGCGGCGGCGGCGTCGACGGACTCGTCGCGGCTTCGCTCGTCGTGTGTCTCCTCGCGGTGGCGCTCGTGTTTCTTCTGGACGGCGCATCCGTCACCGCGCGCGCGTTCCTCGAGCGGTGCGTCTCCAGCGAGGCGGACATAAGACGCGCCGTCGAGGCGGAGGGCGAGCGCGACGCCGACGTCGTCGCGGAGGAAACCCGGTTGCGGGATTTGGCGCGGTCGCGTTCTTCCCAGACGGGTTTAAAAACTGCCGATCCGGACGTGGAAACCGGCGTCGCGAAAAAAACGCCGGACGAACCGACCGACGCGCTTCGCGTGTTCGGGTTACGCAAGTCGTACCTCGGAGGCGCGTCTTCGCGCCCCGCGGTGCGCGACCTGTGGCTCGGAGTCAAACCCGGGGAGTGTTTCGGTCTGCTCGGCATCAACGGGTGCGGTAAGACCACCACCTTCAGGATGGCCGCCGGCGACTTGCCCCCCACCGCCGGCTGCGTCGAGATCGGGAACGAGGGTCACGAACGAACGCGTCGTAAAAACGGCGGCGCCGTCGGGTATTGCCCTCAGAAAGATGCCATCGTGCGTTCGTTGACGGTCACCGAGCACTTAAGGCTCGTCGCCGCCGCGCGCGGTACGCTTTTTCTCGCGCCGGACGCTGATGTACCAATACGACGCGCGGTGGAAGCCGCCGGCTTGGGCGCGTTTGCCCGAACGCGCGCGGGGTCGCTCTCCGGTGGAAACAAACGCAAGTTGTGCCTCGCGATGGCTCTGTTCGGTCTGAGGCGGAACGGTCTGGCGCTGCTGGACGAGCCCACCGCGGGGGTCGACCCTGGGGCGAGGGAGCAGATAACGGAGACCATACGAAACGCGGCATCAGCGCGTCGTTGCGCGTGCGTCGTGACGTCGCACGCCGTCGAGGACGTCGCCGCGCTGTGCCACCGCGTCGGCGTCATGGTGGACGGCGCGATGCTGTGCCTCGGCGCCCCGCAGCACCTGCGGACCAAACACGGGAAGCACCTCACGCTCACCGTGCACGCCGAGGCGCGCGCGGAACGCGAAGAAGAAGAAACAGTCTCCGCGAAGAGTCTCCTCGGACGAAAATCGAGCGTCGACCTCGACGCGACGGTGCGCGAGGCGGCGCCCGGCGCGACGCGCGTCGGCGCTTTCGGCGACGGCGAAACCTCCGACGCGAAGTCTTCCGGTGCGGCTCAAAAAGCCGCTCGCGCGTTCGGGTTCATCGAGGGTGCCTCTGAAGCGGACGACGCGGCGCTCTCCGAGGCGAAGCGGGTCGCCGCGCGGGGCGCCGCCGAGTCTGAAAACGCGGACAACGCGTCGCGCACCTGGGAACTGCCCGCGTCGGCGGACTTGCCGTCCGTGCTGGAAGCGCTGGAGAGACTCCGCGCCGACGACGAGTCGGGAATCGAAGGGTACGCCGTCGGTCAGGCGAGCCTGGAGGACGTGTTCCTGGAGTTCGCCTCGCGCGGCGCGGCGCAGAGCGACGCGCAGATGATGGCCATGGAGGACGCGCTCCACGCGCACAGGCTAGCGCTTGCGAAGAAGTAGAGTTTTTAGCGTTGAGACTCGCGTGTTGGCTCGAAATCAGAACCGTTTTCGTCGCTCAACAGCTTTTTTGAACTCGCCTCATTCTCGGCAGCGCCGCGGCCCGAAGGCGCGTGGCGTCGCGTCGGAGGAGCCGCGATGCCGCCTCGGTCGACGAAGAAGCCCCCCGCGTCCGCGGCGAGGGCCACGAGGCCGGGCCGCGGCGCCGCGGCCGAGCGGTCGCCCGCGAAACCGACCCCGGCGAAGCAGTACCGCCAGATCGACGGCGTGCGCTACGACGACAAAGCCTTGGGCGTGGCGGACGACGCGGTCAAGGCGCGGGGCAAGATCGCGCTGAGCGACGCGCGTAAGGTGTTCGAGTCCGTGCTTGACGGCCCCGGGATCACGCGCGTGGAGTACGACACTCTGGCGTTCGTCGCGAACGGCGGTGCGGATGGCGCGCAGTACCGCGTCGTGGCGTCGGCGAAGGCTTTTCTGCTCGGGAAGATGGTCGACGACGTCGAGGACGCCGCGACGACGGTGAAGAAGAAGAAACGCAAACGCGTCTCTCTTGAGAGAGACGCGAATGCGAGAGACGCGAACTCGCCGACGACTTCTCCGGCGGCGACGACGACGACGACGACGACGAAAAGGAAGAAAACGATTGAGACGATCGTTCGTCGACCGGAGACGACGCCGACGCCGAACGCGACGACGAGACAGAAAACTCAACGGCGCGGAAAAAACGAAAAAACGAAAGAAAAAGACGCGTCGGGATCGACTGGAGTAAAAAAACGACGTCGCTCTTCTCGCGGAGCCGCCGACTCGGTCTCGGACGACACCTTTTCTTCGGACGACGCTTTGACGGTCGTGAAGAAGCGCGTGGTGAAGAGGAGGCGCGCGAGCGCCGAGAGGACGCCCGCCGGCGAATTAAAAAATCGCGCGGTGCGCTTCGCGGAGACGAAGACGGCGGACGACGACGCCGAGACGGGTTCGGATGCCGAAATCGCACCGGAGCCGACAGGACGAGAGTCTAAACTCGGGTCGCCTTTGTTTTCGGCGTCGCCCACTCCGGCGTCGCCGAACACGTGGCTCAGGCGCAGGTCTCTCTCCGCGGAGCCCGGGAGCCCGGGGCGCACCGCGGGGAGAAGAGAGACGACGGCGCCCTCTCCTGTCGCGCCGACGCCGTCCGCGAAGATAAACGCGGACGCGCGCGAAGAAGCGAGACACACTCTCGTCCGCGAAGACATACGAAAAGCGTCGTTCGCGTTGTTCGCGGTTCTCGAGCGTCCCGTCTCGGCGCGCGTCGCCGCCGCCGCCGTCGCGGGCGCGTTCGTGGCAAGCGCCGTTGTCCGCGTCGCCGCGTCTCTCTTTTTCGACCGCTCCGACGACGGACCGGACGCGTTTGAGTGGGAAACGCTTTTCTCGCGCTGGGCGGATGTCGAGTCGGCGGCGGAGCGCCTGGCGGACGCGCTCGCCGCGAAGAGGATATCTGCGTACGGAGAATGAGGAGTACTAGCTAGTTAGACTGAAGTAGTGAGACTACGTGTGACATACGACTCCCGTTTACATTTACGTCGACTTTTCGCTTTACGGTAGTCTATCAACCAATACGTTAATTAAAAGTCGAGCGCGTTTGGCGCGTCGGCGGGCCCGCCGCCGCACGACGACGTCTTTTCCTTTTTCCCGGTTGATCCGCTCGCGGCGTCCTCCGGCGCGATGCGCAGCGGGCGCACGGCCAGCCTCTTCCTCCGCACCTGCAGCGCGTACGTGCGGTCCATGCGCGTCAGCGGCGACGGCGCCACCGCGCCCGGCCCGGGGAAGGCGAGCTTGCGCACGCGCAGGAGCGCGACGCACAGGTTGGGGTCGGGAAGCAACGCCTCGAAGGCGTGCGTTTCGTTCGCGTTCGCGTTCGCGTTCTTCTCCGGTAACGTCTCGAGATCGATCGCGGCGTCCACGGCGTGCACGAGCGAGGCTGCCGCGGACGGGGACAACGAGGCCAGGGGGTACGTCACCACCGCGCACACCCGCTTGAACTTCTGCGTCGCGTGCGCGTTTCGCCCGCCGCCGCCTCCGCGCAGGATACCGCGCAAACCTCTCAGGAATCGCGCTACGCGCGCGATCGTCGCCTCCTCGGCGTCCGCGCGGGAGGCGCGATACGCGTCACTGCCGAACGCGCAGTCGTCGAAATCGGGAAGCTGAAGCGCGATCCGGCCGACTGGGGCCGTGTCGTCGTCCGCGCCCGAGAACGCGTCGCACCGCTCGACCAGCCGGACGCACTCGTCGAGCGCCGCGCGCAAAATCGCGTCGTCGTCGTCGTCGGAGACGCGCGACGCCGATAAACTCGTCGACGCTTTCGCGCCTTGTGAAATAAACGGCGCGCACCGCAGATCGGCGGTTCGCGCGAGTTCGCCTCCCGCCTCGCGCGTCAGGTCGAACGCGTGGCACATGGAGGGCAGACGACGCACGCCTCCCGTGTTTTTGTTCTTGCCGGGGTTCGAACCGGGAACCTCCGAGCCGCCCGTCGCGGAGACGCCGGCGGCGAGCCCGCCGACGCCCCGCGCGCCGACCCGCGAGTCGTCCAGAGCCTTTCCCTGACGCAAGTACCTGCGGTACTGCCACGCGATGCGCAGACCGTCGTCGTCGGTTTGGTTTTTTTCGGTACCGCGCGAACCGGTTGTCGTGTCGCGTTTGGTGTCGGACGCTTCGTCGTCGTCGCGGCGAACGATTTCGCGCGGGAGCGTCGCGGCGCGGCTCTTCTTCGCGCCGAGAAGAGCGCCCGGCGACATCCACAGCGCGGCGTGTTTGCTGGCGACGCCCTCGGCGAGGAAATAGCGCACGAGCGTGCTCGCGTTGCCGCAGTCCCTCCTTCCTGGGTCGTCGTTTGAGTCGGCGCCGATCAAAACCACAGACCCGAGGGGCACGCCTCCCCCGAACAGGTCATCCGCGTCGGACAAGCCGAAGGACACAAGGGTCTGCCCGTACAGGCCGGGTCTCGTGCTTCCGGGAAGCGGGCGCGAGGGCTCGGCGTTGTAGTCGTCTGTGTTGGAGGGACGGGATCCCGCAAGAGTTGACGAGGGGGGCTCGTCGCGAGGGGTGCGTGTCGCGGGGTTCGCCGGCGCCGCGGGCGTCGCGGCAGACGCGGTGTCCCGCGCCCTCGCGGTGCCCTCGCCGGCGATGAACCCGGGATGTCGCGGTGCCGTCGCCGCCGCCGCGCTCGCGCCGTCGGCAGGCGGGGACGCCGCCGCCTCGTCCGCGGGTTTCTTCCGGAACCGCCGCCCGCGCCCGAGGCGCTGGAACGAGCTCTCCATCGCGGCCGCGGCACGACGCGCGAGCCCACGCGCGCGCGCGGCGCGAGTGACGCGGAGTCCTTTGGGCATCCCGTCCCGACGATCCGCGTCGGCGTTTTTCACAACAACCGTCGAGAACGAAATGCCTTTTTGTGGGCGGGTTTCGATTTTCGGTCATCGAGAACGACGTGTGTACCTAAACGACTATTCACTACTCGTACCCGTGGCTCTTCGTGCTCGTGAACGCCCGCGCGCGCGACACCGGCCGGTCGCGTCGGTTGCGGTTCGCCAGCGTCCGCGCCTTGGCAAGCGCCGCCGCCGCGGGCGAGCGACGCTCTTCGGTTTCCGTCTTTCGTATTTCGTCCGTTTTTCCGGAGAACGCTCTTCGATGCTCTTCGAACGCGCGTTCGCGCTCACCGCGTTCGCGGACGAGCGTCGCGACCGTAGCGCGCGTATCGTCCAGCTCCTTCTCGCGCGCGCGGAGCGTCGACGCCAGCCGAGCCACCGTCGCCTCCATCGCCGCCAGCGTCGCGAGCGTCTCTTTTTCTTTCACGGATGACGCGTCGGATGACGCGTCGTCCTTCTCTTCGTCTCGTTTGTTTTTTCGTACTAATGCATCCGAATGAACGTCGTCGGACGCTTTCGTCGTCGCGGACATACGTTCGCGCTTCGGGTCCGACCCGTGCGTTTTCTCATCTCCGGAAACGGCTCCGAGTCCCCGCCGCAGCGACGCGGAGGTCTCCGCCACCTGCCTCCGCGCCAACGCGGTCGCCGCGTTGGCGGATTCGACGCGTCGCTTCATTTCGTAATTTTCGTTCCGCGAAGCTTCGAGCCGCGCGACGGCGGCGTCGAGTTCGAGCTTTGACGCCGTCGACGCGCGCGCGGCTTCGTCCGCGTCGCGCCGAGCGCTTTGCGCCGACTCGAGCGCGGATCGAAGCTTGGCGCGCAAAGAAGAGATCTCCGACCGTAACGACGACGCTTCTGATGCGTCGTGTGCGATTGGCGAGATTAGCGCCGCGACGCGCGTGAAGTTCGTCGTCGAATCGGACGGACGTTGGTCGTGCTCTTCCGCGCGAAGGAGGTGGTCGTCTGTCTCTTCGCGGTCGTCCTCCGGGGGCTCGTCAGCGTCCTCCGCGAACGTCCGCAGAGCCTCGCGGAGCCTCGCCGCGGACGCGACCGCCTCGTCGCGCTCGTGGCGCGCGACGCGAGCCTCCTCCTCCGCGCGCGCGGTGCGTCGCTCCGAAGCCGCGAGCGCCGCGCGCAGATCCTCGGACATGAACCTCGCGCGCTCGGTTGACCGTTTCGAGGACGCTCCGTCCTCCGTCCTCCGGGGGCGGCCACGAAGCGACCCGCCGCGCGAGACGGGCGGACGCGCACGCGCGGTACGTCGCGTGTCGGGGCTCCGCCGCGCGCGCCCGTGCGTGTGGCGACCCGCGGCCACGACGAGCGCGCGCGGCGCCTCCCGAGTCGAAGAAACGTTCCGTGGTCCCGAGCACAGAAAAGGAACGACTTTTGCGGTCAAACCGACGCGGCCGGTCGATTTCCACGATCGACGACCCAAAGACCGGTCGAAAATCCGATTCCTTCGGTGAACACCGGTCAGGAAAAGGCACACGTGTGACCTGCCCGAGTGACTTTTTTCCTCGGTCGCGTCTCGGGATCTTCCATCTTCGGGACGATCGGACGCTCCGCGGTCCCGCCGGCCACAACTCACCGCGCCGCACGCACGGTTGATCTCGTCAACACCCTTTTTGTGAACATGGCCGACGACAAGAAAGAGCCCGAGGAGGAAGAGGAGCTCCTCGACTACGAGGAAGAGGAGGAGGCTCCCGCCGACGCCGGCGCCAAGGGTGGCGATGCCGCTGTCAAGAAGGGCTACGTCGGCATCCACTCCACCGGCTTCCGCGATTTCCTGCTCAAGCCTGAGCTCCTGCGCGCGATCGTCGATTGCGGCTTCGAGCACCCCTCCGAAGGTACGAGGCGTTCGCCCTCCGGACGCGCCAACCGGGCGGTCGCGCCGTCTGCTTGCTCATTTTCTGAATTTTGGCGCGCAATTCGACGCCGCGGACGAAACCCGCGGCTCACGCCGGCGGGCCGACACGCAGCCTCCCGAGACGCGATCGCGAGTGCCGAACCGCGCCGGAGAGACGGTCCCGGGGCATCGACCCCGAGTCTGCCGCGCGCGTCTCCCGCTCACCGCCCGTACCGCGACGCCGACGTTTCCCCTTCGCCTCGATCGAGATCTCGGCTGACGATGATGAACGATCTCCCGGAAAACCCGCCCTCGAAATCTCCCGCCGCGTTCAACAGTGCAACACGAGTGCATCCCCCAGGCTATTCTGGGCATGGACGTGATTTGCCAGGCCAAGTCCGGCATGGGCAAGACCGCGGTGTTCGTGCTCGCCGTGCTGCAGCAGCTCGAGCCGGTGCCCGGCGAGGTCGGCGCGTTGATCCTGTGCCACACGCGCGAGCTTGCGTACCAGATCTGCCACGAGTTTGACCGCTTCGCCGCGTACTTGCCCGCGGTGAACGTCTCCGTGATTTTCGGCGGCGTGAACATCAAGCAACAGAAGGAGCAGCTGAAGGAGAAGCCCCCGAGCGTGATCGTGGCGACGCCCGGGCGATGCAAGGCGCTCGCCAAGGAGGGCGACATCTCGCTCAAGCAGTGCGGGCACTTCATCCTGGACGAGTGCGACAAGATGCTGGAGCAGCTGGACATGCGCGCGGACGTGCAGGAGATCTTCAAGATGACCCCGCACGATAAGCAGGTGATGATGTTCTCCGCGACGCTCTCGAAGGAGATCCGGCCGGTGTGCAAGAAGTTCATGAACGACCCGATGGAGATTTACGTGGACGACGAGACCAAGCTCACGCTGCACGGCCTCGTGCAGCACTACATCAAGCTCACCGAGGCGGAGAAGAACCGTAAGCTCAACGACCTGTTGGACGCGCTGATGTTCAACCAGGTGGTGATTTTCGTGAAGTCCGTGCAGAGATGCACGTACCTGGACAAGCTCCTGAGTGAGTGCAACTTCCCCTCCATCGCGATCCACCGCGGGATGAGCCAGGAGGAGCGCCTCGCGCGATACAAGAGCTTCAAGGAAGGGCACAAGAGGATTCTGGTCGCCACGGATCTCGTCGCGCGAGGCATCGACATCGAGCGCGTGAACATCGTGATCAACTACGACATGCCCGACTGCGCGGACACCTACCTGCACCGCGTGGGCAGAGCCGGGCGCTTCGGCACCAAGGGCCTCGCCATCACCTTCATCGGATCCGACGAGGACTCCGCCGTGCTCGACGCCGTGCACGAGCGGTTCGAGGTGGAGATCAAAGAACTGCCGGAGCAGATCGACACCAGCACGTACATGCCCGCGTGAGTGAACAAAAAGAGCGTTTCTTTCTTCGGAGCGTTCGTGAGCGAAGAGAGATATCGAGAGGGGGGACGAACCGCGAACGGCGTCTTTGCGAAACAAACATACGTCGTACAGTATTCACTTCGTTTTTTTTTTTTCCGTACACACGAGGGCGGTCGCGCGCGCGCGTTCTCGAGCAGAACGCGTCGCGCGAAGCGCGGTTCGTGTCGCGGATCGTCGAGCATGGCGAGCGTGCCATCCATGTCCGCCCCCTCGGTGCCGCGTGATCTCCCGGCTCGCGCGCGACTCGATCGCCCCGGGCCCTTCCGAGGACGCGCATCCTCTCGGGGCGCTCCGGGCCATCGGTCGGGGCGGAGCGCGTCGTTCGCGCCCGCGCGCGCGGCGCGACAGACCGCGTGCCTCGCGTCGTCCACCGATGGCATGAACATCGCGGAGAAGTTCCTCGCCGGCGGGGGTCTGCGGAAGATGGTCCTGTCCGACGATGAGCAGAAGCAGTTACTCGGCGCGGTGGCCAGGCACCTGCGCGTCCTTCAGGAGATCCCCGATTTCTTGCCGCACCTGCGCGTCGACGCGGACGCCGTGGAGGTTCGTTTATCGAAGGTGTGCGACGGGCGCGGCGTGTTCGCGACGCGCGCGATTCCCGCGCACACGCTGGTGACGCTGTACCCGGCGACGAACGAGGTGTCTCTGTGCGCGAACGCCGCGAAAGGCGTGACGCGCGTTTGGCGCGCCGACGATTACGAAAAACCAGAACCCGAATACGCCATGTTCAACGGCAACGCGTACTTCGGGGACGGCGCGTTACGAATAGAAGCCAGCTCCTGTGATTCAAAGATCCAGGCGGGGTTTCTGGGGCATCTCGTGAACGACTCGTTGATGCCTCCTCGTGACGCGAACGACATCGAATACGCGCGAAAGTACCTCGTGCAAACCACCAACTCCACGAACTGTCACGCCGTACCGTTTCCGTCGGGCGCGGTTTTCGTCGCCACGAGCCGAGATTTGAAAAAAGACGAGGAGCTTTTGATGAGCTACACGTTCGGGTTCGACGCCGAGTTCATGCGAGGCGTTAACAAAGATCCTGATATAAAAAAGCAGATGCTCACCAACGCGTTC
>Ga0209666_1002727_pt1 | contig 13069 bp, 9 predicted proteins | sample SaaInlV_125m_DNA_FD_184679 | JGI IMG/M metagenome (GOLD analysis project Ga0209666, IMG submission 184679) | Marine microbial communities from expanding oxygen minimum zones in the Saanich Inlet - Saanich Inlet SI037_S3LV_10m_DNA (SPAdes)... | ecosystem: Environmental > Aquatic > Marine >...
AACAGAACTGAAAGAATTACTCGAATCAGAGAAGGATGTCGTCGTTCATCTCCATTCAGCATCAGATTACTCCTTCCATAGAAAACTCCGTCTTGCAGAATTTGCGTTTTCTCTTGGTGGAAAAATAGTCTTCCATATCCATAGCGGTAACATCATTCAATGGCTCGGTAAAGGCAATCGAGCCAAGAAACTGAGAGCAAGGCTTGAACATTGTAAAGCCACCATCGTATGTCTTTCAGATCGTTGGAAGGAACTTCTAACCCCCCTTCTTGGGAGATGTAAAGTATCACTCAATCCAATCGATCCTATTCATTGTATTTCTGATACGGTTGAACGCGTACCAAATCAACTTCTTCTTCTCGGCAGAAACGATTCAGTGAAAGGGCATGAATTTGCATTTGAAATAATGAGAAAATTACAACAAGACAATCCGGATATTCTTCTCCATTGTACGGGCGTGGAAGAAAGCCCAGAAGATTTGCAAAACGTTGTTGCCCATGGATGGCTTGAACAAGAAAAGAAAGTTGAACTCCTTCAACAATCATCATTGTTGATCCTCCCTTCAAAATGGGAAGGCCAGCCGATGGTTGCTTTGGAAGCACTGGCTTGTGGGACGCCAGTTCTTGCTTCTGAATCTATCCATTCTTTACCCTCGGTAATTGGAAATGCAGAGGATAAAAATATCCATTTTTGGATAGAGAAAATCCAATCCATGCTTGCTTTAGCGGTAAATGCAGAGGAGAATTATAAATCAATTTTAAAACACAATGTTGATGATGTTCATTCATCGCTCAAAGACATTTATTCAGGTTTATTTAGTAACCAATCGTGAAACTCAGAAGTAATAATATTCCACTTGAAGTACTTATCAGCATACGCTCTCGGCTCTGTTCCAACTGTTCGGAAAATATTTTCCGAAAGCATACTTTTGATTTCATCGAATGCAAACTGAACAAAACCTTGCTGTGGAATGAGACGAAACCACGGGGCTTCGCCCAGATTTTCTAATTGGTGGCCAGAGTGGTTAACTCCAATGATGCACAAATTTGCAGCAAGATATTCGCTTCGTTTAATGGGACTTGCTAGAGTCCATACAAACTGGTTCGGCATTGGCAGCAGCCCAATGTGATACCTCCCTAATTCCTTGCATATTTGACGGTGGTCTTTCTTACCGTGAAGGGTCAAATTCCTACCTGACGAGGAAAGAGATGTAAGCGTTTTATCGCAATCCCCTTCTCCGTAGAGATGAAGTCTTGCAGGTATGTTTTCTTCACTGAGTTTGTCGAGTAATAAAGGCAACATCATGATGCCTCTGTGCCGATCTAATCGACCATGGTAAACAAGATGTAACTCTTCTTTCGCCTCATTAATTTTTTCTCGGGGTTGGAAGTCTTTTTGATTAAATCCAGCATGAAGTACGCATATTTCATTTTCAGAAATTTTGAAACGTGAACGAACATATTCCCGATGCGCTTCACTCACAACGGTGCCTCCAAGACAGAAACCACCACGCTGAATTGATCGGCTTACTTGCTTCCAAGCTTTTTTCCAAAAAATCCACTGGAGTGTACCGAAGATACCAACATCCGCCGGAGGTGAGCGATCAAGACAAACCCATGGGATTTTATTTTTTTCCGCAAATTTTCCAAGAGTAGAAAGAAGTGGCCATTCTATGATCAATATACACTTGCTAGTCATATTTTTTTTTAGGTAACGCAGCATTGATTTGGCCAAAGATGAATTATTGAAACCTTTCACTTTTTTGTAATCTAATTTCTTATGAGACCATGCGTGCTCTTCAATAGGAATGTCAGGGCCCAAAACTTCGAGTTCAAAGGCCCCATTATTCAAGCCAGTCATCAAGGCATACTGTGTTGTTGCGCACATGTCATTTGCCATTCTGCGCGTGGTGCACCATGTTATCTTCATGATTAACGCCCCACAAGTCGTTCCAAACCTTGTCTAATGGAGAAGCGTGGCTTCCAATCTAAATCGGATTCAGTTTCTGATGTATCTGCGATTGAATGGATAACATCTCCTTCTCTTTGAGGTTGGGTAATGAAATTAAATTCAGAATGCCCAAGTAATTCCGAAATCATCGAACCTATATCTTTCACAGCAATACCTAATCCAGTCCCTACATTGTATACATGATTTTTAGGATTGAGAGCATTCATTGTAGCTAGTTTTAGTAGTAATTCTACTACATCTTGTACGAAAATAAAATCTCGGGTCTGTAACCCATCTCCGAAAATTGTGCAAGGCGAATCATGCGATATTTTTTCGATAAATGTTGGAATTACTGCAGCATATGCTCCAGTTGATGTTTGGCCAGGTCCAAAGACATTGAAAAAACGAAGCGCTAATCCCTCAAAACCTTCTTTTCGAAACTCTAACACTTGAGTCTCATTCTCAAACTTCGTTGCCGCATATGGTGAGATTTGATTTCCTTCACCACCGATTTGATGGATTTGCTCCTCAGAATCGCCATATACCGCAGAAGATGATGCAGCAATAATACGTCTAATATTGAAGCGATTAGCGAACCTAACTACCGCTCTAGTCCCTTGAACGTTGATTTCTCGAGTCTCCTCTGGATGTAGTATTGAGTATTGGACAGATGTCTGAGCAGCCAGATGAATTATGGTGTCAAATTGACCATCAACATTAGTGAGCGAATCAAGATCTCTAATGTCATGTTGAATAAATTTCATTCCAGCCTGGACTATCTCGTCTTTCTTTATGCTCGAACCCACAAGGGAATCAAGTACTGTTATTTCATGACCTTGGGATACCGCAAATTTAGAGAAATTATAGCCAATAAACCCAGCACCTCCGGTAACGAGAATACGACTCATCCTTCATTTCCTCCCTTCAAGAGCTAAATTATATGCTCCAACAGTGCGTTGAACGAGGTCTTCCCATTTCCTGTTTTCGAGTACCCAATTTTGGGCATTCTGCTCAATTTGTAATTTTAATTCTGAATGAGTTAGACATTTTTCAATTTCACACGATAAGTTAAGATGAGAATCAGGATTGTAAAGAAGACCAGTTACCTCATGTTGGATGATCTCTTCAAGTGCTGGAAGATTTGAAGCAATAACACATTTGCCCATTGCCATTGCTTCAAAGGGCTTGAGTGGAGTGACGAACCGTGTTACGCGAGTATCGGGCCTACTGACAACAAAAATATCAATTAAATCGTAATATTCAGCAACCTTATCATGCGAAACCGGGCCAGTTATGACAGTATTTTCAGAGATTCCAAGATTCTCACACAACTGTTTCAACTCGGTTTGACCTGATTTTCCAGTCAGCACAAAGAAGCGGATGTCATGCCCTTTTGAAATAAGGTCAGCAACAGCTTCAGCTGTTTGATCAACACCTTCCATTTCTCTTAGTGATCCAATATATCCAACTACAGTTGTATTTTTATTAAGTTTCAAATTAGATTGCACCTCAGTAACATCAGGGCGATTGGATGTACTTTCCATCAATCTGGGGCTGATTCCATTTGGAACAACTGTAATACAATCTTCTTTTACACCTCTTGAAATTGCTTCTTTTTTCAGAGCTTCACCAATACAGATTACTCCATCTGATTTTCTCAGGACATTTGTTTCAAATTTCCTGAATCGTTTGTAAGCAGGGCCATTCTTCATCCACCTTCCATTTGCAACAGCGGTTTCTTCCCACATTCCCCGCATTTCGTAAATCATTGGAATTTTTAGTTTTCGAGCAGCCCTCAATGCAGGGAGCCCTACACGGTATGGGGTATGTGCATGAATCAAATCAATTTCATTTTTCTTCGCAACTTCAATGATTCGCTTAGTAAAATACCGTATCAGTATTTTTTCCTCAAACACTTTCCAGATGATTTTTGATAAATATGCTGGGAGACGAATTGCCTTTCCAATTAGACCCATCTGTTGTCGTTTCAATTTCATTTCAAGCGCTTGCTTAGGATCTTTTGGGTAATGATACTGATGTCGTTTTTCAATCCACCGAGCAATTCTTAGAACGACCGTTTGCTTCCCATCTATCTGGGCAGGATGAGGCGTTCGGAGATATGTTATGCCCTTTTCATCAAATGAATGCATCATATTTTCATTTCTTGGATACCAAGGTGAGGTAAGGCCAATGACATTGACATCAGTACATTGATCGAGATGTTCGAGTATCATTTTTGTTCGAATCGCATAACCATTCACATCCGGAGGCCCATTAGCCAGGACGTGTAAGACTCTCATCTAATCACCAATTTCAATAAATTGTAAAATTACATCTGCAATTCGGGAAGAGGTTTTTCCATCCCATAATTCTGGTATGCGGCCCGCTTTTCCTTTTCCATCGAGAACCTCAAACGCAGTTTTTACAATAAGTTCAGGATCACAACCAACGATTGTATTCGTGCCTTCCGTTACTGTAATTGGGCGTTCAGTATTTTCTCTTAACGTGATACATGGTATACCTAGGGCAGTTGTTTCTTCCTGCAAACCTCCAGAATCAGTGAGGGCCATTTTTGATTTTGCCATTAACGCAACAAAATCGAGATAGCCAACAGGGCCGGTGAGGATGATATTTGGAATTGCGCTGAGTCGTTGGTACAGTCCAAACGATTTGGCCATTTTTTCAGTTCTAGGGTGAACTGGGAAAACGAGCTGAATTTCGTTCCCAATTTTTTCAAGAGCACCGATAATCCCTGAAAAATTTTCTTTGTTATCTACGTTCGATGGGCGATGAAGAGTTAATATCGCATAATCCGAAGGAATTCCTAGTTCTTCGTGTATTTTACTTGATTTCGATTGCTGAAGATTCGTGAATAGGCTGTCAATCATGACATTGCCTACTCGATAAATTCTCTTTTGAGAAACGCCTTCAGCAAGAAGGTTTTGATCACCGTCGGGAGATGGAGTGAGCAACAAATCAGCAACAGAATCGGTCAATATACGATTGATTTCTTCAGGCATTTCCCTATCAAATGAACGTAATCCAGCCTCTACATGAGCGCATGGAACGAGCAGTTTAGCGCAAACGATTGTACATGCAACAGTTGAGTTTACGTCACCGACTACCACGACCATACTCGGATTTTGGTCCAAACAAATTTTTTCGAATTCAACCATTACGGTTGCTGTTTGGTAAGCGTGAGACCCACTGCCGATTCCAAGGTAGATGTCGGGCTTTGGCATCCCAAGATCATCAAAGAATACCTTTGACATATTATCATCATAATGCTGGCCAGTGTGGAGAAGGATTACGTTTCTATTCCTGCGTACTAACTCTGCATGGATTGGAGCGATTTTCATAAAATTTGGGCGTGCGCCCACAACAAGGATAATTGGTTTCATACAATCGCCCAATCTTTTGATAATACAGAAATTATTTTCTCAACAGCAGTTCCATCCCCATATGGATTATGCGCACCACTCATGGCAGAATAAACCTCATAATCATTCAGTAATTGGTTTACATTAGAGACTATTTTTTCAATATCAGTTCCTACAAGCAACACTGTTCCAGCTTGTACGGCTTCCGGTCTTTCAGTCGTATCCCTCATTACGAGCACAGGTTTCCCTAACGAGGGGGCCTCTTCTTGGATACCTCCAGAATCAGTAAGGATAAGTTCACTTCTCATCATGAGGTAAACAAATTCAACATATCCTTGAGGTTCGATCAAATGAATGTTTTCTCGTCCAGATAACATTTCGTTCACAGGTTGTTGGACTTTAGGGTTTAGATGTACAGGATAAACAAATTCTACGTCTGGGTTATCCTTAGCAAGTATTTCCACAGACCTGCATATGCGCTCGAAACCCTTACCAAAATTTTCTCTCCGATGGCCTGTTATGAGAACCATTTTTTTCTCTTTCTTAAGCATAGGGAAAAGATTACTCAAAGAGTTGTTTATTTTGGAATCGCTAGCAATCTTTTCCTTTACCATCATCAGGGCATCTATAACAGTATTACCAGTCACATAAATATCATCTTGACTAGTATTTTCTCTGATTAGGTTATTTGCTGCCATAACCGTTGGTGCGAAGTGGTATTTGGCTATGCATGATACAAGTTTTCTATTTCCTTCTTCCGGCCATGGAGCATAAATATCACCAGTTCTTAACCCAGCTTCTACGTGACCTACTGGAATTTGGTTGTAAAACGCAATTAATGAAGCACAGAAGGTTGTTGCAGTATCCCCATGGACAAGAATTATGTCTGGTTTGAAATCTTCGATTACGGGTTGCAAGTTCGTAATGATGTTTGCAGTAACCTCAGATAATGTTTGGCCTGCTTTCATAATATTGAGATCATAGTCAGGTTTGATATCGAATAAATCTAACACCTGATCAAGCATTTCTCTGTGCTGGCCAGTCACGCAGACACGGGATGTAAATCGGCTGTCATTTCCTAAGGCAGTTGCCAAAGGGGACATTTTTATGGCCTCAGGCCTAGTTCCAAAAACTGTTAGTATTTTCATATTTATTCACCTGTTGCGAGAATTCTCAATTCCCTTTCAATGATAATGATGGAGTCCGATTGATTTCGAACTCTTTTCGCTGCATTTTTGGATAATCTCTGAAATTCATCCGGATTTGAATAAATTCTTTCAATACCACTCGCCATTGCAGTATAGTCTTCTCCATCCACGAGAATGCCGCAATCCTTATCCACAAATTCTGGTATTGCAGTTACGCTATTGGTTATTGGGATTAAACCAGAAGCCATCGCCTCATCTCTAGAGACTCCTTGGGAATCCATTCTAGTTGGTGTGATAAAGACCCCATACTCTTTATGGATATTTGCAATTTCATCATGTGAAAGAAAGCCCCGTTTTATTTTGATATTATCAAATTGAAGAAGGGGTTTGAGCGTTGATTCAAACAACTTACCATCACCAATAATCATTATTTCCAATTCATCGAAGAATTTCTTTTTTGAAAGTTCAATAAGTGCTTTTACAGTAAGATCATTGGCATATTTTTTTGATGCATATGGCCTTATTGAAAGCAGTTTTTTCCTTTGAGAATCAGGTTTTGCATGGTATTGAAATTTCGCCGTATCAATTGGGTTATGGATAATTTCATAAGTTTCAGCGGATAATTTAACTCCATAATCTTCCATTACCTCATCAGCAAAATACTGAGATACGAAAATAAATTTTAACTTTTCAAGAGGTTCATTGAGTATTGGTTTCCAAAATCTTACGCGTTTCTCGCTTTCAACCTTCGCCTTTTGTAATTGCCCATCATTTTCATAATTGAAAATTCGCCTATGCCACGGCTGAATCTCAGCACCATGAACCCAGATTAGAATTTCTCTATTACCATGGTGCTTTTTAATCGGACCCCACATTTCATGATCCAAGAAATGAACGGCGATTTTTTTATGTTGATTTTGTTGAAGGATTATTGAAAGTGCTTTCTGAGAACCTGTCATAACATCCACTCCTTCGTATTCTCTGAAGTTCAACTCTGCTCCCTTCTTTAGGACAAACATATCGACGTGAATTCCAAGTTCTCTGTATTTGACGAGGCGTGAGTGTAGAAAACCATTCTTGTATTTCTCATCATATGAAGGATAATTATTACTGATTACAAGAATTTCTCTCTCCAAAATTATATTATTTGGGGAAGTGCTTCTTTCAAATAAGTCGAGGGATTTAATCTGGGTAAATCCGTTCTGATATATCCTGAATGCAAGCTTTACTTCTGCTGTCTCGTCGGGTATTTCTGCGGTAATATTAGAATTTGCTAGTGAGAGTGTGCTCCCAATCTTGATCCTATCTTTATCGTAATAAATCACTGCCAACATCATTCTTAGGCCAGGTGTGGAATCTAAGAATAGTTTAGCTAATTGCCCCTTTTGAATAATTTCTTTAGGTTTCATAAAATCAGCCCAATACAGGTATGTGAATTCACCTTGTCCTAATTCTGAACTTATCGTGGCCATACCCTGTTGACAATCAATGGTTACCCCCTCCTTACTATTATCACAAATCTGCTGATAAATTTCAGCGCTTGAATAGTAATGTCCCTCTACAACCTTTTCATCGGGTTGAATCTGATCGCTTACGTCTTGTATGTGATCATATTCAACCCCGGTTGTTAAAAAGTTCAATTTACATTCTAGATACTCATATTCCTCTTTATTTCGACTGTAATTGAATTTATCTATTTTCATAGAATTCAATTGAATGATAGGTTCATCCTTCCACGATTGCAACGTAGGGATAATTGGTTTGTTCATGATTGTAGACTTGTGGAATAAAGAGGCATGAGCCACTGTCTTGTCAGAACAAGAATATGGCCGTCGAAGTTCTTCTATAACCCAGTAATTATCTTCTTCAACCAATGATTTTGAAATAGTCTCCACAGGAGAATATTTTGTTGCATTGTACAAATCTTCAACAAAATACTTACCATATGAGCATTCACTATCAAAGGCACAAAGGTATTCTGCATCATCGAGTATCTCATCAAAAAAGTGATAATTGAGGTCACTGGTATGGATAATTTTCATCCCATTAACTTGGGTGGTTTTGAATAATTTAGTAGAAAATATTATCAATTTTTTATTCTCATATGTCTGATTTTTAAAGTCATCAACTACCTTTTCGCATTCGATTTCTTCTTTGACCAATGCGACGATTAAAACTGTTTTTTTATCGGAACTACTCACCTTTCCCCCAGGCATTATTTTCGAAAGTATATGTCTAAATCGATGTTCATATGTATGGGAAGTGAAAACTTTTCTTAGTGCATTTAGTTTTAATTTTTCAAGTTCTGTGGGGCTGAATCTATTGTACTGCGAAAGAATTTCATCTCCTGAATCAGAGCAAAAGACAAGATCTCCAAAGAGTAGTTTCACGCCTCTCGAATAGTTACTGAATACAAGGGTGTTCGAAGCAATTAATTCGAAAATACGTCTTGCAAACATGGTTTGAGAATTCTTGATTGTGTTAAGATTCAATCCTATATCATACCCTTTATACGCTAAGTTTATTTCATCATAATCAAGAGTTCCTACGATGAATTTCGAGAATTTTTCTGGGAAAGAATAATCCGGATTATCATCCAAATAATTTCGATCATAGATATCGATTTTGAATATATCATTAATTGGTTTTAGAATACTTTCAAAGTCTTTATTTCGTTGTTGGTATTTTTTGTAATATGCTCCTGCAAAGCATATTCCTTCGATTCTCCGAAACTCTTCTAAAGGGTTGTGTATTTTCGGCTGAAATGCGAATGGTAAACAAAACACCCGATTATGACCCAGAGCTTGTTTATATCGTTGAATGCAGTCCATATCCGTCGTAAAAACGAAATTGAATAATTTTGCCACATTAAGGAAGGATTTGAAATGTACAGGATCTTCTTTATTCCAAAATACAGTGTGGACGCTATTTTCCTTACACCAGTTGAGCAGGTCAAGAATCTCAAAATCTGCATGCCCGACTTTACTGCCCCATTTCCCATCCTTTCCCCGCCATGCGGACTCAATGAAAAGTAAATCTGGTTCAAAATTTATAATCTCTGATTTGTAATTCCCTACCGATAATTGCATGAAATTGGCTTCATGTCTAAACGAAGAATAAGAAAAATCATCTAAAACACACGCAACTTTTAGAGATTTAATGTCAGTGATATCAGGACTAATCAGGGGAGGAGTTACGGCTGGTAGGAAGTGAATTTGTTTATATTTCTTATTTTGAATCTCATTTAATTGAATTTCATTTTCCACTATGGAATTTTTTGACTTCTTTAGTACGGTGGATTTTATTTTCACTTTCCAAGGTGATGGGCCCATGAGTCCAAGGAGGTCGTTAACATCCTCAAATACCTTAAGATCAAACTGAAATTGCACGAGTGTTTTTACTGCTCTTTGATCTGGAATATTGAAAATATGACTTCTTCCAAATTTAACTGCACTTTTTTTGTCAGTTTTTCCGATTGCCCTTAAACTTGCAACAAAGAAGTTAGCTGAATCACTTGCTCTCCTTTTTTGTTTTAGATAATAAATCCCTTTATTCAAATGTTCAATTTTTTCAGTACTAAGGGGTTGTAGATTTAAGGAAATTATATTTGTAATTCTTTCAATATCAACTGGCCGTATAGTTGATAGATGAATGGCCTTCTTGTTTCTAATTTTAAGAGGAGGTCTTTGCCCTAAACGTCTAATATGCTGGGCGATTTTTTTAATCAAAATCATACTTCAACTCCCCTTTTTCAGTTCTGATAGAGCGTGGTATCTTTCTATCGCAACGTCAGCATTTTCTGAAATACAATCTATTTTACCGTCTGAAAAACACGCAACTCTATCACATAGATCTCTTAGAGTTGGTTCGCTGTGCGATACTAAAACAACCGTAGTCTCACCCTTTACCATGTTGATTATACGTTTCTTAGATTTCTCTCTGAATGCTGAATCCCCTACAGCAAGAACCTCATCAATCAATAGGATTTCTGGCTCCAAGTGCGACGCTATTGAAAACGCCAATCGAGCTTTCATACCAGAGGAATATGTTCTTAGAGGCCTGTCGATAAAATCTTCAATTCCAGAAAAACCAATTATTGAATCTTCAAGTCGGTTCACATCAGATTTCCCCATACCGTAGATGCTTGAACTTAGAAATATATTTTCTCTCCCAGTAAGGTTTGCTTGAAATCCAGCGCCAAGACCGGCAAGAAGTACAATCCGACCCTTTGTGATTACTCTTCCTTCATCGGGAGCATATATTCCTGCTATAACTCTCAAAATGGTACTCTTTCCAGCGCCGTTTGGGCCGATAATTCCGAACACCTCGCCCTTATTTATTTTCAAGTCGATATTCTCTAGCGCACGAAATTTTTTGTTGATTGGACTTCTCCGGGATATAATTTCTTTGAAAAAGGTGAATTTGGAGTAATTGTGAGGGAAGTCAAGTACAACATTATTCAACTCTATAGCTGAATCATCATTCATATGTATTTCACCGCCTTTCTTTCAAATCTCATGAATACATATGTCCCTATGTAGAAAAAGAGTAGAGCGATAAAAACAGATCTTGAGATGACCCAGAAGTTTAGCACACCCCACTCTCCCAAAATCCCTCCCCTAGCCATTTCGATGTAGACTGCAATGGGGTTTAGTAAATAGATGCCTAAGTATTTCTCAGGAATAATTTCAGCACCGAAAAAAACACCCGATAGGAAAAAACCAGCTCTGACAAGCAAATCGATTACTTGCTTCAAATCTCGAATTCTGACCTGGATGACCGCTGCCATCATTCCCAGCCCTTGGCCTAAAAGAGTGCACGAAAACATGGCAATAGGTAAGAGGAGGATCATTTTACTCGGCAATATATTTTCATAAATCATATAAGGTACAATGATTATCATGCTCAGGCATAAACTTGAGAATCTAAATGCGGCAATTGCGGTGGGAAAAACCTCCCGGGGAAAGTAAACCTGTTTTATCAACGATGAATTTTGTATTAAACAGGTTGTGCAATTTGAAAGCGTTTTTGAGAATGAACTGAAAATAAGTATTCCAATCATAATTTTTAATGGGAGTAATGTGTCTGATTGACCTCTTAGTATAACAAAAACAAGAAAGAAGATTCCGGTTAGCGCAAGGGGCTCCAGCAATGACCAAAAATATCCAAGGAAATGTCCATGATAGTTAACTTTGTAATCTCGGGAGACCAGATTCTTGACAAGGTTTCGCTGCTTGTAAATATTAGAGGCCATTATGAACGGACTGGTTACTAATGAAGGAGGGGGTCCAAGTTCAAGGACGACATCCCTCTCCTGCATACTCCAGACTTCTTGGTTTAGGTTTTTAAGTATGCGATTCTATTTGGTTTAAACTCAATGTTTTCATTGCTATTTATATCAGTCGCCTCTTTTTTCTAATGTGTAATATCGTTGTACATACTCTTTGGATTGGCTCGATAAGACTTCCAAACTCTTGGAATGGATTTTTTCTAAGATTTTGGATGGTATCGGTTTCTTTGTGAGTAGCGAAAAATTCCAGAATCTGTATTGAATTAAGCCAAGTTCAAGACAGATGATATTGGCGATTCTCTGGTCTTTCTCGCGAAGTACATCATCGACAATCCAAACCGGTATTGAACTAAAATGATCTAAGTGAAACAGCAACCCTTCCCTCCCTACGTCTGCGGGAGGCCCATCTACAAGCAGTATGCTGTAGGAAGCAGCCAATTTATCAGAAATGGGCTTGAAATCATACCACCTACAAGAGGGGGAGGTTTGATTTTCAGATTCAAGTTCAACTATCTTGGTTGAAATGTATGATACTTCGGGATATAATCCTAAGAAGTCGTCATTATGTTCGATAGACGTAACTTTGCAGTAATCTGATAACAATTTACTACCATAGCCACTACCAAATTCGAGCAGACTATCTGATTTTTCTGTCAGCAGACTTACTGCTGTCAATATCCCATTACAAACGGACCAATGAGAGCGCCTTTCTAGACTTTTACTTTTCATCTGGCCTAGATTGTTTTTGATGAAGAATATCACCTTGTAATCATTTACTCTTCTTTCCCCTAAATCATAAGCGATTGAATTTTTTTCAGAGTACCACAACTTATCAATTATTTTCCCATTTACTGAGATATAGAAGGCGAATAAAACCTCTTTTTCAAGAGTTGTGATTTTGCAATACAAGGTATTATCTCTGAAATCACAGGCTACCTCAAAATCTTGTTCAACTTCTTGATTTCCCATTATTTTGACTCATAACTGAAGTACTTAAATCAATGTAGCCTATTATTTTGGCCACTCAAAAAAGGATGGGTTACATAATTGTATTAACCGCTAAATTGAATGCTTGGGCACCCTCGGGTAAATTAGAGGGGGATAAAGTGACTAAGGAATCTGATGCCACAATCGGGATAATTGGCCTTGGATATGTTGGATTACCCACCGCAATAGGCTTCCATGATGCTGGTTTTACCGTTTGGGGGGTCGATGTTTCCCAGCGTACTGTAGATATGGTGCTACAAGGGAAAAACCCTACCGGGGATCCTGATGTCGATGATATTGTTCCACAGCCAGGA
>Ga0209666_1002731_pt1 | contig 13063 bp, 6 predicted proteins | sample SaaInlV_125m_DNA_FD_184679 | JGI IMG/M metagenome (GOLD analysis project Ga0209666, IMG submission 184679) | Marine microbial communities from expanding oxygen minimum zones in the Saanich Inlet - Saanich Inlet SI037_S3LV_10m_DNA (SPAdes)... | ecosystem: Environmental > Aquatic > Marine >...
CGCCGCCGCCGCCCTCGCCGCCGCCCTTGCCGCCGCCGCCCTCGCCGCCGCCCTCGCCGCCGCCGCCCTTGCCGCCGCCGCCCTCGCCGCCGCCCTCGCCGCCGCCGCCCTCGCCGCCGCCGCCGCCCTCGCCGCCGCCCATTTTTGCCTTCTGTCGCTTGGGCTTCTGGCCGCTCTTCGACACCGCGACGGACGCCAACGCCGCCAGCCCAAGCGGTGGCTCCTTCCAGACCACCGTGGGCGGCACGAACTACTACATGCCCAACAACTTCGATGGCCTGCAAACGTCGGGCGACTGCCCCGTCAACGCCGAGGTCATTCCACCTTCGCCGCCGCCCCCCTCGCCGCCCACGTCGGGTCTGCTGTGCGTCCAGGGCTACTGGCCCCTCTTCGAGACGGAGGCGGAGTCCAACGCCAACACCTACGGCGCGGGCACCTCGCACAGCCATCTGCTCGGTGGCATCACCTACTACATGCCCGATGGCTTTCCCGACGCGCTGCACGACCCGGCGGGCGACCAGTCCTGCCCCGAAGACTCGGCCGTCATCCCGCCGCCCTCGCCGCCGCCCTCGCCGCCGGCCTGGGAGATCATTCTCCTTCCGACGGACTCGGCGTCGACTGGAGGCCTTGGCTGCAGCGTGGATCCCATCCTGGCCGTGTCCAACGTGTACAAGAGCTCGGGCTACTCGATCCTGTACGCGTCCCAGGCGGCATCGGGCGACAATGCCCAAGGCAACCCGTATTGCGATCGGAGCGTGCGGCCCGACATGGTGGGGGTCAACGCCGTGGGGTGGTCCCACCTGCGGCTGAACTCGGCCGCCGTTCCCAGCACCCCGGCCGGCCAACCGCAGTTGCTCCTCACCTCGATCGAGCACGACGGCAACTACTACCTTCAGGTCAACGGGTGCATGGCGATGCACTACGTCTACGCGCCCGGCGAGGTCATCCAGCTCGAGATCGCGATGGCGGCCAGCACCGTGAAGACCCAGGATTACGGATTGTGGGGCATATACGACCCCATCCTCGGCACCATGATCTTCAACGCCGACGGGACTCGCGCGATGTTTGCGTGCGGCAACCCGCCTGCGCCGTCGATGCCGCCACCCGATCCGCCGCCGTACACGGAACCGAGCCCCCCCGCCGCGCCCTGCAACTGGCTCTGCTACCACTTCGAGACCAGCGTAGATGGCGGGCATGATGGCGACGACTACGAAGATGACAACGCTTGGGCGGCGCACAACGCGTGGCACTCAGTCGATGAGGCGCGCAGTGCGGGCTACACCGTCTTCCAGTACGTCGGGGTTCAGGAGGCCAAAAACGCGCACTATCCGGACGGCCCATTCCAGCCGGGCGTGCACTACTGGGAGCCCGGCAAGCCGTTGGTGGACGGCTGGCGCCGGATGCTCGACGAGACGCACGTGGACGGCGCTTACCCCGAGCCCACGGAGGAGGAGGGCGCGGCGATCCGGGCGCAGGACATGGAAGTCTTTGGAACCGAGACGCCCACGCCTCAAGCGCGCATTGATCGGCGTCGACTCTTCGACAACGCCCCGGTCGACACCCCGGAGCGGCGCGAGCTTTTTGATCCCTACACGGGGGACGAGCACCCGTGGCCAACTGGAACAGAGATATACCAAGACCCGGTCTGGGTCCACCCCAACGTGTCGGCCGCCATGGGTCGCATGGCGTGCATCTGCACCACGTACCCACCGCCCTCGCCAGCGACACCGCCCGTGTCGCCTGGCTGCTTGCACTCGCCATCGCGCGGCGAGTTTGATGACATGTACCTGCAAGAGGAGAGTGAGCGTGGCCAGGAGTGCCCGTACGGCAACCCCACGTTCGATCACTGCCGCGTGTGGGGCCAACGGATGGAGCTGGACTTTGCAAGCCTCTACGAGTGGATGAATTACGGCGAGGCTAGCACCATCTACCACGAATGGACGAGCGGGTGCTCCAAATTGGACGTGTCCTGGAGCGGGAAGGCGGATATCGGGCACAACCGCGGCTCGCACCCCTCGCTGGCGGGCACGTGCTACACCTGCCCGCACCTGCGCATCTGCTACAAGAGTCAGGTGTGCTCGCCGTCGCCGCCGCCGTTCACGCCGCCCCTTCCGCCCGGCGGGGCCCCGACGCCACCGCCCGGGTTGCCGCCCGCGCTGCCGCCCTCTGCACCCAAGGGCCAAATCTACACCGTCGATTTAGATGCCGAAGTGGGGGGCTGCACGGGCACAACGCGCAAGGGACTCGTGCTGGACTCGGCCGGCGAGCTTAATCCCGATCTTCGGTACGGCATGCTCTATGCTCGCGTTGACCTCTACTCGGGAGAATGCATCGGTGGCGGCGACGTTGGCAGCGACTGGCACTGGATGCAGATGCACGGGTCCCCCGGGATCCAAGCCGTCACCAAAGGGGCAGACGTCGGAGCGGCGGTGACCGTCGAAAGGGCGTACCTTGGCGGCATCAGGTACCAACTCAAGATCAACGACTGCTTTGCCTACTGGGCAAGGTGCGTCGGGACCAACGGGGCATGCAACGGCCCCGCAGACGTGCGCGCAGCGATCGATCTCCACAACAGCGTCGATGCGGGTGCCAGGTACATGGCCTTTGATGGCGAAACCGGCCAGCCCGTGGTTGGCGAGCACATCATGTGCGATGGCGCGCCGCCCGCGTCGCCGCCCACGCCGCCCATGGAAGAGGTCGCCGCCGTCGACCTCGCCTCGCACATGGACTCGCCGTGCTTCGACACGAACGGGCCCGTTGGCTCGGTGCTGTACTTGCACGACCACCACTACTACAATCGAGTGGCCCTCACTGGCTGGCAGCCCCCCCCGAACCAAAATTACCTGCGGTACGTGGGAAACAGCATCGATTACGGCATGCTCTACGCGGCCTTCGATGGCGACAACAACGGTCCCACGGGAACGTGCTACACGAGCAATTTCGCTTACTCGGGGCAAGCCTTCCCGCGACAGCAGCACTGGCCGATCGTCGAGTACAACGAAGGTGCCGTGGTCGGCACTGGCGTGGGAGCGCCGCAACTCACCTACGGCGCGGGCGTGGGCAGCTCCGCAAGCACGGGAATCTCGTGGGACTACGTGGACATGACGGGCACCTGGCCCATAACGTACAACTACTACCGCATGAGCGTCAAGGGGTGCAAGGCGTTCTGGCACCATGGCGAAACCTACGGCGGTCAAGGCCTCGACACCGGCAACAAGGGCGGTCCCGACACGTTGAGCGAAGCGCTCGCGCTTAGCAACCAGAAGCACGTCTTGGGCGGAAGCACCTTCTGGTTCGTGCCCTTTGACGCCGCCACGGGCGACCCCCTTGGGCCTGTCGACTGCAGCGCGCCGCCGCCGCCGCCGGAGCCGCCCTTGCCGCCGGCGCCCTCGACGCCTCCAACCGCGCCGCCGCCCTCGTCGCCGCCGATGTACCCCGGCTTTCCGGTTATGGACGTGGACCTGGACGCGGAGTACACTGCCATTCAATCGGACGGCTCAGCGTATCAGTGCCACCCAAAGAGCGTCGCGCTCAGCTGGAACAACGCGAACCCCAACGCGCCTGCGCCGCCGTACCCGCTGCTCTACCTCTACGACCCCACAAACGGCGGCGGCGCAACCAGCTGCTACGCATCCGATGATGCTTTACCCGCGTTCCGCCCGGCCGACTATGGCCCCACCTGGCCATACGTCAAGCTCATCGACTACGCGCAAGGTGCGGAGATCGACTTCGTGAACGAGCATGGCCATCGGGGGGAATTTGGGTGGTACACGCACCCCGACACGTCCGAGATCTACCTCCAGTGGAGAGTCACCTACACCTCCCCCAACACCCACACTTTGAGCTGCTTCGTCTTCCACTACAATGGCGCCAGCAACTTTGCAAGCGCATTCGGAGCTGCCTCCGCAACTTGGCCGCTCCTCCACCCAGGCGAAAATTTCGGCGAGGCGCTCATGCCCGCGTGCGCCTTTGCGCCCTCGCCGCCGCCGCCGAGTAAGCCGCCCGGCATGCCGCCCTCACCGCCGCCGCCTTCACCCCCACCGCCCTCGCCGCCGCCGCCCTCGTGGCCGGTAATCCCCAGCCACATCCTCGTCGTCAACGTGCGCGACGCCTTTCACAGCATCGGTGGCACGGGCAACTGTTACGTGGACGGCGTGGAACAAACCGATGGAATCAACGTGCTCGCCATGCAAGTCAACGGGGATCCCGATTACGACAATGCGGGTCCCAACGCCATCGCGCGCGGTTGGAAGTTCATTTACAGGATGCACGGATCTCATCACGGAACTCCCAATTGCGCAAACCCTGACCAACCCGCCGTCGACCTCAACGCCGCGTACGGGATCTCATCGGTCGACTACTTGCGTCTGCCCCAAAACCCCCGACACCACGAGTGCCACGACACCACGGGCCAATTCCCTGGGGCTTTCCCCGCGGCAAACTCGCCGTGCGTCGACTACCCGTCGTCCTGGCCGGCACCGCCGACCACGATCGGAGAGTCGGATGTGACTGCCAATCGCGACTTCATCGTGCTGCGCACGCCCCACCGTCGCAACGACGACGACTTTTACCCGTACGCTTGGTGCACGGCGTTCTTGGCAACGACCGACGACTTTGCGGCCGAGTTATATAACCTCGCCTTTGCGGAAAAGACGCCCGGTGGCACGGCCAACGAGCTGACGCTCTTCCCGCAAGAATACCATCGGGGATCCAGTGGCGCGCGTGGATTCGTCGGCCAGGGCATCTACTGTGGCACGGAGTTCCCGCCTTCGCCGCCACCGTCGTCGCCGCCGTCTCCCGAACCGCCGCCGCCCTCGCCGCCGCCACCGCGACCACCGCAAGGCGATGTGAACCCTCCCGGCTTCTATTGGGGCCAAGCGCACCTGTCTACGGGATCCGGCCAAATTGAGAGTTGCACGGACGCGTGCGCGGCGTACGACATGGTGTGCGACGACAGCATCATTCGCGACACGACGCACCCCTACGGCAAGCTCTATGTCATGGACGACCTGGCCGTCACGCAAGCCGAAAAGGGCAGGCTCTGGCAAGCCGCCGACGATGCCGACTACAACAGTCACCAGCGCGGCATCAAATTCAACCAGGTGCACGGCGTGGGTCTGCCGGCCGACTTGAACGTTCGCGTAAGCGTTTTTGAGACGTCCAAGCCGACCTTCTACTACGCTGCAGGCGGTTGGAGGGAAGCCGAGGTCGGGCATGGCGGATACCCGGACGTCACTGGCAACTTTGTTGGCATTTGCGACGCGGGCGACACCGGGTATGCGGAAACTAACACGGGCTACCTGGGACACAAGCGGCTGTGCTATTGCACATACGCGTCGCCCGACACGCCGCCGCCGCCCTCGCCGGAGCCGCCCCTTCCTCCCGGTTTGGCCTCGCCGCCGCCGCCCTCGATCCCGCCCTCGGCCCCGCCGCCCCCGCCGCCCCCGCTCCAGCCTGGCTGGTACTGGGCGCGTCAGAGCTACCTGGTAAACGGCAATTATCCCACATGGGGCGATTGCAGGGACCTTTGCGAAGACGTCACCGGCAGCCTCCTCACTTGTCCGTGGCCCGGCGACTACCCGAACTATCACGTGTATCACCAAGTGGTCTCGAGCAACACGGCCCTTGCAGCTGCCATTGCCGAAGCAAATGCAAACGTTCCGGAATCGGCCTTCACGGGCGCGGTGTACAACGTGTACTCAACCAACTCCTTCAACTCGTTCCGGGGATCGCCCGCGCTGATGACACCCAGCGGTGGCACGCCGTATTTCCGCCACAACGTCAGGTACGATGACCAGTGCACGAGAACCATGCCACCTTCCGATTGGAACGACTATGGCGGCATAGGCAATCGGATGTGCTACTGCGAAACCGCCGACTGGATACCGCCCTCGCCGCCGCCGCCGCCCTCGCCGCCATCGCCGCCGCCCAGGTCGCCGCCGCCGCCCTCGCCGCCCTCGCCGCCGCCCACACCGCCCTCTCCGGCGCCACGCGCACCCTTCGACGTCACTGCCATGACTCCCGGATGGCACTGGGGGCACCGCGGTTATCAAGACGAGCAGGCCAATCACTGGCCATCGCCTTACTCGAACCAATACCGGAGCTGTCTTCAAATCTGCGTTGCGTACGGCATGACGGCCGATCCGGACGTGTACAACGCGGCCGAGTCGGAGCCGATGAAAATTACAGACCATCACGTGAACAAGGAGGCCAACATACGCGCGGCCATCGCCGAGGCCGACACCAACAACCCGGCCTTGGCAATCCCGAAGGACGCAGCCACGGGCGATCCCATCGGTGGAATCATATGGAATGGCTGGTCCGACATGCCAGGCATGAACTGGTACAGTTCTGGCGCCTTGAAGTACAAGCCTGAGATATTTGCTGGCACCACCAGCAGCACGCCAGGCAGCAAGATCTCGGCGCAGGCAAACTATTACGGCAGGCGGCTTTGCTACTGCCACGACGCGGCGACGTCGCGCATGTTCTTCAGGCCCAGAGCTTCGGTGGCAACGGCGCTGATCATGGAGGGCGCGGTCGAGACCTTCGACTTGCCGGCCTTTGAGGCCAACCTGACGGCGACGCTCGGTGGCGACCTGTCCAATGGCGGCGACCTCGACAACCTCACCGTGACCGTCGAGCCCGCATCGGTGTACGTCAAAATCCGGTACCTCACGCGTCGCGAGCTGAGCAATGCGACTGCAGACCTGACAGCAGCGCTGGAAGGGCCCCTGAGCGCAAGCATCGCGCGCATCGTAACCTTCCCAACCGGCATCGAATTCCCCTACCCACCGCTACCACCCCCGAGGCCACCCTACCCGCCCACGCCCCCATCCGCGCCACCGAAGCCGCCCAGATCGCCGCCCGGGCCGGACACGCCGCCCTCGCCGCCGTTTGCGCCGCCCAAATTGCCACCGCCGCACGCGCCGCCGCCGTTGCCACCGCTTCGGTGCGAGCGCGAGGACAATCTCTGCTCGCCCTTCAGGGCCGCCGATTGGAGCTCGGCCTTCTCGTCGTACCACTTTTACCTGTACGACGAGACGCCCGACGGCATCGACCTGCGCCTGTGGGAGTGGCCGCGCGTGACGCCCGTCGACGACCAGTTGGCGAACAATGGCGTTTGCGAGGACGGCCACCCATCAACGAACCCGCTCGTTCCGGAGGGCAATTACTTTGTGGCCTTTGGCGGCGCCAATTGCGCGACGCACCACGTCAACCTGAGCACGGGACTCGTCGCCGGCTGCGGTCGCGTCGACCTTGTGCCGTGCATGTACGGCACCGACTGCACCGATTGCGGGCGTAGCGAGTCTCAGGAACTCTGGATCAGCGTGGGAGCCAACCCGTTCAAGATGTGGGCGGCGAGGAAGGCGCAACGCGAGGTCAACGAGATTGCCTACGACCGGCGCAAGCTGCAGGCGCTCCCGGAGCTGGAAAACATGCACGAGCTTCACCACCTGAACCGCACGCTCACGATGGCCAGCAGCTACCACCTGCCCAAACCGTGGCTCCAGGCGCTGCAGATCAAGGACCACTGGGCCCCGTAGCGTTGGGTCGGTAACCACGTAAATGTTTTATGCCTCTGGAGCACCACGCGGTGAGTTTTTGGTCAGGGCAGGCGGAAGCGTTTGAGTCACGCTAAAAAACCCCACTTTATAGCCACTCGCCGTTCCTGAACGAACGCGCCTCCATGTACTGCAACCTCGACCTCTTACTCGACGGGTGCCTCAAGGCGCGCCCCAAGGACCCGGAGCGCTTGGCGCTGCTCATCGAGGGCTTCCCGCGGCCGCACCACCCGTTCATGGAGTTTGCCAAGCTGCTCTTCCTGCTGCGCGAGTACGGCGCCAAGGCCACCTTCGTGGTCGACTGGCACGACATCCGCGAGCGCGGGCTGTGCGCCTCCGTGGGCGAGATGATGCAGCTGATCAAGCACAACGAGCACGAGGTGGCGGTCAAGTTCAAGACGGCCCCGTGCAACGCGTCCCACCTGCGGCAGCAGGCGGTGGAGGCGCTGCACTTTTTGCAGCGCGTCTACGGCATCACCGTCGTGTCGGCCAAGGTGGGGCGCCTTCGCCCACAAGCGAATGGGGCGCTGCAGTCGCTGGGGATGCGCGTCGTCGACGGGGTGGGCGTGCAGCGCGTGGTGCTGGACAGCGACGACGTGCTGAACGACGTCGAGCTTGCGCTCGTGGACTGTGGGGAAAGGAGGTGCGTGTGCATCTCGCAATGCTAGTCACCGGGCCGACCGCGCGCGCGCGCGTCGGATCGCTCGCCGTTGTGGCAATACTTGCAATCGGTGGGCTCGGCGAGCCCGCCCGCGCCGTGGACGGCGATGTCGGCAGAGACGCATTCGAGGCACCTGGGGTGCTTGCACAAGGCGCACGTGCCCAGCGTGCCCGAGAACGCGACGCTCTCCACCACGTCGACCGTGTTCTCGCAGTGCGCGCACTGGATTTTGCTCGTGGGGGCAACGAGGTGCGTCTTGAATTTGAAGAGGTCGTCCATGCCCACGCACGCGCCCTGCTGCAAGATGTCGACGAAGATGGCCGAAGCCGCGTTCACCGCCTCGCCGCACAGCTTTTTACTTGCCGCGAGAACATCGCAATCCGTCACGCTGCTCGAGCGAAACATGCACCGCACCGCGAGCGACGCGGCGCACTGCTGCCTGGCCTCGCGCTGCTTGCCGCGCTCGGCCAGGAGCGCCTCGGGTCGCTTCTTCTTCTTGGAGCCGCGCGTCGTGGACGTCTGCGGGCGGGCGGGCGTGGCGGTCGGGTCCAGCTGTTCCGGCCACACGGAGAAGGACGCCTGAGACGTGGGGTGCAGCACCACGCCGCGGTACTTTCCCGTGCGCAACCAGTCGTCGACGTCGACGAACACGCTCGCGAGGGCAAGCTGGCGCTTGCCGCGCGTGCTCGTGCGGTGACAGGGCCACCGCGCCACCACGTTGCCCAGCTTCTTGGCGTACGCGGATTGCCTGCGCGACTCCAGCACCGGGTCGCGCAAGTGGTGCGACCCGGTGCCGGTGCCGGTGCCGTGGGCGTGCGCATTGCATTGGGCGACCCCTTGGGGCGGCAGGCCAAAGAGGTCGGTGCACACCGCCGTTCCCGTGTACATCAGGTAGTGCAGGGTGGCGTGCATGGAGCTTGAAATGCGCCGGTGGTCGACGCCTTCCGGCGCGCCATCGAACTTGCCCGATTCGAGTTTGCGGACCAGGGCCTGTATGCGCGTCAGCCCAAAGTTGATCACCGTGTCGACGCTGTGCGTCCACTGAACGCCCTTGTCCCCGCTGTCCTGTGTCAGGGTGGCGGGAAGCAGGGTTTCGATAAACTCCTGGGCCTCCTTGGTGGAAAAGGCGTCGTCGCCACGGGTTGGCGGCAGGCCCCACGTCGCGGGGTTGCACGCGATGCACACGGCGATGGCGACGATCAGCGGCATCCCGCTGGGCTTGTGCAAGTCGTCCTGCATCGCGCCCAAGTAGAAGGGGTCCGCGCGCTGGTCCAGGTACCCGACGAAGCTCGCCTGCTCGCACACCTCCTCCGCGGACATCACGAGCTTCACGTACTTGTTCTCGTCCTGGACACCAAAGTACTTCTTGTACATGTTTTTGAATGCGCGCATGTTCTGCACGCAGTAGGTTTCCCACTCGTCGTCCTGGAAGCGAATCTCGCAACTGCGGGGCCTTGGCGAATCCACAAAGGGCATGCCGACCATCGACGCCATCATGGCGTAGTGCGTCATCGGCAACGACTCGATGCGGCGCAGGATGCCGCCTTCCTGCGCCTGCAAGACGGTTGCGATGGACGGCACCGCGCAGCGAAAGTTGTCGAGCGCGTAAAACGCCGCGCCAGGCGCGACGCGCTTCTCAAAGAGGCGGATGCTGTGCGTCGCCACGCCCGACGGGCCCAGGGTGGCGTACCCGCGGCTGTTCTGCCGAATGTCCATTTCCGCGTGCGAGCCGAGCAGGCGCTCGTTGTCCGGGCGGCGCCACAGCTTGATGTTGGTCACGGTCGAGTCCTTGCTGCCCGCGCTGTGCTGCACGAGCACGGAGACCTGCCGCATCTCGTCCTGCTCCAGCGGCAAGCCGGTGCGCCCAGCCGGCGCGCTGCGCACAAACCACACCTCGGGGTGGCCGTGGAAGCTCAGCGGCTTGAATCCCCAGTGGCCGCTTGGGCTGTGGCTCTGGTTGAGCGGGCCGGTGGTGACGATCCCGCAGAGATCGTCGGCAGCCATCGCCTGGCCCAGGACCAGGTGGTACACGTCCGCGATGTCGCTTGCGCCCGCAACATCGACGTCGTCGAGCGTGTCAAACTTGCGCCCCATTGCGCGCGCGCGTCGGTACGGGTGACGGTGCTGACAAAAGTTGCAAACGCCTCACGCGCCAATCCCCGTCTCGCGTGCGCAGTTGTCACGCCACGGTGGCCGCAAGCGCCGCGCGCGCGCGCGATAAGCCCGAGGGCGCGCGCGCCTTTTCAAAACGGCACGATCGGCTCCCAAAGGGACGCCTGCAGCCACGGGTGCGAGCTTGTAGACCGCGCAGCGCGCCAGAGGTACCCGGCACTCGTACGGTTGTCAGCATGGCCAGCTGCGCACCGCAATCGCTTGTCAACTTCGCGCGCGAGCAGTCCCTGGTCGACGACTGCATTTCCAAAACGGGGGTTGCGACACTCGCGGCCCACGCGCCGTGCAATGACAGCGCGGCGTCGCGCTTGCTGCTGCCACCTTTGGCGCGCGCGCCCAGCGTGCAGAAGCTGGCGCGCGCCGAGGAGGGGGTCGGCAACAGCAGCGAATTCGTGACGCAGATGGTGAACGAAAACTGGCGACTGGCCACCAAGGTCGGCCGCCTCGAGCTCGAGTGCGCCAAGGCCGAGGGCCGCGCGCAAGCCAAGAGCGAGTTTATCAGCGAATTAAGCGGGCGCATCGAATCCGCGACCGCCCGGCACGAGGTTGCGCTCGAGGAAGCCAACCAGCGCGCCCAAGTCGAGTTGCGCGCCATGTGCACAACCCACGCGCAGGCCATCGGCACGCTGGAGGCGCGCGTGGCCAAGCTGTCCGACGCGCAAGTCGCCCCCACCGAACGCGCTGGGCGCGGTGGGAGCGGTGGGCGCGGCAGGGCAAACACCAAGGTGCCGACCGAGGCCGCGTTTGGGGCCATCGACTACGGCAACGTGCCCTTTTTTGTTGGCACGGGAATCCGCGACAAGAGCGCGCTGCACGACCAGCTGGGCACCTACGACGTGGCGCGCCTCAAGGCCTACTGGCCCGACGACCGCAGCAAGATTCGCGCGCAAGCCAAGCAACGCGCAGAGTTTTTCCTAAACCTGCTCGCGCTGGACACCGGCAAGTGGAGTGTGGGCGACGCTCCCGCCATGTTTGCCTACCTGCTCGGCACCGACGACCTTGGCCACCTGCAGGGCCATTTCAGCAATCGCACCCACCAGATTGCCAAGTGGCTATGGCCCACGCGCGTGACCAGCTACAGCGCCCTCGTGGCCAACACGCCAGCCACCAAGTACATGTACCGCCGCGCGCGCCACCACATGACCGGCGTCAAGGCCGTCCACGCGCTCTACGAGATCTGGTGGGGCGTTCGCGAGCACCCGGTCGGCTTTCGCGAAGGCGTCGACGCGATACCGGCGCGCAAAACTGCGCAAAAGCGCAAGTCCGGCGCGGATGCCGACGCGGACGTCACGTGCAGCTCCGGGTTGTCCGATTGACGCTTGCGTTAGTTTTAAATAATGCGTTTGTGTGGCACTGCTACTAAAGCGCGCCCACGCGCGCGCACGCGTGATGCTGCTGGGCATCCCGTGCCTCGTGACGCACGAGAATCAGTACCTTCGTAAAAAGTGCACGCCGGACGTGTCGACGTCCACCTTGCAAGCGGCGCTGGACGCCGTGGCCGCCCACGCCAATTGCGCGGGCGTGACGCTCGAGGACGGGCTGTTCAGCGGTCGCGAAACCCTCGAGCTCTTCCCATCGCCCGACGAGAAGAACGAGACGAGCTACTACATCTCGTGCGAGCCCCCCTCGCCGGCCGCGCCACCGCTCGTCGCAAACTGGTGGCAGACGTCGCCCCCGCCCTCGCCGTCGGCGCCGCCGCCCAAGCCACCCACGCCCTCGCCGCCGCCCTTCCCCCCACCACCCCCCACGCCTCCACAGCAACCTCCACGCCACCCACCTTCACCCCTACCACCCCCACCGCCTCACGTGCCCCCGCCCCCGCCCTCGCCCCCGCCCAAACCGGTCGAGTACAACGCCAACCTGATGACGGCACTCGGCCTCTTTGTGGGAGGCAGCGTACTATTAGCACTCCTCTGCATTCCATTCGTGCGATCACGGCTCGGCTACGCAAACCCCGCCTCGGAACCGGACGAAAAGTTTATGCGCATGAACATCTAAATGGACACAAAGGGCACCTGGCCCCCAACCTTCACGATCGCGGCTTGGGGTGCCTCGTCGTCTTCCGATGCTCGCAAGGGCGACCTGTCCGCGGCGCAACTGAGTGCGCAGGCGATCATCACGAGCAGGATGCCAAAGGCGATCAGGGCGCCGTTGGCGGTGTCCGAGTCGCTCAGGTTGCGCCAGCTCAGCCCCACCACGAGGAGCAGCACTCCCACGGGCACAAACACCCAGGGGAGCACGCGCAGAGCGCACGAGAGGGCGGTCGTTTTAGCCATTTCTTATAATACACCACTTGTTTTAATGGTTGGCGCGCTGCCTAAATCGCAACGCTGTTGCTTGGCAACTGCTAATACGCTCCAATCGCAACTCCTAATGCGACACGCCGCGTCCTCTACGTGGACACGGCGTGGTAGCGCGTGATGTCCGCGTCCGAGAAGGTCAGCGAGATCTTGGACCTCGTGGCGGCCTGGCGCTGGCGCTCCTCGCACTCGCGCTTCCAGCGCGCGTACTCCTGCGCGTTGCGCGGATCGGGCTCGCGCTCGCAGTCGACGGGCGCGGCGGCCGCCGTCGCCGCCGCCGCCGCAAAAAACGGCCGGCGGAAGCAGCAGAAGGCGCCGAGGCAGAAGAGCAGCCACACGCCCAAGATGGCGCCCAGCGCGAGCAGCCA
>Ga0209666_1002737_pt1 | contig 13054 bp, 14 predicted proteins | sample SaaInlV_125m_DNA_FD_184679 | JGI IMG/M metagenome (GOLD analysis project Ga0209666, IMG submission 184679) | Marine microbial communities from expanding oxygen minimum zones in the Saanich Inlet - Saanich Inlet SI037_S3LV_10m_DNA (SPAdes)... | ecosystem: Environmental > Aquatic > Marine >...
TTTCTGATTTAATTGAAAAAACTTTAGAACCTTGTAAAATTGCTTTAAAGGACTCTGGTTTTTCTGCTGCTGAAATTAATGAAGTGGTTCTAGTTGGGGGAATGACTAGAATGCCAAAAATAATTGAAACAGTAAAAAATTTCTTCGGTAAAGAACCTAACAAAAGTGTAAACCCTGATGAAGTTGTTGCGATGGGTGCAGCAATTCAAGGTGGAGTACTACAAGGAGATGTTAAAGATGTGTTGTTATTAGATGTAACGCCATTATCTCTCGGTATTGAAACTCTTGGTGGCGTATCAACAAAATTGATTGAAAAAAATACAACTATTCCAACTAAGAAAAGTCAGGTGTTCTCAACTGCAGAGGATAATCAACCCGCAGTTTCTATAAGAGTGCTTCAAGGAGAAAGAGAAATGGCGGCAGATAATAAAATTTTGGGTAATTTTGAATTGGTGGGCATTCCCCCGGCGGCAAGAGGAACTCCTCAAATAGAAGTAACATTCGACATAGATGCAAACGGTATTGTTAATGTATCAGCAAAAGATAAAGGAACAGGTAAAGAGCAGAAAATTCAAATTCAAGCTTCAGGAGGATTATCTGAGGAAGAAATTAATAAAATGGTAAAAGAAGCTGAAGCAAATAAAGAAGCTGACAAAAAGAAGAGGGAGTCGGTTGATGCTAGAAATCAAGCTGATAGTTTAGTTTTTTCAACCGAAAAAAGTTTAAAGGAACATGGAGATAAAATTTCTGCTGAAGAAAAAAAAGCTATTGAAGAAGGTATTGCTGAACTTAAAAAATCTTTAGAGGGAAGTGATGTAGAAGATGTTAAAAAGAAAACACAAAATTTAATTCAAGTTTCTATGAAGTTAGGTGAGGCAGTTTATAAGAGCCAACAAAAACCTGGCTCTGATAAAGCTGATAGTACAAAAGACGCCAAACCTGATGACAAAGAAAATGTAGTTGATGCTGATTTTGAAGATGTAAAAGACGTAAAAGAAGAAGACAAAGAAAAAAGCGCCTAAGAAAATAAAGGAGACGTCCTGTGGCTAAAAGAGATTATTATGATGTCTTAGGTGTACCAAGATCCTCATCAAAAGACGACATTAAGAAAGCTTACCGTAAACTCGCTCTAAAATATCATCCAGACAAAACTAAAGGTAACAAAGCTTCTGAAGAAAAGTTTAAAGAGGCAAGCGAGGCGTATCACATTCTTTCTGATGAAAAAAGAAAAGCAAACTACGATCAATTTGGTCATGCTGCTTTTGAAGGTGCAGGTTCAGGTGGTCAAGGTTTTGGTGGTTTCGATACTTCATCTTTTTCAGATATATTTGAAGATTTCTTTAGTGATTTTGGTGGAGGAGGAACAAGTAGAAGGTCTAGCAATAGAGGTAACGACTTGAGATATGATGTAAGTATAAATTTAGAAGAATCTTACAAAGGTATAGAAAAAAATGTTAAATATACTACTTACAAATCTTGTTCAACATGTTCAGGCAGTGGAGCGGCTAAGGGTTCAAAACCGATAAGATGTGATTATTGTTCTGGAAGAGGAAAAGTAAGAACTAACCAAGGCTTTTTTACAGTTCAACAAACATGCCCTCAATGTAGTGGGTACGGTGAAATGATTGGCGATCCATGTGAGAAATGTAGTGGAAACGGAAAAGTTCAAGCGAATGAGAATGTTACCGTAAAAATTCCAAAAGGAGTTGATGATGGCACAAGAATAAGAGTATCAGGAAAGGGTGAAGCTGGGTCTAAAGGAGGTGCTAGTGGAGATTTATATCTTTTTGTCTCAATCGATAATCACGAAATTTTTAAAAGAGCTGAAGAAAATTTATACTACGAGTTACCAATATCATTTTCTGATGCAGCTTTAGGTACCTCTGTTGAAGTACCATCAATTGACGGTGGTAAATCAAAAATAAAAATACCAGCAGGCACTCAGCACGGAAAACAATTTAGACTCAGAGGTAAAGGAATGCCTATTATGAGAAGAAGTGTTTTCGGTGATCTTTATATTAGAATTAATACACAAGTTCCAACTTCACTTTCTAAGAGACAAAAGGAAATACTTGAGGAGTTTAATGAAATTGAAGGGAATAAACCAGATCCAGCAATTAAAACCTTTTTTGAAAAAGCAAAGAAATTTTGGAAGAATTCTTGATTAGATGAGTACTGAACAGATAATGTCTGCAATTTTTTTAATTGCAGTTCTAGTTTTAATCTTACCGGGCTTTTTATCTACAAATAATAAAATAAAGGATTTTTTTAAGAATTTATCTATTTGGACTATAATTACTTTGGTTATTATTGTAATCATTTACATTATAGGCGGATGAAAAAAATCAATTTATCAATCACTGGCTGCATGGGAAGAATGGGCCAGCAAGTAATTAAATCTTCTCAAAAAAAAAGAGAATTTAAATTAATCTCTCTTACAGAAAGCAGAGCTATTAATAAAAATATTTCAGGAATTAAGCCTAGCCTAAATGATATTAGTTCGTTTAAAAAAACTGACGTTATAATAGATTTTACTGTTCCAAAATGTACTTTAGAAGTTTTAAAATTAGCTACAAGGTTAAAAAAAAGAGTGGTGATAGGAACAACAGGTTTTAATAAAAAAGAAGAATTGTTAATAAAAAAATTTTCAAAAAAGATTCCAATTCTTAAAGCTGGGAATATGAGTTTAGGTGTGAACTTATTAATGTACTTAACAGAGATTGCATCTAAATCTCTAGGTAATAATTTTTTAAGTAAGGTTTTCGAGGTTCATCATAAACATAAGATTGATTATCCGTCAGGAACAGCTTTAATGCTTGGAAAAGGAATAGCTGACGGCAAAAATAAAAATTTATTTAGTATGATTGGAAAAAAATTTCTCAATAAGAAACGATTTCCATTCTCAAAAAAGATAAACTTTAATTCGGTTAGAAAAGGAGAAGTAATAGGGGAGCATGAAGTTAGCTTTTCTAGCGGAAAAGAAATCATAAAATTAAATCATGAATCTTTTGATAGAGCTTTATATTCTGAAGGTGCGCTGACGGCTGCAAAATGGTTAATCAAAAAAAAAGCTGGGCTTTATTCAATGAGGGATTTACTTAATTTCAAGTGAATAATAAAGAAAAGGCTAAAGTAATTCAAAACATATTGAATAAAACTTATCCTAAAATACCAATACCCTTAAATTATAAAAATACATTTACATTACTCATTTCAGTTTTACTTTCCGCTCAATGCACAGACGTAAATGTAAATAATGTTACAAAAGATATTTATCCAAAATATTATAAACCTGAGCACTTTGTTAAACTTGGAAGAAAAAAGATTGAAAGATTAATAAAGCGAATAGGAATTTTTAGAGTAAAAGCAAAGAGTATTTTTTATTTATCAAAAATATTAGTAGAAAAATTTAATGGTAAGGTGCCAAAAACTTACAGGGAATTAGAAGAACTGCCTGGTGTAGGCCACAAAACAGCCAGTGTAGTAATGTCTCAAGGTTTTGGTTTTCCTGCATTTCCTGTAGATACTCACATTCATAGATTGGCACAAAGATGGGGTCTGACTAATGGTAAAAATGTTGCTCAAACAGAAGAAGATTTAAAAGAAATCTTTCCTAAAAAAAATTGGAACAAACTTCATTTACAGATAATTTGGTATGGTAGAGAATATTGTAAAGCTCGAGATTGTTATGGAATAACTTGTAAAATTTGTAAAAGCTGTTATCCAAATAGAAAAAAAACTTTTAAAACAAAAAAAGCTTAGCAGGTGAAAATTTTAGGAATAGGCAACGCCATTGTTGATGTAATTTGTAAAGTTGATGACAACTTTATTACACAAAACAACTTAACAAAAAGCACAATGAAACTAGTAGATGAGGCTGAATTTAAGAAGCTTTTATCAACGCTTAAAATTGAAGAAAATGTTTCTGGCGGCTCTGTAGCAAACTCAATAGTTGGTCTTTCTCAATTAGGAAATAAAGTCGGTTTCATAGGAAAAGTAAGCGATGATGATTTAGGTATCAAATACGAAGAGGGTTTGAAAAAAGAAAATGTAGAATATTTTTATTCAAAGAAGAAAGAAATAATTCCAACTGGAACATGTTTAATATTAATAACACCAGACTCTGAAAGAACTATGATAACTTTTCTTGGTACTGCAGGAAAAATAAATGAAAATGATATTGATACGAATGCAGTAAAAAATAGTGAAATCTTATTTTTAGAGGGATATCTTTGGGATGAAGGTGAGCCAAAAAAAGCTTTTGAAAAGGCAATTAATTATTCAAATAAAGTTGCTATGTCATTATCAGATTTATTTTGTGTAGAACGACATAAACCTCATTTCTTGGATCTAGTAAAAAATAAATTAGATATTACTTTTGCAAACGAACAAGAGATTATGTCATTGATAAACGGTAAAAAATTTGAAGATGTAATTGAATTCGCAAAAAAGATAAATAGATTGCTTGTTGTTACTCGTGGAGATAAAGGCGCTGTAGCAATTAATAATAATGAAGTTACAGAATGCTCTGCGAAAATAAATCTTAAAATCAAGGATCTAACTGGTGCAGGAGATTTATTTGCTGGTGGTTTTTTACATGGCTATATTAATAAAAAATCAATGAGAGAAAGTTTAGAAGTTGGAACAGATATGTCTTCAAAAGTAATTCAAATTATAGGAGCAAGACTAAGCTGATAAAATATATCACAATTTTAATTTATTTCATTTTTCTTAATCTTTCAGCTTCAGAATACTTAAAATTTGATAGTCAGGATGAAAAATTTCCAGATCATTCAGAAGTATTGGTAGAGATTTCTTTACCTAAGAAATTCTCAGGAAAATTACCAGTGATTATAACTCAACATGGGAGTACCAGAGATGGAAAAAAAATAATAGATGGTGCAACAGATGAGTATTCGAAGAGGTTAATTAAAGCAGGTACTAAAGAAGGATTTGCAGTTGCCGCATTGGATGCATTTTATAAAAAACCCATCAAAGCAACTGATAAAACACTTTTTCCAGATGCTTTAAATTATGCAAATGAGTTAAGAAAAATTTTAATTAAAGATGAAAGATTTGACAAAGACAGATTTTTTTACACTGGCTTTAGTTATGGAGCTCAACAAGTGTTAAAAACAATTAGTGCCAAGTACAACAACAAAAATCCTGATGCTTGGAAAGCAATAGTTTCTGTTGAGCCAGGATGATATGTATTTCACCAACCAATAAAATTTAATCATCCAGTTTTGATTATCAAAGGAGAAGAAAGCCATTATTATATTGAACCATGTAAAATTCTTGAAAAAGAATTATTAAAAAAAGGGAATAAAGTAAAACTAGTAAATATTCCTCAGGCTAACCACTTCTTTAGTACTAACGGTGAAATTGGTAAGGGTGTGGCAGTAAACGGTTGTAGGCATGATCCAATAGTAAGAATGTCTGATGGAAAACTTCGTTTATATAGTGGGGCGAGAATATCTAGAAAAGAAGCTAAAAGAAAATGCATCACTTCTGAAAGCGGTAAAGGAAAAAATAGAAAGAAATTAAATGAAGCAGTAAATTTAACAATTGCTTTCTTTAAGAAGAACCTTAATTAATTTTTTTCCTTTTAAAGCTGCCTTTACCTTTTTTAGGTTTCACAACTCTTTTTCTATATTTGCTTGTAAACAAATCTTTTGCAATTTTGTTTCTTTTTTTCAGAAAGAATAACCGTCTTTAGTATTTATAATAAATTTTTCATCAGAAAATTTGTCATTAATTTTTTTTCTTAATCTGTATATATGTGTCTCAACAGTATGAGTATCAGCGTCAGATGAATAGTTCCAAACTGATGAAAGTATTTTTTTTTTTGATATAGGCTTTTTGTTTTTTAGAAATAATTCTAGTAATTGTATTTCTTTTTCTGTAAGAATAATTTCGTTTCCATTTTTTGATAATTTTTTTTCATTTTTATTTAATAAGTATTTTTTAATCTCAATTGACGAGTTTTTGCTAAATATTCTTTTTGCAGCAACGTTTTCTACGATAGCATTAACTTCCTTCAAAGATGAGGGCAATTCTAAAAAAGCGTCGAAATTATTAGATAGTTTTTTTTTACTTGAAGCACATACTTTCAGACTATCACTGTTAACCACAAGTCTACTGTCTACTTTGTCCTTTAAAGCATCCTCATGAAATAGAATTACATCAAAATCCGATGAATTTTTTTCGTTAACAGAATTAAACTTTAAAAAAGGTTTTAGTTCATCTAGAGTAGATGAAAATGAAGTAGGACCTAAAATTAAAACTTTTAATTGATGCATATATTAATAAATAAAAATTACCTTACTTATAATAAATTAAAAATAAAATGTGCGATAGGTAAAAAAGGAATAGGTAATAAAAGAAAAGAAGGTGATTTAATAACACCAAAAGGACAATTTAGAATTAAATATATTTTATATAGAAAAGATAGAGTTAAAATCTCTTCAAAATTAAAAAAAAAGGTTATTAAAAAAAATATGGGATGGTGCGATGATCCTAAATCTAAACAATATAATAAACTTATTAAATTGCCTTTTGTTTACCGTCATGAAAAACTTTATAAAAAAGAAAACATGTACGACATTATTTTAGTCCTTAATTATAATATGAATCCAATCAAAAAGAATAAAGGTAGTGCTATTTTTATTCACATAGCTAAAAATAATTTTAAAAAAACCGAAGGATGCATTGCTATAAAGAAGAATCAAATATTAAGAATTGTAAAAGAAGTAGAGCCAAATACACAAGTTATAATCTCTCTCCAAAAATAGAGCTTCCAATTCTCACAAAAGTAGCACCATTGTTTACTGCTTCCATATAATCAGCGGACATTCCCATGCTAAGATCTTGCAAAGCAAGTGATTTATTTAATTCATTTAAGGATTTAAAGTATTTTTTTGGGTTATTGTCATTAGGTGGAATAACCATAAGTCCTAAAATATTTAAATTTAATTCAGTTTTACAATAATTATAAAATGGATCTAATTCGTTTACAGGTATACCAGACTTATGTATTTCATTTCCTATATTTACCTGAATAAAATATTTTATATTTTTTTTAAGACTTGTTTGATGCTTTGCTAAAGTATCTGCTAATTTTTTGTTATCCAAAGAATGAATGTAATCAAAAACTTTTACAGCATCCTTTGCTTTATTGCTTTGAAGTTTACCTATCATATGTAATTTTACGCTCTCATTTGTATCTTTAATTTCAGACCACTTTGAAGTAGCCTCCTGTACTTTATTTTCACCAAAATGACGATGACCATGATCTATTAAAGGTCTTATATGACCTAAAGAGAATGTTTTGCTTACTGCAATAATATTTACTCTCTGGAATGACTTAGTCGAGGCAATATTCAATTTTATTTTATTAAATCTTTCTATTATTGTGCTCATATGTTTGTTGTTAAAAAAAAATATTATCTAATAATTGAAAGTATAAAAGATATAAATTTAGATGACATAAAAAAAAATCATAAATTCTCAATTATTTATAGAAATCAAGATAAATTTGAAAAAAAAGATGAATTATTAAAATTTAGAAAAAAATGTAAAATAAAATCAATAGATTTTTATGTAGCTAATAACTTAAAACTTGCTACATATCTTTACTCAGATGGGATTTACTTATCTTCATATAATAAATCGTTTAAGGCATTGTCTCTAAAAAAAACAAATTTTCAAATTATTGGATCTGCTCACTCTCAAAAGGAGATCTATGCAAAGATTAAACAAGGATGCGAGGTGATAATATTTTCAAAACTATTTTCAGTTAATTACGATAAATATGCACCTTTTCTAGGAGTAATAAAATTCAATAATTATTTAAAAAATAACAAAAATTTAATACCACTGGGTGGTATAAATTTAAAAAATTTAAACAACTTAAATTTAATCAAATGTAATGGTTTTGCTTTAATGTCTGGGGTAAAAAAAAAGCCGGCTATTACTAGCCGGCTTTTTTAATTTAATTTTCTAACTTAATTAGAATGCCATTGATACGTTAAACACAGTAGACGTTACGTCTCTATTTGCTGTGTAAGCAACGTTTTCGAAGTCATTCATTGAAACAGCTAGTGTTAAACCACCTGTAGTGTAAGCAGCAGCGATTTGAGTCACTTCTTGCTCTACATCAGCAGTTGTATTTAACATGTGCGTAGCAGTTGATTTCTCAATACCGTAAGATAATGATAAATCATCATTTACAGCAACTAACGCAGAGTATTTATGACCTAATACTGATTCGTAAGTAGCGGCTGTTCTAGCAGTTGCTAAAGCTACATATGATTTAGAATAACCTAATTTTGCGTTACCTATTGCATATGTCGCATACCATGCACCACCTTCAGCACCTTGACCTGTGTCTCCTACTGAACCACCGAATTCACCGTATGAAGCACCTATATCTAAACCATCAAGTGGAGCTGCAGATACTGCGTACTGAGTGAATGTTCTACCATTATTAGCTAATGAACCTGTCGTGTATACAGCACCTGTATTGTTTGCTGCTGTAATTGCACCTGAGTTAGCTGCAACTAGGTTATTAACTGATTGGTTAGCGTCAGCTACTGTTGAAGGAGCGTAAGCTATTGAACCTTTAATACCAAATGGTAATAAATCAGCTGGAGTGTGGTAAGATACGTTGTTCGCATCACCTACAGACCATTCTTCAAACATGCTTTCATTAAAACCTGAATCTGATCCTCTATCTCCTATTGCAGAATGGATACCTTTTTTTCCAGTCTCTAATCCACCTTCAGAAATACTGATCATAACTTTTCCTAAAGAACCAGTGTCTAAGAATAAGCTACCATCGTCTTGAGTTGTGTCACCATCGATATCGATGTTGTAACCAAACGTCATTCCGTTGTCTAATTCTCCACCAGCGCTTAAAGTAAATTCATTTGCTACACCAAGAGAATTTGGTTGCTCTTGTGCGCCAGCTGTTGAGTCACTACTTACGATTACGTAAGAAGCTTTAGCGTTACCTGTTACAGTAAGCTCACCAGCGTTAGCAAATGAAAACGATAATGCAGTAAATAGTACTACTGCTGTTTTTAGTATGTTTTTCATTTTTTTCCTTTGTTATTATTAATTTTAAAAACACCATTTTTTTACATTTTTTCTTACTATTTTGCTTTAATTTGTACTAATTTTGACTATAAATTCTTGCAGTGTGATATTTATGTAACACCAAAAATCCCAATAAATTTGCGTTTTTTTGTTTAAAACCTAAAATTTTACCGATAAACGTACTAAATATTTTTATAATGACAAAAAAATCACAAAATATAATTTTTAATCATGTTAAGCGCTTTTCTTTGCTAGTAATTTTTTCTTTTTTTCTAGTATCTTGCATTAAATTCAAATCATCTGAGCCCATTTCTGGTCCTGAAAAAGCTCGAAAAAATATAGAAGAAGGTCGGGGTGTATCGATAGGTAATGCGGTTAAAGGTATACGTGGTGGTGCAACAACTTATGAATTTAGTACAGCAAATCCGATGTGGAGAGCCTCTTTAGAGACATTAGATTTTTTGCCTTTAACGACTGTAGATTATTCAGGTGGCATTATAATCACTGATTGGTATTTCGACACTAACAGCAACACAGAAGAGTCTATCAAAATTGCTGTTAGATTTTTGTCAAATGATATTAGAAGTGAAAGTGTTAAAATTACTGTTCATCAAAGAATTTGTAAAAGCTCTGGCAATTGTAAAATTCAACTTTTAAATAATTCCAACATACAAGAAGAATTGCACAAGGCCATTCTCAAAAAAGCTTCTTTAATGGATAAAGATAAAAAAAATAAAAAAAAATAATTTAAGATGGAAAGAGTAAATTTTCATTTAATTGAAAAAAAATGGCAGGAAGTGTTTGCTAAAAAGAAACTTTACAATAAAGATGGTAAAAAATTTTACTGTTTAGAAATGTTTCCTTATCCTTCTGGTAAAATTCACATGGGACACGTTAGAAATTATACTATAGGTGATGTTATAGCTCGCTTTAAATACCTTAAGGGATTTAATGTTTTACATCCAATGGGATGGGATGCTTTCGGTTTACCCGCAGAAAATGCATCAAGACAAAATAATGTGCCTCCAAAAGATTGGACCAATCAAAATATTTTAGTAATGAAAAACCAGCTAAAGCTATTAGGTTTATCTATTGATTGGGATTTAGAGATTTCTACTTGCGATGAAGACTATTATAAACATCAGCAAGAATTATTTATAGATTTTTTTAATGAGGGTCTAGTTTCAAGAAAAGAAACCTATGTGAATTGGGATCCTGTCGAAAAATCAGTGCTGGCTAATGAACAAGTGGTAAATGGAAGAGGTTGGAGATCTAATGCTGTGGTTGAAAGAAAAAAACTTTCTCAATGGTTTTTCAATATTACAAAGTTTGCTGAACCTCTTTTAAATGATCTAGAAAAACTTGATGGTTGGCCTGAAAAAGTTAAACTAATGCAAAAAAATTGGATTGGTAAATCTTTTGGTTGTGAAATAAATTTTAAAATTATTGAAAAAACAGAAAATATCAAGGTATTTACTACCAGGCCTGATACAATCTTTGGTGCTTCATTTATTGCGCTATCAAGTGATCACCCGCTAAGTAAAAATTTTTCTAGTAACAAAAGTTTTATAAAATTCAAAAACGAATCCGATAAAACTGGCACAACCGAAGAAGCATTAGCGAACGCGAACAAGATTGGTTTTAATACTAATTTATTTGTTCAGCACCCTTTTATTAAAACAAAGAAAATTCCTATTTATTTTGCCAATTTTGTTCTTATGGATTACGGCACTGGAGCAATATTTGGTTGCCCTGCTCATGATCAGAGAGATTTTGACTTTGCAGAAAAATATGAATTAGAAATAATAAAGGTTGTTTCTGACGAAAAAAATGAAAGATTAAAACAGGCTTATACGGGTGATGGAAAAATTATTAATTCAGATTTTTTAAATGGCTTAAATATTAAAGAAGCTAAAGAAAAAATAATTAATAAAATCGAAAAAATGAATATTGGAAAAAGAAAAACCCTCTATCGTTTGAAAGATTGGGGAATTTCACGTCAAAGGTACTGGGGTTGTCCCATACCAATGATTTACTTAGAAGATGGAAATGTTGTTCCCGTAGAGAAAGAAGAGCTGCCTATTCTTTTACCAAAAGAAATTGATTTAAACTATAAAGGTAATCCTTTGGAAAATCATCCTACATGGAAAAACACTACCCATAAAGCTACTGGCAAAAACGCTGTACGAGAAACAGACACATTGGATACTTTTGTGGACTCATCATGGTATTTTTTAAGATTTTGTTCTCCACATTATAAAGCCGGTCCATTTGATCAAAAAAAAATTAAATACTGGATGCCAGTTGATCAATATATTGGAGGGGTAGAGCATGCTATACTGCATTTATTGTATTCACGATTTTTCATGAAAAGTATTAGTAAATGCTATAAAAATCTGAATTTATCAGAACCTTTTAAAAATTTATTTACACAGGGCATGGTGTGTCACGAATCTTATAAGGATAAGAAAGGTAATTGGCTTTACCCCGATGAGATTGAAAAAATTTCGGTAGATCAGGCGGTTAGAAAAAAAAATAAAGAAAAAGTCACTATAGGGCCCCCGGAGTCAATGTCTAAATCAAAAAAAAATACAATAGATCCGGAAACTATGATTAATTTATACGGTGCTGATGCTGTAAGATGGTTTATACTGTCAGACAGTCCTCCTGAAAAAGATGTGCAGTGGTCTGACTCTGGCGTTTCGTCCTCAAATAAATTTTTACAAAAAATCTGGGACCTAAACGTTCAAATCAGATCTAGAAAAGAAAATACAATCAATAAAAAACTAGTTGAAAGATTTGATCTTAGCATAGATACTTTAGTTAAAAAAATAGATAAATCTATTGAAGAATTTAAATTTAATGTAACTATCGCTCACTTCTATGAAATTTATAAAATTTTTAATAAGCATATTAATTTACAATTAAGTAACAAATGTTTAGAAAAAAATATTATCAAAACTATGAAGTTAATGGTCCCTTTCACACCTCACTTAGCATTAGAATGTTTAGAAAAGTTACAATGCAGAGATATTGATAGCTGGCCCAAAATAAAAAATGCTGTAGAGGAAGAAATTAAATTTGCAGTGCAGGTCAATGGCAAAACTAGGGATATTATAAGTGTAAAGAAAAGTTTGAAAAAAGAACAAGTAAACAAAATAATTTACGAGAGTTCTAAAGCCAAAAAATTCATTGAAAATAAGGAAATTATTAAAACTATCTTTGTCGAAGACAAAATAATGAATTATATTGTTAAATAATGAGTTTAAAATTTATTAAATTTACAGTTATCATTTTGCTAATTACAAGCTGTGGCTACAAAATAGTTGATGAAAAGATTAGTTTGGATATCAATAATATTGTTACCTCAGGTGATAGCAAAATAAACTATATTTTAAAAAATAAACTATCCTCTATTTCAGATAAGGGGAGCAAAAAACAGGTAAAACTGACAATCAATTCCAAAAAAACAAAAACAATTAAAGAAAAAAATGTTCGAAATCAAATAACCAAATACAGAATTAAAATTGTAACAGAAATAAAGTTGATGAATACTTTAAATTCTAACACAAAAGAATTTTATGTTTTAAAAGAGGGAGATTATAATGTTGGCGACAAACATTCTGATACTATAACTAACGAAAAAAAATTAGTTGAAATAATGACTGCCAGTATTTCTGAAAAGATAATTGAAAGATTGGTAAATTTTAAAAATGATATATAAAAGTTTTATTGTAGAGCAAGATATAGACTGTCTACAAAATAACATAGCCTTATTTTATGGAGAAAATTTGGGTCTTATTGATGAATTTAAAAATAAATTAAAAAAAAAAAATAAAAAGATTTTACAGTTTACGCAAGAAGATATTTTAAAAGATGAAAATATTATCATCCAAGAAATTCAGAACATTTCACTCTTTGAAGAAAAAAAAGTTATTTTTATAAATAATATAAC
>Ga0209666_1002738_pt1 | contig 13053 bp, 8 predicted proteins | sample SaaInlV_125m_DNA_FD_184679 | JGI IMG/M metagenome (GOLD analysis project Ga0209666, IMG submission 184679) | Marine microbial communities from expanding oxygen minimum zones in the Saanich Inlet - Saanich Inlet SI037_S3LV_10m_DNA (SPAdes)... | ecosystem: Environmental > Aquatic > Marine >...
CGGCGTGACCGATCACAACGTCATGCAGTACCTGGGCGTCATCGAGCAGAGGACCAACGAGATCCTGCAGATGTTCGCCGCCTCGAGAACCGCGCGGGGACGATTAGCGGGAGGCGACAAAACCGTCTCCGGCAAGAAAACGGACGGACCAAACGCCGGCGGAGCCGGCGACGACGCGTTCGCGGCTCTTCTCCACGCGGGTCCGACGTCGTCGACGGCGACCGCGTCCGTGCTGCGCATCGAGCCGCCGAGCACGACCGCGCCCAAGGCGGACGACGACTCCGAGGAGGAGGACGACGAGCGGCCTCTGACGAGGGACGAGATCCGCGAGAAGATGCTCCGCGCGCTGCGCCGGCGCGAAGCCGGCGACGCGAGAAGCGGCTCCGGCGCGGCGGCGGTGACGGCGAAGGGCGGTCCCGCGGGGACACCGCGCGCGGCGCCGAAGACACCCGCGACCACGAAAACGCCCGGGGGGAGGGGGAAGGAAAACGCCACGGGGAGGTAGACTATGATACAGTAGACCACGTCCGCGCGCGCGCGTCCGTGGCGACGTCATGACGCGCGCAGATGTCCGGACGAATTTTGGCAAAAAGCGAATAATAACAAAAAGCGCTCGTAGAAGAAACGTTTATTCGCTCGCTCATTCCCCTCCGCGCGATGCCGCTCGCGTCGGGGGTCGGCCGCGTCGCGCGGGCGACCGGGGGCGCGCGCACGCCGGGGGCGTCGGGGGAAGACCGCGCCGGGTCCTCCGGACCGGAGAAACCCCCCAGGCGGTGGTGCCCCTGGGCGGAGGGCCGCGCGCCCGTTTCGTGGGCCGCCTGCGGCTTCGCCCCCGGCGATGCGGAGGCGCGCTGGCGGTTCGGCGAGCGTGTGTTCAGCGCGGACTTCGACGGCGGCAACCTGGCGCGCGTGGAGCGCGTCACCGACACGTCCTTCCACCTGTGGACGCGGCCGGACAACCAGGGCACGCCGTACGAGACCCACCACCGCACGTGGTTCCACTTCCGCGTGGACGGGTGCCGAGCGGGGGAGACGCTGACGTTTTCCTTCCCGGACTTCAACAAGCAGAAGACGCTCTTCTCCAACGATTTCCGGCCGACGTACCGCGTGCACGATGATGATCGATCCGCGTCGTCGTCGTCGGACGCCGACGCCGAGACCGCGACGACCGACGACGGTTCGAACGAACACCTGCAACGCGACAGAAGAGCGTCTCGGTTTCACATGCGAGAATACAAACGCATCCCCGAGCCGGTGAGCGCGCGCCCCGGCCGAGACGGCGCGTTCCGCGTTACGTTCAAGCACAGGTTCGATTCCGACGCGTCTGTTTTTTTCGCGCTCTCGTTTCCGTTTTCGTACGCCGACGTCGGTTTGATGCTCGACCGCGTCGACGCCAAGTTCCGCGAGCGCACCAGCCACGGGGACGCGATGCGCGCGCGCGTGTCGTACGCGCGCTCGCTCCTGGCCACCTCCGTGGAGGGGCGGAAGGTGGAGATGGTCACGATCACCGCCGCGGAGCGCGACGGCTGCGAAACCAAAAAGAACGCGTCGGAGAATTTCGGAGACGAAAAACTCGGATTCGCGTCGGACGACGTCGAACGCGTTTCGTTCACGCGCGCCACGCCGTCGTGCACAGAACTCACTCGCGACGTCTCGGATGACGACATGGAATCGAGTACCGCTTCGTCGCGTCGCGCGAATTCGGCGCCGAAAGAAAATTCTGCCGTGCCGCGCGTCGAGGACCGCGACGTGTTCGTGGTGACGTGCGGCGTTCACCCCGGCGAGAAACCGGCGAACCATTTGTTCAACGGCGTTTTGGAGTTTTTGTTGCGCGCGGACGACGCGCGCGCGAAACGCCTTCGCGAGCTGTACGTGTTTCAGTTGGTCCCGATGCTCAACCCCGACGGCGCGTTCCGAGGGCACTACCGCCACGACGCGCTCGGTCAGAACCTGAACCGGCACTACGAGAAACCCGAAATTTCGAAACAGCCGTCGTGCGCCGCCGTCAAGGATCTCCTCGTGAAAGCGGCGAGGAAAGGAAGGCTTGGATTTTACATCGACCTGCACGCGCACGCCAACAAGCGCGGCGTCTTCGCGTTCGGTAATTGCGACTTGCGAGGCGACGGGAATTTTGAGACGCGCGCGTACGCGCAGTTGTGCGCTCTGAACTCGCCGCACTTCGACCTGAACCACTGCAACTTCAGCCGGAAGAACATGTTCGCCGTCGACAAGAACGGCGAGAACAAGTCCGGCACCGGGCGCGTCGCGCTGTTCCGCGAAACCGGAGGGACGGTCCCGCACCTGTACACCGTCGAGGCCAACTACAACTGCAGCCGAGTGCTGAACCGGGTGACGGACAAGACGCGCGCGTCGGACGACGGAAACGAAGACGCTGTGGGGTTCGAAGAGGCTCTGTCGGGGTTCGCGCGACGCGCGCGTATCGCGTCGAGCGAAACGAAAAAGAAAAGCCCCGGCTCCGCGAGACGTTACGACCCCGAGACGCTTCGCGGCGTCGGCCGCGCGCTGCTGGTGGCGGCTCTGGACTTGCGCGAGGAGAACCCGTGGTCACGCGTGCCCTCGAGCGCGTTCGGGTCCGTGCGCTCCGTGCGGACCTGGGCCAAGGCCGCGGCGAGAGGCGACGCGCACGCGGCGGGAGACGACGCCGAGAGCGAGGGCGACGACGAGAAGACGAGCGGCGAGGACGGCGAGCCGAGCGAGACGCGGCGACAAACGCGAGAGAAAAAACCGAGCGTATTTCGAAATACGTCTTTGACGCTCGCGTCGTCGAAGGCGCGCGTCCCGGGAAGACGCGCGCTGGACACGGCGAACGGGGTGTGGCCGCCACGACGTGCGCCGCTCGCGGATTTTGCGCCCAAGTGGAGGACGTAGTGGCGTCGTGAGCGCTTTTTGTGTGGTGAGTGAGGGGCAGACGGAGACGCGTCCCTGAAGAGGACTCGGCGTTTTTTTTTCGCGCGCGTCGGAGCGCGACGAAGACGTCGGGAGCGAAAACGCTCGAAATTTGATTGACTCGATTCACGACCAGCCTTGCCAGCGCGACATCCCGGAAATTCTCTCGGACGCGCTTCGAAACCCGAAACGCCGCGCGATCGGTTCCGACGCACCCCGCCGCCGCGATCGCGCAGAAGGTACATGCGCCGCGACTTGATCGAGTTCGCCGCCAACCTCGCGTCGCTCGCCGTCGTCCTCGGCTCCCTCATCAAGCAACGCAGACTGAAACGTAAGCCGATGAGCGTCAAGACCGTCGCCGTCATCGTCGCCATGGAGGCTGAAGCGGCGCCGCTCATCGAGCGCCTCGGGCTGAAGAAGCAGGAGAAGAGCCCGTTCGCCGGCCCGCTGCCCGCGGTGGTCTTCTCCGGGGCGGTCGGGGACGCCACCGTGCACGTGTGCACGAACGGCCCCGCGCAGGGCTTCGGCGTGGACTCCGTCGGCACCGTCCCCGCGGCGCTCACCGCGTACCAGGCGTGCGAGACGCTCAAGCCCGATCTGCTGGTGAACGCCGGCACCGCGGGCGGCTTCAAGGCCAAGGGAGGCGCCGTCGGGGACGTGTACCTGGCGACCGCGTTCAAGAACCACGACAGGCGCATTCAGATCCCCGGCTTCGACGTGTACGGCGTGGGCGCCGCGGACGCCGCGGCGTGCCCCAACCTGCGCGCCCACACGGGGTTCAAGGCTGGCGTGGTGTCCACCGGGAATTCTCTCGACTGCCCCGACGTCGACCGCGACGCGCTCGCCGCGAACGACGCCTCAGTTAAGGAGATGGAGGCTGCAGGCATCGCGCACGTCGCCACGATGTTCGGCACGCCGTTCATCGCCGTCAAGGCCATCACGGACATCGTCGACGGGGACAAGCCCACGCACGACGAGTTCCTGCAGAACCTCGGCGCCGCCGCAAAGGCGCTGCAGGAAGCCGTGCCCAAGGTGCTCGAGTACGTCGCCGGGAAAAAAATCGCCGACCTGTGATGATTGTCGTACCGTAGATGACTACGATCGACCCGAGTAGGGTCTTGAGTATAGGAGCTATAGTCTATCTATGTTGGTAGTCCACTACATAGTCTACAGGACACAAACGCGTGCGTCTTTTGTCGCCCGCGCGTCGTGCTAGAAATCGAAAACAAAAGCGTCACGCCTCGCTTCCCGGGAACCACGCGTCGGTTGCGTCGGCGGCGTCGGCGACGAAGGCGACGGCGCCGGCGAGACCCTCGAACAGACTTCCCGGCGCGTCGGCGAGTTCTGTGGCGAGTTCTGCGGCGTGTTCCGAAATCCACAGCGCGAAACGCTTCGCGCGAGCCTCCAGAAGCCTACCCGCGACAGGGTCGACCGGCATTAACGCCCTAGACGCGACCAAAAGCGCGTAGCCGTTGCCGCTCGCGCCGTGACACAACCCCGGGCCTTTCTTGGTTAAACCCCGGCGCCACGCGCACTCGGCGGCGACGCGCGTTTTGTGCGCCAGAAAATCTCGCGACGCGACGGACTCTCCCGCGCGTATCGCCATCCGCAGCCTCTGCGCGAGGAGCACGATCAGGCCGGGCGCGCCGTGGCACCACTGCACCAACGCGTTCCCGCTCTTGGACGACGCGCTCGAGGGCAAGTTGCCGTCGGCGAAGGATAAAGACAGCAGATAAAAGAGCGTCTCGTCTAGCGCGTTTTTCGAAACCGACGCGTCTGATGAACGCGACTGAAACTGAAACACAGCGTCGCCGAACTCTTCCCAGCACTGCAAAAGCGTGGTGACGACGCCGCACGCGCCGTGCGCGGCGCCCAGGTACCGCTTCCCGCGCCACGCGTGCACGAGGCGCGGCGCGCGCGTCTTCGTCGAAGCGTCTTTGTCTTTTTCTTCGTCACGGTCACGGTTCGCGTTCGCGAGCCCCTCCTCCACGACTTGCTCTACGACGCGTCTGAACAGCGACATCGGCAAGAGTTGGTCTTTTTTTTTCCCACCGAGCGCCCTGCGCCTCGCGAACAGAAGCGCGTGCAGGTACCCGCAGCGCCCGTACAGCAACTCGCAGTCCTCTCTCGGCGCGGCCAAGACGCGATCGAGCAACGCCGCCAGGCGCCGCGCGCCGTTTTCAGCCTTTTCGGCGTCTCCCAACTCAAAGTGGATCGCGGCGGCGACGGCGTGCGCGCCCGATTCGCCCTCCAGGAAACTCAGCGTCTCGTGCTTGTGGCGTCCCGCGGGACCCACGCGGCCGGCGTGGAGCGCCGCGGATGCGGTCTTGCAAAAGGAAAGCGCGCGAACGAGCAAGTCTCGTTTTTTGCCGAAGAACCGGCGTCTGACGCGGGTGCTTTTTTTTCTTCGCGCGTCCGTATCGTCGTCGTCGTCGTCGTCGTCGTCGTCGTCGTCGTCGTCGTCGTCGTCGTCGTCGTTCGTCATCATCGCCAGCTTGTACAGGAGCAGCGCCGCGCCGCACGTCCCCGCGTACACCGAGCCGTTCGCCAGGTCCCTGCCCTCCTCGGCTTCCACGCGCCACAGCGCCTCGCACGCGGACAACAGGCGTCGCGCGGACGACGACGCCGTCTCCGCGAACCCCGCCAGGTCGGGGTGTCGCCAATCATCGTCCAGGTCGTGCGGGAAGAAGCGCGCCTTGGCCTGCTCGCTCAAGTCGTGGATGCCGCCTCGGGCGCCGGACATGCCTCGCGCTCGAGGACGCGGGACGAGGGACGACGAACAGGCGAGTCGCCGCCCGGGGCGGCCACCGCTCGCGTCGTCCCTTCTGTCACACCGTCGATCGTCGCCCAGCCTTTCTCCTCATCGTGGTTTTTCACCACCACTTCTTCGGAAGGCGTTTCGTTCGTTCACGGAAGACTGACGAAAAGCCTCGCGCAGCGCGTTCATTGGCGCAACCCCAAAAATCCCACCGAATATTTCGGATCTTTACGCCTTCAGCATTCTCACATGAACATTTAGTCTGCGAATCGTGGAATCGGTGGTGACTCAGCTCGCGACGATATTGTTTGCTTTTCGCCTCCAATCGGGCTCGAACCGGGGGTGCGCCATACCAAGACACACGCGTCGCCCGTTACGATGAGCGCCCTCTCCGCCTCCGCCTTCACGGCGACCCCGGTCGCCCGCCGCGCGCTCCGCGGCGCCAAGCCCGCGCGCGCGCGCGCCGCCGCGTTCCGCGTCAACGCCTCTTACGATTCCGTCGAGGCGCGTCGCGCAGCCGAGACCGAGCGCGTCATGGACCGCACGCAGGAGATCCACAGCATCCAGGAGTTCGAGGCTGCGCTCTCGCTCGCGGGCGAGAGGCTCGTGATGGTCGCCGTCGAGTCCGAGGAGGAGTGCGTCATGTCCGACGACGCCTGGGCCAAGAACGCGGGTACCTCCAACCTCCAGTTCGACGACAACGCCTGCCGCACCCTCTCCTCCTCCCTCGCGCGCATCGCGCGCGAGGCCACGGACGTCAACTTCCTCCGCGTCGAGGTGCTCGAAGGCGGCCGGGCGCGCGACGTCGCCAAGGCGCTCGGCGTGACCAAGTACCCCACCTACCAGTACTACAAGGTACGTTCGCGTCCCTCCCGGTGTTCCCCCAGCCGCGACAGGGGCTTCGATCGAAAGAGAACCCAAAACCACGCCCCCGCGAAAAGAGCCAACTAACAAACGCGTTCCTTTGTTTTTTCCTCCTCCGTCTCTCCAGAACGGCGAGCTCCTCTGGCAGCACGTCGGCGCGGGCGCGGGCGCGCAGGAGGCTCTTTCCGAGGGTGTCCTGTACTACGGCGGCGCCGGCGCGCAGGGCCTGCGCACGTCTGACTACGTCACCGAGGTGAAGTCCAAGAGCGATCTGCGCGACTTCATCGACTCGTGCTCGATGGCGCAGCCCGCCGCCGCGGGGTTCGACACCGGCATCGACGTGCCGTGCGACAAGCAGCTCGCGATCGTGGACATCGGCGTGGACAAGGACGCGCCCGCGGGGTGCCTGCACATCTTCCCCGCGGTGCTCTCGCTCGCGCGCAACACCGTCGGGTTCACGCGCTGGGCGCGCATCGCCGTGGACAGCAACGAGGAGACCAAGGCCATCGCCAAGGAGTGGGGCGTCGACTCGGTGCCCGCGTTTGTGTTCATGGCGGACGGCAAGGTGGTGGACAAGTACGCCGGCGCCGACCGCGTGGAGCTCATGAACCGCGTGCTGCGCTTCCAGTCCGCGAACGGCATCCGCCTGCCGCAGCGCACCACGCCCAAGCGCATGAGCACCGCCGAGGCGAAGGAAATCGCGCGCGCCGCGCGCGATCGCGCCAAGGAACAGGGGCGCCGGTCCGGCTGGTGATCGATCGATCCACTTTAAGGTCGACGCGAGACGGACGCGTCCAAAAGCGACGGAGGCGTCGATGTCCGGCGCAGACGCGGCGGTGATTCGCGCTCGGGAGAGAAGAGAGCCACGTGAGAGGTAGCGTTCATCGGAGCGACGACACGACGACGTGAACGCGCGTCTTGTGTGGTGGACTCTTTTGAATACGATACATAGACTACGCACCACCTCCGGACAAAGTATCAATACTAAAAGCACTTCACGCCTCCTCCGTTTCTTTTTTCCGCGCGGCGGCATCCGCCGCCGCCGCCACTGCCGCCGTCGCCGGGCAGCTGGGCGCCTCCGGCGCGAGCGGCGCGAGCCGCCGCGCGAGCGTCGTGCACCTCCGGTCGTTGCCCACCGTCTCCACCGCGACGCGCATCGCGCTGGGCGGCGATATCACGATGAGCGCCTCCTTCGCGCGGCTCGCCGCCGTGTACACGAGCTCGCGACGCAGCAGAGGGCGGTGCGCGTTCGCGAGGCACAAGACAACCGCGCGGTACTCCGAGCCCTGCGCCTTGTGCACGGTGAGCGCCCACGCCGGAAGCAGGTCGCGGCACTCCGCGCGCGAGTAACTCACCTCGCGACCGCCTCCGCCGTCCAGGGATGCCAACGCGCGCGCGATCGGGTCCAACGAGGTGGGCGTCGGGCCTCGGGCGGTCTCCGCAGACTTACCGGACGCCGCGCGTTTCTTTTCCGACGTCGTCGACGTCGACGCCGCGTCAGAGGTTTCGTCGTCGTCGGCGGCGCCCGTCGCGGCGGCGCCGAAGACGACGCGCACGCTCCCGTCGCCGTCCACGGCGACGACCGTCCCGAGGTCGCCGTTGAACACCTCCTTGGTGTAGTCGTTTCTCTGCTGCAGCACGCGGTCGCCCTCGCGCAAAGTCACGTCGCCCACGCGCGTCTCCAGGCGCCCGCGCGCGGGCGGGTTCAGCCGCGCCTGCAGAAACGCGTTGAGCTGCGACGTGGACGCCGGCCCGCGCCGGAACGGCGTCAGCACCTGCACGTCGCGCGCCGGGTCGAGACCCGCGAGCGCGGGCAAAGACCCGTCGAATAACGATTCGAGCGCGCCCTCGTACCCGGCGGGGGAGTCGTCCGCCAGCGTGATCCACACGCAATCCGCGCCGGACCAGTTTTGACCACCCGTTTGTTTTTCGAGACTTTTGCTCTTCGCGTCGCGCGCGTCGCCGCCGTCGAGGGTCTCGTCGTCGTCGACGAGCGCGAACGCGTTCGCGTCCCAGCGCCGCACGGGCACCTCGGGCATGCGCCCCGCGTTGATGGCGTGCGCGGCGCGCACGATCCCGCTCTGCTCAGCTTGACGAAAGACGTCCCGCAGCTGCACCGCGGGCACCGCGCGCGAAAGCAGCACGTCCCTTAACACGCTTCCCGGCCCCACGCTGGGCAGCTGGTCGGCGTCGCCCACGAAGACGAGCTGCGCGTCCGGCTTGACGGCGTCTAACAGCGCGGCGCACAGCGGCAAATCTAACATGGAGCTCTCGTCGACGACGACGACGTCCGCGTCGAGCGGGCTCGTCGAGTCGCGCGCGAACGTACCTTTGTACGAAAAATCGTTTTCGTCACCCCCGGACCCGTCGACGTCGTCGTCGTCGTCGCCGCGCGAGACGCTCACACCGCCTTTCCCCCTCCTCGTCTCCAGTAAGCGGTGAATGGTGGAGCTCTGCACGGGCTGGCTCATTCTTCGGCCCGCGGTGGCGATCTCCGCGAGCCTCTGCGCGGCCCGGCCGGTCGGCGCGCACATCAGCACCTTGCGCCCCATCGCGCGCCATAAACGAACGGCGATGTGCGTCGCGAACGTCTTGCCCGTGCCCGGCCCGCCCGTGAGCACGCAGATGGGCTCTCTAAGCGCCAGGTCCAGAAACGCCTCCTGCGCGGGCGAAAGCAGCCTCCAGCCCTCCTTCGCGGCCGCCGCCTGTAACCACCGCCGGACTCTAGGCACGTCCGGCTCGCGCGAGGGCTGAAGGAGCCGAGCCGCGATGTCGTTCGCCACGAAAGCCTCCGCGTCGTGAAGCGCCGCCGTCGACACGACGGCGCCGCGCCAAAACGCGCCGCGGTCGCCGGAAAAGTCGCGCGCCGCCGCCGCCAAAAGCGCCGTCGCCGCGAACGTCTCCTCCGTCGTTCGTTTCTCCTCCGCCACGGCGACGTCCCCACGTCGCAAAAGCAAATCCGCCGCCGCCTCGAGCGCGCCCGGCGTCAAGCTCGCGAACTGCCGCGGGCCGACGAGCTTCGCGACGCCGTCCGCCAAACGGCTCCAGGGCGCGTACACGTGCCCGTCGCTCACGGCTTCCTGCTGCAGCACTCTCAGCATCGCCGCCGCCAGCCTTTGTTCGGCGTCCGGCGCCTTGCCGAGCCGAGCCGCGAGCGCGTCGCAGCGGTGGAACGTCGCGCCTCTTATCCCCGCGAGAGCGCCGAAGGGGTCGTCGCGAACGCGAACGATCGTCTCGGCGCCGTGCGCGGCGGCGACTCTTTGCGCGAGAGCGGGCGCGACGCCGTGCGTCTCCAGGAAGCGCGCGGCGTCCCTTCTGCCTCTTGAGTCGCTCCAGGCTCGCGCGAGCTTCTCCGCAGTCTTCGCCCCCACGCCCGGGCACTCGCGCAGTTTTGTTTCGGCGTCCGGCGCGTCGAAGGCGGCGAACACGTCCGTCCCGAAGTGCGCCACGAGCTTGGCGGCGGTGGCCTTGCCCACCCCCGGCAGCGCGCCGCCCGCCAGGTACCGAAGCATCGAGTCCTCGTCCGCGGGCTCAATCTCCTTGGGGGTGGCGTTCAGCACGAACTGCGTGCCCCACTTCTCGACGTCGCGCCAGTCGCCCGTCATCAGCAAGTTGGCGCCCTCGGCGGCGCCCGGGATGTGCCCGACGACGGTCACCGTCGCCTCTTTTAAAGACGCGCCGCCCTTGGCGCCGCGGCCGCGCTTCTTGTACTTGGAGTACTTGGAGTACTTCGAGCCCTCGGGCGTGGGAGGCGCTGCGGTCGCGCCCGCAGGCAGAGACGCGACGTCCGCGGAGGCGACGCGCACGCGCGCGACGGTGTAGAAGTTGTCGGCGTTGTGGAACGTGACGCGGCGAATCTCGCCGCGAAGCGTCGCGAACGAAGCGAACGACGCGGAGTTCTGCGCCGCCGAGTTCGGCGACGTCGGCATTTGTGCAACCGCTCCGACCGCTCCGACCGTTCCGACGCTCAAACGCGGGGATGACGAAGAGGACTCGTCATCCCCGAAGAGCTCGAAGCTCGGCCCGGAGGCGTCCGCGGGCGCGCGCGGAGGCACGCGCGGCGCGAAACGCGTCGGCTCGGGCGTCGACGTCCACGGCCTGGACGGCGACGGCGACGGCGCTTGGCCTGAGAAAGAGCGAAGACGCTCTTTGTCCGCCCGCCCGTGGTCCGCGCGCTTCGCGTCGTCGGCTCGCTCGGCTCTTCTTTCCGCGCCGATCCCGATGTCCCGCTCGAGCCTCCGCGCGTTCGCGCCGAAGTCTCTGCTTCCGGAGTCGTGACCCGAGCCCGCCGCGCCCGCGCCGAAGGCCCGATCGGCGGACGCGCACGCGGGCGGCGCCCTCCCGCGTTGGGATCGACCGCCGACGCGCGCGCCGCTCGGGGAGCTCGCCAGCCTCGACGCGAGCCTGCGCGCGGCGTGGCGCATGTCCGCGCGCGCGGCGAGACGGCGGGGCGTCGACGCGGAGGCGCCCGCGGTGCGTCGCGCTCCGACGCCGGCGTCGCTCGGCGCCGTCGCCGAGCCGACGCACGCGACCATAAATTCTTAACCGTCCACGAGGCGAGACGAACCGCTATGCGTCTCGCGTCGCGCGCGCGCCGGCGGGGGCCACGCGAAGCGCTTCGCGTGTGCGGTCCCTCGGCGCGGGACGCCCGTGTCGCCCTGTCGTGCGGCGCCGGAAGTGACGCGAGGAGCCCCGAGTCCACTCGCGTCAGGATCCTGCAAACGCGATTGCCAGCTGCCACCGAGCGGGGATTTTTGTTCATTATATGGACGGCAAAAGTTGAAGACTAACACCACATACACGAATGCACCGAAAAACGCAAGTGTTTCTGGCCTTTTTTCTCTGTGTTCGCCTCTTCCGACGAGCGTGTTCGCGAGCGCGTGCCCGTTCGCGCCACAACCCCGGACGCGTCTCCCGCTTCCAAGGTGCGCGCGTCCGCCTCTTCTCATCGAACACGCGCGGCGTCCACCCCGACGCGTCCTCGCTCGAGCCCGCCGTTCGTCGCTTTCGTCCCGCCGCCTCCCCCGCGCGCCGCGATGCGCCATTTGCGCGCCAAAAACAAAAGTCGCGTCGTCGAATCCGTCGATCGCGCGGGAGTCTCCCGGCGCGCCGCGCGCCCGGACGCGGAACGGTCCGCGATGCGCGCGCGGTCCACACGCCGAAGTCAGCCCGTCTCCCTCCGCCCGCGATCGCCGACGACGTCCGCTGACGCGTCTCCCTCCGTCTCTCCACTTCATCCGTCGCGCCCCTTCCGTCGAACGACGCTCGCCACGAAACTCGCGCGCGTCGACGCACGCTTCACGAACGCTCGCACGCGAACCAACAATTTTTTTCGCGAAATTCCAACACAGTGACGTTTCACGGAAAAAAAAGATGTTCTCCGCCGCGCTCCGCCGCGCCTCGGCTTCCCCCGCGAAGGCTTCATGGGTTCGCGGCTTCGCGAGCAAGCCCCCCGGTGCGGGCGCTCTCGGCAAGGCTTGGGCGATCGAGCTCATCAAGGACGCCGCGGGCGTGACGAACAAACAAGCGGAGGCTTCCTACAAGGCTCTGCTCGAGGGCGTCGCGTCGAGCGTCGCGAAGGGTGAGCGCGTGACGTTTCAGGGCTTCGGCACGTTTGAAAAGACGTCGCGCGCCGCGCGCGCGGGCGTGAACCCCCAGACCGGCGCGGCGATTCAGATCCCAGCCACGCAGGCGCCCAAGTTCAAGGCGGGCGCCGCGTTCAAGCAGCTCGTCAAGGGCAAGTGATGCCCCGGAAAAGACTTTCACTCGGAACGCGAACGCGAGAGACGATGACGATGTACGCGACGGTAGTAGTCTACTACTCTTCGCGGTAGTCTATTACCTTCTTTTTTCGTAATATTCCTTTGGTAGACTACGCAATACCCCGACACACTCTCCGTCTCACGGCGTGGTCGCCTCCCACTTCTCGTAGACGCCGCACAGCGCGGAGACGAGCCCGAGCGCGCCCACGAGCCCGGGAGCGCGCAGCGGGTTGGCGGATCCCCCGGTGACCTCGCCCAAACACGCGACGCAATCGGCGACGTCGGCCAAAAACGTCGCGCGCGCGAGGAACAGCCGTCTTTGCGCTTCGTCGACGCTCGCCTCCAGGTCCTCCGTCGAAACGCCGATGCCGCTTCCGAAAGCCTCGAAACGCGAGATGCGCTGCAGGAACCTCACCGCGCGCCGCGACGCGTTCTTCAGAGGCGAAGAGGTCACTGAGGAGCTCCCGCCGCGGAGCGTCAAAGACGCGCGAGTCGACAAACGCTCCGTCTCCGCGGCGAGGCTTCTTCGCGCGAACGGTAACGCGCGGGTTGGAAACGTCGTCGAGCGCGCGTCGTCGTCGTCCTCGTCCTCCTCCTCTTCTTCCTCCTCTTCTTCTTCGTCGTCGTCGCGGTGCACGTCCTCGTCGTCGCGCTTCCTCGCGTCCAGCAGCGCCTTCTCGGCTCGGTCGAAGGCGGCGCGCGCGTCGCGCAGCTCGCCCCAGCACATCTGCAGCGAGAAGACGTAAACGCCGAGCTCGGCGA
>Ga0209666_1002740_pt1 | contig 13046 bp, 6 predicted proteins | sample SaaInlV_125m_DNA_FD_184679 | JGI IMG/M metagenome (GOLD analysis project Ga0209666, IMG submission 184679) | Marine microbial communities from expanding oxygen minimum zones in the Saanich Inlet - Saanich Inlet SI037_S3LV_10m_DNA (SPAdes)... | ecosystem: Environmental > Aquatic > Marine >...
CGACATCCGCAAGTGGTTCACGACGGGCGCGTTGCAGTACCTGCGCGACCTCCTCAACGCCAGGGACGGCGTGCACGGAACGACGGTGATGCGCAAGGACGACGAGGGCAACGAGCGGGAGGTGGAGACCGTGCACTGGAATTACCCCCACCTGCACGAGATGTTCGACGCGCAGGCCAGCGCGATGGTGACGCTGGCGTCCGAGGTGAAGCTGCTCCTCGGGGCGTCGGGCAGGACCACCGACCAGATGGGCGAGAACAGCGGCACGCGGTCGTTCGCCATGGGGCCGGAGGACGTGAAGAAGACCATCGAGAGCCGCTTCCTGAAGAAGAGCAAGGAGCCGGAGGACGCCATCGAGGAGCTGCTCAAGATCGCGGACGATCAAGACTGGGTGTCCGATGGCAAGTGGTCGCTGCTGGCGTCCGACGAGTCGTCGGAGGGTGCGCACGCCGACGACGGCGCTGTGCCGGCGGGCAGCAAGCGCAAGTCGAGGGCGCCCGTTCGCCTCGAGCCAAGGAGCCTGGCCGGGCCGTCGACTGTTAATTATTAATTGGGTTGACCCTTCTAAAATTGTGGTAAAATAACGACCTCGCGCTCGAGATCGGTTTGCTCTGGCCAGTACTTGAGCACCTTGGAGGGCCGAGAGGTGCTCAACAAAATTCCAATGCATTGGCTTATTAAGTGGATCCACTGAATGGTTCCATGAATTAACCCCCGCGGCCCCCGCTGCCCCCGCTGCCCCAGCTGCACGAATTGTGAGATCCAAGAGTAGGGACCCTGCGCATTCCAATTCGTTTTTGAATAATGATCTCGTGCTGGAGATCGGTTTGCTCTGGCCAGTAGTTGAGCACTCGGGGGGCAGGTAAGGTGCTCAACTAAATTCCAATAAATTGGATTCTTAAGAATGTTGGATGTTCGATGCGGACGTTGCGTGTTGAATCGGTGCGCTGCACGGGCCCGACAGCCCTGACACGGTTTGCAACTTTTGGCACTGGTGTGCGTGCGCAGACGACAATCGGCGTGCAATGCCCTCAAGGCGCGACGACAAGAAGGTCGAGGTCGAGGTCCGACCCAAGCCCGAGGAACCCGCGCAAGCGGCCGATGCCGGGGTGGCTGCGGGCACCCAGCCCTTTCAGGAGGCGGTGGTGGAGCCGGATGCGATCAAGTGGGAGCAGGGCGCCGAGGTGCGGATGCGTCCCGACTCCGAGTCGCTGGTGCCGGGCGACGACGACGACGACGACGACGACGACGACGGCATGATCATGGCGGAGACGGAGCGCGCGAGCCGTGCGGCGCGATCGCCACCACCCTCGGACGCGGTGCAGGAGGTCGCGTGGGAGACATCGACGCGACTCGCCGACGCCTTCGAAAAGCGCCGCCTGGTGCGCATCGCGCGCGTGGCCGTCACCGCGCCGCCCAAGGCGCGCGCGGGGCCGCGCGAGCAGTCGCACGGCGCGGGGACGCCCGCCGCGCGCCCGACGGCGCAGCTCTCGCACGTCTTCTCGCTGCAACGGCCCATCGACGCCAACGCGCGCGAGAGCAGCTTCCTCGCGTACCAGACGGTGCTGCCCCTTGAGGCGGCGCAGCTGGCCGCGGCGGGCATGCGCAGCAACAGCGTGCGCGCCAGCGTGGTGCACAAGGCCAAGAAGACGCAGGGCGGCGGGCAGCAGACGACGCGCAACTCGCTGCAGGACCTGAGCGCGAGCTTCGCGTCGCAGTCGGTGTCGGTGGCCGTTGCGATGGGCGTGGCGCGCCGCGCCTTTGGGCGCGCGTCCGACCCCGGGGCCACGGTCGCCACCAACCTCGCACAGTTCGTCGACGGCACCACCGCGCCTAGGACGGGGCCATTCGTGGCCACGAGCTCGACGCGGTTGCTGCCGCACGCGCTGCCGATCCGCATCGGCGCGCACAACCTGCTGGCCACGATGCGCGGCTTCGCGAGTCGCGAGCTCGAGGCCGGCATGATCCGCTCGCTCGTGCCGCAGCAGGTGGCCTCGCTCCGGAGCATCTGCGTCAAGATCTGCGACCGCGCCGACGGAGTCAACGTGTGGGCGGCGTGGGTGCTGCTGATCCACATGCTGAGCGATCCGCGCCTCCGCAAGCTCGTGCAGGCCTCGCCCATCACCGACCACGAGGTGTCGGCGGCCTACCTGTTCACCAACTACGCGCGCGCCGAGGTGACGCGCCGCGCGCGCATGGACCAGACGGCCAACCAGAAGAAGGCCAAGGTGGCGCATGTCGCGGGCGCAACAGCCGCCGCCGCAGCCGCCGCCGCCGCGTCCCGGGGCACGGTGCCGACGAGCGCGCTTGGCGAGGGCACCAGGGCGGCGTTGGACGAGATGGGGGTGCTGCGAGCGAGCACCGCCGCGGAGCTCGAGGATGCGCAGGTGAAGCACGAGACGCAGACGCTCAGCTTGAAGCGCAAGCGACCGCCCTGCTCGGGGGTCGTGCAGGTCTCGGGGGGCGTCCTCGACTACTGGGCCGCCGCGCTCAACTCGGAGTACGCCTCCATCCTCAAGATCATGATCACCCAATCGCGCAACCTGGCCAACCAGGCTTCGGTCGCGACGCTCACGGGCCAGGCGCCGCCCGGATTCAACAGCGAGCGCAACGCCCTGCTGCTGGACATCTCCACCCGCAACGCGGTGAGGAGCGCCGAGGCCCTCTCGGGGCTCGTCGTCACGACGCCCGAACGCGTGCCCAAGATCGTGACGTGGCGGTGCCGCAACGCCGAGGGCCGGCTGAGGATGCACACGGGCCTCGTGCGCTCGTCGTCCGACGCCTCCAACACCACCGTGCACGCCGTGCGCCTGCCGCCCCCGCGCCTGCAGGAGGCGACTGGGCACACCAAGACCGTCTGGTCGCTCGCCATCCGCAACGCGACGCCGCACGACGCGTCCACGAGCCTGGTGCCGGGCATCGTTGAGGGCATCACGCACCTGCACGCCGCGACCTCGGGCAAGCTCACGCTGCGCAACAACCGGCACTACGCCGCGCGCGTGGTCGAGCGCGTCAAGCAGCAGACGAGGCGCGCGGCGTGCGACGGCGCGCTCGACGTGACGCTCACGGGCGTCGCGCGCAGCTTCCTCGTCATGCGCGCCAAGCTCGTGGTGGGCGAGTCGCAACTCCGCGCGGGCCACGCCATCGCCGAGAGCATGCGCGCCGCGCACGAGGCGGCATGCGCGCGTGTCGGCGCGCAGGTCAGCGACTTCGAGTCGGCGGCGGTCACGTCCGAAGCCGCGCTCGGCATCGCGACCGAGCCCCACGCGACGCCCTCCAACAACCTGGCGCTCGCCCTCGAGGCCAACGAGCAAGTCCGCATGCTCTTCAAGTCCAAGAGCCACCGCGGCGACCCGTGCCGGCACCTGTGCGGCGTGGCCTCGCCCACCGAGCTGGGCGAGGCCGCGTGCGAGGAGCACGACCGCCCGCAGACGCTGCTCCCGATCGTCGACTGCAAGGTGGACCTGCTCGACGACCCGGCCGCGCCGTTGACGCCGTTGCCGCACCGGCGCGACGCGGGGCTGGCCACCGTCGCCATCACGCTCACCGTGTGCGGCGACACGCCCGTGCGCCTGCCCGAGCTGCTCGACCTCTTTGCGCGCGAGGAGCGTGCCAACGACGAGGTCAAGCGCACCTTTGAGATCGTCTCGCTTCTGTGCGGCGGCGCGGCGCGCGCGAGCGAGCTCAACGACGTGGCCAACTCCGTCTCCGCCGGGCACGTCAACTCGTCCATCGCCTCGGCCAAGCGCATCCTCGTGGGCGACCTCAACCTGCGCCTCTTTTGCACCCTTTTTCAGGTTTACAGGGTGGGCACCAGCAACGTGCCCCGCTCCTACGAGACCACGCCGTGGAGCGGTACGTATTCGGCTGGATTCGACGTCGGCACCTCGGGCGGCATCGGCATCCGCGCGAGCAGCGTGACGGCGGACAAACGGTAGGCTTCTAGCAGCGCTTCTACTGCTCTACTGCTCGCACTACTGCTCGCACTACTGCTCGCACTGCACCTCTACACCTCTTGGCAGGAACCACGGCAAGATCTTGATGGCGCAGGCGCAGGTGGACGAGTGGTGCGCCGAGGCGGCCAAGACGCACTACATGCAGGTCAGCGAGACCGAGTACGCGGCCGTGCCGCGCGAGGCCCGCGGCGTGCCCCATCAAACGGTTCCGGGCTTGCACGCGTATCTGAACGACTACGTCGACGCGCTGGAGCGCACGCGCACGCTCATCGGCGTCGAGGACCGGCGCACCGTCGACTCGCTGCAGTGCCTGCCCCTCTCGCCCTTTGCCGAGCGCCAACCCCCGCACGTCAGTGAGGGAAGTGGTGCGCCCATGCGTGGTTCAAACCAGCACCCAATGCAACACCGAGTTGCCGAGTGCCACGTGCGCAGACCCGACCGTGCCGCGACGCTTCCGCAACCCCGACGACGCCGTGGGCGCCGAGGGCCGCGCCTTCCAGGTGGACGCGACGTGCGCCGACGTGGCCATCATGCGCGAGCCGCTCGTGCCGTGCGTGGCCATCACCTCGCCACAGGACTGCATCTTTGGCCAGTCGCAGCCCTTCCTCACCTCGGTCGTGGGCGCGGCGGCGGCGCTGTCGCGGCTGGCGCGCGCCGCCTTCCTGGTGGCGCACCCGAGGTCCGAGGACCACGCGCCCGAGCAGGAGGTGCACCTGCTCTACGTGCTGCTCAAGAGCTTCTACAGTGGCGACCTGCCACCGCACGGGCTCTCGCACTACTGGGCGTGCGCGGCGGCGGTGCTGCTCAACTCGATCTTCACGAGCGGCCACGAGATGGCGGAGCGCGTCGTGGTGCGCGGCAACGCGCTCGCGCCCGCGGCGTGCGCCGCGCTCATGCGTGCGCAGGCAGCAAAGGGCGATCCGCCCATTGGCGCACCGCTCAAGGACCTCGTGGGCGTCGAGGACTGCGCCGAGGCGCAGCGGTGGTGGGCCCCCTTTGCGCGGCCGCAGGAAAACCTGAACGCGTGGGTCAAGGTGTGCCCGTTGCTCGTGCTGCTCACCAAGACCAACGGCTCGCTCGACCTGCCCGTGGAAACCCTGGACGAGGTGTGGCGCGCCATCCACACGCTCGTGTGCGCGGGGTCGTGGCTGCACGCGTCGCCCGACGGCATGCTGCCGCCCACGGAGCCGTCGCCGCTCGCGGGCCTGCGGTCGGCGGCCCACGTGCGCGCGGAGCACGTCACGCCGACCTTCGTGGGCCGCGCGAGCGACCTGCACGACTCGCGGCCCGCGACGGCGTGCGTCGTCGGCGTGCTGCCGATGGGCTTCCAGCAGATCCTGGCGCTGCTGCAGGGCGCGAGCGCCGACGAGCGCGTCGTGGTCGACTACGCGCAAAACTTCTCCTTCCTGGTGTACCGGCCCTCGGCAGCGCCCGACATCATGACCAACAAGCACAAGGAGCGGTCGTCCAAGGCCATCTCGTGCGTCAACGTCGAGGGCGACGAGGCGGCCTTTGGCACGCGCGCCGACAAGCTCGTGGTGTGCAAGCTGCACCGCGTCGCGTGGCGGATCAACCTCGACCTGGTCAAGCCGCTCTGCCTGCGCGTGGCGCCGCCGCGGCCCGACAAGCAGCGCGCGCGGGGCGACCGCGCGGCGTGCGACTTTTGCAAGGAGCGCAAGCGCGAGCTGGATGCCGAGGGCCTGCTCACGCAGCAGCAGGTCGTGGCGGATGCGCTGATGGAGCAGGCCGTGCTCGGCGCGTGACGATGACGAGGCGCACGATCGGGCGCGGTGCCAGGCGTGCGCAGCCGGCGTCTGCACGGTGGACTTGGAGCAGGCGTTGTCAATGTTTGTCGTTTAGAGTTTATTTTGCTACTTTTGAGTTCCCATTGTCGCGATCGCTGCTCCGAACTCCCCGATGGACGACCTTGCGCAGACGGTCATGGACCAGCTCCAGGTGAACGATGGAGCGCACCCCAACCTGCTCCTGGCCACCTGGAAAACGCGCAGCTCCGGTTGCTGGAACCACTTCCTCGTGCATCCGATCACGAAGAACGGCACGACGAGCTACAACGTCGAGAAGGCCGATCACAGCGTCTGTCACGTGGTCAATGACTGGCACTTGGGCGAGCAGTGGAACCCCGACAAGGTCTGCAACTTTGCCACGAGCGCGCAAGTGGCCGAGTTCCTCATGTGCAACGCCAAGGCGCGCTACGATCCCGAGCGCCACTGCCGCCCGGGCCTGTCGCTGACCGTCGGGCCCTTTGGCAAGGACCTGTTCAACCAGTCGCCGATGGAATTCTGTTCGTCGGAGCCCGTCAAGGAGCTGATCGACATGCTCGGGTCGATGCGCCCGACGGTGGAGGAGAAGGAGGAAGAGTAGGCGTGGGCGTGTTTGGGTGGGTGTGAACGTGTCGCGTTTTTGACAAACCCGGTGTGAGCGAGCACGCTAACTTGCAACTTGTGACATTGGAAGAGCGTACCAAACCAGCCGTTTGCTGCTCCTTCCCCACAACCGCCACCAAGGCATCATGGTCAAGAGCATGCGCCAGGACAAGGCCGAGGTCGACCTGAGCGTGGCCCGGTGCGACAAGCTGCTGCGCAAGGGCCTGCCCGAGAAGCACGTGAGCGGGCGGGCGCCCGTGTACTTGGCGGGTGCGATCGAGACCATGGTTAGGGCGATCCTCAACCGCGCGGCGGACAATGCGCAGGACACCGAGACGGTCGGCCACATCCCGACCAAGCGCGTGCGCCCCAACGACCTGATCAAGGCCGTGCGCCACGACCCCGACTTCTCGCGAGCCTTCGCGGGCTTTGCGTTCAGCTCGCTGTCGCCCGCCAACAAGCCGATCAACTTCATTCTGCCGGCCGAGGAGGCCAAGGATCGCCGCGAGAAGATTGCCAAGAAGAAGGTGGATGCCAAGGAGGACAAGGAGAAGCGGGACGGGGACAAGAAGAAGAAGAAGGACAAGGCGGCCAAGAAGAAGTAGGCGGGTGGGGCGCTTGTGTGAACACCAGTGGGTGCGCATCCACGCACGCGTGTTGGTGGATTGGTTGAAAAAAAGAAGCGACTCTTAAACACACACACACACACACACCGACTCCGGCACTCACTGAATCCCCAGCAAGAACGCGCGCGAACACCCGCTGTGGTGGTCCGTCATGGACGGCACGGTGCCGACGCACCGCTTCTGCAGCTCGGAGAGCGGCGTGTCCAGAAACTCAAACGCCACCTCGACGAAGCGTCGGGTTTCGCCCCAGTGCGCCAGCTTGCGGAGGAAGAAGGTGCGCACGGGCAGCAGGTGCCTCAGGTAGGTGTTGGCGTACCAGCTCTTGGCCTCGTCCAGCTGCTTGGGGCTGCGCGCCTTGCGCGGATCGCGCTGGTCGGGTTGGAGCACCTCGACGTACCGCTTGGTGCCCTCGTTCAGCGGTTGCTGGAGCAGGTAGTACCGCAGCATGCACTCGGCCGCGCGCGTCACCGCCTCGTGCGTCTCGCCGGCGTACTTGCCCTTGTTCAGCACCGGGAACTCGTCCGTGTCCCTGAACGCGCCCTTCCACATCAGTATGGCCGCGACGTTGGCCTTCCCCGGCAGCTCGCTGATGAGTTGCTTGCACATGCCACGCAGGTGCGCCCAATGGATGTGGGGCTTCCACGCCTGGCCGATGCGACTCTTCAGAAACACCAGCACCATGAGCAGGTTGAGGAGGAACAGGTAGCGCCACTCGGTCGACGGCTGCGCGGAAGCGCGCAGCCGGCGGAAGCAGCGCGCCTCCACGTCGATGACCTTGATCCGCGGGCGCGTGATCACCGCCGGCAGGTTGGAGCTGTAGAAGTCCACGAAGTTGCGCAGCGTCGCATCCAGGTGCACGAACCCCTGCGCGGACATCTGGAAGATGGCGGTCACCAGCGCGTCGTGGTACGGCCGGTTGTCGACGGACGAGACGCGCGCGAGGGTCGACGTGTACCGCTGGTCCACCGAGTGCGTGGCCGCCTCGAGAAAGGCAAAGAGGCGGTACTTGTCGCGCCCGCTGATGCTCACGCGGTGCGAAAACGCGAGCGCTCCGACGCGCGGCCCGCAGGTCGTCAGCGCCGTGAAGAGCATGTTCGTGGCCTCGCCAACCGCATCGTCGAAGCTCTGCGCATCCTCCTTCTCGTGCGGGCTGCGCAGCACCAGCCGGCCGCTCGTGAAGTCGGCGGCCACCTCGGGCGGCAGCACGCCATCCACCCACAGGGACGCGCCGTGGGTGCCGGAAGTTGGCGTGGCGGTGGCGGTGGTGGCGGTGGCGGCGTTGCTCCTCCGGACGGCCCAGATGGAGTTGAACCCGCCCCTGCCGCGCATCGCCAACCCGGCGGCCTGGAGCGTCTCCTCGTTGGTCCGCACGTCCTTGGATCGGCCGAGGCCGCACACGGTCTCGAGGCCGCGCGCAGCCAAGGAGTCGCACAGCTCGTCGGACCGCATCCCCAGAAAGGTGAGCCGACGGACGCCGTCGCCGTCCTCCCACACGCGCGCCATGCGCTGGTTGACAAAGGCCGCCTCCACCAGCTGGCGAATGCCCGGACGGGACGTCGACCGCACCAGGGTGGCGGGTTCGGCCACGAGGCGCGCGAGGGACTTGGGCAGAACGGGGCTGGCCGGTGGCGGCGTCGCGGCCACGGTGACAGGCGTCGTGCCGGTGGGAGACGAGGCGACGGGGGACGGCCTCGGGCGCTGCGCGGGGCGGTCGGGGCGGGCAGCGGGGTCTGGCGCCGCGCGCTTCTTGGCTGCCACCGCCCGTTCCGTCTCGAGCGCGACCTGGGCGGCGGCTTGGATGCCGGCACTGTGCCGGTTCCACCAGGCATCGGCCGCCTTCGAGATCACGTGCAGCCGCAGCGTTGCCTCCGAGGGTGGTGGGCGCACGTTGAACACGTGCTCGTTGTAGCACGTGTGCTTGGCAACGACCCTTGGGGCGTCCGCGCTTTGCGGCAAGAGGTAGAAGCGGTAGCCGCGCGCGTACCAGTCCTTCCCGTGGCTGCGCAACGAATTCCACCGATCAAACGCCGTCTTGCCCTCGTCGGTCATGCAGTCCAGGTGCGCGCGCACCATCGCCTCGCCCCAGTGGTGGGCATCCTGGATGAGCTCGCCGCCAGTGTAGCTGCCGTTGAGCGCCCCCCTGCGCGAGGCCTCGCTCCGCAAGGTGGTGGTGCTCTCGACCCAGTACGTCAGCGCGTTGTCGCTCTTGGGCGCGGGCCGCTTGGTCCTGGGCTTGGGCGCCATGGTTGATGCGCACGCACGAGCACCGCAAGGGGCGGGGGTCGACGGGGAAACCCACAAGTGACAAACCAACAATTCTTATCATAACGCACGCCAATCGTCCCCATTAGTGGTGACAACCGCTGGAGGGTTGGGAGTGGCGTGCGCATGCTGTTGCCTCCCGCGCCGAGCTCCACCACTACAGACGCCGTCTTCACGGCCTACCAGAAGACGGTCAAGGGCAAGCCGGTCGACCGGGAAGAGGAACTTCCCAAATGGGTGCCGCGGAACGACGACTCGCTCTTCGTCTCGGTGCTGCGCTCGATGTTGCTGTTCAAGGAGGGGGAGGGGGGCAAGGAGGATGCGTTTGGGATCATGGCCCAGCGCCTCAAGGACGCCGCGCAGCGCTACGGCAAGACGCCGCTCCGCCTCAACTGGACCCACAGCAAGAGGTCGGAAACGGAGTCCAACAGCGTGGAGATTGAGGACGTGAAGCGCCTCCGCGCCATCGTGGCTGCGCACGTGCGCGAGAACTTTGTTCGGTACTACAAGCACCACCGGTCCGACTGCGAGACGATCTGGAACGGCATCCTCGAATGGACTCCTTACAACCCCGGATCGGGCGTGGGGGAGGCGGCACACAAGAAGAGCATGGACCTGTGGAGGGAGCGCACGCAGAAGCTGATCGATCTCGACTCGACGAGCGCGTACCTCCGGGATGCGCTCGGCGCGGCGCTCATGTACGATGCGGCGGGCAAAGGCGAGTGCGCCGCAAGCTGCCTGGACGCGATACGCGACTTTCACGAGGACGCGCGCCACATGCGGCACGAGATCCGCGACGCCTTGGTGATCACCATCGAAACGCCGTACCAGGACGCGCCGACGCTGGTCCTGGACGCACTGGCGGACCTGCTCGGGGTGCACATCGACCTTTACTTTCAGACGCAGCTCGAACTCGGCGCCGTCGCTGCGAGGGGGGCGGAGTGCACGGAGAGCTACGGACCGAGCCGCGACGACGATGCGGCGCTTCAGCGCCTCAAGGCCCAGTACAACAAGGCCGACATCGACGACTTTCCGCTCTTCGACGTGATCGCGATGGCGTTTGAGCAGGAACAGCAGCTGTTCTACGGGTACAGCATCCCGGTGCGCGCAGAGGTGAAGTTGAACGCGCGGACGCCGGTCATGGAGGAGGACGGCGACGACGACGCGTTGCTGGAGTTTTACGCGGCACTTGCAAGGGGCGAGGCTCTCGGGGACCTGCCGCCGTTTGTGGACCCCTGCGCTGAGGGTGCGCTCGTGCGTGCGCAACCAATGGAGGACGACGAGGACGAGGGGGGCGACGGTCACGACGACGACGATGCGGAGTACGAGCAGTCCCAGGACGGTGACGACGACGACGATGCGGAGTACGAGCAGTCCCAGGACGGTGACGACGACGACGACGGTGACGACGACGACGACGGTGACGACGACGACGACGACGACGACGACGACGACGACGCCTCGGAGCCGTTGGTGCCGATACGGTTGCGGCCGTTTGCCACTGCGGACTACCGCATGGGGCAGCACGATGCGCCCATTTCCGTGGAGCAGGAGGAGTGGGCCAAAGCTCGGCTCCGAAAGGCGCACAAGCACTTCTTGGAACACGTGTCTTCGCGCAAGGGCTACGGCTCCATCATGCTCATGCAGGACCCTCTCGGCGACCCGTCGATGCCGACCTTGGCACGCGCCGGTGGCGAGGCAGCCAAGTCCAAAGAGACCAACCGGCGCATCTGGGCGCGACTCAAAGCGAGCAATTTGCCGCACGTGGCGGACCTCACCAAGCGCATCGAGCAGGAGTTTCGCTTTGCGCTCCTCCAACGGATCTCGAAGGATCGCGGAGATGAGTACAAAAGCCAGCAACAGGAACGCGATGCGGCGAAGAAGGACTCCGGCGAGTGGAAGGACGCGAATGAGTGGATCAACATGTACCACTTGGACCAGCGGAAGCAGCTTGGGCTGTTCACGGCCTTGCGCCTGGTCGACAGCGCAAACCTGCCGTTTGCCGGAAACGGCGAGGGTGGGTGGGTGGCCCTGCTTGCGTGGTGGAAGCGGCTGCGCAAGGATGCGCAGGAGAGGGGCATGTCGGAAACGGGATGGAACGTGTACAGCAACGAGGGCAAGTGGCTGTGCCGCACCTACTACGCGGCCAACTCCGAAGACGCGCACAAGAAAGACTCACCGACGCGCAAGTGGCAAAGCCTCTGGGAGTTTTTGAATGCGCTGTACGGCTGGTTGAGGCGCGAGAGCCCACCAACGATCAGCGCCATCGACCAGCTCACGGACGACGACGCCTTTCGGCATTCCGTGTCGTGGGACTCGTTGGGGTACCACGTCGAGCTTCGCAGCTGATCGGCCATCGGCCATCGGCCAATCGGCGGATGGCCGATCGCCAACCATTCTTAAGACCCCAATCCATTGGGATTTAGTTGAGCACTTTGGCCTCTCCCCAAGTGCTCAAGTAGTTGCCAGAGCAAACGGATCTCGAGTGCGAGATCGTTATTTTCTAAGAATTGATAAGCGCAGGGTCCCTACTCTCTCATCCCACTCGGCCAGGGGGGGGTGGGGCTGGTAGATTATTTATTGCGCGCAATGACGCAAATGTAGTGGATCCACTGCAGAAGCCAATCCATCGGGAATTTGTTGAGCACCTCTGGCCCCCTCCAGGTGCTCAACTAGTTGTCGGAGCAAACGAATCTCGCGTGCGAGGTCATTATTTTAACACATAATAACGTGCGCAGGGTCCCCACTCTTGCGCCTCACCGCCTCACCGCCTCACCGCCTCACCACCTCACCTCACCAGCGACTCGGCACTCCTGCGCTGGGTGATCTACGGCATCGTCGCCATCGTCGTCGTCAGCACATGACCACCCCCGCGATGCCCCACGGCAGCAGCGCGGCGAGCGTGGCGATCACTATCGACGTGATGTCGCCCGTGGTGCCGTACGGCACGAAGCTGGCCGAGGCGAAGAGCGTGAAGGCCCAGCAGGCCGAGAGCAGGACGGGCACCGCGAACCACACCAGTCTCAAGAGCCACTTGGCGATGTGGCCGTTGTGGCACTCGAACCGGCCACCCACGAGCGCCGCGGCGAAGAAGAAGCCGAGGCTGTGCTGCGTCACCCAGCGCAAGCTTGCCGAGCGCCAGCTGACCGTGCTCATCATGGAGCCGTCGTAGCCGCTGATGATGGCGAGCGACGCGATCGTCAGGAAGAGCTGGATCGACACCAGCGCCACGATGAGCAGCGCCGTGGTGTTCTCGAGCCACAGGATGTACCGCCCCGATGAGACGCACGACGCGTACAGCAGCCAGCTGACAAAGGTGGTGACGCCCAGCACGAGCGTCAAGAGCAGCGTGGCCGCGACGTACCAGTGGGTCAAAAACGCGAGGTCGAAGCCAAAGGGGCTGCCCAAGCGCCCCACGGTGTACACGAGCATGCCCGCCGCGTGGAGCGCGCACGCGATCCACGTCGACGAGTACCACGCCGCCGGGATCGAGAAGAAGAGCAGCAGCAGCTCGAGCGCCGGCCAGAGCGAGTCGGAGTAGGAGTAGACGACCACCACGGCGACGACGGAGGCCGCGAGCGCGACGTTGCCCGAGCCCGTGGCCGCCTCGCGCTCGTCGGGGTCCTCGGGGTGCACAAAGTAGTCGCGCCGCGTGCGGCACCGGCGGTCGTACGGGAAGGCGAAGATGGTCAGGCCGACGGCGCACGCCCACAGCGCCGCGGGGCTCGAGTTGGCCGTGTACAGCCGGCGCGCGCGGAAGGAGTTCTCGCACACGTCGATGTCGCCCACGCACGCGCTGTCGCCAAAGAGCGCCTCCA
>Ga0209666_1002747_pt1 | contig 13033 bp, 9 predicted proteins | sample SaaInlV_125m_DNA_FD_184679 | JGI IMG/M metagenome (GOLD analysis project Ga0209666, IMG submission 184679) | Marine microbial communities from expanding oxygen minimum zones in the Saanich Inlet - Saanich Inlet SI037_S3LV_10m_DNA (SPAdes)... | ecosystem: Environmental > Aquatic > Marine >...
CGCCGCGCGCGACGTCGAGGACGAGGACTTGCAAGCCGCCATCGCCGCCAGTCTGGCGCCGCGCGGCTCTCTCGGGCCGAGCCGCGTCCCCGCCGGCGAGGCGGAGCGCGACGACGTCCCGCCGCCGCCGCGGGCGGACGCGGGAGACGCGGAGGACGCGAAAGACGCGAAAGCCGTTCCCGAGGCCTTCGAAGACGTCCTTGATGTCGAGGACGAGGACGACTCGGAGGCGGCGGACGACGACGGGGACGGTTCGGACCACTCGGACCATTCGGACGGAGACGAGGAAGACGCGGCGGACGCGTCTCCGCGGCGGCCGGCTTCGCCGCCGAGCCCCGGCGCGGCGCGCGCCGCCGCGCGGCGCGCGAGCGGCGCGGCGACGACGCCCGATCCGGCTCTTCCCCCACCATCTGAAGCTGATCGAACCCTGCACGATGTAGAAAACGACGACGACGACGACGACGACGCGCTCGTGGCTGCCGTGACCGCCGCCGAGGCTGCCGCGGAGGAGGCGGCGCGGCGTCATCGCCTCGAGGCTCTGCTCGGCGAGACGCGCGACGAGCGCGGCGCGCTTCGCGCCGAGGCTCGTCGGGCGAACGCGGGCGCGGACGCCCCCACGGATGACATGTACCGCCAGATCCAGGATCTTCTTACTCTTTTCGGGATCCCGTACGTCATCGCGCCGCAGGAGGCGGAGGCGCAGTGCGCGTGGATGAACGAGCACGGCCTGGTGGACGCGGTGGTGACGGACGACAGCGACGCGTTTCTGTTTGGCGCCAAGCACGTGTACCGGAACGTCTTCGAGAGCAAGAAGTACGTCGAGGCGTACGCGGCGGACCGCGTGCGTGTCGAGCTCGGGCTGGACCGCGAAAAGATGGCGCACCTCGCGCTGCTGCTCGGGAGCGACTACACCGAGGGCGTCGCGGGCGTGGGCATCGTCAACGCGCTGGAGATTGTCACCGCCTTCCCGGGGATCGAGGGCTTGCGCGAGTTCAAGGAGTGGGTGGAGCGCGCCGAGTTCACGGGCGCCGTCCCGGCGGCGCTGCGCGCCCGCGCGCTCCCCGCGCCGGGGACGAGGAAAAGCAGAGGAACGGGCGGCGACGCGGCGGCGGCGGCGACCGAAGACAACGCGGACGCCGACGACGACGTGATCGTCGTGGACGAGCCCTCGGCGACGACGGCGCTTCGCGACGCGTTTTTCAAGCAACACCGCTCGGTGAAGAAAGGCTGGGAGCTTCCCTCGGGGTTCCCCTCCGAGGCGGTGGTTCAGGCGTACGCGCGGCCCTCCGTGGACAGCTCGAAGGAGAAGCCGTCGTGGGGCAAGCCCGATCTGGATATGCTCCGCGTGTTTTGCCGCGACGCGTTCGACTGGAACCGCGCGCGCGCGGACGAGCTCCTGACCCCGGTGTTGACGCTGTGGGAGAAGGCGGACAACCAGTCGCGCATCGACCGCTTCTTCGCCGCCGCCGCGCCGCACGCGGCGTACAACGAGCGGTTCGCGAAGTACCGCTCCTCACGCATACGAAACGCCGTCGCGGGGCTCACCGGGCAGGCTATCCTCCCGGAACTCGCCCTCGAGGCGACCGCCGCGGAGCTGGCGGACGGGAAAGGAGCCGGAACGCCGAAACCGAAAGCCAAAAAAGCCAAAGCCAAACCAGCCGAGCCGAAGGCGAAAGCCAAGAAGCAGCGAGCCGAGCGGGGCTCCGCGGCGGCGTCGAAGGGTGCCTCGGGGGGTGACGAGGAGGCTGAGGTTCCCGAGACCAGGGCGAAGCGCGCGAGACGCGCGCCCGCGAAGGACGCGGGCCCCTCGGGCGGGCCTCCCTCTGGAGTGGAAAGCCGAGGAGACGCGTAGCTCGTCAACAGCGTCGACGAAGAAAACGACGCAGATTTCGATCTGTGCGATTCCTCACGTGATTTCGGTGACTACCTACATAGCGATTATTAGTCTTGAAAATCGTCAAATGCGCCGATAAAATGCGACCGCGCATTCCATTGATTGGCGGGAAGATAGAAAGGCTGACGCGGATTTACTGGTGCTGCTTGTTTCCATCTTCGTTTCTCACGCCGCCGGTCCTCCTCCCTCCTCACTCCGCACGGCGCAACCGTCGCCACGCGCTGTCACGAGAAGGGCAAGATGAGTGTCCGGGTAGCTCCTCCGTCCGTGGCGCGCGGCGTTGGAGCGAAACACACACAGCGCTACGAGGCGCTCAAGCGCGAGCTCGAGGAGTTTTGCGCCAAAGGCCCGCAGGTGCGAAATTTGGAATGTGCTGCCGCGCGGCGGCGCACCCCCCCCCGCCGCCGCCGCCGCGCGGCGACGTCGCGCGCTCGCGCGCTCGAGTTCGCGCGCGCGCGGCTCGGCACGCGCGTTTCAGCGCCGCGCGACCGGTTTCCCCTCCCCCGCGCGCGAACGTTCCCGTCTGATTTCGGTGGCGGCTGTTTCGTCGACGCGTTCCCGCCTCTCGCGGGACGACGCGTTCTCGAAGCTAACTTCGGGAAAGCAAAACTTACCGAACTTTTCGCGCCGACTCTCACTCACGTCTGACGTCCGCGACCTTCCTCCCGCTCGATTCGCAGCACGACGCGGCGACGCCTCTGCACCACGCCGCGGAGGAGGGTGACGTGCCTCTGATCCGCGCGCTCCTGAAGATCGGCGCGCAGGTGAACGAGCGCGACGCCGAGGGCCAGACGCCGCTGATGGTGGCGGCGAGCTGGGGCCAGCCCGACGCCATCCGCGCGCTCGTGGAGGGCGGCGCGGACACCTCCGCGCAGGACGACGGCGGGGACACCGCTCTGCACGAGGCTGCCCGCGCGGACGAGGTGGAGGCGCTGATGACACTCCTCGATCTCGGCGCGGAGAAGGACCCACGGAACAAGCTCGGCGCCACGCCCCTGCACCTGGCGTCGCACAAAGGGAACAACGCGGCGACGAAGGCTTTGATTCGCGGCGGCGCCGCGGTGAGCGGCGCCAAGTCGCTGATGCGCGGCGGGTACTCGCCGCTGCACGCGGCGGCGGCGAACGGGTCCACGGAGTGCCTGCAGGACCTCATCGACGCCGGCTCGAGCCTGCGCCACTCCGCGAGCGAGAGCAGCCTGCGCGGGGGCTCGGCCACCGCGCTCGAGCTCGCCGAGGACGCCGGGCAGGAACGCACCGCGTCCATGCTTCGCAACGCGTCTGTTTCCGAATTCGACAAGTACGGCATGTGGGGAAAGCCGGAGGGGGACGACGCGGGAGGCACGTCCGGCGGATGATGCGAACGATGACACAATCGTTCGCGGACGCCCGATGTAAGTAGTGTAGATGACGACGAGTATTATTCTTCGCGCAATATCAATATCATATCATGCCACGCTACCTTCCGTCGTACTATCTCAGTCGGCGCGGCTTGGGGAGCTTGGGCGGCGCCGGTTTCCAATCCTCCGGCGCGTCCGGCGAGCCGAGCTGCCCGCACGCCGCCATCTCCTCGTCCCCGCGGCTCGCGCGGATCGTCGCCATCGCGCCTCCGTCCACGAGTTTCTGCCTGAACGCCTTTATGGTCGCCTCGTCGCTGCACCTGAACTCGCTCCCCTCGTGCGTGTTGAAGTAAATCAAGTTGAACTTGGACGGCATCGAGCGCGAGATCTCCAGCAAGCGCTCGGCGTCCTCGTCCGAGTCGTTTATGCCAGCCAGGAGGATGTACTCGAAGAACACGTGCCTCTGGTGCCTCCCCGCGCCTTGCCTCGGGAAGTTCTCGCGCAGCGTCCCGAGGAGCCGCTCCAGGTTGTACTTGCGGTTGATGGGCATGATCCACGACCGAATCTCATCCGTGGTGGCGTTCAGAGACACCGCCAGCGATCCGGACGACTCCTTCAAGTACCGCTCAATCTCCGGCACCAAGCCGGAGGTGGACACCGTGACTTTGTTTCGCGAAAATGCCAGGCCTCGCGGGTCCGTCAGCACGTCCACCGCCGTCAGCACAGCGTCCACGTTGTGTAAAGGCTCGCCCATGCCCATGAACACCACGTTGGTGGTTTCTTCTCGTTGGCGTACGTCGGCGCCGCGCCCTCCGCCCGTCAGGCGCCGCGCGTGCACCACCTGCTCGACGATCTGCGCGGCGGTGAGGTTCTTCCGCAGCCCCATCTTGGCGGTGAAGCAGAACTGGCAGTTCATCGCGCACCCCAGTTGCGAAGAGACGCACACCGTGGTGCGTCCGTCGGGACCGGTGTTGGACGGGATGATCACCGACTCGACGACGCCTCCGCCGTTTTTCAGGCGGTACAGCACCTTCCGCGTGCCGTCCGTCGCCGTCTTGATGGATTCCATCTCCAGGTCGCCCTCGACCGTGGCGATCGACCCGAGCGTGTCCCTGAACTTCCGCGACACGTCCTCCATGGACTCGAAGTCCTCCACGAGCTTGCCTCGGCGGTACATCCACGAGAACAACTGCGCGGCGCGTTGCGGGCGTTCGCCGACGCTCACCAGCCACGATTCCAGCTCTTCGAAGCGCATCCCTTTCAAGGAGGCGAGATGCGGGTCCACGACGGACCTCGCGCCCGATGTCGAGGCCGACGCGTGCACCTCGAGCGTGGCGTCTGAGACGCTCGCGCCTCGCCGCTCAGCCTCCTCGGAGTCCACGCCCGCCAGGTCCGCCAGCCTGCCGGTGGGAGAGACCGCGAGACCGCGGAACGACGTCCGCCGGATGGCGGCGGTTCGCCTCAAAACCAGCGCTCCCGGGGACGAGCGCGCGAGCACGGCAGCCGCGGCCGTGGCTCGCATCATGACGCGGAGGATGGTGACCAGACGCCGAGGGCGAACGCGAGTGAAAGGCTGGCGACGTGCGGCGCGGGGGACGTGCCACGCCGCGTGTGTGGTGTCCGCGTCACGATGTCGAAAGCGACGAAAAGGTTTTCGCTCTTCTCTCGGGGACTTTTGATGAGGGACAAAAGCGATACGCAGTCTGTTTCAGAGATACAACGGGTCGCCGCGGCTAGTCTTGACCCGACCCCTTCCCTCGCTCGCCCTCGAGCGCTCAGTCGCCGTCCCAGTCCGGGTCACCGGCGACGTAGCCGAAGTACTGCACCATCGGGACGACGAAGGAAATCACGAGCAGGCCGATGACGACGTTGGAGAAGATCTCTCTCTTCTCGTTCGTCTCCTCCTTGGTCTTGTACGTCTTCTCTCGGCTCTTCTCGTACTTCACCGGGGGGCCGGGGTCCGCCTTGCCCTCGAGCGCCGCCACGATGCGGTCCACGGAGGAGGTGAGCGCCTCGCCGTACTTCTCGTCATCCAGGTTGATGGGGATGTTCTTGCTCAAGATGGAATCCAGGACGTCGTTGCCCACGCCCTTGAGGAACGCGGGGCCGCCGACGATGGCGCCCTCCTTCGTGTTCTTCACGAGGAGCAGGTTACCCTTGTTGTTGCCCTCCTCCAGGGTGGGATACCACGTCTCCAACACCTTATCGCCGAACGCGAACGGATCCTGCTCGAACACGAGCTTGCGCACGGTGATGACGTTGACGTGGTAGCCGGTGGTCTCCTCCAGCTCCTTCAGGCGCGAGTTGATGGAGCCGGACGCGGCGCGGGAAAGGAGACCGCTGTCGTCCACGATGTACCCCTTCCCCGACGCGGGCGCGGGGGTCTGGAGAATCTCGAGCTCCGCGGCGGTGGCCACGTCGGGCGCGCCCAGCGCGAGCGACGCGGCGGCGCCGAGGCCGACCACCGCGGACGCCAGCCTGGGGAGACGCGGGGCGTTCGAAGGAGACGCGGTCGCGGTCAGTCTTTGAGAGAGCGCTTGGAATAATATTTCGGGGCGTCGCGATCGACGAGACATCGGGCGGGACGGGGACGGGGTGGGGACGCACCTCTTCACGGGACCGGGGGTGGCGTCGTCGGAGCGCGCGGCCGAGCAGGACACGACGGTCTTCGCCGACTTGGAGGTGGTGGCCGCGCGGCGGAGCGCCACGTTGCGTTTGGCCTTGACTGTTATCGCCGAGCGAACGGGACGGATGCGGGTGGGGACGGGTCAGGCTCCATCTTCCTTTATCTCCGAAAAAGGGGTGGGAGATCGTCCCGGGAGAAGGAGAGCCGCGGCGATCGAGCGCGCGTGGTGATCGCGACGACGCGTCGGTACGTACCGGCGACGGGCGCGCGCGAGGCGAGGTTCATGGTTACGGCGCTCATGATGGTGGCGTCGTGTGTGCGCGACAATGGAGGGCACAAAACACTCGCTGATTTGACTGTACCCCAGCCACGTCGGAGTGGGCGTCAGAGCGAGCCATTTGATTGGTCGAGCAAATACACATCAAAACCCCCTCCCGAGTGGTTCTGCGGTTTCTTGCCGCGATGGTGTTTTTTTCCCTTTTCGGTTGAAGAGAAGCCACTTAGACACTGTCATATCAGTGGACACCGCGACGGCGTCGGTGCACCACAGGCGAGACATGGCGACGCTCGCCATGCGAGCGGTGGGCTCTTCCCTGCTCGCGCGCGCGCGCGCCGAGCCGATCTCGTCCCGAGCCGGTCGGCCTCGCGCCGCGCGGGTGCGGGCTGGATGTTTGAACAGGGCGGGGGCGAAATCCATCCAAGTCCTGCCGAGGCGGGTGGAGCGCTTGGGGGCACGACACCCGCGAGGCTGGACCTGCGCGGCGCGTTCGACGGTCGCCGCGAGCGACGCCAAGGCTGAGGACGACGACGAGGCGGGCGATTCCGCCGGTGCCGTGAAGAAGTACGAGGGGAGCGCCGAGCTCGCGACGCAGCTCGAGGCTGCCGGGGATGCCGTTGCGGAGTACCTGAACGAGGCGCTCAAGACGTGGGAACCTCCCAAGTTTCTGTGGCGCACGCTGTACACCCTGCTTCTGCTCGGGCTCGTGGTCAAGCGCGTGCTGTGGCAGCGCAAGCTCAACATGCAGCAGACGTTGCAGCAGATCGCGCGCGTCGGCCCGGACACGCTCGGCGTCGCCATGTTGACGTCGTCGTTCGTCGGGATGGTGTTCACCATCCAGTTCTGCAAGGAGTTCAGCAAGGTGGGCCTGACGCGGGTCATCGGCGGCCTTCTGGGTTTGGCGTTCACGCGGGAGCTCACGCCCGTGATCTGCGCCATCGTGTTGGCCGGGAGAGTCGGCAGCGCGATCGCGGCCGAGCTCGGGACCATGCAAGTCTCGGAACAGGTGGACCAGCTGAGGACGCTCGGAAGCGATCCCGTGGATTACCTCGTCGCGCCGCGGGTCGTGGCGTGCGCCGTCTCGCTCCCGATTTTGTCCCTCGTGTCCTTCTCCATCGGGATGGCGGCGAGCATCCTGCTCGCGGACCTGCGGTACGGGATCTCGCCGAACGCCATCATCGACTCGGCGGCCAAATACCTCGAATCCGGCGACATCGGCATCATGTCGTTCAAGGCTCTGGCGTTCGGCGCCGTGATAGCCACGATCTCCTGCGGATGGGGTCAAACCACAACCGGCGGCGCGAAAGGCGTGGGCGAGTCCACCACGGCATCCGTCGTGATCAGTCTCGTCGCCATCTTCGTGGTGGACTTTTTCATCAGTCTCACTTGGTTTCAGCGATGATACGGGTAACGGCGAGAGCGAAAACGACAAACGCGTTTTTTCAATGGTCACTTCTTCGGCGTCGTCTACGCGTCGCGTCGCGGACTCGCGCTCCCTAAGAAGAACTCTGCTCGCGACGGCGACGCAGTATGTCCATCAGCATCCCCGGAGGCATGTAGCGCATGAAGTCCGACGGCGAGACGCTCGAGAAATCGAGCGCGGCGAGCTCGGGAAACTGCGCGAGATAGCCGTCGTACTGGCAATTTTGCAGCTCCATGAACGTCGCGATGGGCACGGCATCGAGCCACGCCTCGAGGGTGGGCGCCGTGCACCCGACCACCCACTCCGGCGTGACGTCCGCGTAGAGCGAGGCGTTGAAGTCGGCTCGGTTCGCCTCGAACTGCGGCGCGAGGAAGTTGAATATCGCGCCGACGCACCCCGAATCGTGAGAGCACGCCAGCGCGGGATCCGAGCACGGAGAAGACAGCGCGTCCACGGCGTTGGTCATGTTGATCGGGGGGCACGGCGGGTCCGCGGGCGCCTCGGAGGCGAGGCAGCCGCCGCTGGAAAGAACCGCGACTGAGGAGAGGAGCAGAAGGGGGAAGGAACGCATACGGTTCGCAGCGAAGGAGGATGGGTGAGCGAGCGTTTGGGGGCGGAGAGGGGGGTGGGTGGGCGCGGCGTGGAGTGAGCTCGCTTCCTCGGCGACGCGTTCACGTGTAGCGAGTTCCGGAACGTCGACGGGACGAGCGAGAACGAGCCTAGACGTCCGTACCCTCGAGAGTTCGAACTCTTTTTTCCCCGGGGAAGCGTTACACGTCCAGTGACTCGATCGATGCATCGACATTGCAGCGTCGCAGAGTGCCACGTCGCCGACACCATCACGCGCTCGTCCGCGCCCACTCGTCGCCGCGCGGTCAACGCTCGACTGACGCGCCCGAACACATCACCGCGCGTCTCGCGTCGAACATGTCGTCTGCACTGTGCGGGGTCTGCCCCATCGTGGCGAGACCGTCGGCCGCCGGTTCCCCGCGGGCGGTCGGTTCCCGGCGGGCATCCCAGGTCGAACGTGGAAATCTCGGCTCCACGTCCGTCTCTCGGACGGTCGGTTCCCGGCGAGCGTCCTTTTACGCAGCGGTCGGCGGAGGAAACCTGGGCTCCGCCTCCTTCTCCGGCCGCGGCGCGTCGACGACGACCGCCGCGCTTCCCCCCGAGGCCATCGACGCCGGCTTCGTCGCCTCGGATGCCACCGTCGAGACTTTCGCCGCACGTAGCATGTCGGACGCGCTGGAGGGCACCGGCGTGGAGGAGTGGCAGCTGTGGTTCGGGCTGTGGATCGGACTTTCGCCTTTCGTGATCGCGGCGTACGAGTTCGGGAAGCGCATCTTGATCCAGCGCCAGTGCGAGCTGTGCAAGGGCAGCGGGTTGATCCAGAAGGGGCGGTACGCGCGCAAGTGCACGAGCTGCGGCGGGTTTTTGCCGTGGCAGAGCTGGGGACAGTTCTTCACGAGCGAGGCGGGGAACGGAGGCGTGGTGAGGGTCCCGAAGGGGCAAACGAGCGTTTTCTACGACGTGGAGGCGGCGAGATTAGACGGGAAACGCCAAGCGGCCGAGGCCGCGGCGGCGAAGGCGGAGGACGACGCGGACGCGCCGACGGAGGACACGCCGGCGCGGTAGCGCGCGGCCTGATTTTGGTTTTTAATCATGAACCTCGCGTCTGCACCGATTTTCTCGTGCTAGGCTCTAGACCACAAACCTCGCGTCCCCTCGACGACGGGAAAACACTGTCCCGACGCGCGGCCGGGATGTCGGCGTGCGTCGCTTCGCGCGTGAACCTGATTCGGGGGGCGACTCCGTCGACCCCCGGGTTCGCGCGGCGTGTTCCTGTCCCGGCGGCTCGCGCGGCGCGCGTGCGGGTTCGCGCGGAGTCCGATGAGGTGTTCGACGACCCCGGAGAACCGGATGAGAAGGTCATCGTCGAGCCCAGGATGACCTTTGGATTGGATATCCATCGACGGATCCACCACGAGGCGTGCAGGCAGATGGCGTACCAAGCGCAGTGGCGAGCGTTTTGCGAGAGGTGCGAGATCGTACCGCGAGAGCGGCGTCCGATCCAACGTCGTGTCCAAAACCAACCCCTGAAACTCACCTCTCCGCCCCCGACGACGATGTCCACCCTCCGTCCCCAGGTCGAAGCGCGACTGGAAAGACTGCGTGAGCGACGAAGACGAGAGCACGTTGTGTTCGTTTCACTACGAGCTGGAGAAGGGTCTGGAGCGTTTCGAGCGCGCGAAGGAAAACGGCGACCTGGCGGGCTGGCCGCCGCGCACGTTGCACCCGACGCAGGGGTTGCCGGCGATCCAGGCGTCGTTTCGCGCGGCGGTGCAGAACCAGTGCCAGGGACGGGAAACGTTGTTCCGACACTACTCCGGGCCTGGAAGGAGGAAATTCCAGCTGGGGCGGTCGAGCGCGGCGAGCGCGCGAAACGCCGGAGACGAGGAGGCGTAGAGCGCGGAGGCGAGCGAGCGCCGCGAGAACAGTTTGCCGTGAATGAAAGAAATCTGTCTTTTTTTTGGACGACGAGCTCTTGTAACTTTGCTCGGCACTGATGAGTTTGCGAGACTCGAGGTCACACAGCCCCCCGCCCACCGCCCGCCTGAATCAGCGGCGGCGATGGCTTCCGCGACACCGAATCCGTTCGCGTGGCTGCGTGGCCACCTCGGGCTCGACGCCGGCGCGCGGACGAGCCGGGCGCCACGCGACGCGGGTGGTCGGCCGCGACGTCGAGCGTTCGCGAGCCTCTCCGTCGCCGGTGCTGCGGTTGCGGGCGACGCGACTCTCGTCGCCGAAACCCCGACGTGGGGAGAGGAGAACCGCGTGACGCGCGAGGAGCTCGGGCGCGCGACGTGGTTGTTTCTGCACACCCTCGCCGCGCAGTATCCCGAGGACCCCACGCGTCAGCAGGCGCGCGACGCGCGAGATCTCGTCTCGATAATGACCCGGGCGTACCCTTGCGCCGAGTGCGCCAGACACTTCGAAGAGGTGGTCCGTCGCGTCCCCCCGGACGTCTCTTCCGGTGCGGCGTTTCGGCGGTGGACGTGCGAGGTGCACAACGAAGTCAACGTCCGGCTCGGGAAGCCCGAGTTCGACTGCTCGAGAGTCGACGAGCGGTGGGCGGGGTTGGCGTGCGACGGCGACGACGACGAGGAAACCGGATGCGCGGTGCGGGGTCGCGGGCCCGGGAAGGGAGGCGCGCGCGGGGTTGGGGGTGGGGGCGGGGGCGAAGGACGCCGACGACTGGGAATGGATGCCCCATAGCACGCGTGCACGGGTGAAACGACCGCCGAAATAGAAGGGTGGAACGAACGGGGAGGGTACGCCGTCGACGAAGAAACGCGACGCGCGTTCGCGTTCAAAAATATCATAGTTTGGATGATGATGATACAGCGCCGAGCCGCGCCGCCGGTCGCTTTACCTCCAACCGTCCCCGTCCCCGTCCCTGACGCGCTCTTCGTCATCGCTCCACGCGGGTTCCTCGGCAGCCCACTTTTCTGCGGATATGGGAGAGCCGCGACGCTTCCCGCGCTCGCCGTCTGACCAGCCGCCTTCCTCGTCGTCGTCGGACCAGTTTTCGTTCCAGTCCCCGCCGCCTCCCGCCTTGGGCGCGGTTTTCGCGACGCTCGCGGGTCCGCGCGTTTTCCCTCGAGCGCGTCTGGTGCGGCTGTACACGACGGCTCCCACGACGAACAGCGCGCATCCGCCGAGCACGATCGGAACGGCACGCTCGAATTCGGATTCGCCGCTTTCGGGATTGCCGACCGCGACCTCGAGCTGCACGGCGCCGTTACTCCCGCCGCGCTCGCCCCTCGCGTTCGGCGTCGGCGCCGCTTCCCTCCAGCTCGGCGTCACTTCTTCCCTGCTGTCTTGCCTTCCCGCGCGCGCCACGTCGCTGTCGGCGTCGTCCGCGTATCCCGAGATCGTCCCTGCGACCGGAGGAGGAGGGGATGGAGTCTCGGGAGCGAGAAGATCCTCCTCCTCCGGTTCCGGCGCGGGGTCCTGCGACGCAGCCAGCGCGTCCGCGTCCTCTTCGTTCGAGTCCTCCTCGGCGGTCTCTTCGGGCGCGGGAGCGGGAGCGTCGTCCTCCTCTTCGACCCCACCGGCGTGTCCCGTCTCGTCTCCGATCGTCTTTCGTTTCTTCTCGTGTTTCTTCTCGACCGCCGGGGGCGCGTCGCCCGCGTCGCTGGACTCCTCGTCGCTCACCGCGTCGCCGGCGGTGGCGTTTCCCCTCCCCTCCGCATCCGCGGCGGGCTCGAGACCCGACTCCGCGGGCGCGTCGGCGGCCGGGGTATCCTCGGTAGCGGTCAACGGGGCGGGGGCGGGAGCCAAAACCTCCGACGTGGTGTTCACGTGAGACTCCTCAGGAGCCTCTGCCGGCGTTTCCTCGTCCGAGGACAACTCCTGGGCGGGTCCCGGCGCGTCGGCGACGTCGGCGTCGCCCGTCTCGTCGGCGCCGGGCGCCGGCGCCGACGCCTCCGCGTCGGCTTCCGCGTCGGCTTCCGCGGCGGACGGTTTGGTCTTCGCGGTGACACGACGCACGGGTTCGGCGTCGACCACGACGAGCGCTTTCGATTCCTTTTCCTCGGACGCGTCCACGGACGCGGACGATGCGCCCGTCGCGTCGTCGTCGTCGCCGGTTCCCGTGGTGGCGATTTCTGTCTCCCCGATCGGAACCGCGACGGACGGGCTCTTCATCTTTTCGGGTCCGTCTTCCGTCGCCGCCCCGTCCCCGGCGTCCACGGACGCCGAGTCTTCCACGGACGGGGGCGCGTCGGCGTCGAGAGAGGCGGCGGGCGAGTACTCGTCCTCGAAACCGGCGGAAGGCTGCACGTCGTAGGGCGCCGCGAGGAGCAACCTGCCACCGTGAGATGCCCGTCTCGGAGGTTTAGTGACGGGCACGCGTTCACCGGTGTGAGCGTCCCCGGCCGCCGCGGGGAGGACGCCGGCGACCATCAACAGCACAACGACGGCCGCGCGTGCCATCGAGGCGATCGGGTGCGGGCGGTGACGCGCCATGATCTCGGATGTCGCGCGCGCGCTCGTGTCTGGGTCGAGGAGGGCGTACGGCGTAGACAGAGATCCGAGAAATTTTTTGTCAAGATCCGACTTTCCTGGCTCCCGTCGTGACTGTTTGCGCGTAGGGATTGAGGTTTTTTGGCAAAATTTCGGACGTCTCCGAAATCGACCCCGACTGCGCCGCTGCGGGTTTTTGGCAAAAATCGAGGCAAACGTTGACTGCTCATCGTGCATCGACGCGCGCGAAATCACGCCGTATGCGTTTTGTGGTGTATTTTTCATTCCGTGTTTCGATCACTCGATCCCGCGACACGACAAATCGAGCGCCCTCAAATGCATGCAAAAACGTTCGTGCCATATATTACGCCCACCGTACCCCGAGCACCTTCATGAAGGGGTTCTCACGAGCCCTCTCATGACCCGCTGAAAAGCCCTCGGGTAGTGA
>Ga0209666_1002750_pt1 | contig 13029 bp, 11 predicted proteins | sample SaaInlV_125m_DNA_FD_184679 | JGI IMG/M metagenome (GOLD analysis project Ga0209666, IMG submission 184679) | Marine microbial communities from expanding oxygen minimum zones in the Saanich Inlet - Saanich Inlet SI037_S3LV_10m_DNA (SPAdes)... | ecosystem: Environmental > Aquatic > Marine >...
CGCAAATAACTTAAAAGAAATTACTAAAAACACAGAACTCTATAATTTAACTAATTATTTAATCTCTAAAATTAATAGTCCTTATGAGGAAATAAACTATGTGATTAAAAATAATGACACGGTCGAGAAGATATTAAAAAAATACAAAATTAGAAATGAAGATATCGGGGAAATTTCTGTTCAGCTAAAGAAAAAGAAGCTTGCTAATATTTATTCGGGGAGAAGACTTTCTCTAATTTTAAAAAAATTAGAGGATAATACTAATACAATAGTCAATCTAGTATATCCTATCAATAATACAACTAGTGTAGAAATAAAAAAATTTCAAAATAATTTTGAAGTAAAAGAAAATATATTACAGCTAAATAAAAAAGAAGTTGTTGTAAAAAATGTTATTAAAAATAATTTGTACAGTTCTGCAGTCGAGGTGGGGATTGAACCAAATATAATTGTAGAGTTTGCTAGAATTTTTGGATTTGAAGTTGATTTTCAAAGAGATATTAGACAGGGAGATTGGTTTGAGATTTTGTATGAAAAATTTGAAGATGATAACAATAAGGTAAGAGATACTGGTAAAATAATTTATGCCTCTATGTACGTTAACGGAGAAGAGATAAATCTTTACAATTTCAAATTTAATAATTCTGAAGACTTTTATGATATTAGAGGAAAAAGTATAACTAAATCTTTAATGAAAACACCAATTAATGGAGCGCGGTTGTCTTCTTCATTTGGGATGAGGAAGCATCCTATACTTGGATATAATAAAATGCATAGAGGAACAGATTTTGCTGCACCAAGTGGAACACCAATTATGGCTTCGGGTTCAGGAACAGTAACTCGAGCTAGATGGTGCGGTGGAGGTGGAAACTGTATCAAGATAAAACATAATTCCACTTATGAAACTATTTACGCACATATGAAGGCTTTTGCTAAAGGAATAAAAGAAGGAAGAAAAGTTAAACAAGGTCAAATAATTGGTTACGTTGGATCTACAGGTTTATCAACTGGCCCACACTTACACTATGAAGTTTTAGTTAATGGTAAAAAAGTAAATTCTCAAAGACTAAAGTTGCCCTCAGGCAAAACACTTTTGGGTGAAGAAAGAAAACAGTTCGAATTAGATAGAATAAAAATAGATTTAAAATTAGCTAGTCTAAGATAAATTTTTTTTAATTTGTTGTTTGCTGAGTATTTTTTTCTAAAGAATCTTCTTTAGATAAAGTCTCCTTGTCTGGTGCAATTTTTTCAATAGAATTTTCTCTTTTTTCGTTCAACTCGTTATATCTTCTTAGATAATGGTCAGCATGTTGTAAATAATTTTGTGCAAGTACTGGGTCTCCATTGCTTTGAGCGTCTTTTGCAAGTTGTTGATATTTTTGCATGGCCTTTTCAACATTATGAATATTATTCATTGAACCATTTCTGTTAAAATTTAAATTACCGTTATTGTTGAAACTATTAGAACTACTAGAGGTTGACGACATTCCTCCTCTTCTTCTAAAATTATTTTTTTGTGGCCTTGGTCTAAAATTTCTTCTTCTATTATTATTGTTGTTCATTTATTTTTATAAGCGATTATGCACCTAATATTATTTTTATAATCTTTTATAACATTTCTAGTTCTAAAATTGTTATTATTTAATATTTTTGAAACTTTATTTATTTGCTCATTACCAATTTCTATGGCGAGCGTACCGTTAATCTTTAAAATACTCTTCGACTTGTAGATAACTTTTTTAATAAGGTCAAGCCCATCATTTCCACCATCTAGTGCCATTCTAGGTTCATATTTTTTAATGTCTTCACTTAAATTTTTAATGGCTTTTCGTTCTATATATGGTGGATTAGATACAATTAGGTCAAATTTTTTATCAAATATATTTTCAAAAGACTTATTGAACAATTTAATTCTGTGATCTAATTTGTATCTTGTTACATTCTTTTTAGCCATAAAAATTGCTTTTTTGGAAATATCAACTCCTGTTCCAACAGATTGATTAAGGCTACTTAATAAACTAACGATAATACAACCTGATCCAGTGCCAATATCTAAAATTGATATATTCTTATCTTTGAATGTTGTTACTAATTTATCTACTAGCAGCTCAGTTTCAGGTCTTGGAATTAAGGTATCTTTATTTACATTGAAATTTTTGCTCCAAAATTCTTTTTCTCCGAATATATAGGCCATTGGTTCATTTTTGGATCTTCTAATTAAAAATGTTTTAAAAATATTAAAATTTTTTTTTTCAATATCCGCGTCTAAATTTGTCAAAATTTTTTCTCTTGATTTGTTTAATGTTTTTGAGAGCAATAGTTCTGAGTCTAAAATATATGATGAAATTTTTTTTTCTTTGAGCAAATCAGATCCAAATTTAATTGCTTCTAAAATATTCATGAATTTAAATTTTCGAGTTTTAAACTTTGTTCTTTTAATCTAAGCTCTTGATTCATTTCCTCATGTATCTCTCCGCTTAAAAATTCATTTAGTTTATGTAGAGTTAAATTAATTCGATGATCTGTCACTCTTCCTTGAGGAAAATTATAAGTTCTTATTCTTTCTGATCTATCGCCTGATCCAATTTGACTTCTTCTATTACTAGATCTTTCTTGATCTTTTTTTCTTTTTTCTGCTTCATATACTCTCGATCTTAAAATCTTTAACGCTTTGGCTTTATTTTTGTGTTGAGATTTTTCATCCTGTTGGCTTACAACGACACCACTTGGAATATGTGTGATTCTAACAGCGCTATCAGTTGTGTTTACAGATTGCCCTCCTGGTCCACCGGCTCTAAACACGTCAATTCTTAAATCAGACTCCTTAATTTGAATATCTACATCTTCTGCCTCTGGCAATACCGCTACAGTAGCTGCTGATGTGTGTACTCTTCCTTGTGTTTCTGTCTCAGGTATTCTTTGAACTCTATGGACTCCGGATTCATATTTTAAATATGAATATATATCATCTCCATTCACCAAAAAAATCACCTCCTTAAATCCACCTGCTTCACTCTTAGATATATTTATAATTTCTAATTTCCAATTTTTTTTTGAACAAACTTTTTCGTACATTTTGAATAAGTCTGCACAAAAAAGAGAGGCTTCTAATCCACCAGTTCCAGCTCTGATTTCAACAATTGCATTTTTATTATCGTCTTCATCTTTTGGTAGCAAAAATACTTTTAGATCATTTTCATATTTTTCTTTTTTTGCAATTAGTTCATTTAAATCTGTTTGGGCTAATTCGATTATGTCTTTATCATTTGATTTATCTTGAACCATATTTAATAAATCTTTTTTTTCACTTTCAAAATTTAAATATTGTCTTGCAATTTTGATTATACCGCCCAAGCTGGAGTATTCTTTAGATTTTTTTGCATACAATTTAGGATCGATATTTCCTGACGAAAGTTCTTTCTCTAAAGCATCATGCTTATTTACGATGTCTTGGACTTTATCTACAGGGATCATAATTTAAATTAAATGTCTTTTGTTCTTTCTTCTACAAGTTTTACAACTCTATCAATGATTTTAGAGCTTGGAACTTTGCTGTGAGGAACTCCTGAAAGATATAAAAGATTATTATCTTGTCCACCGCCGGTCAAACCTATTTCTGTTTGAGCCGCTTCGCCAGGTCCGTTGACTACACAACCAATTATAGAGAGATTGATAGGTTTTTTTATATGAGCTAATTTTTTTTCTAATAATTTTACAGTTTCAATAACTGGGAAAGCTTGTCTTGCACATGACGGGCAAGATATAATATTTACTCCTCTCGAACGAATCCCTAAAGATTTAAGAATTTCATAACCGGCTTTAACTTCATCAACAGGATCTGATGATAGAGAAACTCTTATGGTATCACCAATGCCTTCCATTAATAGCTGGCCAATTCCAATTGAAGATTTAATACTTCCAGTCAATAGTCCTCCTGCTTCGGTAACGCCCAAGTGTAAGGGATAGTTGCAAATTTCTGATAATTTTTTATAAGCTTTCACGGTTAGAAATATATCAGAGGATTTCACACTAATTTTAAAATTAAAAAAATCATTATCTTCAAGAAGTTTGATATTATATTGTGCGCTCTCAACTAAAGCTTCGGGGCAAGGCTCTTTGTACTTTTCTAATAAATTTTTATCCAAAGATCCTGCGTTTACTCCTATTCTAATTGAGCAATTATTGTTTTTTGCCGCCTTAATAACCTCCAGCACTCTTTGATTGTTTCCAATATTTCCTGGATTTATTCTTAGACAGCTTGCTCCCATTTCTGCTGCCTCAATGGCTCTTTTATAATGAAAATGAATATCAGCCACAATTGGAACTGAAACTTCTTTAACAATTTCTTTTAACGCCTTTGTTGACTCTTTATCTGGACAAGAAACTCTAACTATGTCTGCTCCAGCTTCTTCTAAAGCATGAATTTGACTGATTGTTTCTTTAATATCTGTAGTTAATGTATTTGTCATTGATTGTACGCTAATAGTTGAGTCTCCTCCAACACTTACATCTCCAACTTTAATTTTTTTCGTAGTTTTTCTCTTAATAATTCTGTGTGGTCTAATTTCCATTTTAATCTAAATCAAAAATTGTATGAAGTTTTTTAATTGCTTTTAAAGTGTTGTCCTCATCAATGATTACTGAAAGTTTTATCTCTGAAGTAGAAATAGCTAAAATATTAATTTTTTCATCGGATAAAGCTCTAAACATTTTATAAGTTACTCCTGGTGTAGACACCATTCCAGCGCCGACGATTGAAATTTTAGCAACTTTTTCATTTTGAATAATCTCTTTGTATTTTATATTTTTGTTATCTTTTAAAATTCGTTTGGTTTTAGAAACATCATCTCTTTTAACTGTAAAAGTTATATCTGTAGTTTTTTGATCTGAAGAGATATTTTGAATTACCATATCAACATTTATTTGAGCTTTGCTTAGTGGTTCAAATATGTTTGCAGCAACTCCAGGTCTATCTTCTACACCAATAATAGTAATTTTAGCATCATCTTTTGAATAAGCTACACCAGTTACACTTTTTGTATAATCAATATTTTCTTGACTAAAAATTTTAGTCCCTTTTCTCTCAGTAAAGGTTGATCTCACCTCAAGAGGGATGTCATACATCATGGCTGTTTGAACAGCGGATGATTGCATTACTTTTGCACCTAACGATGATAGCTCTAACATCTCATCGAAAGAAATTTTATCAATTTTTTTTGCTACTGGTATTTTATTCGGGTCCGTTGAGAAAACTCCATCAACATCTGTATATATATCACAAGAGCTAGCATCGAATATTTTTGCAACTGCTACTGCAGTTGCATCAGAACCTCCTCTTCCAATTGTTGTAATGTCTCCATTTTTAGAAATACCTTGGAAACCAGGTATGATTACAATTCCTTCTTCGTCTAAATATTTATTTATTTTTTCAACATGCATATTTATAATTCTAGCATTACCATGCTCTCCTTCTGTGATTATGGGAATTTGCCAATTTAGCCAAGACTTCGCTTTAATTTTTAATTTTGTCAATGCGCCAGCTAGTAGTGCACAAACAACTTGTTCTCCAGAGGAAATAAGGACATCTAGCTCTCTTTTGTTAAATTCATCAGAAATTTTTTTTGAAAGATTGATGAGTTCATTAGTTTTTCCTGACATTGCTGAAACTACTGCAATAACTTTGTTGCCAGAAGAGTGTTCTTTTTGGATTATATTAGCTACATGCTGGATTCTTTCAGTCGTCCCAACAGATGTCCCACCAAACTTTAATACTTTTTTAACCATTTAAGAATGTAATATAATAAAATATAGATATTAATATTAATTTAAAATTTTACGAGATGAGTACTACTATAAATAAAGAAGAAATTCAAAAGTTTTCAAATTTAGCTGAAGAATGGTGGGATGTTAATGGAAAGTTTAAACCTTTACATATGTTTAATCCTATAAGAATTGAATACATTGCTGAGAATATAAAAAAACATTTTAAGATTACAAAAAATAAGCCTAATTTTTTAGACGGATTAAATATTTTAGATATTGGTTGTGGCGGTGGTTTGATCAGCGAGCCAATGGCCAGGTTAGGAGCGAATGTAACGGGTGTAGATGCTTCTAAAAAAAATATTAATGTCGCTAAAATACATTCAAAACAAAATGGGCTTAAAATAAATTATATCGCTGCGTCCCCAGAAAATTTAAATAATAATAAAAAGTTTGATATAATTTTAAATCTTGAGATTGTGGAGCATGTAGATAATGTAAATTTATATATAAAATCTTGTTCTAAATTATTAAAAAAAAATGGGTTAATGTTTACTGCAACATTAAACAGATCTTTTATGTCTTACGTAAAAGCAATTATCGGAGCAGAATACGTATTAAGATGGTTGCCAATAGGAACGCATGATTGGAATAAATTTATCAAACCTGAAGAACTAGAAAATTTTCTACTTCAAGAAAAATTTTCAACGTTAAATATAAAAGGATTAAAATTTAATCCATTTTTAAAAAAATGGAAAAGATCCAATGATTTGTCTGTGAATTATATTATTGTCAGTTTTAAAAATTAATTATCTTTATTAATCCAAGGAATTGAAAGCAGATCTATTCCTTCTTCTGATAATTCTTCTCTTTCTTTAGGTGTCGTTGTTCCGTAGATAGCCTTATTGTTTTTTTTATTATAATAAACTTCTCTTACTTTTCTGCTAAAATCTTTACCAACGTAATCAAAATTTTTTTCTACATATTTTCTTAATTTCAAAAGTTTATTTTTTTCATTATTAAAGTCTTTGTTTATTGTTTCAATTTTTTCATCCTTATTTTTTAAGTTTGAAACCATTGGTGCCATAATTGATTTATTAATTTTTTTTGAAGAACAATATATGCACTCCAGTAAATCTTGATTATTTAATTTATCAAATTCTTTCGAGGTAGAAAACCAACTTTCAAATTCATGATCATTTTGACATTTTAAGTTATATTTTATCATCTAATTCCTGTAATCAGCATTTATATCTATATAGTCATGAGTAAAATCACATGTATAACATTTAAATGCGTCGTTACCCTGTTTCAAGTTTATCTCAATCACGATTGAATCCCATTGCATATATTCTTTTAATTTTTGTTCATCATAAGTTTCAGAAATTTTTCCATTTTCAGCAACTATAAAATTCCCTATCTTTACCTTCAATTTTTTTTGATCAATTGCTTCACCTGATTTTCCTATACCCATAACAATTCTTCCCCAGTTAGGATCCTCCCCGGCTATTGCTGTTTTTACGAGTGGAGAATTAGCAATTGAAAAAGCTATATTCTTAGCGCTACCTAAAGATTTGGCGTTAATTACATTAATTGTCACAAATTTCTTGGCGCCCTCTCCATCTACAACAATTTGTTTTGCTAAATTTAAACATAATTTCTTTAGCGCTATCTCAAACTTTTGAATTCCTTTATCATTTAAAGAAATATTTTGACCCAATTTAACAGTTCTCGTGGAAAAAATGGAAACCATATCGTTAGTTGATTGATCGCTATCAACTGTTATCGCGTTGAAAGAATTCGCTACTGCTCTTTTTAAAAGGGTTTTTAAAATATTAGAGTTAATGTCAGCGTCTGTAAAAATAAAAGACAGCATCGTTGCTAAGTTTGGTGCTATCATACCTGAACCCTTGGCAATACCAGAAATTTTTATTAATTCATCGCCTAAAATTATCTCTTCATAGGCTAATTTAGGTTTAGTATCGGTGGTCATAATTGCTGATGCTATTTTTATCCAATACATTTTATTATGTTCTTTTTTTAGCTTGTCTACTAGATCTGAAAGTCGTTCTTTAATTTTTTCAACAGGGAATTCTTCGCCAATCACTCCAGTCGAAGCAAAAATTAAATCTTTGATTTTAACTGTTTCAGTGGTCCCTTTTCTATTCTTGGATTCTTTGATGGTCAAAATTCTTGATAAATTTTTCGCTAATATATCAATGCTTTCTTTTCCTTGTTTTCCTGTGAATGTATTGGCATTTTTTGTATTGACCAATAATCCCTTAATAGTTTTTTTATGGGAGTTGTTGTTCCAAGGAATAAATTCAGAAGTAATACTATTAGAGGTGGTTAATGTTGCATAATTGGCTCCATTAGAAAAATAAAATAAAGCTAGATCATCTCTGCCATCTTTATAAAGATCAGCTGAAATTGATGCCATTTCAAGACCCTCAATTGGCTTTAGGCTTTGAAAGTCGCCCATTTTAGATAATTTTGTTTTATCGTTTAAAAAATTTTTAATATTTATTGTCATAATAACTGTTTAATTTACATTAATAGTACATATATAGGGGTATAATGAATTTATTTACAAGAACCTTTAGTAAAATATTTAAAAGCTCTAATCAACAAGAATTAGACAAAATTCAAAATATTATAGAAGCTATTAATAATAAAGAAAAGCAAATTAGGACTTTAACTGAGGGTGATTTTAAGGAAAAAACATATAACTTTAAAAAAAATGCTCAAAACGGATCACTAAACATTGATGAAATCATTCCTGAAAGCTTTGCTCTAGTTAGAGAGGCTGCCAGAAGAACACTTGGAGAGAGACATTATAATGTTCAGTTGGCTGGCGGATTAATTCTTCATAAAGGAAAGATTGCAGAGATGAAGACAGGTGAAGGTAAAACTCTTGTTTCAACATTGCCAGCATATTTAAATTCTTTAATAGGAAAAGGTGTACATATTGTTACTGTAAATGACTATTTAGCTAAAAGGGACTCGGCTTGGATGGGAAAAGTTTTTAATTATTTAGGTGTTTCAACGGGCTGTATTACCAATAACATAGATGATGCTGATAGAAAAAAAAATTATAACAACGATATTACATACGCCACAAATAATGAGCTCGGCTTTGATTATTTAAGAGATAATATGAAGTATGAACTTGGAGAAATGGTTCAACGAAGTCATAATTTTTGTATTGTGGATGAAGTAGATAGTATTCTTATTGATGAGTCTAGAACCCCACTAGTAATTTCTGGAAGAGTTGAGGATAAAACTACACTTTATGTGACATCAAATGAATTTATGAAACATCTTCAAAAGGATGATTATGAACTAGATGAAAAAAATAAGAATGCTATTCTTACTGATTTAGGAATTGATAAAATTGAAAAACTTGCAATACAAAAGAGATTGCTAAAAAATAACAATTTTTATGATCCAGCTAATTTAGATCTTGTTCATCATGTTAATCAAGCTTTAAAGGCTAATTTACTTTTTAGAAAAGATACTGATTACATAGTTAGAGAAAAAAAAGTGCAAATTATAGATGAATTTACGGGAAGAGTTTTAGAAGGAAGAAGATTCTCTGATGGCCTACATCAAGCAATAGAAGCTAAAGAAAATGTTAAAGTTGAAGAAGAAAATCAAACTTTGGCTTCAATAACTTATCAGAATTATTTTAGATTATATCAGAAATTAGCCGGTATGACTGGTACTGCCATGACAGAATCTGAAGAATTCTATGATATTTATAAATTAAATGTAGTTTCGATTCCTACAAACAAAGAAATGCTTCGTAAAGATTTCAACGATCAGGTCTATAGAACAGAAAAAGAAAAATATAATGCGATAACAAATAAAATAATTGAATGTAATAAAAAAGGTCAGCCAGTATTGGTAGGGACAACAAGTATTGATAAATCGGAAAAAATTTCAAATTTTCTTAATGATAAAAAAATTAAACACAACGTATTAAATGCAAAACAACATGAAAAAGAAGCAAGAATAATTGCTGAAGCAGGTAAAGTGGGAGCGGTAACAATAGCTACTAACATGGCCGGACGAGGAACAGATATTAAACTTGGTGGCAATAAAGATTTTATTTATGACGGCAAAAAAGAAAATTTAAGTGACGTAAAACGAAACGAAGACAAAGTTAAAAATATAGGTGGATTGTTTATTATTGGAACGGAGCGCCACGAGAGTAGAAGAATTGACAATCAATTAAGGGGAAGAGCTGGTAGGCAGGGTGATCCAGGAAGCACCATTTTTTTTATAAGCCTACAAGATGAATTAATGAGAATTTTTGGTGGAGACTCAATAGATGGGATGCTTCAAAAACTTGGCTTAAAAGAGAACGAGTCAATAGACCATCCTTGGATAAATAAAGCTATGGAAAGAGCTCAAAAGAAAGTTGAAAGTAGAAACTTTGATATTAGAAAAACACTTATTAAATTTGACGATGTAATGAACGATCAAAGACAGGTCATATTTTCACAAAGATTAAAGATCTTAAAAGAACAAAATATTAATGAAATTATTGATAATTTTTTAGAAGAAGTTTTAAACAACTTAAATAATGCACGATCAAATTATCAAAAATCTGGCGATAAAAAAATTTATTTAACTGAAACTAAAAATATCACTGGCAACGCTATAAATGATGATGAACTATTAGATTTTGCAAAACTTAGAGAAACAGATTTTAATAAAAAGATAAGAAACTTATATTTAGAAAAAAAAAATTCTAGAATTAAAATTTTAGATAATTCTCAAAACAACAGTCTTGAAAAAAAAATATTTTTACAAATTATTGATTTTTCGTGGAGGTCACACCTGCAATATCTTGAGCAACTAAGGCAAGTGATTGGGCTAAGACAGTACGGGCAGAAAGACCCTTTGTCTGAATTTAAAAAAGAGGCATTTCTTTTATTCGAGGGATTATTACTTAAAATTAAAAATGATTTGATTAAGTTTCTTCTAAATTTAAATATAGTAGTAAGTAATGAAGAGAAAAAAAAGGATACTGAAGACAAAAAAATAACTTCCTATGATAGAACAGAAAAAAAGGTTGGAAGAAACGAAAAATGTCCTTGCGGATCAGGAAAAAAATTTAAACACTGCCATGGTAATATATAATTTTAAATTTTTTTGAATGCGTTCAAAGCTTTGTTCCTAGCCTCTTCGTGTTTAACTATTGGATGAGGATAATCTTTTCCTAACTTAAAACTTTCTCCGTCGTATTCCCAAGGCTTATGAATAAATTTTTTTGGTAAATCTTTTAATTCTGGAACCCATTTTCTCACATATTCACCTTCCTTATCAAATTTTTCTCCCTGCAAAATTGGGTTGAATATTCTAAAATAAGGAGCTGCGTCTGCACCACAACCAGCAACCCATTGCCAGCCCCCGACATTGCTTGCTAAGCTATAATCTAACAAACAATTTTTAAAATATTTTTCTCCTTCTTTCCAATCTATCAACAAATGTTTAACTAAAAAAGATCCAACAATCATTCTTACTCTATTATGCATCCATCCAATTGAATAAAGTTCTCTCATCCCGGCGTCAACAATCGGATATCCCGTTAAACCTTTTTTCCATAAGTTTAAAAATTTAGAATTTTTTTGCCAAGGAAATTTATCAAATTTTTTTGAATAATTATTTTTTGTCATATGAGAAAAATGATTAATCAGTGAATGATTAAATTCTCTCCAACCTATTTCGGTTAAAAATTTTGAAGTGCCTGAAGTTTTAACTTTATTTTTTATGCATTTATTCCAAATAGTTTCTACATGTATTTGACCAAATTTAATATAGGGGGATAATTTTGATGTTCCTCTTACATTTGGAAAATTACGGCCTTCAGAATAGTTTATTATTTTATTTTTAATAAAATCATTTAAGATATTTAAAGCATTTTCTTCATCGGGTGACCATGTTTTTTCAAATTTTTTAAACCAATTTTTATTTGGTAATATTTTCTGATAATTTAGGCAATTTTCAAAATAGTTTTTTTTTCTTAAACATTTTTTAATTTTTTTTTCTTTAGGAGGTATTTTTTCAATGTAATACTTTTCAGCTGTTCTCCAAAAAGGTGTAAAAACTTTAAACGGTGTACCATCACTTTTTTTTATTTCATTTATTTCATTTAGAACATTTCCTTTATAAATTTGATAATGAATATTTTCAGATACTAATTTTTTTTGGATGTACTTATCAAATTCTAGGTAATCAGGTTCATAGACTTTATTCCAATAAATTGCAAAGTCATTTTTCTTTAATAATTTTTCAAAAAAAACTTTAAAAGATTCAGTTTCAATGATTTCAAGATTTATGTTTAAGTTGTTCAGACTTTTTTTAAAATTATAAAGAGATTTGCCTAACCACCATTTTTGAGCTTCTTGGTTTTGATAAATATGTTTTTTATATAAATAAAAAACTACTACTTCATCATGGTTTATCGTAGCTTCTATAAGTCCATTATTTTTGGAGACTCTAAAATCATCTCTCAGCCAAAATAGTCCAATTTTTTTATTCATAGGATTGTTATAAATAACAAAATAAATTTTATATTTCGATGTTTAAAACTTTCGGTGGTGGCCTTGGTAAGAATCGCACTTACGACACATACCTTTTCAGGGTACTGCTCTACTACTGAGCTACAAGGCCTAAAATCTAAAAGTAATTCTACCTTTAGTTAAATCATATGGCGTCATTTCAACCATAACATTGTCTCCAGCTAAAACCCTAATTCTATTTTTCCTTAGCTTTCCTGCAGTATGTGCCAGGATTTCATGGTTATTTTCCAGCTTAACTCTGAACATTGCATTCGGTAAAAGTTCGGTAACTTTACCTTTAAATTCAAGAGTTTCTTGTTTTGCCAATTAATTTCCTTTTTTTTTTAGTCTTAATTTTACTGAATTAGCATGACCATCTAAATTTTCATGCTTCGCTAAATTTATAACCGATGATCCTAATCTTTCAATACCTGTTTTTGTTATTTTTATTAGAGAATGTCTTTTTAAAAAATCATTAACAGACAAACCTGATGAAAACCTAGCCGAACCAGAAGTTGGTAATACATGATTAGGTCCCGCTATATAATCGCCAATCGCTTCTGGTGAAAATTTTCCTATAAAAATTGATCCTGCATTTTTTACTCCTTTTATTATTTCTTTATCAAAAGAAGTGCACAACTCTAAATGTTCAGGAGCAATAGTATTGATAATTTCTGTAATTTTTTTTTTACTGTTAGTT
>Ga0209666_1002753_pt1 | contig 13028 bp, 23 predicted proteins | sample SaaInlV_125m_DNA_FD_184679 | JGI IMG/M metagenome (GOLD analysis project Ga0209666, IMG submission 184679) | Marine microbial communities from expanding oxygen minimum zones in the Saanich Inlet - Saanich Inlet SI037_S3LV_10m_DNA (SPAdes)... | ecosystem: Environmental > Aquatic > Marine >...
TGGGCATACACACATGCATCTAATTGACTATGACGATAACCACTATTTTATTGATACACTTCCTTACGAGTACCTTTGTATTGAAAATGGAGTACCAGTTATCTACGAACTTTAGTGAAACAAATTAAATAATCTTAATATAAATATAAACAATCAACAAAACATGAGTAAGACAAAACCAAATATCTTTAAATCAAGAACTAAAGAATGGAATCCTAACGAGTGGCAAGGAAGATCTAAAAGACAAGTTGAAAATAATTATAAAGTAAATGATTATGTTATTAAAACAGGATTAGTTGCATTTTTATTATGGACATTAACACAGATAATTTTATAAATATGACTAATTTAATAGAGTACGCAAACGAAGTTATTAAAAAATATCCAGTTCTAGAAAGTGATATACAAGGTTTAATAGATCTGTGTATTATGGAAATCGAAGAAGGAAGTCCAGAACAGCATGAAATGGAATTATGTTGGTCAGATATAGATCAATTAGTGAAAGAAGAAGACGCTAAAATCTTATCTAGGAATATATGAGCAAAAAACCAAAACTAGATGAATTTCATTATCATGAAATGGTAGATAGACTCCATGTGGTTATGGCAATAGTAGACGATCATTTACAACAACATCCAGTTGCAAAGATAGAAACTAAAATAGGAACACATATCAGTGCTGCAGTAGATCATTTGTGGCAAGCTTATCAAATAGCAGGAAATATAAAAGAACAAGATGGCACAGATTAATATTAAAGAAGCAGACTATTCATAATGGAACCAGAATTAGATATGTTTGATCAGTGGGCTAAAGAGAGATCTGAAAAGTCTTGGATAGTAAGAAAAATACAATGGATTCCATTATGGTGGGATCAAGAAGGAAGGTATATCCATAGAGAAATTGCCCGTGGATTTAAAAATATCTGGTATTGGTTGCCTATTATTTGGAAAGATAGACATTATGATTCTCACTACATCTTTGATATAATGATACACAAAATTAAGGCACAGTCTAAATACATCGGAGAACGTAACATTCATACTAGAGCCAAGCGGGATTCTGAAGTTATGATGACATGTGTTCGACTAATGGAAAAGGTTCAAGATGAATTTTATAGTTCAGAATATAATGATTACCATAAAACAAAACATTGGTTCGAACCTGCTGATAAAGAGGGTTATAGTACATGGGAATCTAGAATACTAAGAGAGGATTTTGATGGTTATATTAAAAAATATCCATTAATAGAAAAGAGAGTCATGAATGGCGAAGGTGTATTCTCATTAGATGGTGAAGATAGTTTAGAAATTAAACAAAAAATCGCAATGAATATTGGTCAGATAAATCACAATAGAGCAGGAAAATTGCTATTCAAATTAATGGAACAAAATATTGAAAAATGGTGGGATTAGTAATAGTATTTGCAGTAGCATGGATATGGATTATCTACGAAATCAAAAATGCTCCACTTATGGATGATTACGGTAATATAATAGAAGACAAAAATGACAACAATAAAAAGAAATAAAAACAATAGGTATTTAGGAGGAGTTTGTGGAGGAATCGCAAGATGGTCAGATACATCAGCACTCGCATGGAGAATCATATTCTTATTAGTTCCATCAAGCTCACTAGTATATTTATTTTTATGGATCTTATTAAAAAAACAATAATATGGAAGGATATTACATAGGTGATGAGTATAGAACTAATTCAAAAAGTCTTATTCCAGGAGGATGGGATGTTGAAGTAGAATATAAAACTCTAGAAAAGAGAATTTACTCCAATATTAAAAACACAGAAGCATATGCTAATCATATATTGGCAACAGATAAAGGTGTAAAATCAGTAACAGTAATCGGAGAAAGTAAAAAAGATTAAAAAAAGTTGAAACAAATTAATTTAGCAGAGTATAACAAGTATAAATTTAAAAAACAAATATTATGACAGAATTATTAAATCAAATCCAAGAAGAATTGACTAACATCCAAGAGGATGCAGCAAAATTCTCAGAAAAAGGAAACAAAGCAGCAGGTACAAGAGTACGTAAGTCTATGCAAACTATTAAAGGTTTAGCACAAGACGTGAGAGTTGCAGTTAGTGCAGCAAACAAAGCATAGTACCAAATATTAATTGGTATATATAAAGTACCAAGGAAACGTTCTTTAAAATATTGGAAGGCACACTTGAAATTGATCATTGATAGTGTGAGTGTATGGCTGAACAAACTCTGACGGAAAGAGGGGTTAAGGCACATCAGACATTGAACATGTTTCAGTATGGTTGCGAAAGTGAGTAACTATAACTTGACAAAGTAGATGATGATAGATCGGGAAAGATAACTAAACTAATCTTTCCAAGAGCATTGCAAGTACCCGAGAGGAAATCTTGCCTAAGTGACCGAATATCCTGTCTTATTAGGGGATAAGGTACAATCAAAGCCGTTGTGGCGCTACAACGAGATTTAACCATCTTGAGTAGAACTTGAAATAATAGTAAAGTTGATTGGTATGCAGTAATCAACACAATAAGTCGATCTTCTAAGGCTAGTATACCTTAGTACACGATCCTTCCTTTTTTATTAAAAGAGTAGATTTAATTGTCTACTCTTTTTTTTGGGGGATTAGCTCAGCTGGCTAGAGCGCCTGCCTTGCACGCAGGAGGTCATCAGTTCGACTCTGATATTCTCCACGAAATTAGCCTCTCAAACGAGAGGCTTTTTTATGAAATAAAACCATGATAAATATATTATTGGAGCAGGTTCTATATCTAACCACTGTTATGGGCCCCCGTCCTGTGGTAGAATCTGTTCCATTTTTTTAATTTTAAACAATGAGTAAATATCTAAAATATTACAAAGACATTTTTGAAGGTAAACCATTTTTAAGAAATGGTAAAATGGTCACGTTAAAAGAAAAAACAGTTTTTGATGGGGGCGGAATTCAAAAGATATATGGCGAATTAGAATATGAGCTAGATAAAAGAGGTAGCGGTACTATCTTAGATTTTGGATCTGGAACTGGAGTACAATGGACAAAAAAAGTGCCAATTCCAGGAGTTAAAGAACGTAAAACTGCTAGTGAACACTTTGGTTCGAGATTAAGAGGATTTTATAGATATGATCCTGCCCACCCAGAATATTATAAAAAACCAACAGGAACATTCGATATTATAATGTGTACAGAAGTTTTAGAACATGTGCCATTAGAAGAGTTACCAGAATTATTATCTGAAATGAAATCTTATTTAGCAGATGACGGTGTAGTTATATTCACCATTCCAAAGGGATTATCAAGTAATGCATTTCCAGATGGTAAAAATCTACATATTACATTAATGGAAACTAAAGAATGGAACAAAATGTTTGATCAATATTTCGATGATCATATATTAATTCACCATTAGTAGTAAAATAATTCACCCAGATTTTTTTATGTCATAAACTTTTTGTATATTAGTAGTATAATATTAAAGCAGAACTATGAGATATACAGTAACTTATGAAGTTTACATTGAAGGTGACAATGATAAACATGCTTTTTCTAAAGCAGAACTGATCGCCAAAAACCAGAATGCGTTGCACCCAAATCAACAGTGGGATGTACATAAATTGCATATTACACCGTTCGCATCATTAAACGTAAAGGAAGTTGATATTGATGCAATCAAGACAGAAAAATTGTTGAACCAAGACTTACCGTTTTAATTATGCCAGAATTAGCAGAACTTAAATTAACATCAGATTACGTAAATACATCTTCAGAAGGCGTTACATATGTTAAAGTAGAAAAAAACCCCGAACATAAGGGAAAAGAATTAGATATTCCATTTGAATCATTTAGAATAAAATCAGAAAGTAAAGGTAAAGAAATTGTTCTTTATATTTTAGACAACAATTCTGATGAGTATATTCCTATAAGAATAACAATGGGAATGGCAGGACATTTTCAAGTTACAAATACAACAAAAGAACCAAAACATGCACATCTTAAATTTTATAGAAAAGATGGAACAACATTGTCATTTGTAGATGTTAGGCGTTTTGGCAAATGGACACAAGGTGTAGCATGGAATGAAGGAAGAGGTCCAGATCCAACAACAGAACCACGTGAATTCTTTTTAAACATCATGACAAATTTAACTAAGAAGACATTTCACAAACCATTATATGAGGTTCTTATGGATCAAAAATGGTTTAATGGTATTGGTAATTATCTAAGATCTGAAATTATTTTTAGAGCAGGTGATGTTGATCCGTTTCTTCCAGCCGCACAACAAATTGCAAAATATCCAAAAATATTACAACTTTGCACAGATGTTCCAATGTTAGCATATGCTAAGGGTGGAGGAAGTATTAGAGATTGGGATAATCCATTTGGAGAAAATACAATACAAGAGCCATTCATGTTATGTTATGGTAATGCAAATATGTCAAAAAGAAAAGATAGAAATGGAAGAACTTTTTGGTATGATCCTAAATGGAATATAAATCTACACAGAGACGACTTAAAAGACTGGGATTATTATAGTGGTTTACCAAGTCCGGCAGCATATAAATAAAAAATTATGAAAAAAGCAATATACTTTATATCTTTATTAATATTAACATCATGTTCTGAAGATTCTATTACACAAGAAGAAACTAAAGAAGAAAATGGTTACAAAGTCACGATAGTAAAATTTGATGGATGTGAATATGTAAGTTTTAAAAAGAATTGGACCACCAGTTCAAGTATTACACATAAAGGTAATTGTAAAAATCACAATTACTTAGATGGAAGATCATTTAATGATAAAGTCGAAGCTATTAAAGAAGAAAGTAGCTTTATTAATAATTTATTAAATAACGGAAAATGAAAAAATATCTAATTAAATTAAAGTCTTTATTTGTAAAGTCTCCTGAAAAAGAGTTCACATGGACTGTTGAAGATTTTGAAGCTGCTAAAAAATGGGCTAAATCAAACCCAGATCCTGATGATCCAAGCAGAACAATATGGGAAAGGGCATACGCTTCTAATTGGAATGAATCAGCGTACATATTAGCTGAAATAAATAAATTTATTAAAAATAAAACAAAAGACAAAACAACAGTATAATATACATGAAATTAATATTAGTAGGTAAAGCAGCAGCCGGAAAAGATTTTTTAAAAAATAAGCTTTCTTCTAAAGGATTCAAAGCAGGAGTTAGTCACACGACTAGACCACCTAGAGATACCGAAATAGATGGTAAAGATTATCACTTTGTAGATATTTCTACGTTTAAAAACATGATCAATGACGGTGAATTCATTGAACACATGGAATTCAATGGTTGGTTTTATGGTCAAACTGAAGAAGATTTTAATACTTCAGATGTTATGATCATGAGCAAAGATGGTTTAGATATGTTACCAAAAAAATACAGAAACCAATGTATTGTAATTTATTTAGATCCATCAAGAATGGAAAGATTTAATAGATTAGAATCTAGAAATGATATTAACGATACTATTGTTCGTAGAATGAATACCGATGACGAACAGTTTAAAGAATTTAGAGATTATGAAATACGAATCAGAAATGCAGACTTTTAAAAACAGGATAAATAATTAAATTAACAAACAAACATATGTCAAATTTACAAGAAAAAAGAAAAGAAATTGTGGAATCGCTTGATGCGAAACAAGTAGAATCTGCAGAAAAAAGGTTTAATATCAATTTTGAAAATATCAAAATGGTAAAAACTCTAATGGATCACCTTAATAAAGGTTACACTTGGAAAACATCTAATGCCGCGGTACTAGTTACTCTTTATGATCAACTAAAAAATCAACATAAGGAATTAACTAATTCAGAAGAAGAACTAGAGGTATTTACAATAGCTCTAAGAGGTCATGAATTGAATGCACTATATCAAGCATTGTTAAATGTAGAAGGTGTAGGCATCACAAATGCCCGTAGATTTATTACTATGTTAACTCAAGTTGGTCAAACAGTAGGTGAGGCCATGGAAGAATTAGCAACGATGAACGCTGAAATTAATACATTGCATACTGAATTGCAAGAAATTGAAACAGAGTTAAAAAACGAAGCTAATAAACCTGAAGAAGTAGAGCCTGAACTAGAAGTTTCTAGCGAAGCCAAGTAAATTCTTCAATAAATCTCATATTTAATTTCCGAAGGCATCTAAGGATGCTTTCGGTTTTTAAGTTTAAATAAGCGGTATAAATACATTATGAAATATTTCGTAACATCTAATTTGCAACTCGGTAGACCGGGCGCTATAAAATTATACAAAAGACCATATGATTCTGTTGAAGAAATGAATGCAGATTTAATTCTTAAATGGAATTCAGTGGTAGAACCAGGTGATGTTGTATATCACTTAGGTAATTTCGCATGGGATCCTAAAACCGCACAAGACGCTCTTAATGTATTAAATGGACAAATCTTTTTTATATTAGGTGAAACAGATCAAGCTATCGTAACACTAAGAGAAAAGAAAATGTTGCCAGCAAATGCAGCAATTTTACGAGACATTACAAGATCTCAGCATCCAGAATGCCAATGTGTATTTTCTTATTGGCCGCTTGGTGATTGGGAAAAATCATCAAAAACATGGTCAGTAATAGGTTATCCTAAGAAAAAATTTAAATCAGATCCTATTAAAAGAATTATTAATGCTTCGACTGATCTGTGGGGTAACAAACCACAAGACTTAGATAAGTTAGTTGGTATCTTTAAAGACTTTTAATTCTAAATTGTTCGTAACTTTTAGCTAAATAATTGGCATATAATTTTTTATTGTCGATTATTTGTGGTATATTAGTAGTATACTAATGGAGGTTAATACCTCACTAAGCAAAAAATATGATCAGATCAAAACAACCCAAATCAGAAATCGTTATAGATTTAACAGGCCCACAAGGTAATGCATTCAGTTTATTAGCACTTGCTAAGAATTTTGGAAAGCAACTTGGAATGGGAGAATCTTACATAAAAGAAATTCAAGCTAATATGATGAGTGGAGATTACGAAAATCTTATCAAGGTATTTGATGCTGAATTCGGATCAATTGTCATCCTAGAAAGATAATTAAAAATAAGTCACTCCAGATTTTTTTATGTCAAAAAGATTTGGTATATTAGTATAGTAATTAAAAAGAGAGAATTTATGCAAATAAAAATCAATTCAAAAGAAGAGTCATTAATTAAAGAAGCTTTAAAAGATCTACAATCTGAATTAGTAGGTGTAGGAGATAAGTATAACACTATCGTTGATATCTTAAACAAGATCAATGAAGCTGGAATTGTTAAGGCACAAAGAACACCAAATGTTCGAGTTCTTAAACAATACATGTTTACCTTTGAAGAAGGTGGATGGAACACAGTGTGGGCTAAGACACTGCCAGGTGCTAAACGTCAAGCTATTAAAGAATATAAGGATTCCGATACTTTGAATGTTCGATTGGATAGCGTTCACTTAGCTACTAAAAAAGGATTAGATAGCGCAATGAGTCTATTTTACTAATTGTTCGTAACTTTTAAAAATAAAGGTTAAAACACTTTCTCCTTTCAATAAAAAGTGTTATATTAGTAGTATAATTAAAAACTTAAAAATAAAACATATGCCTAAGCAATTAACTTACCGTCAACTTTCAGAAAACTTCATTAAATCTAAATCAGAAAAAGATTATGGCGCTCTATATCAAAGAGTAAAACCAGGACTTAGAAATTATATTAGAAACGTTGTCAAAGATAACGAAGCTACTGAAGATATTTTAACAAATACATTAACTAAGATGTGGACTAAGATTGATCAATATGATCCTAAATATCAAATCACGACTTGGTTATATCGTATTGCATTTAACGAATGTCTAGGTTGGATTCGTCAACGTAATACTAAATACAGTCTCGATGCAATGAAAGAATATGGTATCGAGGTTTCAGAACAATATGGCCACACATCAGCTCGTGATCTTTTGATTGAAACTGAAATGAAAACAGAACAAGATTGGTATGATGAAGACTATGCACTTACGACTAGATATGAACTTGCATTAAAAAACATCAATGACTTAAAACCAATGTATCGTGTTATTATTGAAGATAGGCTAATTAATAACATGAAATATGAAGATATCGCGACCAAACATAAGTTACCTCTTCAAACTATTAAAAATAGAATTCGTAGAGGTAAAGCCATTATCGCAGAACAGATGGGATATTAATTTAATAAAAACTTAAACATTTTTATTTACTCTAATATAACTATTACAATACATTAAAACAATAATATAATGAGACAATCGCTTACATATGATGATATTCAACTTATTCCAAATATATCATCTATTAAAACACGCCAAGATATTTCACTATCGTCAGATGTTAGTAAAAACTGGTCAATAGATATTCCAATTGTAGGATCATGTATGGACACAGTAACTGAATTTGAAATGGCTGCAACTCTTATGGAAATGGGAGGAGTAGGTTGTATTCATAGGTTTATGTCTATTGATGATCAAGTAAAACAGGTCAGTGATTTAGCTTTTTACAGAAATGAAAATCCTTCAATGCAACACTTACCAATCATGGCAGCAATAGGTGTTGTTGGAGATTTCCTTGATCGCGCAATTGAATTAGAAAACGCAGGATGTAATATTTTAGTTATTGATATTGCACATGGACACCATGAAAATATGAAGCTAGCTATTTCAACTTTAAAATCTAATTTAAAAAATAAAACAACTGACATCATTGCTGGAAATATTGCAACATCAAACGCTGCGATAGACCTTATTTCATGGGGAGCTGATGGACTCAGAGTTGGAATCGGAGGAGGATCATTATGTACTACAAGAATCAAAACAGGATTTGGTGTACCTAATGTAACTTCTATTGAAGACGTACTTTCTGTTGCAGATGATGCAGGAATTCCTATTATGGCAGATGGTGGCATCAAATCATCGGGCGATATTGCCAAAGCGCTCGCAGTTGGTGCTGATTGTGTAATGGTTGGTTCATTGCTTGCGGGAACTAAAGAATCTCCTGGTGCCATTTTAGAAACACCAGCTGGTCTTTACAAAAGATATCGCGGTAGTGCATCTTTAGAAACTAAAGTAACTCACGGACAAAAAGAACGCAATGTTGAAGGTGAATCTACTACTATCCCGTTTAAAGGTGGTGTTAGGTTTATTATCAACGGACTCACAGATGGTATAAGGTCAGCATATTCATACGCAGGTGCAGACAATTCAATGGATTATTATATGAACACTGAATATAATATCGTAACTAATGCAGGGTTAAATGAAGGAAAACCACATTTAATTTCATAGAAGATATAAAAATTGAAACCTTACAATTGACGTAGGTATAAAGATAGCAATCAGCAACGGCAGATTGAATGAAGAGAGATTGAAATGTAGGAGATAAGTATTAATGCCGTTGTGATGGAATTGGTAGACATGACAGACTTAAAATCTGTTGGGCTGAAAGCCCGTGGCGGTTCGAGCCCGCCCAGCGGTACTTACTAATATGGATCAGTAGCTCAGCTGGATAGAGCATCGCCCTTCTAAGGCGACGGTCGTAGGTTCGAATCCTACCTGATTCACTAATACATTATGCTCCGTTCGTCTAACGGTTAGGACCTCAGGTTTTCATCCTGGAAATAGGAGTTCGATTCTCCTACGGAGTACAATTAATTGTGCCTTGGTGTAATTGGCAACACGTCGGTTTTTGGTACCGAAGAGTCGGGGTTCGAGCCCCTGAGGCACAACTTTCTTAAACGTTATTTGACTTACCGAAAAAATAGATCATAGATCGAGTCTTGCACCTCTACATAGATTAAGGTGTTATCAGCATGGGGATGTAGCTCAGTTGGTTAGAGCAGGACTCTTATATAGTCAAGGTCGTGGGTTCGATTCCCGCCATCCCTACCAAAGACACTATGATTTATTAAGATCTCTTAGCTCAGTTGGTAGAGCATCACACTTTTAATGTGAGGGTCCAGGGTTCGAGCCCCTGAGGGATCACCTAAACTAAATCATGACAGATATTAGATATATAAAATAAATATATAGTTTAACATGTCATTTACAGAATTTAAATCCAAATTTGGTAACATTATATTTGGGGTTACAGCAATCGGTGCTTTAATTACACTAATAGGTTATATTAGCCCTGTTGTTGACTATGCTTCTAATCTTAATAAATTAGTTAATGAATATGAGCAGATCCATGAGTCTATGCAAAGAATAGAAACTCACATAGATCAGTATGAAAGTGACAGATCTAATAAGAAAAAAACATTTTCAATTGGCCTTAGATCAGATACTGAAAATGGTCAAATGATTTATGTTGATGAAAATAACGGAATTTATAGAGCGTTCATAGATCCTAAAACTAAGGAATATTTTTATTATGATTCTAAAGGACACCCAGTTTATTGTTATTCACAAAGAAAGGTTAATAACGAAAAAGATCATATAGAAATTAAACCTTTAGTTTTACCAGAACTTATCATTATTCCAGATTCTATTCAATAAACTATCATATTAACAATTCAAAGTTAATTATTTTAAATATAATGTGAAACCTTTTTTATTTGTTGGGTATAATAGTCCAATTAACAAAGAAAAATGAACACAACTTCATTATACTTATTAACAAAGACTGCTAAAAATAACAGCAGCACATCTATCTTTACTCCTAGAACTGTTATCACAGACTGATAGATTTATTTTAACCAAAACATTTTAATATGAAAAATTTTATTTTAACATTAGCCATTGCGGCTTTGACAACATTCGGTGCTAATGCACAGAATACAAAAGGTGACTGGTACGTAGGTACTGGCGATATTGCTAACACGGCTTGGACTGAATTATCAATCCAACCAACAATCGGATATGCATTCTCGGACAACTATATGGTTGGAATGAGCGTTGCACAAGCTGACTCAACTGAAGACATGGTCTTAGGTCTAGAAGGAAGATATTTCCATAAAGGATTCTTTGGATATGTAGCACTAAACGATTTTGATTTCGATCAACTTCAATTAGGTGTAGGTAAAATGTTCGCATTCCACAAAGGATCTATGTTTGTAGATCCAAAGATCGTTTACGATTTAGGAATGGAAACAACTAACCTTCAAATCGGATTTGGTTTAAAGTTCTAAACTAAAACTGATTTGGTTAAAAGCTAAGCCCAAGTTTCTAGGATCTTGGGCTTTTTTTATGAAACATTTTACCATTTTATCATATGATAGTTAACAGTAACAATATAAACATGCACCACGAAAAATTCTTATACAATTACCTAAACGCATACGCTCCAGTTGCACAAGAAACAGAAGGACAAAAGATATGGACTGATTACATCACTCCATTTTCTGATTTCATATATGCTGATGCATATGGAACATCGTACGGAGTACTGAGACGTAAATTAAAGAAATACGAAACTCTTGATGTAAATACACATAAGGTAGTTATTGAAGCACATTGTGATGAGATCGCATGGATTATTACATATATTGAAAAAAGTGGAATGATCAGAGTTAAAAGACACGGAGGATCCGATAATATGATTGCACCTTCTAAAACTGTAATGATCCATACACATGATGGTAAAAAAGTTAAAGGGGTTTTTGGATGGCCAGCTATTCATACAAGAAAATCTTATGTTGAAAAGGGATATGAGCAACATGAATTATGGGTAGATACTGGATTAGAAGATAAAGAAGCAGTCACAGCAGCTGGCGTAGAAATAGGTAATTTAATTACATTTGACACACAACTGCAAGAAATAGGTGATTATTACGTAGGTCGCTCGTTAGACAATAAGATTGGAGGTTATATTATTGCTGAAGCTCTTAGAAAAATACACCAAGAAAATATAAAATTACCATTTGATTTATATGTAGTAAATTCAGTTCAAGAAGAAGTAGGATTATACGGAGCTAAAAAGATCGCTAAGCACATACAAGCTGATTTAGCGCTTGTACACGATGTGTGTCACAATACAAATACACCAAAGATTGAGAAAGCAAAGGATGGAGATAATAAAGGTGGATTAGGACCATGTTTAGAATATACCGCTCAAAATCATAGAGAAATTAATCAAATGATAAGAAACATTGCATCAGAAAACGATATTCCAGTGCAATTAACTGTAGGATCATATGGTAATGACACAATGGCATTTTTTATGGAAAACACACCTACTGCTATATTAGCAACTCCTTTAAAATATATGCATACTACTGTAGAAATGGCACATAAAAAAGATATAGAATATTGCATATCTTTATTTGTTAAATTTTTGCAACAATTAACTCCAGAAAAAATTAATAAAATTAATAGAAATGAGTAAATTAAAATCGAAACATAACGACGTATTTAAAGCAAGAACAAAAGAATGGGACGCTAATGAATGGCAAGGAAGATCTCAAAAACAAGTAGAAACTAACGAAAAATTATCGGGTATTTCTATTTTATTAATAATACTATTCACAATAGGCTATGTATTATACAGTGCAATAACAAACATTTAAAGAAAAAGTTGACTAAAATGAGAAACACTATTAAATTACCACAACCACAGAGAGACATTATTGTAAAAGCATTAAGAGTTTATCAAACTGCATTAAGAACGCTAGAGGATAAAACAGATGATCAAGAATATACTGACTTTGATATTACTGCTTTAACTGGAATGTTTAAGGACAGTGATGTTGATGTAAGAATTGAATTAGATGAAGAAGTGCATAACTCATTTGTACACCGACATGGTGTAGATTTTCCAATGTATGTTTAACACCAAAGAGAAATGAAAGAAGAAAGAATTTATACAATAATTAATATTCTTACAGTGATTGGATTTTTTACTCTAATGATGCTAGGATCAAAATGACAGCAAACCGATGAGACATTTCTTTTTAATAATTCTATTTATGTTAACAACAAACATGGTTGGGCAGAATTTTATTTTACAAGAGAAAGACAAACAAATACATTTTATAGCAGGCGCAGCAGCTAGC
>Ga0209666_1002756_pt1 | contig 13024 bp, 16 predicted proteins | sample SaaInlV_125m_DNA_FD_184679 | JGI IMG/M metagenome (GOLD analysis project Ga0209666, IMG submission 184679) | Marine microbial communities from expanding oxygen minimum zones in the Saanich Inlet - Saanich Inlet SI037_S3LV_10m_DNA (SPAdes)... | ecosystem: Environmental > Aquatic > Marine >...
CGTCCCAGTCCACGACCACCTCTTTCCCTTTAGCGACCGGCGCGCCTTCGCCGTATCGAATCTCTTTGTAGAGTAATCCCGCCGAGGTTCTCGCGTAGCCTGGGTAGTCGTCGCACGGGAGGGTCTGGGTGAAGTCGCAGAACGGCCCGTCGACGTTGGCGATCGCGGGCTGCAATGCCGCGATGGCTGGGACGAGCGCGATGGATGAGAGCGCCAGTCTTCGCGACGACGACGACGACTGCGATGGCTTGGCGCTATCCGATGAAGATGACGACGACGAGTCGTGCCCACCGGTGAGTGACGAGGCGCGCGTGATGGACGCGACGGCGCGGCGGGATGCGGTCGCGCGGTCGACCCGATGCACGCCGCGTGTGATGCACGAACTCGTGGTGATCGAATTCGCCGACATCGTACCTCCTAAGTGTGCGACGACGACAGTGACGGAGATGATGGAAATGCCAGGTCAGCAGTTTCGATCAGCGCGTCACTGATTTCGAGATCTCAAAGAGACCGTCTTGACGTCGCGCAGACCACATCGCGGACGCCCGACACACGGCGACCCGCTCTCGCACGGCAGGTCCCGCTTCTTCCCCACGGACCCCACACCCGCGCGGCAGGCATGTTCAACCCGTTCAGCTGCTGCTGCGGCGAGTCCGAGGAGTCGAGGCGAATGCGCGAGGAGGACAATCTGCTGCAAGCGACGCGGGCTCGGCAAGGCGCCGCGGCGGCTGCGGAGGAACGGCAACGCGCGTACGACGCCAGCGCGGTGGGCAGGGCGGCGCAGAAATCGCAGCAGAAGATGAGGCAGCAGGCGCAGATGGGAGACAGGCACGCGCAACAAGTCGTCAGTGATTGGAACAGCTCATAGTCGAGATCAAACAGCAGTCAGGGACCCGTTTGCATCGATGGATCAGACTCGCCGACTTGCACTTGTTCAATAAATACGCAATTGAAACGCTACACTCAGTGCAGTATGGGCACCACGACGCACGTGATGTCGTCCCTGTACCCACCCCCCAAGCTACGCCGCCACCCCTCAGCCGCCTTGGCCACGATGGCATCAGCCGCTCGTCTCCACACCGATTGATTTTCCATTCCCAATTCGTTCACCTTTTCACCGACGATGCGCACAGCCTCCGCGCTGCACACGTGGTCCCACACCCCGTCACTGCCCAACACGATGAACGCGTCGCGATCGGTGACGCGCTCGGTTCGAACTTCCGGGTCCGCGATGACACCCGCCACCGTCAGTTGCGCGTCGCCGAAGGCTCGACTCACGGCGAGCCCGCCGGCTCGCGGATGCCGCCGCCAGACACGCGCGGGACCCGCGTAGCCGTGCAAACCACGCGCGGGTTCCACGATCCCGCCCGCGCGTGCCACGCGCGATGCTTCATCCGGCCGGTCGGGTTTGTGATCGTCACTCAGGTCAACCGCGGTGAACGTTTTACCCTGGTTCTTCTTGGATTTTGATCCAAAATCCATCTGGGCGAATCTGGCATCCTGCGCACCCACTTCCCGCCCCAACACGCACCGCGAATCCCCGACGTTCGCCGTGATGATATGATCACCCTCGCGCGCGCACACCACGCACGTCGTCCCGCTCTCCTGGCAATCGCGACCGTGCGAACGGAGCAAATCCCGCTGCGCGTTGGCAAAGCATTCTTTTAAATTTTCACGAATCGTAGCGGCGCTCACCCGGGCAATTAGACCGGCGTCGTCATCCCTGACGAGGTGCCCGTTCTCCTTGCTGAACCTCGCGCGCGTGTGCCGCGACTCCATCTCCCCGGCCACCTTGGCGCGCACGAACGACGAAACCTTGGCGCCGTGCGTGCCGTGGCCGTCCAGCACCCCCGCGATGAAGTTACCCCGTTTCACTTCAGTCGCCGCGCTCGTCTCCAGCAAGAAATGCGCATCCTGGTTCTCCTTGGTCATCCCGGAGCTGCCGCCCGCCATGGACGTGGCGCCGGGGTTAAGCCGCGTGGGTCCGCCGTTGTTGTCGCGATCCACGGTGGTGTTATTGCCCGCCCGGGCGTACTTGTTAGCGCCGACGATGAACGAGTTGCTCGATCCGTCGCCGCCGAATGAACTTTTAGTCGGCGAAGACACAAAGTCGTCGCCGGCGGAGAGCCTCTGATGGGTACCGGTGATCGTACCCCCGCCGTTGATGACACGGCCGTTTGATGAAACGGCCGCTCGTGATCCGTACGGTCCGTGCCCACGCGGTGACGGGTACGGCTGTAGTGGAGAGGCTCTTCCGCTCGAACTGGGCGACTCGGACGGCGACGGCGTCAATCGCCCAGTCACCGTTAGCCCATACCCGTGCTTAACGCCATTCGGCGGGAGCGTCGCGCCCGGGTCGAAGGCTGCGGCTCTATCGCCCGTCTTATTCGCCAATTGCGTGCGTTGGACCGAGGCGTCCCGTCGCATCTGCGCGGAATCGGCGAAGGAGTTTTGGTTGGCGGCGAGTCGAGCTCCGCCGCCGGGGCCGCCTCCTGTTAAAAAAACACGACGTCAATCTAATTGCCCATACGTGCGATAACCAAAAATAACCAAAAAATAACCAAAAATAACCAAAAATAACCAAAAGAACACGACGTCATACTAATTGCCCATACGATGATTAAAATAAACTCACCTCCGGGATGCGCGGCTGTATCCTTAGGTGAGCCGTCCCACGCGGGTCGCATGGCCGCCACCTCCTCCGGGGACTTGCGACGTGGCACCGCGGACGTCGCGGCGAACGGCCTGCCGCCCGTCAGGTTGGGTAATGAGTTCTTATCGCGAGCGGCATGCGTCGTTTGTTCGTGTGTTCGTTCGTTGAGAGTCTGTCGGGAGATTTGATTTATCGTTCGGCGGAGGAGCGGATCGGTCGCGATCGTGTTGGCACCGCCCGCGCCCTGGTTCGCTGATCCGGCGGACCATGCGGGGGGTACGTTCGAGTTGTCGCGTGATGTCCTGACGATGGATGCGGCGCGCGTGGCGCCGCCCGCGGGTTTGCCCTGCTGTTTGGTCAGCGTGCCTGGGAACGGGGTTGGGATGAAGGGGGGGGTCAGTACCATGCGTGTGTTGAATGTGACGTTCGGATTCGGATCTCGAGACGGACGCCGCGCGTGGGCGAGCGCGTGGGCGGACGTCCAGGGCTAATTGGGGTTTAGGGTCTAATCTCTAATTCAGGGACTCACCGGTTGGCTGGCCGACCCTGCTGTTGGTGGCGGCGAAAGGCTGCGTGTTCTGACTGGGCGCAGAGGCCGCCTGCGATGATGCGAGCGGGACCCTTCGCCCTGGGACGCCACTGCTGCCGAGTCTCAGATCACCCCCGCCGGCCGTGAACCCACCCGATGCATCGCGCTGGTAGAACTGGCCGTAGGTGCCGTTGCCGGTGGTCGCCACCGGTCCTCCGTTCGCGCGTCTGTTGCGGTCCATGACGTCGACGCCGGTGCGCCCGCGTGTGAGCCGCGAGCTTGTCGGCAACAAAGCCTTCAGTTCCCTCGTCATGTGAAGAAGCAAAGCTCAGTTGGCCGTGCGACAAGCGGCCGTGTTTTCACCCGAAGATCTGAACGCGCTGGGAAAAGCAGGCCGCCAGCCAACCGCCGACAAAAGTTTGGCAATCATCAGTCTCCCAATCCCTACGCCTCCATGGCCAACACAGCGACACGCGGTCCCGTGGCGACACCCCAGACCTGACGGATACGATACTCGAGTCGAGTCGCATTCACCGCGTGAACCCGACACATCGGACATCGTACACACAAGAGAAGACGCGGGCGCCCGCACAGGACAGACAGACACAAACTCACGGCCAAGATGGCGACTGAGGAGGTGCAAATCTCGTGCAAGTTCGTCACGCGGCTGCCCGAGCAGTACCGCATCGCGCCCACGCCCATCGCGGTCCCCGGCAAACTCACCCGCTACGGCCTCTCCGAGGTGATCAATCACCTGTTATCCCTGGACCCGCCGAAGCCGTTCGACTTCTTGGTGCAAGGCGAGCTGGTACGAACGTCGTTGGAGAAACTCGTGGTGAGACGGAACATCTCGGCGGAGAGCGCGCTCGAGGTCGAGTACATCCCGGCCGTCGCGCCGCCTTCCGAAGAGGCGACGGGGAAGCACGAGGACTGGGTGAGTGCCGTGGACGGCAGCTGGGCCGCGGCGGTCGCGACGGGATGCTACGACGGAACCGCGCGGCTATGGACACCGGGCGGCGCGCAGATGATCTCGCTCGGTACGTCAATTACTTAATTCTCGAATTCACGTACGGGCAATTCAACTGACTGACATTGTTTATTGTGATTACAGCTCCAGTCTCTTTGCGCCATCCAGACGCGCCGGCGCCGGCGGTGACCACGGTGTGCCTGCTGCCCCCCGCGGATCCATCCTCGGGATCCGGCTGCATCGTCGCCGCCGGTGCCCACGACGGCATCGTGCGCACCTGGGACGTATCCGTCGATGCACGTAAAGGCAAGGCTAAGGTGCAGGGCGATCATCGAATGTTCGTAGGGCACGAAGGCGCCGTTACCTGCGTGGCTGCTGGACCCGGCGGTGACCACTTCGCGTCATGCGGGCACGACAAGACCGTGCGCGTGTGGAACCGCGCCGGGGGGTTCATCGACGACGGTTCACATTCCAAGGAGGCCGGCAAGAAGCTCAAGAAGTCCTCCAAGCGGCGCAAGGGCGAAGACGAAGGTGAGTTTCTTTTTTTTTCATCATAATTTAATTATTTTCGTACGGGCAATCAGACTGACGGCACCACTTTTTGTTTTACTTTTACAGAGGATGCCGAGGACGTTCCGAGGTTCTTGATGCCCGGAGACGAACCGCCAGAACCCCCGACGCACTTCAAGCCGTTGGAGGATGAGCTCAAGATGGAGGGACACACGGACAACGTCGCGGCGGTGGCGTGGGAGTCTCCTACGACGGTGTGGAGCGGGTCGTACGATCACACGCTCAAGTCTTGGGACTCCACCACCGGTCAGTTGACGCAGAGTTATGAAGTTCCGAAGGCTGTGATGGCGCTGGCGTGCGTGGCTGGCGGGGGACGGGTGGCGTGGTGCGGCGGCGGGGATAAGGCGGTTCACATGTGGGACCCGCGTGTGGGCGCCACCACCGGAGCCACGACATCGCTCATCTCTCACACGGTGCGCGAGTTGTCCCTTACTTCCGTGCTCGTTTTTTTTGTTTTTTGGTTATTTTTGGTTATTATTTTTGGTTCTCGGAGGCCCGGGCGTCGGTGATGAAACAACACCCGTTTCTCGAGTCGGCGACGACGTGGGGGACAAAACAATCACTCTAATTTTTTCCTGAGACGCCCGCGCCGCCCGCACATGTGCCATACGAATCCACCCATCGTAACCTCCGACGCCGACCTAAAATTGATTGATTTTCTAAAAATATTTTCAACCTCGCGCAGGGCATGGTGGTTTCCGTGCGTTGGTGCCCCGGCGACGAGCACAAGCTGGTCTCCTGCTCCTACGACGGCACGTTGAAGCTGTGGGACACCCGCGGGCGGCTCCCGCTGCACACGGTGGCGGCGCACGAGGGCGAACGCGCGATGGGCTGCGACTTTCACGGACCGAAGAGGATCATCTCGGGCGGCACCGACGGCAGGCTTCGTCTCTTCAAGCTCGAGGATTCCCTCACCGAGTAGTCACTCTGGCCAGAGTCGAGTTATCGATGAATTGATGAATTCTAATACGTATTAAAGCCCGTACGAGTCCCTGTGCCGGGGTAGATCCTGGCCAGAGTAGTTGAGTGATCGATGAATTGATGAATTCTAATACGTATTAAAGGCCGTACGAGTCCCTGTGCCGGGGTAGATCGAGACCGCAAGCCGGCACGTGCCCAATCTCGAACCCCGCGTATTGGTACCCGAATAGTTTCATCCATCTAACCACCCCCGCGCCCGGACAGCACAGCCCGTTCCCGTTCAACATCCGCTGCGCACGCACACCGAGGGACCCGATGACTGGCCCGAGCGGGTGCCGCGACCAACGCCGCGTGGGCGCCAGCTCCACGGACTCCGGGTGTTTAGCCGCGACCCAAGAGGCGTAGGCGGCGTACTCTGTTACAAAACATGATGTCAGTCAGTCCAATTGCCCATGTGGACATAAAAATAAACGCACCGCTGAAACCCAACGTGAGTTTGTCTGGGGGAAGCGACGCTAGCACCGCGGCGGCCCACGCGGGCATCGGACGAGGCACCGCGTTGATATGCACAGCTGTGTTCGCCTCGGCACCCAACTCGGCACCCAACTCGGCACCCCCATCGGCAACCCCTTCTGGAATTCCTTCTGGAATTCCTTTCGCGAAGGCTCCGGCTCGACGCGGGTCGGCGGAATTTCGTCTCTTCATTTTTCCGGAACCCTTGTCCTCCGGCCACGCCTCGAACATCGAGAGCCCCCGTCGCCGCCGGTTCATCTTCCGCCGCACGAAATCGTCCGTATCCCTCCATCCGCCGGTGGTATCCTCGCCGTCGCTCTCGGCGTTCATTACGTAGTCCTCGATTTCATGTGCGTTCACAAGTTGTTCATCGTTTTTATCGTCGATGGTCGCGCCGCCTGCGACGGGTGCCAATTTGGACGCCATCACGGCGCTCGTGAGGCTCAGCTTCCGCTCCCACGTCTCCGCGAACACCCCGAGCAGCTCCTCGACGTACGCCTTCTCCATGACCATCTGGTGCGTCACGTAGCTGCTCCCGTCGGGGGCGTACTGTATCCGTTCGTTCGTCAGAGTCTCGTAAGATTTCTGTGGGAAACAAAACACGAGACGTCATTCACGTTGCCCATACCCATACGAGAGAAATAACCAAAAATAACCAAAAATAACCAAAAATAACCAAAAATAACCAAAAATAACCAAAAATAAACTCACCTCGTACGATCGAATGACGTACCCTCCCACCTGTCGAAACACCTTGCGCTTTCCCCCGTTTGTGGCAGACCGCTCGCCAAACACGGTGACGGGCCACAGCGGGATCATGTCCGGGTCCCACACCATGAACGTATCGCTCAGCCCCGGCAGGTATCTCGACGCGCCGAGCTTGACCAGCTGCTGCAGGTACCATCCCCCGTGCGACCGTCCCATGTAGTCGCCCCCCTGTGACCAAAAAAAAACACGACGTCATACCAATTGCCCATACGGTACTTGAAATGAACACACCTGTTCGCCCCCGTTCACCGCCTTGCGCGGTCGTCCGATACCGTAGAGCCGCGCGAGTTCTGTGTTCACCGCGGCTTTGGTCACCCCGGGTATGAGGTCATCTTCCGGGACGCACTCCACGTTGGATGCGAACGAAGTCAGTCTGTCGCACGCGGCGGCGGTGGACGAGACGAACACGATGCGCCTCGGGCCGACGTACTGTGAATAAAACAGTGTCCCGTCAGTCCAATTGCCCGTACGTGGTGGTTAAACTAGAATGATGGAAAATAAAAATAAAAGAATTTTACCTGATTGAGCGCCAAGACCGCGAGGCGCGTGACGCACGTGGGCTTGGCCGCGACGGCGACGACGTCCAGCCGCGGGTGCGACGCTTCCGGTGGGCATGGTTCGAGCGCGCCCACGGTGGGCAAACATCGCGACGCGCGGCGCCACGCGAGCAGATGCGGGAGGAAGTAAGACATCGCGGCCGAGGACGTCAGCGCGGCGATCCCGAGAAGAAGGAGGACGCACACGCCGCGTTCACCCACGAGGTTCGACCGGAGCCGGCGCCCGCGCTGCCGCATCGCCGCGCCGGGCTTTGCTCCGCCGCCGGGCAGCAGCGGCGTCGACCGGCCTACCATCGCCCGAGCGGACGGGGCAGCCTGCCGACAGTGTGGGCACTGAGGCGACGGCAAAAATTATTTGCCAACGTTCCTGCCCGAGGAAAAAAATGGTTAGCGCTCGGCACGTATAAGTTTCTGCGTTCTTGAGTAAATAGACCGTCGATTCCCGGAAATAAATCCGGCGGCCGCTGCGTCACATCGTCGACACCTTTCTCCTCTTGAGCTCGACGTCGCCGCGCCTCGGCGTTCACTCACACCAACGCCCGGCGCACACGCCGAGTCAAGGAGGTACGTCCCTGCCACGTCACGATCCCGAGCGTCCAACTCGTTTCCACCGCGCCCGTGACATCCCCGGAACCACAGGACAGAGAGAGTCACGCCCCAAGGTTTTGGGTTTTTCCCTTTCGGATAGGAAAGCAACGATGAGAGTGCTCTTTATCGGCAACCGCTGACGCCCGCCCGCCCTTTCCCTCCCGTGTCATCCGCAGAAACAAACGCTAAGATGGGAAAGGCCAAGAAGCAGGTCGTCGATGACGACGAAGCCATCTTCGCTCAGCGCGCCGTCGAGCTCAAGGGTGCGCGCCCATACGCATCACCATCGATGACGCGACGATTCTCGGAACCCACTAAAAGCCCCCCGGACCGCCGCCGTTCCGTTCCGTCGCGTCACCACCCTCCCACACCCGCACTAAACCTCCAATCCCACCAACCCCTATCAACAACAGACGAGGCGCAGAAGCTCAAGGAGACCAGGAACTTCGCCAAAGCCGCCTCCGCCTACCAGCAGTGCATCGAGCTCGTCGGCGCGTCCGCCCCCGACGCCGCGGATCTCTACGCGGCCAAGTCCCAGTGCCACCTCATGCTGCGGCACTGGGCCGACGTCGTCGCCGACGCGACGCGCGCGCTCAAGATCTCCCCGAAGAACGTCGACGCGCTCGTCTCACGCGGCCGCGCGTACCAAGCCACCGGCCAGGAGAAGAAGGCCAAGGTTGACGCGCAGGCTGCCGCGGCGTCCGACTCGTCCAACGAAGCCGCAAAAGCTCTGCTCGAATCGTTCGAGCCCAAAAAGCCAATTGCCGGCCTCGGAGGCATGTCACTCGACAAACCTTCCAAGGCGGCTTCCAAAAAAGGCTCAGCGGACGCCGACGCGGAAGAAGAGGCGCGCAAGAAGCAAGCCGCGCAGATCCTCGCCGCCAGGCAGGAAGCTGAAGCCAGGCGCCAGGCGCAGCAACGCTCCTGGGGTCCCCCCGTGACGGTCAAAGCCGTCGCCGGCGCCGACGTCCGCACCTTTGTCGTTCCAACCATGATCGCGCACAAGGATCTCATGACGGCGCTGCAGAAGAAGTTCCCGGATACCAGCGCGTTCACCGTCCGGTACTCCGCGCCCGACGGCACGCTCAAGAACGTCAACAGCAGGCACGATTTCGCCACCGCCGTCGCAGCAGCGCAGAGCGGCGAGAACAAAGGCAAACCCGCCGCGGGCATCTATGGAGGGCTGCACCCGGTCAAGCTCATCATCTCCGAGCTCACGCGGCTTGACGCGCCGCCCATCGCGGATGACGGTGAGGCTCCCGCGCAGGGCGGCGCGGAGACGAGCGGCCAGCTGGCGCCCAACGAGGTTGTCGAGATTGACGAATGGATCCTGGACTTCGCCGCGCTTTTCCGCGAGCACCTCGGGATCGACGCCGAGGCGCACCTGGACCTTCACGCCGAGGTACGCGGATCGAATCCCACGTCGATCTATATCCATCGAACCCTTCCCTTTTTTTCTTTTCTTTCCCATCGCGAGTGCATCTCCGTTCGTCGTTTGCGCTCGATACGCCCGGGGCGATGACGAGAAACTCATACTACTACTTCGACGGATTCATCGGTGACGAACACACTTGATAAATGTCTTTCGCTCCTATCGTGAGCTCCGGGCGTCTCCCTCGTTTAAGCTCTACGCTTTCCAAATCTCGATCTCCAAATATCTTTATCTCGACACACCGAACACGCGTACTGAACACGTACTAACCTCGCATCACTCACAACTCCACCAACAGGGCCTCGACAAGTGCAACTTGGCTCTCGAGCCGCAGGTGTCCATGGCCGAAGCCGAGACCACCCTCGACGACGCCTCCAAGAAGTTCCAGGAAGCCGCCGCGCTCGCCCTCTTCAACTGGGGCAACGTGCACATGTGCTCCGCGCGCAAAGCCATGGACGGCGGACGCGATCCCCCGCTCGAAGAAGGCGGACCCCCCGGCGCCGCCATCGCCACCGCGACGGAGGCGGAGACGGTCACCAAAAAACTCGACGAGGCCAAGACACGCTACGAAGCTGCCCTCGCCGTCAAACCCGACTTCCACGACGCCACCATCGCGCTCGCGCAGCGCAGGTACGAGCGCGCCCGGTTCCTCTGCGCCGCCGCCGGGCTCAGCGGCGCGGGCGGACCTTCCAAGGGGAACAAGGACTCCGACGCCGCCGAGGCGGAATTCTCCGGGGCTTGCGCCGACTTTGACGCGGTGCTCAACGCGCTGCCGGAGGAACCCCCCAAGCCGGAGCCCAAGGAGAAGAAGGAGGGTGAGACGCCCGCCGAGGAGGAGGAGGCGCAGCCGAGCATGAAGGCGCAGGTGCAGGTGATGTGGGGAAACACCCTGTTCGAGCAATCGCAGATGCGAGCGCGGCTCGGAAAGGAGTGGCGCGATCTGCTCGACACCGCCGTCGCGAAGTTCAAGGGGGCGGGGTGCGCCGAGGCGGACATCGAGCAGGCGCTCAAGGTTCACCGCGGCGTCCGCGCCGAGAAGTGAGCGAAAGTTCTTTCTTGAACTCACGAACTCACTCGCCTTCATCACACCAATAGACTCACTGAAGGTGCTCACCACACTAATAATAACCCGCGCGTCTCCGGATGCGAATTTAATCCATACATAACACACTCATCATATGAACACCGTCTAGCTAGACACACGCACGCACGTCTCATCAATCAGAACGGGGGCTCATCCTCCTCGAAGGGCTTCGCGGGCTCGTACGCGATGTTAGACTCGGCGCCCGCGGGGGCGTACGGCTGAGAGTAATCCACAGTGCCGAGATCGCCGTAGCCGCCGCCGCCGCCCGGCTGGTTCCCGCCGCCCGCGTAGTACGGCTCGAACCCGTCTTCGCCGCCTTGGGGAGCCATGCCGCCGGCGGTGGCCATCGCGGGCCCGCCGAGAAGTGCGTCGATCGCCCACTGCGGCGTATCCCTGGACTCAATCCAGAGCGGAGTTTGCGAATCCTGTGAGAGTTTTTAAAAACACGCCGTCAGTCTACTTGCCCATACAGGTGAGAAGAAGATAAAAATAGTCTACACAAAGATGTAAATAAACTCTCACCTTGTGTTTGAAGTCTGGGTATCGTGGGTTACCGCCCGGCGCGTTCTTGCGCTCGCGGTTGTCCCACCAGGCGTCGGGGTTGTCGAGGACCTCGCGCCAGAGGTCGTCCTTCTCGCCCTGCATGTCGCTCCCACCGCCGCCCATAGGTTGTTGTTGAAATTGGGTATTAGCGCGGGGTTGCCCCTGCGATTGGGGCGCGGCGACGGCTTGATTGGCGTAAGGATCGGGTTGGTACCCGCCCATGGCGCCGTTCATCCCGCCGGTGTTCATGCCGCCGTTCATGCCTCCGGTGTAGGGCTGGATGAACGCGAAGGAGTAGGCGCTGACCTTGATGCGACTGCGTTTCTGGCCGGTGGCTTTGTCCGTCCACGTGTTCTCCTTGAGCCTGTGAATTGTTTTTGGTTATTTTTGGTTATTTTTGGTTATTTTTGTTGAATAAACACGGCGTCAGTCAATCTGATTGTGCATACGGGGTACGAAATTAAAAATAATAAACGCACCGTCCCGTGACTTGGATCTGGCGACCCTTGGTGACGTGGTCGCACAGCTGTCGCGCCTCGTCGTTCCACGCTTCGACGTCGAGCCACGTGGTTGCACCGTCCTCGGCGGACATCTCGTCGCCGCCGAGCGCGGGTTTCTTACCGCGCACCGCGAGGGAGACGCGCGCGACGCAGGCGCCAGTGTCGAACACAGTCATCTCCGGATCCATGCCGGTGTTGCCTGTGAATAAAACAAGACGTCAGTCTATTTGCGCATACGGGAATAAAAGTAAACTCAAATAGAAATAAACTACTCACCGATCACGGTTACTGAGTTGGTGTTTCGCGCGTCCCATTCGACGATGGGCGGGGCTGGTGAGGACCCTTGGTTCATGGGTGCGCCGCCGTACCCGTCGTTGGCGTACGCGGACGGGACCGCGGAGGCGCCGCGGCCGCCGAGGACGGCGCCGGGCGGTGGCACCGGCGGGAATCCGACTGAGACCTGGTCGAATGACCGCATGGAGGGTCTGTGAGGGGAGGCGAGGCCCGCGAGGTGGCGGGTGACGCGGCCGGGGCGGGATGTGGCGGATGCCGCCGCGGGGCGGAGGAAGGAAGCGGCGGCCTGGCACAGAGCGGCCATCTTGCGCATGCAGTGACGACGGCGAACTTCTTTTTTCGCGCCTGTTTGGTCGCGAGAGGATCGATTCAAAGCGGTGAGAGCTTTGAGAGCGCGCGTGTGACGGGCTTTACGAAGCGGTTCACGCGCCGCGATGGGATGCGATGCGGGTGGAAAGGCGAGACCGAACGTGCGATCCGGCTTTGCGCCCTTTGGTGTGGCTCTCGCGGGGCGCCTCAGCCTTGATCTTGGCCCGAGAAATCCCCCTTGTCAAGGCCTGATTTTTCAAGCACGATTTTTGTGAGGAGACAATTTATCACTGGCGGCCCGACACACTAGTGAGAGGAGGGCGCCATGGACCTGCTCGCGGCGGAGATCGCGCGCAAGCGCAAGGCCAAGGCGGATGAGTTCGGCGGGAGCAAGTACGTCAAGCGCTCGCAGATCGTCGCGGTGCGCGAGGGCAAGATCCGTGTCGAGGAGGAGGCGGAGGCTCGAGCGAAGCGAGCGAAGACCGGAGGGACAGGATCTGACGACGGATCCCCAGCCGACGACGACGACACCGCCGTGCATGCCGACGGCGACGACGAGAGGCGGGCGCGATCCAAGACCGCGGAGGGCACCAAAGGGAATGCCCGGAAGGACAACGACAAAAACACAGCTGTCGACCCGGACGCCCTCGATGCCGAGATCGCAAAGCTGGAACCAACCGAGGCGATCCGACGGCTGCGTCGCCTCGGCCAGCCCGCCACGCTCTTCGGCGAGCTCCCTCTCGACCGGCTCAAGCGCCTGCAGCACACGCAGACGCAGCTGGCCTCCGCGATGGCG
>Ga0209666_1002769_pt1 | contig 12986 bp, 10 predicted proteins | sample SaaInlV_125m_DNA_FD_184679 | JGI IMG/M metagenome (GOLD analysis project Ga0209666, IMG submission 184679) | Marine microbial communities from expanding oxygen minimum zones in the Saanich Inlet - Saanich Inlet SI037_S3LV_10m_DNA (SPAdes)... | ecosystem: Environmental > Aquatic > Marine >...
AGCATTACCATCGGGGTCGCCCATCATAAGTTCTAATAATCCTTGTGTTGCCAAACTTGCACCTAAATATCCTAAACCTACAGCTACTCCCTCTAAGAAACTTCCTACTTCAGCTCCCGCTTCTGGACCGAATTTAATACTTACTACTATCATAATAATAGCTATTATTATTTTCTTAATTGCGTCTTTTATAGAACCTGCAGGTAGTGGTGTGATTATGTAAGTATCTTCATCAAACTCTTGGTCAGCCATATCATTCATATCTAAATACAAGTCTTCATTTTTAGCATACTCTCTTACTTCACTGCCTTTTTGTACAGTAAAATGTATACCTTGGTCTTGGCATTCCATTATGTAACGTCTTAATCCACCTTTCATTGAGTCGATAGCAAGCATACCCTCCTGGATAGTCTTCACGCTTAATCTATGCTTCTCTCCGAAAAGTTTAGCTAATTGTCCTTTGAATAATAAAGTTTTCATGTAGTTGGTTCCAAAATATAGTGTTCTTTGTCTGGATATGATACGATTAAATATGGTATACCTAACGCATTGCAATTATCTATATCATGCTGACTTGGGTGACAATCTTCTTCGTAGTGACTATGGACTACATATAATATTTTTGAAATTGCTTGATATGTTGCGAAAGCTAATCCGTCCATTTTAAAGTCATCTTTAAATTCAGAAATATTCTCCATGCGAATATATCGTTTGTCGTTACCATCTTGTATAACAAGTCCACAACACTCACGCGGGGCTTCTTGTTCTGCATGATTAAATATTGAATCAAACATTAATTAAATCTCCTTGCTGCTGGGAACCCTCCAAAAGGGTAAGTTTTATTGTTATTAATTGAAGTAGAATTAGTTGAGTTGTCTCCAGATATTTTACTTGCTGCAAATCTCATTTTACATCCTATAGTTGTTTTACTACAAGAGTCTCCTTTTTCCCAAAAATCATTTGTATCGCTAGGAGTTTCGTCTTTGCTTGGTTTTATTGCTTTCCATAATTCTACTTTGCCGTTGTTTTCATGTCCACTAGTAGCGTTTGTAAATCTTACATAACTATTATGCCTATCATCACTGTATATATGATAATCTAAAGAGTTATTATAATCAGAGTATATTCGTATTCTATTAAAGTTTACATTTGTGTCGTTAGGAGTTCCTGGATTAGAAGTGCTTGTAGTTGCCTGCCAATAATTATTTACAGTTACACTACTTGATGTTCCATCAGGATTACTCCTTGCTAATACTTGCGTTGTTTTATAATAAGTGTTTTTAGTAATAGCACCAGAAGAATATGTAGTAAAAGTAACTCCTGAATCTATTACATATTCATCGTCCATATTTACATAAGCAACATGGTTTGCGCTTCCCGCAGGTTTACTCTCGACATCCCAAACACATCCAGACTGCGCTCTTTTATATGCTGGTAAATGTCTAGAAGCACCTTGATATTTAAAAGAACATCTATTTGCATGAACAACTCTAGCTGGTATCTTTACATTCTCTAAATCAAATGGTGATACAAGCTCTAATTCTATAGAAAATCTTGTTCTTGTTTTTATTCTGTCTACATAAAATATTTGTCTAGGAAATTCTACAGGTGGAGTGACACTATTTCCTGTGCCATCGTCTAAGTACTTTGCTAATGTAGTTCTACGTACTACTTTTAATCCTAGCAATGTTTGATAATCAAAATTACCTACAGCATTACTTAAAGTATTAGTAACATTTGCCATTACTATAGTAGGTCTTGGTATAGCGCCATCATTTTTTGATTCAAACCCATCTGCTTGAACAGGCATAGGTACATACGTTCTAATAGTGCCGTTTGAATCATAATCTCTCATTTTAACACTTGATAAATCATTTTCTATTTGGTTTGTAAAGTAGAAAAAGTTACCTTTAGTAACTTCTAATTCAAACAGGTGCACTATAGCATCTGTTATTTCTAATTTTTGTAAATCTTCTACTATCGGTTTGTCTGCCATTATGCCTCGTATACTCTCTTAAGTGTTGCTGTTAAACTGTAGTAATCATCATAATTGTAAGTTACACTCCAATTACTGCATACTACTTTGATTGTTTTTTCATTTCCTGACTCGTTTGAATCAGCGTAAGTAAAATTAAATTTTGTTATTCCTGCCTTTGTTTCAAAAAATGCTTCTATATCATCTATTTCATCTTTTGGTCTAGTTGCAAAATTCACAGAAATTTCTTCTGTCATAGGATTCAGTCCTCTAGAAGCTCTTTGTTGATAGCCATCTCCAAATGATACTTCATATACTTGAGGATTTCTTTTTACACTAAAGCCTTTATCGGGATTTACAACTCCCAGTGTTCCTCCTATATCAAATCCTAATGCCATATTATGCTCCTAAAAGTCCGCCTTGTCTTTGTTCTTTTTCTAGTACTTGGTAAACAGCTTGATTAATTGCTATACCAAGTGCTTTTGCTTCTTCTCTATCTGATACTGTTTCTGTAGTACCTTCTGCCATGTTTACGTTGATAGACACATTATTAGTTCCGCCGCCGCCTTTGCCCATATCTACAGGTATACTTCTTCCATTTGGTAGTGGTATTACTGCTTCTCTACCATGTAGTACTGCAGGATATCCTGAACTTGGTCCGCTTGCCACACCACCATCTGAGTAAGAACGTCCATGTTTTGACATAATGCCACCTTGTCTTGCTCCTCCTCCTCCAATAAACGCTGAGAACATTGCACCAATCCCTTTACCTTTTTGTTCCATCATTAAATTGACTCTTTGCATGAGTGCATTTGCCATTTGTAGTTTTGCAACAATAGTCATAACTTTAGCAGTGGCTTCGTCTTTTCCTGCTACTGCTGATAATAAGCCAATAGTTCCACCAAATTGGTTTAAATTTTCGGAGAATTCATCTCCAAATAAACCTTTAACTTCTTTAGCTGTTCCATCCTCGCCGTTGCCTACTTTTCCATAATTGTCATCAAATAATGTATCGCCATCAGTCAGTTTATTATAACTACCATCATCTATTTTATCTACTCTTTGTTGATTTACGTTTTGCAACTGAGTTATCTCTTCGCCTTTTATTCCTATAGTTGTATTTAATCCGTCAATTTCTTTATCTAAATTATCTATTTCTTTTTGGACTGAAATAACACTAGTTACTAAACTTGTTGAAAAATCATCTTCAAATTTATTTACTTTCTCTTGTAAGTACCCTGATTGTCCTTCTAAAAATGTTTTGTTGCTAGTTAATACTTCATTAATGGTTTTGTTACCACCGTAGTTTAGTCCATTGTGGCTAAATAATTTAGTATTTCCGCTTTCTCCACTACGTACTCTTGCTTGTAGTTCTGCTGTACTTCTATTAACTCTTTCTATTGATGCTAAGTGGGATCTTATTGCATCTGCTGTCTTATCCTTAGCATTATCAATTGCATATTCTGTTAGTTCTTTTTGTCCTGCGTTTGATTTGATAAATGCAGGTATTTTGCTCTTTTCGTCCTTTCTTCTTAAAATATCAATTTTGGCATTTTTCTTACCTCTTAAGTCTTGTGCTATTGAAATCTCTTTGTTTGCTACTCCTATTTGTGCATTATTCTGTCTTATCTGTAGTTGTTCTAAAGCACCTGTCATACCATTGGCAACTCTAGCTATTGCGTATGAATGTTCTAATCCCCCTTCTACAATTTTTTCTTTTACTAGATTGGCATGATATGTTCCTGCTTTATTTATTTCTTCAGCCACATCTTTTGGTTTCAAAAAGTCTGGTATTACATCATCTAAAAATTGTTTGGCAAGAGCATCTCCTATAGTATCTGATAAAGTATTTTTTAGATTTTTACCTAAGGCATCAAAAGCGCCATCTTCTCCTCTTATAGCTTTTCCTATTCCTGCCCCAAAATCAGTATATAAATCAGTAAATATTTTATTATAGGTACTAAAGAAATTATCTGCCATCAATCCTGCCATAGTTACTTGCATTTTTTGTACTTCTAAAGTTTCTTTTGCAAGTTCTAGTTGTTGTTGTAGACCTCTTAAAACTACTGAATCTTTGTCTAATTTTGCTGATTGTATTTTTAATTGTAATTCATCTATAGCATGTTCTTGATTTTTTAATTTTAAAAGTTCTTGTGCATGTTTAAGCTGTTCTGCATTGCTTCCTGCTCCTCCTAGAGCAATGGTTATTGCTTCTTTTTTCATTTTAAGGTCTAGCATTTGTAATGCAATTGCTCTTTCTTGTATTTTTATGTAATATTCTAAGTTTGCACTTGCTAATTCAAAGCCTGCTTTACCTTCTTCGCCTACTTCTTTATATGCTTTTGCTTGTGACTGTAATAGTGTCAAAAGATTCTGATAAGGAACTTTAGGTAAACTCTGAACAAGTCTATTTTGCTCTTTTATTAGCTCACCTTCCACTTCCCGTAATTGTTTTACTGCAGCTCCTTGAGTATTTATTGCTGTAGTTAATTTTTCTAGTTCTTCTACTTGGCCTTCTGTTAAAGTTTTTGTATATCTAAGGCTATCTGCAAATTCTTGAAATCTACTGTCTAATCGTCCTAAATTATCAAAGGTTTTAAGTAATTCATCACCCATTTCTTCGAATTTATCGGGGTCTAAACCTTTGTTATTTTCTAATAATTGAAAATTTGATACTACTTTATCTATACTAGCACTAGATACTGCTTCTGATAAATGTTGTATTCTTTCTAGTGCATCTTCTAATAAACCTCTTTGTACTACATCACCCATTTTTTGTAATTCTTTGTTTAGAGTTTCTAAAGAGCTTGTAGATTCATCTATTCTTTTATTAAAGTCGTCAACGTCACCTTGGTCAGGCCCAAAAAACTTATCATAAGCTGCTTTACCTGCTTGAAATAATAATACTGCAATACCTATATAAGATAGAAAACTCATTATACCTGTTAGAGCCATAGTTACAGTTCTTGTTGCTTTAGCCATCACACCCATAGCTCTTTGCCAGTGTATTTGCATTTGAGTAGTTTTTATTTGAACACCATTTTTTATACCTTCAAAACTTAAAAGTATTTTTTGTTGAGCAACACTAGTTTTTCCTTGCATATCAGTAAGCATTGCGGTATACTTTGCTTTCATCTGTTCAGTCATTCCAGAAAATGCGCCTACACTTCTAGTTACTTGAGATTTGATAACACCGATTTGTTTGTTTGTAAGTGCTTGTCCTGTCTTTAAGGCTTCTCCACTAGCTCCTCCTAATTTACTCGCATCTAATCCATCTTTGCCCATTCTTTTCATAAACTTTTCTTGGGCTATAGGAGTTTTTGCGAGTTTTTGTCTTGCTGCTTGTAATGCATCTGTTTTAGTTCTTAGTCGTTCTAATTGCTCGTCATGTGCTGCTGTTTGTTTAGCTTGTGTTATTAATAAGTCGTGATGAGAAGGAATTACAGAAGATATAATTGTAGTAGCAAAAAGACCCATTGCAATGGCTGCTGCTGTAATATTGTTAGTAAAGAAGTCCGCCACTGGTTCTACTAGCATAGATATAAATGGTCTTATACTATCGATAGTTTTCTCAAAAGCAACTCCTAACTGTGCGATAGAGTTAGCTTGTGGTTCCATAATAGCATTGATTTTACCAAACTTTCTCTCTGCTTGGTCAAGTACTTCATTTACTACTGCTTGTGATTTTTGATAAATTGATAACTGGTTCTTATTTAAACCGAGAGACGCTGCATATTTTGTCGTTGCCTCTTCTAGTCTTAATACGATACCGAGTTCGTCTAATAATTCTGGTTCCGCTTTTGTAACACCTCTTACTAACCTGTTAAATGAATCAGTAACATCTCTACCAAGTGCCATTGACACAGTAAATGCGGCTTCTGATAGTTCTGTAAGTTGTCCTGCAGATAATCCTGCAGCTCTACCAATCGCACCTGCTTGTGCTGCATCTTTGAAGTTAATCATGTTTCGAGTAGCTGCTTGTAAATCATGTGCTAAAGACTTATAAGCAACACCAGTCGCAGCAGCAAATGCTAACTGTCCTTGGGTTAATACTCTATAGTCTGCGGATGTTTTCAGGAATCTGAATAGTGCGTCTACTGCAAAAAGGTTGGCTGCTAATGTTGCATAAGCAGGGACAAGGCCTCCAGTGATACCTTGAGATAATTTGGAAAAGTTTTTAGATGCGCCTGAAGAAGCATTGGCTGCTCCTTTTAACGAACGATCAGCACTGTGAGCAGTTTGCCCAACTTTGTTCATTGCACCTGCGGTTTTCTTAGCTTTTTGTTCTACTAATTTTAAAGTACCATCATCACTAATGGTGAAGCTAAGTTCTCCGCCTTTTATTTTTGCCATCTAATTTCCTGATTTAGCTTTTCTTGAAGCTGCTTTCTGTCTTTCCGACACTTTATGATTGATTATATTTGCGTTTCTATCTTCAATACATTTTAGAAAAAAGAGGACATGTTTCTTATCTTCGATTTCTAAAACGTCTAGTAGTGTTCCTAGTGGTGCTTGATCTTTGCCCATATACATACCTGACATACCATCCCATTGGTCATGTAAGTAGCTATGTAACAAAAATGCCTGCTGAACTTCTAACGGATAGTCAGAATATTCGGGAGGCATCTTTTCAGGGTCAGGTTCTTCGCCTAACTGTTCACATACTGCTAGATATTTATCTATATCGAGATATTTGTCTGAGAACTGTTTATCAAGTAGGTCAAGTATTAATTCTACTTGACTTTGGTAAAATTTTCTAGTTCTCCTACAGTTTCAGAAACCCAGTTGTCGAAATCACCAGAGTTCTTCATAAGAAGTTCTGCGTTTTCGTCAGTCCAGACAAGTTCGTCTTCAGGGTTTACATCACTTGTATCTACTAATAGAAGCTCTTCTAAGTATTTATACTTTAAGCCTTTCCAGCCTTTAATAATTGCTTTACAGTATTCGGTTAAGAATTTGTCATTATCTAGCTGTTCTTCGTAAGCCCTAGTTTTTTTATTTAAAACTTGTTTTACACTTCTGTTTCTTAATTTAAGTAGTTCCTCTCTAGCAAGGTAAGTTAATTTAACTTCAAATCCTACTAGTCCTGGAAACTCAATTGAAACAGTTTTACTTGGAGTTAATAAACTCTTGAGTGATACTGGTTGTTTAGTTTCTGTCATTTTGTTCCTTAAAAAGTGGGAGGGTATAAAACCCTCCCGAGTTATTTATTTATTATGCACCTACGTAAGTTACTTTAACTTCGTTAGCTGCAGTTGCATCTGTTGCTGATAAGTCTCCTGGTAAACCATGGAAAGCTACATCAACTGATACTACATCCTCAAAACTATGAGAAGGTAATTCTAAATGCGCTTTTGCTACTTGAACATTACATCTTGGAGTTCCACCGGAACCACCAATACCAAATGTTAAATCAAATGCGTTAGTAATAACACCTCTTGATTCTTGTAGCCTTTCAAATAGGTCTAATGAACTATTTGCCGCGTCATTCAAGTAACATGTAAAGTTACCTGAGACACTTCTTGTTCCCATAACATGACCTAAAGGCAAGTTAACTTGTCCTAAAGTTTCAGGTGTTAAGTATGTAAGATTATTTTCAATCGTAATATTACCACCTGTTAGTGTTATAGCGTAAGCTTGGTCTGAGCTTGAGTTTGAATCTAGAGCGCCTAGTGTTCCTGTTGACTCACTTACATCAAAACTAATTGATAAATCAGTTAGTTTTTGTCTGATGAAGTTTGATGTTGTGTCTACGCCTTCTCTAATTAAACCCTTTGCAGTTGTTCCTGATGCTGCAGTATTCAGAGCAGTATTTAATTCTAAAATACTTTGCCCATTTCCAGCCCAGCCAATTTGTGCAATACCTTCAATATCAAAATCAATTGATGCTGAACCTACTGAACAGTTAGCTAATTTGTATACTGTTACGTCATCTACTCCAGTCAAGTATTCTGTTGTTGCTGTATCTTTTGCAGCACCTAATACGAAATACATATTAAATGCACCAAGAGTTACATTGTTTGAATTTGCAAAATTAAATTCTTGTTTATCTGTATCACCAAATGCGTCACCTGCACAAGATCTGTCATAAGTGTTAGCACTCATAGCAGACCATAGTGGGCCTTCTACTGCAAAGTGTCCACCAGCGTCAGCATGGTCTCCACTTACATATTTTGCATTTGAACCTGATACAGTTGGTCTCATATAAGTTCCGAAACTCCATTCTGCTGGTGCGAAAGAGTCAGTAAACATTGCTCTACCTCTTTTCGTTGCTCCGGCTGAAGTAGCTGCTTCACTTAAAGTAACCTCTGAAGTATTTGTTCCTTGGCTGAAAGAAAAACCATCTAAAACAGGTATCTCATAAAGAGCTGTGTTACCAGATGTTCCATCTTCTGACCATTCCATAAATACTTTGGTATCTCTACTAAAGAAAAATGCCATTATTTTCTCCTAATTAATATCGAATCTCACAGGTGATTTCTCCTACACCTAGAGGTTCTAATACGCCTTCATCTGTGTCTACAGTAATAATTGTTGTTTGTACTGTAGATTGAGATGTTCCCGTTGAATCATAGTAAGTTAGCGGATCATTATCCTCTATTACTGTCTCAACATCTTCTAACAATTCTTCGAGTGCTTCGATAACATCATTGTCATCTGAAACATAACAACGAACTGTTAATTGTAAAAATCTAAATCTGAATCCACCGCCATCATATTCGCGAGTTTCTGCTCCCGCTCCTACATGAATAGTAGGGAATTCGTTTACTTCGTCCCAAAATTTTAGTCGTCTTTCTACTTTTGCGACTGAAGTTCTGAATGGGGGACTTCCATTAATACTTTCAAGTTTTAGGCATAAAGCCTCCACTATAGCACGACGTCGCGTGGTATGTTTCCTTGCTAGTGTCGTTTCCATTATCTTATATTAACTCCGAATTTAGCACCAATTATACTGGTGGCTACTTCTCTTAATGTTCTCTTAATTAATCTTTCAGGGTTTCTCTGAGGAGTATATTTATCTCCTCCTGGTGCAAATGTCTCATAAGGATTATTCCTGTAACTTGCATCAATCATTGTGTTTCCACCTCTTGGCCCTTGTGTTACATTATCTACTCTTACTGAGTTTGCAAATCTACCTGTTCTATAGTTTAGTGCAGGGCTTGTCATATTTGACGCTATTGCTACTGGTAAGAGTTGGTTTAACATATTTTTTAATGCTAAAGGATTCATTCCTGCTTTTTGTTGAACTCTACTTTCACTTGAAGCTCTTGCTCTAGCTCCCTTTTTCTCTGAACTTCTATACCCTTTTTTTCCTTTAAACTTTGATGTACCGCCCTTTGTCTTTGCTACTGCTTGTGCTAGTATTGCCCTGTTAACTTTTAATCTTAAATCAGGTTTTGTGTTTATTGTCTTTAAAAAAGTTTCTATAACTTTTGCTTTACCTAATTTATCAAGTTTGTCTACTGGGCCCGGGCTATTTGCCCATAAATCTTTCATTTTCTTTGGACCAATACCTTTCCAATCTGCAGGGCTTGCTTTTTTCAGTCTTTTCAGTATCTCATTAACAAATGCTTCATCGTACCCTGTAATAAAAGCTTTTGCATCTTCTAAGATTGCTTGGTCATATGTAGCAGCATTATCAGCGGCATGTTTTGTATCTAAACTGCCTCTCATAGTTACTTTTTCTTTTAAAGCATTTGGAATCTTATTCACAGATCCACTTGGTCCGAGACTTGCTACTTTATGGTCATATCCAAATATATTATTATAATAGTCTACTATTGTTTGGAAAACATGGTAGTTCTTATCATCTACTACACACTTATCAATAGCTTTTGCTATTGCCTGGTCAACATTTATACCTTGTCCCCCGCTTTGAGAACCTTGTGTATTTCTAATATCTTGCCTAATTGCTTGCTTATCAGATCTGAATAGTAGATTATCAAATTGTCCTGTACCTGTTTTACCATGTACATATTCCATAGCTTCTTTTCTAAGATACGCTTTCATAAACGTCTTGACATCTCTATCAATAGCTGCTTCAATATTTACTGTATTTCCGCCTTTTTTACTTTTATCTTTTCTTTTATAGTGTAGTACTATCTTATTATCATCATTATCTGTAGGAGCAATTAACTGATAGTTTGTTTTGTTTTGTAAAGATTTTCTTAAATTATCCCCTAATTTTTTCCAGTCACCAAACAAACCTACTGAAACTTTTCCACTTTTTGTAGTAAAAGGTTTTATATTTCCAGAACCTGTACCACTTTTAAGGTTAGAAGCAATTTTTTGTTTTAATTCTCCTGCCCATCTAGATTTATCTAGTCTGTACTCTCCATAAGTAAAATGTTTTCCTCCTAAACGGCCCTCTACATTTGTCTGTATATCTTTAAATAACTTATCTCTAAATGCTTGAGACATTAAATAACCACTTTATATAAATCAAGTACTCTTTTAATATGGTCTGGAAAGTCAGTACTATTTCTCATTCCTGCAGTACCTTGATTCTGTTGGACTGCTCCGCCCAAAGTTCTTCTTTCTTTATGTTCGTCTTTTATATAGTAGTTTACTAAATCAAATAGTGCTAATTGTAAATCTCTAGGAGTTGAAGCGTAGCCAGCTTTATATGTAATTTTTACTGCACCCACACCTTTTGCCCAATGTATCTGATTTCCACTTGCATTAGTTCTAATAATTGCATCGGCTTCTTCATCAAGATAGTATTCATATTTAGCTGTAGTAAGTTCTGTGTAAGTGTCTGAATAGCTTTGTCTTTCTTCTACTTTTGTTATAGAAACTATAGGACTTTCACTCACAATTATGGTGTTAGTAAAGTTATCTTCAACTGTAAAAGTTTCAACTTTGTCTGTACTAAAAAAGTCTACAAAACTTATTCCACAATACTTCTTAACTAAATCAGATACCTGAGGTACTATAACATTTAAACGATCATCATCCTTCTCCCCTCGAAGGCCTTCTGCGTCTTTGTATTCATTTACTGTTATTAAGTCTGCCATAGTTAAAAAGGGTGGGTTTTAAGGAAACCCACCGAAAACCTGTAATTAGCTATTAACTAGCTGCTGCGTATTTCCATCCGTGTACACAATGAGCATCCTCAATTAATTGGGCAAAGCCTAATCTTTGTGAAGCTACTAGTACTCTTCTTTGGTTTGCTACTTCGTAGTCAGATTCTATTGTTACGCCTCTTAATCTAGGCATTACAAAGTTTCTTGGGTATACTGCGATAGCACCAGTTTTTGTCGCTGCTTTAGTAGCAAATTCATCACATAAAATGACTCTTGAGCCAAATACTTGTCCGATTTCACCACTTAATTTAGTAGCCATGTCGCCAACTAGGTTAGCGTCTTGGAACTCTGCATCTTCAAGTAGGTTGTAGTAAGCATCTTGTGAAACAAGATAAACAACTTCTGATGGATTAACACCATATTTGCCCATATTCTTTCTTAGACCTAATAGATCTGCTGCAGTTAAAGCATCGCCTGATGCGAATATTCCACCTGAACCACCACCAACGTCTACAGTATTGTATTCAGAACTACCGTCTCCGTTTTTAGCATGTTCAATCAAACCTTCAAATGAAGCTGCTGATGTACCATATACACCTTCAGCATTGTCCCCTGCTAAGATAGCGTTCTCGATACCTCTTGCATGAGCTCTTACCATTGACTCTCTAATTAAAGGGAGAATCGGCATGATTGCATCTTCTTCAGTTTCGTTACCTAAGTAAGATTGTGAAATAAGCTTTTTAGTTGATAGGGTGATTTCTGTTAAGTCAACACCATCATTAGCACCTAAAGCGGCACCTCTAGCTTCTAAGTTTCCTTTTGGATTACTTCCACCAGCTGTTTGTGCTGATGTAAATTCAGCATAACCAGCGTCTGGTAATACTGGGATAATCATGTTAGCAGAAGTCATAGCAATTTCTCTAAATAGAGGTGCTAAAACTAATTCATTTTGAATATCTCTTTCAATTGATGTTGATACTAACTGTTCAAAGTTAGCTGAAGATACTTCTACACCTGCTTGTGCATTAACTTTTTCCATTAATGACTTAGAGTAGTCTGTATCCCAACCTCTACCAGTCGCTAAACCAGCAAATTTTGCATCCATAACATCTTGTTCAAAGTCTTTCTTCCAGTCGCCGTTACCATTTCTATTAGCAAAAACTCTTTTAGATTCACGAATATTCATGATTTCTTCTGATTTCTCAGCGAGTTGCTTTTCTAGGCTATCGACTACTGATTTTAAGTCTTCTTGTTTTTGATTGACTCTAGTTTCTAGGTCGTTCATTAGCCTTTCAGCTCCTGTCAAACCAGCTTCCACTATAGTTTTTGTTTCAATTTCCTTTGCTTCTTGAACAGCTTTTTCATTAGCTTCAACTTCAGCTTGCTTTTCAGCCGCTTCTGTTTGTGCTTTTTCGTCTGCTGCCTTCTGTTCGGCTTGTTTCATAGCAATTTTAGCTGCAGTATCTTCTGCTACCTTCTTTGCGAATGCTTCAAGATCGATTGAAGTTTCAGGAGATTTTCTTTCTTCTGACATATCAGTCTCCGTTGATGAGGATTTCTCCTCGCTTGGCTGCTCAATTTTAACAGCATCTGCTGGTGCAGTTGAGTTAGCCTGTAATATTTGTTTTTGGTACTTTCTGTATTCTTCCATAGAATCAAAAGACTTTGCTAGTCCAAAGGTTGCCCCTTGGTTGCAAGGTACTGATACTACAGATACTTCGAAAAGTTCCGCGTCTTTTATTTTATATCCATCGGTTTCAGTCATATATTCAGAGTCCTTACATCTGAATCCAACTGAAAATGCTCCGAGGACACCATCTTTCACCAAATGAGTAATGTCACCTGCAGCTTTAGATATTTTTGCAGTTATCTCTAAACCTTTGTCTGTGACTTGTAAATCCGTTGCTCTACCGATAGGTTTGTTATAATCATGGTTAAAAAGTATAATTGGATTACCTTTAAAGTTTTCCAATCCGCCTTTCATC
>Ga0209666_1002777_pt1 | contig 12960 bp, 8 predicted proteins | sample SaaInlV_125m_DNA_FD_184679 | JGI IMG/M metagenome (GOLD analysis project Ga0209666, IMG submission 184679) | Marine microbial communities from expanding oxygen minimum zones in the Saanich Inlet - Saanich Inlet SI037_S3LV_10m_DNA (SPAdes)... | ecosystem: Environmental > Aquatic > Marine >...
AACTAGAAGTATAGTGCTTAAAAAACCAAAAATTGAACCAACATCAGAAGAAATCCTTGATGCATAATTTATAAAAGGATCTATGTATATAATGTCGCCAGCCATTAAATTTAAATTGGCAGTTTTCATTCCATCTATGGTTGATAAATCAACCAAGTAAATGTCTGGATTTTTCAAGTCCCCGCGAATTAATTTTATTCTCGATGCATTTCCTTCCTGATAGATACCACCAGATCCTGCTAATATTTCAAATAAAGTGGTGTTCTCATTTTGCAGTTCTACGATGCTTGAATTGTATCCTCCTTGAAAAAGATAAACTCTTCTATTCGAAATCCTACAAATCACAAAGGGTGAATTAAACTGGTTCACAAGCTTTAATTCTATCTTAGCTTCAACTTCAGCAAGGGAGAGCCCTGCAACTTTTATTCTTCCAATTAGGGGGACTTTTATCGTACTGTCGGTTCTAACCTTATACGAATTTCCGCCTGCGCCTCTGTTTCCGTTTCCAACTGCGCTACCATTTGCTCCTCCTGCACCTCCAGTGGTCAGCTGAATGATGCTGTAACCATCATTGGAGTACATTTGAATAGCCACTTCATCGTCTACGGCTATTTTGTATGGTTTTTTATAATTTATCGAGTCAGCAAATGCTTTAAATTTGTAGTTGGTAGGGGTTTTTAGCATCCTACTTTTATCAAGAGTCGAGCAGCTTGAAACAGCAAAAGCAACAAGTATGTATAAGATTAATTTTTTCATTTTAGTAAATCCTTGTAAAGTTTATCAACATCAGAAACCAGTCTTTTATAACTGTATTGATCTTTAACATGTTTCCAGCCTTCTTTGGACATAGCTTCTCTTTTGGCATCATTTTCCACAAGCTCTAACAGGTTTGCACTGTAAGTTTCTAAGTCCTCAATGTCGCTAAGTAAACCTGTTTTATTCTGAACAACAACATTCTCAATGCCTCCAACATTCGTAGAAACTACAGGGTTATTAGCCGCTTGAGCTTCAATTAAGCTAACGGGAGTACCCTCGTTTAAACTTGATAAGGCAATAATGTCCATCCCTGCGTTTACATTGTCAATATTTTTAATCCAAGAAGTCAGTGTTAAAGTAGAAATTTCAAATTTCACATTACTTCGTGAAAGCGGAATATTGAGGTCTTTGGCCAAATTTATAATAGCATCTCTGGATTCACCATCCCCAATAATGAAAGCCCTTACCTTTTTATTTGTGTGATCAAGTACATATCTTAAGGCATTTAAGAATAACTGGTGATTTTTTATAGGGACCAATCGTCCAATTATACCAATGGCGATTTCATCGTTTTCAATTTTGTATTCTTTTCTAAATTCAGCTCTTTTTTCAGCCAAATCGTGTTGAAATCGCTCTAAATCAAAACCAAGCGGAATGACCTCTATTTTGTCGAGTGGCGCAATTTTATGAACTGTTCCCAATTCCTCTTTTTGAATAGCAGAAATCGCAACAATGGCCGAACTTTTTAAGGCTAATTTTTTTTCAATTCTTTTAAAAATGGTTGTCTTTGCCTTACTAAAGTAGGAGTGAAAAACATGACCATGAAATGTATGTACAACAGCAGGTACGTTGCATGCAAAAGCAGCCATTCTGCCTAGTGTTCCTGCCTTTGAAGCATGCGTATGCACAATGTCAGGCTTAAATTCTTCTATAATTTGTTTAATTTTTTTATAGGCTGCGTAGTCGTTTCCAAAACGAATCGCTCTCCTCATTTCAGGAATAATCATTGGGTTTAGGCCCAATTCTTCTAAAATATGTTGAGAAGAGTCTTCACTTTCTTCTTTGTCGCCACCAATTAACAAGGTTTCATATTCTGAAGGAAGATATTTTGTAAGGTAAGCCGCATTATAAGTTGGCCCACCTATATTAAATCTATTAATTATCCTTAAAACCTTTGGCATTTGGAACGTTTAGCAAAAGGCAAAAGTAAGGAAAATATACAGAACAGCTTTGCGAATTACAAGGTAAGTTATGAATTAAGCAAACCATTTTTTCCACCAGTGTTGAAAAACAACAAGAGCCCAAGTTGTAGCTGCTGAATCTTCTGGATTAGAGGAGTTTAGCTTTTTAAGTGTTGCTTCAACTGTTTTCCAGTTAAAAATATTTTGCTCAATAATGAAATTCTTATCCAAATAATTAGACTTGATTTCTGATGCAAGAGGCCCTTTAAACCATTTTAAAAGCGGCACTTCAAAACCGTGTTTAGGTCTTTTAAATAATTCAGGAGGGAGGTCAGGTTTAAAGGTCTCTTGAAGAATTTTCTTTTTAATCCCTTGTTCAATTTTAAACGCACTTGGAATTTGAAAAGCAAATTCAACTAAGTTATGATCAAGAAACGGAACACGAACCTCTAAACTGTTGTTCATACTGTTTAAATCAACCTTAGTTAGCATATCTCCAACTAAAACTTGCTGCACATCTTGCATTAAAACACCATTAAAATCATCTTGATTTAAATGGTTGCCCAAAATACTTGATTTATAGTGCTCAAACTGATCCCCTTTGTTGGTCAAAAGTTGTCCAGCTTGCTCGTCTTTTAATATTCCGGCCCAATCCCAGTAACGTTCAGAGTTTCCTTTTTTAATTCCATCAGAAAATCGAAGTAATTGTCTATTAAGGTTTCCAAATTTAGAATTTCTTGATTTGGGTAAAGCTTTCCACAAAGGATTACCTAAACCAATTAGCTTGTTTTTCACACCATCTTGTCTGGCTATATATTCAGCCATATGCTTGTTGTATCCACTAAATATCTCATCAGCCCCATCACCCGATAATGCTACGGTTGCTTTTTTCCGAGTGTGCATGCTTAGAATATTTACAGCAAGCCCAGAGCTGTCTGCAAAAGGTTCATCCGTATACTCTAAAACTTGATTTAATTGTCCATACAAGTCGTCGTTAGTCAGCTCAAATGCAGTATGATTCGTTTTGTACTTTTCGGCTACTAATTTTGCGTATTTGGTTTCATCAAATAATGGTTCATCCTTGTAACCTATCGAAAACGTATTTAAATTATCTGTGTGTTTAGAAGCCAGAGCAACAATTACTGATGAGTCAATACCACCACTTAAAAACGCCCCTAAAGGAACATCCGAAACCAGCCTTTTAGCAACACTCTCTTCGAGTAAATCTCTTAAAGTATTTTGTGCTGTTTTATAGTCTGTAAATTTATATTGATTCGGCGCATAAGGAATCGAATAGTATTTTTCCTTTTTAATCTTTAAGTCTTTAATTTCTAATAACTCTCCAGGGTTCAGTTTTTCAAAATTTTCTAAAATCGAAAATGGTTGAGGAATGTAATTAAATTTGAAATAAAGCTGCAGACTACTCTGATTAATCGATTTTGTAACTGGGAATTGAAGAATTGCCTTCATTTCTGAAGCAAATATCAATTGGTGCTCATCCTGATAAATATGTAATGGTTTTATTCCAAAACGGTCCCGCACAATAAGTGTTGAGTTTTCTGCTTTATCATAAAAAGCAAACCCAAAAAAACCATTTAAGTCGTTTATACCCGCTTTCCCAAATTCTATTAATTGGTAAAGTAAAACCTCAGTGTCGGATTGAGTAGTGAATTGATAGCCTTTTTTTGCAAGCTTGGATCTTATTTCTTTATAATTATAAATCTCACCATTAAACACCAAAACATATCTTCCGTCAGCCGAAGTAAAAGGTTGTGCTGCCGATTCTGTTGTGTCTATGATACTTAACCTAGCATGCCCTAATCCAATTTGGTTGTCAGTATAAATACCATTGGAATCAGGACCTCTAAAATGAAGCGCTTTTACGCCTTTTTTTAAATAATCGAAGTTGGATTTCCCAACTTCATCTTTTGGTATTATTCCTACGATTCCACACATATTTCTAGCAAAGAAAATTCAAGTCAAATATAGGGAATGTATGGACAATCTAACTTAGAAAGGACGACTATTTAAAAGTGATGTAAACCGTGTAATCTAACGGAATTCTCTTTTTACCTTTATTCCATTGGTAAAGATCATTTGTGTGCTCAATTATTAATTGTTCTAATTCAGGTGTAACAAGAGACTGAATGTTAATGTCTTTTACTTTTCCTTTTGATGAAACCGAAAACTTAAAAACAACAGAAAAGTGATTTTTAGGGATGTCGGAATCTTTAATGTTTCCTTTTAATTTTTCTAAAAGTTTTGACTCTAGTTGAGTTTCTCCACCGTTGTAAGAAACGAGGTCCGACATGGTGTAGCTTTCCCCTTTAAACTTATCGGGAACATTCTTCACTATTTTTATTGCCCGAACTTGTCGTTCCGGTTTACGATAAATTACTGCTGTATTTTCGTTTTTATACCCTTGTTCAATTTTTGAAACAGCGATAATCTCTTCTTCATTTTTTAAAACAGATTCAAGTGAGTCTGACGAATACTTAGGTTGAATTAAATTGGAGTCTTTTTTAAGATCAACACTTCTTTTTTCATTAGAAATCTTTAGTTCTTTTTCTTTCTGAGGAGAAATCGGTAAAATAAATTCTTCCTTATCCTTTGGCGTTTCATTGCCCTCTACTTTGCTTAAAGTAGTGTTCGCTTCAACTTGAGAAGTGTTTTCGGTGTGAGGCACTAATGCCCCCGATTTAAAATATAAAATTCCACCTAAAATTAACAGCAAGCCAGCAATTCCTAAAATTTTGTAATTAAACTGATTCCCTTTTTGATTGGTTATAAATTTATGATTAACAGCGTTAGTAATTCTATTAACAGCAGCTAAGTCATCTTTATGAATCAATTCAATGGCAGATCTTGATAAAGCACAATTATCAAGTTTCCCTTCGTATTCTTTCAATATCTGGCTGTTGTCAGTGTTGCGCACCAATAACTCAAGTTCTTCTAACGAAAGACCCAAATAGCTATGTTTGTCTTTACTTTCCACTGTTATCAAGCAATAATTTTAAATTTCTTTTACCGTTTTGTATGTGACTTTTAATTTCTTTTAAGTCATATCCGGTTTTCTCTGCAATTTCTTTGTAACTCCAACCTTTAAAGTAGAAAAGCTCAACACATTTTCTCTGAACTGGCTTTATTTCACTCAAATATTTCTGTAAACTTCGAACTCTTTTTTGTAGCAATAACTCATTTTCTAAAACATCCTCAAAATCATCTTTTGATTCTATTTCTTGATCTGAATTTAAAACCGATGGTCCTTTTTTTACCTTGAAGCAATGAAATTTGGTTACACTGTATATCCAAGCATTAAAATTTTGTACATCGTATTTTTTTAAATCTTGAACAACTACTTCAAAAATATCTTGAACAACATCCTTTGCACTTTGTTCATTCTTCAAAATCCCAATTGCAATAGAAGCAACAAGGTGGCTATATCTTTTAAAGAGTTCTCCAACAGCATTCATATCGTTTTCAGACTTAAATAAGCCAATTAACTCTCTGTCGGGGAGTCTATTGTGTTTTTTAGTTCTTCTAAACAATTCGATGCTCTTTTTAAGTAGGGAGGTTAAGTTAATTATTCCATAAACTAAAGTGAAATATTTCTTCGATTTAAATAAGAAAAAAATAGTTGAAGAGTTTTTACGGAAATACAAACTAAAAAACGTCTTGAGCAAACTGTTTTAGATTTTGAATTCAGCGAACAATAAAAAGAGGAATCAAATGAATTGAGTTTTTCCGGTAGTATTTTTTAACCATTTTGAGGAGTAGCTGCAAGGCCACTGCTCAGGATTTCCACATGAATACACCTCTAAAACAATTGCCAAAAGTACCCTTCGAGCACAATTAATCAGCTTTGATTTGCAAATACGATAAAAACAAAAGTACCTTTTTTTTAAGATGAGTAAACAAAAAAGTAAGGAAGCACCCGTCATTGCTTTTTTGTTTATTTTTGTTCATCACTGAAACATCTACTGTTCATATTATCATTTGTTTTTGCCAGCTTAAGTTTAAACGCTCAAACTTTACACGGATCTATCCTCAATAAAAGTAATGGAGAACCTATTCCTTTTGCGAGTGTCATTTGGTTAAATTCAGAGTTAGGCACTGTTGCTGATTTTGACGGCAAATTTGTGTTGAAAACCCAATTTGGAGATACGCTTTTAATTTCCACTACTGGGTTTCAAAACTTAAAATTGGCAACGAATCAACTGCCAAATGACTTGGTGTTCTATTTAAAAGAAGAAAGTACTGTTTTAGCGGACGTTAAGATAAAAGTTAAAAGAAGAAATAGACGAAAAAGAAAGGGCGATCCAGCTTATCTACTCCATCAAAAAATAGCTATAAATAGAGATGCTAACGATATAAAAAAGCTTCCTTACTACTCTTGTAACATCTACAATAAAGTTGAAGTAGACTTAAACAATGTTGATTCCAATACCAAGAGTTTACTTTTGTTTAGGCCCATATCCTTTGTTTTTGAGAATCCGGATACTGTTTCTCAAAAAAAACCGTTTGCACCTGTTTTTCTGAGCGAGTCGTATTCGAAGTACTATTATGATAAACCCAATAAAGAAAAAGAGGTGATTCATGCTTCCAATAATGCAGGGATTAAAGTTTCTTCTTTGGCACAGTTTACAGGGAATGTTCATACTGATTTTAATATTTACAACAACTATATTCGGATTTTTCAAAAATCATTCGTTTCTCCATTGTCAAAAGCAAGCTGGTTAACGTATAAGTACTATTTAACCGATTCTGTAATTAGAAATGACACAACATTTTACACCTTGAAGTTTTTACCCAGGAGGGAGCAGGATTTAGCGTTCGAAGGCTACCTTATCACAAATAATAAATCATATGGTTTAAATGAAATTGAGTTTAGAATCCCTCAAAAAACCAATATTAATTACGTTGAAGAGTTTGTCATTAAGCAAAAATATATTCAAGTAGATTCCATCAGTGTTTTAGCACACGAGAATATTTTAATAGATGTCAACCCACTTAAAAAGGTGTACGGATTTTATATTCAAAAGAATACAAGTTGGTTTAATTACGATTTTGAAACCCAACCAACTAATGCGGTTTTTACATCAGCTTCAAAAACGGAAGTGAAAGATTCTGCTTACGAATATGGAGCTGAACTACTTGATTCGTTAAGACCAATACCGTTAAAATTAAGCGAGCAATCAACTTATGTAAAAGTTGACAGTGCAATGAATACGAAGTACTTAAAAACCATCCAAAACCTTAGTCAAATGGCATATACTGGGTATTACCCTTGTAAATATTGGGAATATGGCCCGTATTACACAACATACAGTTATAACTCTTTAGAGGGAGAACGTTTAAGAGTAGGATTTTTAACCACTCAAGGTTTAATGAAAAAAACTAGACTTGGAGGCCATTTAGCGTATGGATTGGGAGATGAGCAGTTTAAGTATAGAGGTAAAATAACGAAGTATTACGGTTTTAAAAAGTGGAGGTATTTTGAATTTGAGCATTTGAATGATTTTAAAATTTTAAGTGCAAGTGATAACGCATTTCAAGAGGATAACATACTTGCTTCGTTAACTAGAAGAGTTGATCCAAAATACACACATACCATTCGCTCAAAACTAACTTGGTCGCATGAGTGGCAAAAAGGTATAAATAATTCAATCACGCTAAAAACCGAAAAATTAATTCCAATAGGAAGCTTAACCTACAAAACGTTGTCAGGCGAAAATGTTCAGGAGTTGAATGTTAACTCAATCACTATAGGGGGTAGATTTGCGCTTCATGAAAAGTTTGTACAATATGGGTTTAGGAGGTTAAGCTTACTAACAACCAAACCAAGAATAGATTATAAGTTTACCCAAGGGGTAAAAATTGGAGGTGAAGGGTTCGAGTTTCAAAAGCTTGAAATCGATATCGCTGATCGGTATTACTTTGGTTATTTGGGTTTCCTGGATTTAAAATTATTTGGAAGTAAAATTTGGGGTCAATTACCATATCCTCTTTTATTAAATCATCAAGGGAATGATTCTTATTATTTTGATAATGAGGCATTTAATTTGATGAATCCTTTTGAGTTTGTATCCGATCAACAAGTAAGTGTAATCGCTAAGTATAATTTTAATGGGTTGATTTTTAATAGATTACCGGTGGTTAAAAAACTGCACTTGAGGTCTTTCTTATTTGCTCGTGGTGTTGCTGGATCCTTAGGTGATAAACATGAAAAACTAATTATCCTACCTGATGGTTTAACTGCTTTAAACGAACCTTACTTAGAGACTGGATTTGGTGTTGAAAATATTTTAAAAATAATCCGACTAGATTTTATTTGGAGAATATCAAATGTAGCTTCTCCTGATGTTCAAAAATTCGGAATTACCTTTGATATTGTACCCGCCTTTTAATTTTGATCGTAAGAATCTATTACACTTAGCATGTCTTTACTTTCTTAGTTTTTTTAAGAAGTGTTGAGGTTATTAATAAGGCGATTAAAATATCCACGAATGAGCAATTAGAGCCTTTTAATAAACACCAAAAATTAGCGAATTTTTTATCCAGTAGTGTCTTGTTATCTTTTAGGTGTACTGTATTAGACAACGTTTTCTAAAAGTTGTTCTAAAGCAACCTAAACATAATTTTGGTGAATTAGAAATTACTCTCCTTCTAATTAGAATTATTTACTTATGCCTGCGAAATCAGCTCCAGTTGGGCTTTGAAATACTTTTAATTCAAAATCAGGAAGAATAGCCAGTATATGATCAAAAATATCCGATTGAATCGCTTCGTAATGTGCCCATCTTTGTTCGGAACTAAAGACGTAAATTTCAATAGGAATTCCTTTTTCATTTGGAGGAAGCTGACGAACTAAAAAGGTCATTTCCTTTGTGATCGAAGGATGGTTGTTAAGAAGATGTTCTAAATACGCTCTGAATGTCCCTAAGTTCGTTAGTTTTCTAATGTTAGCAGCGTGAGTTGAGTTTTTACCAGTATTGTAAACCTTTAAATCATTTTCTTTCTTTTCAAAGTATGCTTTTAGTAGTTCAATTTCCTTTAAATAAGCTAGTAATTTATCATCACAAAACTTAACTGAATTCATATCTATATTAATCGCTCTTTTAATTCTCCTTCCACCACTTTCTTCCATTCCTCTCCAGTTTTTAAAAGCATCAGAAACGAAAGAATAGGTAGGGATAGTTGTAATTGTTTTATCCCAGTTTTGAACTTTTACCGTTTGAAGTTTAATTTCAATTACATTTCCATCAGCTCCAAATTTGGGGAATTCAACCCAATCACCAATCTTCACCATATCATTGGCAGCAATTTGAATACTTCCCACAAACCCCAAAATAGTATCCTTAAATACCAACATTAGCACAACCGACATTGCACCAAGTGCAGACAGGATTCCAATAGGTGATTTATCTGCTAAAACAGATATTATATAAATACCACCAACAATATAAATAATCAAACGAATCAATTGCATGTAGCTGTCCAGAGGCTTTCCTTTAAGAAATGGTCTTGATTCTAAATAAAATTGAAAGGCTTTAAAAAATGCAACAACTGTTAATATAATCGCAATCGCAAGGTAAATGTCTGCGATTTTTTCAACTGCTGAAACCCATCCTGTATGACCTTTGTAAAATACGCTAGCAAGTGAACTTACCATTACTGCTGGTAAAATGTGCGCTACGTTTTTAAACACCTTTTTTTCTACTAAAACATCATCCCAGGTGTTTTTGGTTCTTTTAATCACTTTTTCAATGAGTACCAAAATGAACTTTCTACCAATGAAATCGGCAATTAAACATATGGATAGTAGGCTGATCGAAATTAAAGTCATTTTTACCAGGTGTAATAAAACTCCTGATAACCCTATGTTTTGTAATAGGTTATTTATAATCGACGAATACGAACTTCCCAAAGCTTGTAAAACATCATTTGTATTTAATTGAAACAACCCCATTGTAATTTTATTTTAAAACAAATTTATAACCAATCCCCCGAACAGAGTGAAAATAGACCGGTGACTTTGGGTCTTTTTCAAAATATTTTCTGAAATTCAACAAGTAATTATCAATCGTTCTGGTACTTGGATAAACATCTACTCCCCATATCAGCTCCAGAATTGTATCTCTTGAAACCACCTCGTTTTTCCGTTCAATAAGCAATTTCAGTAATTGAGTTTCTCTGCCCGTTAATTGTCCAGTTTGATTAATTCCATTAAATATGTAAGTAGAAAAATCAATGTTATTATCACCAAAAATAAATCGATCACTCATTTCAGGTCGAGTCTGACGGATTTTCTCTCCTTTTTTAATTAAAATAGAAATTCTTAGTAAAAGCTCTTCCAAATTAAAAGGCTTTAGTAAGTAATCATCAGCCCCCGCTTTAAGCCCTTGAATTCGATCGGTACTAGACCCTTTTGCCGATAAAATTAAAATAGGAATCTCATTATCTTTCAACCGAATAGTTTCACAAACAGTTAAACCGTCAACGTTTGGGAGCATAACATCCAAAAGAATTAAATCAAATCGTTGAGATTGCCAAAGGTCAATAGCCTGTTTACCATCTTCTGCAACTTTAACGATATACTGCTCTAATTCAAGGTTTAGTTTAATAACATCAATTAAATGTTCTTCATCTTCAACAAGAAGTATTCTCTTCTCCATGATGCTAAATTAATCTTTTACATTTTTAAATAAGAAACTTTAGAAAATTAAGAGATTAGCCGTAAATTACACAACTACAGTTATTATTTTTCGTTTAAAGGTAACATGAAAAAAAAACTAGTTTTCATATTGTTTTTCTTTACAATTATAGCTCACGCTCAAATTGAGACTGGCGAAGGACGAATTTCTTTAAACTGGGATCGCGTTACAACTCAAATTGTATTAGAAAAGCCAGATTCAAATTACATCAACAGGATTGGGAATGATGAATCTGTAGCCGCTGTTATGATTGATCGTGTGATCGATTTTGGGAAATCTCCAAACATTTTTCAGGAAGGGGATAACCTCGTTAAACTGTTGAAAATAAAAGTTAGAAATGCGCAGCAATTAAACATCTATTTCTCAAAATTCAAATTACCGCCTAATTCTTTTTTTATGGTGCAAAATGAGTTGGGTGTGTTTGCGGGAAGATTTACAGATTTAAACAACAATGCTTTGAACAACTTTGCGATTCGTCCATTATCTGGAGAAGAAATCATGCTTGAATATCATGCCCCAGTGGGTTCAGTCGATCCCGAAATAGAAATAACTCAAATTGGATATTTTTTTAGAGAAACCAATGAAATTCAATCCTCAGCTTACTGTGAAGTGGATGTGAATTGCGTGGAAGGAGACCTTTGGCAAGATCAAAAAAGGGGAGTAGTTCGACTTCTTTTGAAAGCAGAAAACACTTCTTACTATTGTTCTGGAAGTTTGTTAAACAATACAAGCAGAAATTGTAACCCATTAATTTATTCCGCTGAGCACTGTGTGGAAAATTCAACCGAACTTAATCTTTCACTATCGATAGCTTATTTTAATTTTGAAAATACTACCTGTGGAGAAGAATCGGCTGTTGCTGCTCAAACTGTTTTAGGGTTAAAATTACGCGCATCTAGTGCATACAATGGAGGATCTGACTTTTCGTTGATGCAATTGGAAAATGAAATTCCCTTAGAATATCAAGCATATTATAATGGATGGTCTTTGCTGGATTCCGAAAACTTAACAGGTGTAGCCATTCATCACCCCCAAGGAGATGTTAAGAAAATTTCCACCTATACTTCCGAATTAGCAACAGCAGTAGTTGCCGATTTGACAAGCTCAGCCTATTACAAAGTGATTTGGGATGAAACAGCAACGGGACATGGGATTACAGAAGCAGGAAGTTCAGGTGCGCCAATTTTTAATCAGGAAAAGCGCGTTGTGGGTGCTTTGTCTGTGGGATCTTCCTATTGTTCAAAACCCAATGATCCTGATTTTTTTGGGAAATTAAATTACAGTTGGGATCGTCAAGAGGATTCTTCTAAACGACTAGATGTTTGGCTGGACCCCATTGATACAAAAGAATTAAGTATTTCAGGGAGTTACTTTCCTTGTGATGATTCAACCCGTCAATTCATTCCTTCAAATGAAATTAAAGTATACCCCAATCCTACCTCGGGTTTAGTGAGGTTGTATATAGAACAAAAAGTTTCCAGCGAAATTAATTTGGAAATTGTATCCTCAGCTGGTCAAATCATTCGATTTGTTGATTTTAAAAAAACAAATGTATTATTAGAAGAGATAGACTTAAATGCACTTTCAAGTGGAGTTTATTTCTTTCTTATTTCAGTGAATGGAAAAATCACAACCAAAAAAGTAGTGCTTCTAAAACCTTAATAATTACGATGTAAATAACTCAATTAAGTTTACTTTTGTAAAATATGAGTTTGGTACTTAAAGCGGTATATCGAATTGCAAATAAATCGGAGGTTTGTTTTATCCAAGGAAAACAAATTGGAAACGATTTAACGAAAGGTTTTGTTTTTAATGATTTTGAAAAACAAAAATCGTTTGGAATCTCACCGGATGAATTTAAATCTGGAAACTTAGACGAGGTTGTGGAGAATTTGACTTTTCAATCTAACCACAAAACCGAGTTCGAATCTACGTCAAAAGATGATTATGATTTTGGATTTACAATAGTTCAAAATGAAATAAAGCATGCTAAAATATCCAAGACAGTTTTATCTCGAATAATTGTACTCGAAAAAAAGATAGATGCCTTAAAATTATTTCGTGACTTAATTCAGAATTACCCAAATTCTCACATTTTTTTAACAGAAACTCCAGAAGGGAACTTATGGATTGGTGCAACACCTGAGACATTAGTTGAAAACGACGGCGATAACATCAAAACAATGTCTCTTGCAGGAACTAAAAAAGACTTAGAAACGAATTGGGGGGATAAAGAATATAACGAACAAAAAATTGTCACCAATTCGATTGTGTCCGAATTATTTCAGTTGGGAATCGATCCTGTAATA
>Ga0209666_1002784_pt1 | contig 12955 bp, 2 predicted proteins | sample SaaInlV_125m_DNA_FD_184679 | JGI IMG/M metagenome (GOLD analysis project Ga0209666, IMG submission 184679) | Marine microbial communities from expanding oxygen minimum zones in the Saanich Inlet - Saanich Inlet SI037_S3LV_10m_DNA (SPAdes)... | ecosystem: Environmental > Aquatic > Marine >...
CCGACATTTTAGTCTCGCAAAGACTTTGCAGACGCAATTGAAGATAGTCGATGCGCCGCGTCGCAAAACCAGGCTCGATGGCGAGGTTCAAGTACATTTGCGACACAGACTTTTGCCTCGACAGAGTATCGCCGCCGATAAACTTCAGAGGCATGTAGTCGCCGACGGAGAAGCGATTGCCATTCACCAAAAACTTACTGTCTCCTAATTCAGTCGCCTCGCGAGGAGCAGTCGTCGACGCGGAGTACACCGCGTCCGCCACGGACTGGGCGGTACCGCCACGGGTTGACTCGTCAGACGCAGCCGTTGTCAGGCGCGACACATCATGCGAATCCTTTGCAATCGTCGAGTTCGCCACTCTCGTCACTTCTTCAACAACTTCTGAAGCCGTGACGCTCGAAGACTCGCCCGCTTTCGCGTACGCCGCGGCGACGATTTCATTGATAGACGATTGCAAGCCGTCCACCAGACGCAAAGCAAACTTGCCAGGCTCGCGGTACGGCGATTCATTCTTGATGACAAGCTCAAACATCGCGCGTTGCCCGGGGTTCAAGTTTTCCGTGTTCATCTTAGTCTTCAAGGGAATCTCCGTGTAGACGCTTGATTCGCGAAACACGGTGCCCAACTCACCCGGACACATGCTTCGACCACCCTTGGTTGAAAACACGGGAGTGCCGAAACGTTTATCGGAAGAGACGCTGATGACAAATTTGTCTCCAAACTGTGGATCACCCAGCGAGTACTTTGTCACAACGTGTCCTCGCTTGGACCAGATGAACATGCGATCGTGCCTAAAGTCACGATTCCAACCGTACTTCACCCCAGCGTTATTCTCTACAGAGTACCCAGCCCCCGCCCTCACCTTACCTTTCACATGAAAGCCACCGCTGAATGACACTTCACCGTCGATTTCAAAAGAGACATGCGAATTGTAGTCTTCGATCACGTCGTCCGACTTGAACGTAAAGTCAAGCGCGTGTCCTCCACCGCTGAAAGACAAGAGGATCTCAGAATCTGGTGGGTTAGTGTCGTTGCCGTTCGCCATACCTTGCGGGCCCTTTTTGCCCGTCAGCGATGCAAGGATTCGGGACGTGTCGCTGGCAGCCAACAATCCTCCCCCATCTTCGCTCACGTCCGCACTTGTCCCGTCGAATTTCATCGCACCGCTAGACCAACTGTCCATATCAGACGCCGCCCGTTCGCTCATACCGAAAGAGTAAAACACTTCACCCTCTGTATCTCGTAGTTTATCATCGAACTCTGGATTGCCATCAGCGCTGCGCGCTTGAGGATGTATGATTGAACTTGACGCGTACGGGATGTTACCTTCGTTGTCAGAACCTTCCACAGGGGATTCGTCAAAATCCTTGCGAATATATGGCAGTATTCTTGCCTCTTGAATGAATGCCGATGGCCCAAAGAGCGAAGTTTGGAACATCAGGAGGGGTACGGCTGCCGGGGACATTTTACTGGTTGCTGCTAAAATTGTTGCCAACGCAAACATGGGCGTGGCTTGAGCGAGATCGATTCCCATGCCAACCGTCCACTCTTTTGCAAGTTCAGTCGCAACTGATGAGTAGTCTGAGTCGGCGTTGAACAAGTCGTTGTAACCACCGTCTCCGTCCATTTTATTTTTCAATTCATGGCCGTAGACAGACTCGTCGCTCGTGAATGGCGCGGCAATGCTCGAAACATTTTCGGGAGACGCCCACGCTAAGGTACGTTCCCACGAGGCAATCTTGCGAGTGAGATAATCGTCCCAACTCACGCTGTTAGGTTTACCAGACCCATCTGTCGCGTTTACTCCCCCGGGAGATGTGACCGTATTCAACAGAAACTGAAGATTTGGTAGGATTTGCGCCTCAATGGCGTGTACGGCGAATACATACGTCGTCGGCTTGCGCGGCAGCCACGTCACTTGAGATTGAACGTCCAAACACACGACGTCGCCACCTTTTGGATCACTGAGGTCGAGAATATCGGACACTTTGTACACGAGCTCAATACCGCCACCAAGGATGGTGTCGCCTGCTCTTCCGGGAAGCGCCGGGTCCTGACTACTGCGCACGGCGCGATCCGTCGTCATGACGATGTCCCAGCCGTTCGCAATAGTCGATTCCGCCTTGAAGTTGGGTCCATCGACGAACGCCTCGCCTTTCCCGCCAAAATCACCTTCGAAGCTGACTACGCTGCTGCTTGCCTCGGCGGTGTAGCCGATATTGAACCCAAACTCACCGTCCAACGTGACGTCAGCACTCGAATCCAAGTACGTACCAGCTTTCACAGTCATGGCGCGCATGCCCGTGATTTCGTACTCGATTTTAAATTCAGTGCCAGAAAGCAGCTCTGCGTACGAGTTTCCACCAGGCGGGTCGTGTACCACCGTGTACACCAACCCATCCAAGGGCACGGTGGCCCAGAACGTGTCGTCGCTCAAGCCGTCGCCGCCGCGTGGTTTCGATCCGAGAGAAATGAGCTCACGAATCGCGATGGCAGTCACAGAGCGATACAGGTCGTTTCGCTCCACCGCAACACGAACCGTGCGGCGGTGATTCCCAGCCAAGTTTGGAAACCCAGCTCTGATTGTCATTTGCGATTCTGCATTAGGAAATTCCAAGTATCCCTCGGTATCGATAGTGACTTGGAAGTCGCAAGACGCGCCGCCGCCGCGATCCGGATGACACTCCGAGTCTTCTGCGTTACTTACATCCTGTCGAATTTTGATTTCAGTACTGCCCGTGTCCTCGTCTTTGCTCGGCAGCTTCTCGTAGCATTTCTTATACTCACCGTCAGCCATCACGTGGAGTTCGAACACCTTGATTCGAACGCTCTTTTCGACGGATAAACTTGCTGACAATGGATTCTCTGACGATGTCGAAGAACCCAAAAAGTGCTTCGATGTAAGTCCGCCAGTAGGTTTTGCCGGATCGTAGCACTTATTATGTTCATTATCGATTTTCGGAATGTAGTCGTCCGGAATGTCAACGCAAATGTAGCCGTGGTACTTGTACCGAATTTCCTGCCAGTCGTTCTCGTCGCGCATCAACGCCAGACGCTCGAGCGCGTTGCGACGCCTGAAAAAGGTCACCATGTCGCCATCCTCCGTCGCGCACCCGTCTTCCCACGTTTTGCCCGCGATTTTTTTGCCGATACCACCGACAGACGGACCAGAATCTAGCAAAATAGAATAATCCATCGCCGCAAAAGGCCAAACGCGCGCGTTGTCCGGGAGTGGATTTGACTTGTCGTCAAATTTTCCTTCAGGCAATCCGTCGACGTTCGTCATCCAACCTCCAACTTGTTCGGACGTGACGAAGACGGGTGGGTGACATCCGTTGATTGGCGTCACCTTGAATCGCGCGCCAGAGTACTGCGTCTCACATTGCCCGTGGTACACGCCCAAATCGATGTTTCCTCGAGTCACGTCGGTGAAAAAGATGTAATTGCCGTCGCCGACTTGATTGAGCGTCGCGGTCTGAGACGCGCCATCGCAATTGATGGCGTCTGCCGCGTCCGCAATCGTTCGTCCCGTGTAGCAAATGGTGTGTTTCGGAAACGTGGCGTTAAAGACGTACGATTTCCCTCGCGTCAAGGCCATTTCAAACCAACCAGACTCATCCGTGGTGAATTTCTCCGGTTCGCCTTGTTGGTTGACTTCGCTGACTTCAATGGTTGCCTCGAAGAGTCCACACGTCGTCGAGCCAGCGGTCCAATCTTTCGGGAACAACACCGCGCCTCGAACGATTGCAGCGGTTTCGTCGGCGAAATTGCGTTGCATTTCGCTTCGATGGCGTATTTCGATCACGTTGTCTTCAACATCGGATAGGTCGCTAAACGTGTGCTCAAACACTTGTGACGCATCCTTGGACTTTGGCTCCTGCGTCTTGTCAAATATGTGCACAATGTCGTGATACTGTTCGGTGGCGCTCAAGACCACCAGGCCATTAAACTGCGAGAGATCGTCTTCGGAAGTCGACGTCGCACTTTCTGGAGCGAGCGACACGCTCCTTGACGAAGTGGACTGAAAGACGCGCAAAGGGATCAGCTTTGTCATGTTGGCGTCACCGCCAATGTACACAGCAGAAGCGCGCACACCCGATGCGCAAGGCGTAATCGCTGATGACAACGACGATGATCCGGACGGAACCAGCTCCTCGTAAAACGCATTCCATGCAGTTGTGTTCGCCGGCATGGCCGTCGAATTGGTGCGCGCGAGGACAAAGTTCTCGCACAAATTTGCGTCACCTCGAGTCGTCTCGAATGCGCTGAGGTACTTGGCGTTTATCGACGCGTAAACCAAGACTGGATCCGCCACCAAATCACCCGAGTGCATCTTCGCTTCCGCATTGGTAAACTCAGACGAGCTCAGCGCGTCGTCGCCGTCGACGTCCAAAGAGCTCCAAACAGCGCGAGATATAATCGCGTGCCCTTTGAGCGGAAAGCCAGCCGCGTCTTCGACGAATTTGGCAAACTCGCCAAAGCTCAGACTCGTCGAATTGTCGCCGTCCCAAGACTCGAACGAGTCGGGAGACTGCCCCAAAGACGAACTCGACGAATCGCTGTCACTTTGGCGCACAACCAGGAGCACCTTTGCCGGTTGCGACGTTGGAGACGAAGTAACGCCAGAGTCAATCACATTCTTGACCGTCTTTGGAAATATCTCCTCCTTGTAGGCGGCGCCGAGCATCTTCGCTTTGACGGGGATCTTGCCCGAAGTGTCTCTGAGTTTGATTTCGTATGCGCCGTCGGCGTCGCTCACCGCGCTGAACCTGCAGTTGGTCCTCGTGCCCACGGCGGAAATCTCCGACACACTGATGGCGGATTTTACATCGTCGAGATACCCGGATACTTGCTTCATCTCGTCATCGCTCAGGGAACGATCCCAAGTGATTACTTCGGCGACGGCCCAGTCGGAGCGTTCGCCATCACAGCAACCGCCGTTTGGCGCGTAGTTGATGCCGAGATGCTTGTTTCCAGTAGCGCCGTTGCGATCTGCAGTGGCAACATTGACGCCATCCACGTACGCGCGTTGGCCTTTGTTCGTGCCGCACATGACGAGCCAATCCGTCAGAGTTCCTCGTGAATTTTCGCTCGTAACCCATGAATCGTAAAACGCCACACCGCGTTTGTTACCATGGTGTCCGTGAAGGAAGTTTCCTTTCCCACCGATAAGAATACGATTCTTGGACGACCCGGTATACCTCGAGAGCGTGCACAGAGTCCATTCGGCGGGAAGAATGGCGCCAAAATTGAATCGGGCATTCCTATCACCCGCGAGCGTTCGAACCACGCCCGAAGCGCCGTTTCCAGAGTGGAACTCCGTCTTGACGTCACCGCCGATGACGGTACCTACGAAGCCATTCACCTCGCTCTTCCACTCTTTAGACGCGTCGGAGCTTTTAAACCAAGAGTATAACCCAGTCGCTGGGATTTGTGACGATCCATCTTCAGAATTGGACTCACCATCTCGCACTACGTTGATGAATTTTCCATGGAACGACGTTAGCTTATAACCGACGCAGTCGTAAAACATACACGTGTGTTGCGCGTGAGACGTCGTCAATTCGGCGTTAAAAGTACACTCGTGACCGTGATTCCCGCTATCGCCGGAATCGTAGTCTTGGACATACGCTCGCAAACGCTGACTCGACGAAACTCGACCGCTCACGCAAACCTCGACGCGCTCAATCGAGCTCCATCGGGCGAGCTCGATGCGCACGTACTCGCCGGGGCTCAGCGCGGACGACCCACTTTTGGGGTCAGGATCACCATCCGTCACGACGTACGTCTTCTCGGATGCCGTTCGCGTCATGTCGCTTGAGTGTTCGGTGCGCATGTAAAGAGCCAAATCACCGGAGGACTTGTGCAAAGTGGACGACATCGCCGTCCCGTTGGGCCAAGCGAAATCGGCGCACACGCGAACGTGCGCCACGGGCGTTCCGGACGATCCAGCGGTGACAGTGCCCTCTAGCGTGCCAATCCAAGGCGCTTTGAAGTAGTGTGTGGTCGACACGAGATCGGACGAACTCGCGGATGCCATCTTGGTGCGAACCTTGTAGTACCACTCGAGATTTGGTTTGTTTCCCGCCTCTCGGTCGAGGTACGAAATCGAACTGAACTTGTTCACGCACCCTTTGAGGTCCCCATCCATTTGTATGATCGTCTCGTAGCTGGCAGAGCTAAACTCGCCACCGACGGGCTTGCGAAGCATTTCGAAAGAGCTCTCCTCCCACGACGTGTCGCGGTACGTAAACGTCACGCCAGACGTGTCTAGCTTCCCCGACACATCGATGGCCGCTCCGTCGTAGTACATCGCCGCTGTGCAAAAGTAGTCCGAGTACGTCTCTTCGCTCTTCGTCGCAATGACGGCAGACGCGCACACCACTCTGCGCGATGCGGGCGTCGCGTGCGCGCGCTTGGCACACAAAGGCCTATGCCCGCATCTGTATGCGTCCAAAAACGTCGCTCTGCTCACCTGGCCTCTGTATATGCGCACGTCGTCGAATTCTACATCCACAGCGCCGAGCATTTCAAACTTCCTCATGACGCTCAAGAGTTTTCGAGGCGTGTCGGGATCCATGGATTGCGCAGTTTTGAAAGTTGAAGTGTCGGACATGTCGTCCACTTCTCCCTTCGGATTGGCGAACAGCATCATTTTGTCACGCTTGTTCAAAGAGAAACCCACGTAGTGCCATTCGTTGCACTCAAGCCCAGAGAGCGTCAGAGAATCGGAACTTGACACAGAACCGTCGAGTACGTACTCCAACTTTAGCGTCATAGAAGACGTGAGATAGAAACGGAGCTCGTGCGACATTCCGCCGTTTTCACCGGTGAAGTATGCGATGGATGTTCGACGGAAATCGGAAGCAGATGCGTCGCCACATTTGCGATAAATCCACGCAGATATTGCCATGTCGTCGGCGAATACCTCATCCGATGTATACTCGTAGCCGTACTGGTTTGAACCGATAGACGAGGACGTCATGGCTGCAAGACACAGGCCGCCGTTTCCTCCAGTACACGTCTTGATTTCGCGCACGGTACCCACTGGTAGCAACTTTGGTTTTATGCCTTGTTGCCCACTCACACGTGGAGACACGGAAATCAACTCATCAGAGCCATCGCTGTCAAAGAGAAAATTGGCGACCAAAGATTCCTGTACATCCTCAAAAGTTCCAGACACGGGACGGATATCCGTAAATGCTGTCGCCGCGTAGAGATCATCGTTTACTTTGGAATACCCATCGATTTTTGGATCGGACAGAGAGACTGAAAGCTTGTCGTATAGCATCCCGTCGGCGTACAAACACGTGTAATCCCCGGCGGTGAGCTTCGCGTTGTAGTGCCACGCTACTTGCATGGATGTCGCATTATCACGACATTGCTGCAATGTGCTCTCTCGCCCAGGACTATCGGATGGGTAAACTGCGTTATCGTACACAATGGATCCACTGCCACACTCCATGTCATTCGTTTCAACGCGCATTACATGCGTCGGCTTCAATTCAAGCTTGCCATCCAGTTCCTCATTCCAGAGACCTACAATGTACGAATCAGCGCTTTGTGCTTCGAGCGCAGACGTGATCTCCGTGTAAGACAACACGCCGTCCTCCGGGTCGTTGTCGTAGCGTCTGAATACGGTTTCTTTCGCCTTGTAAACTTGCGTCTCATCGCGACAGTCGGCGACGTTGAACTCGTCCGAAGTGAGCAATAACTGTCGCGCCACGTTTTCGAGATTGCGGTTTTTCCCTTGTGGCATCACGTCCGCGCAACCCGCACGAAGTTCAAAGGTATGGAGAGTGAGCCATGGTCCCGCAGGGTCGGGTACCCTGGTGGTGCCGTCAGAAAGCACGAAATAGCAAGAATACTTTATGTCGTACGTCCCGTCGATGATCTCGCCGCGTTCATTCGTCATTTCGAGTGAGCTTGGATAGAAATCATCCCATAGTCGGCATGGCATGTGGTCCCCGTACGTAAAACAATCGGTACCTCTCCGCGTCACGCGCACGTCGCATCGTAATCCAGTGAGATCGCGACTCACTTGTTCGGCAGTGATGGACTCGAAACAATCATCTTTATTATTCGTGCACGATACGTGCGCAGCTTTCACTTTGAAGTCAAATGAGTACGCTGAGACGAGAGACACAAGATTAGTCGCCGTCACGGAGACATCTTTAAAAAGACCCGGAGGGGGTGGCGAAGGCGGTGGCGGCGGTGGCGGCGACGGCGGTGGAGGCGGCGAAGGAGGAGGAGGAGGAGGAGGAGGAGTGTACTGCACTACGAATTGAGGATCATACGCCGGCCTGAAACGTACCCACGTCCAGTCAGAGGGAAGGGCATCGTAGGCTTGATGAGGACTCGCGTCCATGTCGGCGCCGTCGTTCATGCGCACGAAGCGGTTGTGACTCGGGCTATGAAGAGCAATCTCCCCGTTGCCGGCGTCGACGACGCGAAAGCGCGCCCACGTCCCACTCACTTCGCTAAAGTCCATGTCCCCGTTGTCGTTCATCCGCACGAAGCGGTTGTGGATGCCACAGTGCAAGGCGATTTCCCCGTTGCCGACGTCGACGACGCGAAAGCGCTCCCACGTCCAACCAGAGGGAAACGCGTTCCAGTTTCGCACAGGCGACGCGTCCATCCGGATGCGGCTCATCCGCACAAAGCGGTTGTGTACGGAAGAGTGCAAACCGATGATTGAACCGAGAGGGAGCATCGTCATCACAGGTCGGAAGCGTTCCCACGCCGGGTCAGAGGGAACATCCCAGTAGTTTTGATGAACACCGTCCACCCACCCGGCGGCGTGCATGCGCACGAAGCGGTTGTGAATCGGGCTATGAAGAGCAATCTCCCCGTTGCCGGCATCGACGACGCGAAAGCGCTCCCACGTCCAATCAGACGGAAACTCATTCCAATTCCGCACTTCGCTAACGTCCATGCCGGCGCCGTCGTTCATGCGCACGAAGCGGTTGTGACTCGGGCTATGAAGAGCAATCTCCCCGTTGCCGACGTCGACGACGCGAAAGCGCTCCCACGTCCAACCAGAGGGAAACGCGTTCCAGTTTTGCACGAGGCTAAAGTCCATGTCCCCGTTGTCGTTCATCCGCAAGAAGCGGTTGTTTAGGAAAGAGTGCAAACCGATGATGGCGCCAATGGGTAGAGTTCCATCTGCCCTTTTTGGCCTGAAACGTACCCACGTCCAGCCAGAGGGAAGGGCATCGTAGGCTTGATGATCACTCGCGTCCATGTCGGCGCCGCCGTTCATGCGCACGAAGCGGTTGTGAATCCGGCTATGAAGAGCAATCTCCCCGTTGCCGGCGTCGACGACGCGAAAGCGCGCCCACGTCCAATCAGACGGAAACTCATTCCAATTCCGCACGTCGCTGTAGTCCATGTCCCCGTTGTCGCGCATCCGCACGAAGCGGTTGTGGATGCCACAGTGCAAGGCGATTTCGTAGTTGTCGACGTCGACGACGCGAAAGCGCTCCCACGTCCAATCAGAGGGAAACGCGTTCCAGTTTTGCACAGACGACGCGTCCATCCGCCCGTTGTCGTTCATCCGCACGAAGCGGTTGTGTATGGAAGAGTGCAAACCGATGATTGAACCGAGCGGGAGCATCGTCATCACAGGTCGGAAGCGTTCCCAGGTCCAGTCAGAGGGAAGATCCCAGTAGTTTTGATCAGCTCTCGTGTCCATGTCGGCGCCGCCGTTCATGCGCACGAAGCGGTTGTGAATCGCGTTATGCAGAGCAATCTCCCCGTTGCCGGCGTCGACGACGCGAAAGCGCTCCCACGTCCAATCAGACGGAAAGTCGTTCCAATTCCGCACGTCGCTAACATCCATGTCCCCGTTGCTATGCATCCGCACGAAGCGCATGTGGAAGCGGCAGTGCAAGGCGATTTCCCCGTTGCCGACGTCGACGACGCGAAAGCGCTCCCGCGGCCAATCAGAGGGAAACGCGTTCCAGTTTTGCACAGACGACGCGTCCATCCGCCCGTTGTCGTTCATCCGCACGAAGCGGTTGTGTCTGGAAGAGTGCAAACCGATGATTGAACCGGACAGTAACAAGTCGTTCGGATCCGCCAAAACAAACATCGGTAGAGAGAGTAACAGTATAACGAGAATCATCCACCGGGAGTGGATTCGCGCGTTCGCGGCGACTCGACGTCCGGCGGACGTCTGCCCGACCGCACCAGCGCGTCTCGCAAACATGTTTGCAGCCGACGAAGATTCGTCGTTTCGCGACCGCGCGTCGCGCTCCGCCGTCGTCGCCGAAACCTCTCGCGCGTCGTCACCGAAAACGGAATTTCAAACCCTAAACCGGTTTCGCGCGGACGTCGAAGATCCGTCCGGCGATCCGTCGATCCGTCACGAAAACACGTCAACACGAAAACGAGTCGAGAATTATCGCTCTCGCGTCTCGCGTCTCGCGTCCCGTCGTCCGCGTCCCGCGCCGTTCGCGCGTACCCGCGCGCGCCGTTAGTTTCAAGCGCTCTCGTCACCGCGCGCGCGAGCGTCGTTCGCTCGCGTCGCGCGATGCGGCGTCGATCGAACGATCGAGTGATCGAGGGGCGAAAGGTCGCCCGAAACGACCGGCGATCGCTCGATGGCGTCCGATTCGACTCGACTACGGACGCGAACGCGCGCGTTCGTTAAAAAAATCGAATCACCGCCGTCAACGGGCGAAAGGTCGCCCGAAACGACCGGCGATCGCTCGATGGCGTCCGATTCGACTCGACTACGGACGCGAACGCGCGCGTTCGTTAAAAAAATCGAATCACCGCCGTCAACGGGCGAAACCGGTCGCCGACGACGACGACGACGGCGAGGGTGTTCAGGACGCAGGGTTATCAGGACGCGCAAATAGGGATTTTCACGCGTTTTATGCGTCGCGTTTTATGCGGTCGCGCGACGCCCGCCGGGCGTCCGCGTCAGCACGGTCGTTTGTGTTGTTGTGTTTTTTCGCCGATGCAGACTACTTGTCCGAGTCACCCAAAATCCCCGTATTGAAAATAATTCTCGTCTAATAATACGACAAATTTAAAAACGCTAAAAGTGTACTCCGCGTTTCGTCGCGGCGGCTTCATCGAGAGAGAAGAAGACAGGGGATAGCGCGCGATGGCGCGACGAACATTCATTTTCTATCACTCCGCTTCTGTTACATTTCCGGTTCACCGTGCTCCGCGACCGCCTATTGCGAAGCGAACGTCTGCGCGTCGCCGCCGACGCCACTCGCACGGCGACTATCTCTAAAGTTTTCGTGAACGCGCTTGTAAAAGAGCAACGTCTCTTGCGACAGCGAGGGACGTGAAAGTTTCAGGGCCTCGACGACGTCGTGCGGTTCAATCATCGGCGGAGCGTTCGGTTCAGCCACGTCTTCGCCGCGTTCGACCGCTGCAGTGTACGTCTTAAGGACTCGCGTCGCGGCGACGTTCGCGCACTCGCTCACAAACGCAGCCAAATCGGCGCCTGAGAAGCTTTCCATGCGCTCCGATTCGGCGATTGCGACCAAATCTACACCCGGCGCGACTTTAATCTCGCGCGTGAGTGTTTGAACGATCTTTGCGCGAGCGATCGCGTCTGGCATTGGCAGATACAGCAAGTGATCTAGACGCCCTGGACGTAAAAGCGCTGGATCGACGACGTCTGGGCGCGACGTGGCGCAGATGACGAACACGCCGACGAGCGATTCGACGCCATCCAACAGCGTTAAGAATTGATTGACCATGCGATCAGTAACCCCGCCGTCTGTCCCGCCTCGTCTCGGCACCAAGGACTCAAACTCGTCGAAGAAAAGCGCGCACGGCGCGGCGTCCTCCGCCCTCTTGAAAAGTTTTCGCAGCGTCGCCTCGCTTTCGCCGTAATACTTGGAAAACAGTTCTGGACCTTTAATTGTGATCGAGCGCAAACCCGCGTTGACTATCGCCGCCTTGGCCATTGCAGATTTGCCACTCCCCGGGGGGCCGTAGAGGAGCACTCCAGTCGGTAAACGCAGGGGACACTGTGAAAAAATCTTTGGATGTCTCGCGGGAAGCGCGATGGCGTCTTCGAGAATTTGTTTGACCTCGTCGAAGCCACCGATTGAATCGAAGCCGTCGACGTATTCGTCGATGCCTTCGCCGTCGGGCCCATCTGACTTTGCCAAGGAAAGTTGATCGATCGGTGTGTAGCCTTTGAGCGCATCCTTGAGCTCGTTAGATGACACGCGAATACGCGAGCCGATAGCGCGGTGAGACTCGTCAGCTCGTACGCTGAGCGCGCGATCGATCTCCGACTCAATAGCTCGATCCATGATGATGCGCAAATCGGCGACGTCGAATCCATCCGTTCTCTGAGAAATCGCGTCGGCGACTTGTTCGTCGCAATCGACGCCTCGATGCGCGGCGTACGAAAGAATCACATCTTTTCGCGCATCCATGTTTGGCTTGCGCACTTCAAAGTCGTACTCAAACACGTCCTGCTCTCGAAGCGGCTTGCATAGGGCGTCTCGTTCACTCGCCGTCGCTATAAACGTCACCTCATCCGCATCCGCCATTTCGCTCATCGCGTCGGCGATAATACACGACAGATGATAACTATCGCTACTCTGACCTTCTTCGTCGGCGTCGGCGCCGCAAATTTTCTCCGAAACGCGTGCTCGGCGACATTTGAAGTAAGTAAGTAATTGTAAATTAAAAGAGAAGTAAGTAAAGCTCAGTGAACGTAAATATGTGATAAAGTTGGCTGTAGCGGTCATTGCCGTCAAGTTAATTGCCGTTATTTGTTATGCAGGTCTTGAATGCAAGTTTTGAACTGCTCGATGTGTGTTGTCGCTTACTCGATGACGAGATATTGTTGTGAGCTCGCCCTCGAAATGTGTGCGCGCGTCGACGAGCGCGATGCGTCTCGAAAAGTCGCTCGTCGCGAGCGCGCTCATCGCTGAACGATGATGATTTGCGGCTTTTGTGGCGAAAAACC
>Ga0209666_1002786_pt1 | contig 12948 bp, 6 predicted proteins | sample SaaInlV_125m_DNA_FD_184679 | JGI IMG/M metagenome (GOLD analysis project Ga0209666, IMG submission 184679) | Marine microbial communities from expanding oxygen minimum zones in the Saanich Inlet - Saanich Inlet SI037_S3LV_10m_DNA (SPAdes)... | ecosystem: Environmental > Aquatic > Marine >...
GTTCCACTTGCCGTCCTCGCCGGCGGCAAAGCCGTTCGGGTCGCCCGCCGCGCCTCCCGCCGCGGGAACCTCGCCGGAGTCGACCACCGCGTGCGACGAAGGCTTCGCCATCGAGCGGGCCGCTCGGGGCAGATGTCGGCGGTGCGACGAGGCGGCGGTGCGACGCGCGGGCGCGCCGGGGCCGCGGCACGGTCCGAGACGCGCGACGCGACGCGACGAGGACGCGTGGCACGCAACGGGGAAACGCGCGACGTGGCCTTCGACGCGCGCCGCGCGCATCCGCCGCGGAGTACACCTCGCGCGAGCGCGTGTGGTCTCGTGAGCCAAAGCTTTCGAGCTTTTGACGTTGTTTTTGGAGAAGTCCTTCGTCGAGCGCGCGTCGCAGTGTGTGACTATGTACTGCTTCGGAGTTCGGACTGATTGCTCATACCGTACGAATACGCGACACTTGGTGTTAACCGCCGATCACGATTACGCACATTCTCAACCGCGCAGCCCCCGCCCAACAGCGCGATGGGCGTCGCTGACGCGCTCGGCGCGGTCAGCGGCGCGTTCGGCGCCGTCGGCGGGATGGTCCTGCCGGTCGCTGCGCCTGTATACGCCCTCATCGTCTGGCTTCTCAACGAGATCTCCAGCGCATTTTCCGTGTACGTGTTCGGCACGTGCATCGGCCTGCTCCTCGGCGCGACCGCCGTGGCCGCGATGCGCGGCTCCCTGGCGCGCGCGGACGCCGAGGCGACCCGGAAGGCGAAGGTCGCGGCGGCGGACGCGCAGAAGTCGCGGAGGGACGGCGCGATTCCCCCCCTCCCCATCCCTCCCGACGTGCTTGCGGAGGCGCTTAGACATCTGCCTCGCTGGACCAAGGAGCCAGACGTCAGTCGCGCGTCTTGGCTGAACAACCTGCTCGACGCGCTCTGGCCGCACGTGGACACGTCCGTGTCGCAGGTGATCCGGGACAGCCTCGAGCCCATGCTTCGCTCCCTCGTCCCCCCCCTGGTGTCCTGGATCGGCTTCGAGAAGGTCACGCTCGGGCCCACCCCCCCCGTGGTCGGGGGCGTGAAGGTGATGGGAAGCAACTCCGAGGAGGTGATGCTGGAACTCGAAGTCGTCTTCGCGTCGGGCGCGGACGTCGTCCTGGCGGCGTACGTCTTCGGCGTGCGCGTGCCCGTGCGCGTGCACGACCTGCAACTGCGCGCGAACGTGCGCGTCACGTTCACGCCCCTGGTGGACCAATTGCCCTGCCTGGGCGGGCTGGAGGTGTCGCTCATGTCGCTCCCGCAGCACGCCGACGTCGGAGTGTCGATTCCGCCGGGGATCGACCTGATGTCGCTCCCGGGCGCGCACTCGCTCCTACGACTCGCGCTGTGGAAGTTCGTCGCGCCGCTCATGGTGTACCCGGCGAAGATGACCGTTCCCATCATGGAGAACTCGGGCATCGAGCCCACGAGCACGGGCATGATCAAGCTCAGCGTTTTGGGCGGGCGAGGCTTCGCCGCGCGAGCCAAGCTGGCGGGTTCGGGCGCGGGCGCGAGAAACGAACGGCGCGCGACGACGATGAACGGCGGCGTCGATTTCAAATCGTCCTTCCCGAAGATGCCCCTCGGCGGTTTGAACAGCCTGGTGGCTTCGCGGTACCTCGTGCAGCTGCACACGCGCGAGTCGCGCAAGATCACGCTGGCGTCCAAGTCCAGCGACGCGCCCACCTGGGACGAGACGCACCACTTCCTGACCAACCCCGACGCGTGTCTGACGGCGACGGTGATGACCACCAACCTGAAGGAACTCGGGCGGTGCGAGATCCCGCTGCGGCGGCTTGTGGCGGACGACCGCGCGCGTAAAACCACGCTCCTGCACATCCCGCTGGGGGACCCGAAACCGTACCTCGTGCCCGTGCCGGTGCCGAACAAGCCCGTCTCGTACACGCGCGTCACGCAGGAGGAGCAAAACGCGCTCGCCGAGGACCACGAGATGGCGCTGGAAAAGCACGCGCTGGAACTGGCGACGCTACGCGTCAACGCGCTGGACGCCGCGACTCGGCCGAGCCCGCTCGCGGACGTGCCCGTGATCACGTGCGAGCTGGAGTACACGCCGCTCGGTGTGGAGGAAAAGACGTCGTCTGGAGTACACGACGCGAAGCCCGACTCGGCGTCGGAGTCGGCGTCGGAGGAGGAAGGCGACGCCGACGAGCGGCGCGGCATCTTGACGGTTTTCGTGACTCGGGGCGTGCGCGTGTTGAGCGAGGCGACGAACGGCGAGACGCGGCCGTGCGCGACGGCGACGTGCGCGGGGCAGACGTACACCACGGAGGCGCCCTTGGAGAAGACGAAAAACCCGATCTGGGACGAGGAGTTCCTCTTCTTCAACGTCGCGCCGAGCGAGACGCTTCGGCTGGACGTGCGCGACGGGAACGCGAAGGGCGAGTTCCTGGGCGGGTTCGACCTGGACGTGCGCGAGGTGGCGGCGAACAAGGAACTGTCGGAGATGTTCCGCCTCACCGGCGTGTCCAACGCCGCGCACGTCTTCCTCAAGGCCAGGTTCGCGTACATGTCCTAGGCGCGAACGCGGGATTGAGCGCGCGCGAAACCGCGAAACGACCAACGAGGATGCGCGGTTTACTGAAGGTTCGGTCAATACGACGTGCGCGATCAAAAACGCGTCGTATCGAAGAGCTTCGCGAAGCTACTGCACGGAATGGTTCCACTCGTCGTCGTGCGCGGTCCTGGAGCCGCCGTCCGCGAACGGCTCGATGAACTTGCCCTTCTGCGGAGGCACCACGCGTCGTCTCCGGCGCTCGCGGTCGCGTAAGCCCCCGAGCTGCGCGCGCACCGCCCACCGCGTCTCCTGCTCGCGTTGCCACGCGGATTCCTCCGCGGCAAAGGCGCTCGCCGACGCATCCTCCGCCGCGTTTTTTTTCGCGTACGTTTCTTTCTCGTCATCCTCAAACGCGCGCTCCAGCTCCTCGATCGTCTCTCTCCGCACGCCGCGGGTCGCCGCGGCGTGTTCGCGCGCGTCCCTCGAAGCGTCTGTATCGTCTGTATCGTCTGTATCGTCGGTATCGTGGGCCCCTCTCGTCTGACGCGTCTTCGTCGCCGCGCGCGCGACGCGCCGCCGGCGCACATTCACCGCCGTCGCGCCCGCCTCCACCTCGCGCATCACGCGTATTTGCTCGGCCCACTTCATACGCCACGCCTCCGTCCCCACGTTCGCCAGCGTGCCCCGCTCGTTCGCGAGCGCGTTGTACGCCTCGCAGACCGCCGTGAAGCGCGCGTCCGCGTCAGCGTCCGCGCACACGTCGGGGTGGAGCTGCTTCGCCAGGCGCTTGTACGCGCGCTTCACCGCCTCGGGGGAGGCGCCGGGAGACACGCCGAGGGTGAGGTACATGCGCTCGGCGTCCTCCCGCGACAGCGCGCGCGCGCGGAGCCGCGAGCCGCGGGAAACATCGCGCGCGCGCGCGAAGGGCGCGGTGAACGAGCACGACGCCGCGTTCGACGCCGCGCGCATCGCGAACGACGACATCGTCGCTGCGCTCGACTGTGTGACGACCGCGACGCTTGGCGCGATAAGACGTGGCTGGCTTTCATCACTCATCACGTCTCGGATTCGGCCTGCCAGTCGGGCGCGCGTCCGTTTCGCTCTCGGACAATTTTCACACTTCAAACGTCGTACCCCTCTGCGTTGAGCGTTTCGTCATCGAGTCTCGTGCCCCGCGCACTGAGACACGCGCGCCCGCTCGAGCGCCACGTCCGCGAGTTCGACCTCAGGCCGACTTCCGAGCAGGTGCGCGCCTCCCGCGACCCGCGCGCGCGCCTCCCCGCGCCCGAAACGCGTCCCCTCCCTCGGGTCAACACCAATGTGTTTTCGCGACAGCTGTGCCTTTCCCCCCTCGGGAGAACCAAATCTGACGCGACCGCGTCCGCGCAGCGCGCGGCGCAGGGCACGCCTCGCCGCCTCATGCGCTGACCCGCACATTCCCACTCGATTCGCGTACCGAATCTGCTCCAACCCCCGCGTGCGACCCGCTCAGCGCCTCGGCTCGGCTCTGTCGGCGTCCCGAGCCGCCCCCGAGCGCACACATCTGCGCGGAAACGGCGCTTCGCGTTTCGCGACCCGAAGCCTCGTCGGCGACCATGTCGACCCCCCTGCGCACGCCCGGCAGCACGCGCACTCGCGCGCTCGGGTTCACGCACGATTCCGACTCGGACGACGACTTTTCTCCGGGCGCCTCGAGCGCCGCGCGTCTGGCCTCGGTGCGGTTCGGGTACCCCTCCGCGGGCGTTTCCTCGGCGTCGCGCATCCGGTCCCGCGAGCTCGCGGCGGCGCGCAACTTCCGCGAGGCTTCGCGCGAGAAGGCGACGCTCAAGCAGCACTGCGACGCGCTGGAGGAGAAGGTCAAGGCGCTCGAGCAGAGCCTGAGTGAGACCGTCGAGGCGGCGAGGGCGCAGAAAGAGCTCGAGACGGAAAGCGCTCGAGCTCTGGAGGAGACGAAGGCGGCGGAGCGCGAGAAAGAGAGCTCCGACGAGAAGCTTGCCGCGGCGGCGAACGCCATCGCTGAGCGCGAAGCCGAGCTCGCGAGTCTCCGCGCCGAGTTGGCTTTGGCGACGGAGAACCACGAGTGGCTGCGTCGCGCGCTGGAGGCACGCACGGCGGCGAACGCCGCGGCGGAGACGCAGCGCCAGGCGCTCAGCGCGCGCGTGGTGGAGCTCGAGCGCATCGTGGACGAATCAGAGGCGCACCTGTCGGAGGTGCAGACGGAGCGCGAGGCGCAAAAGATGAAATACAAGAAGCGCGTGGCGGCGGCGACGGCGCAACGGCTCGCCGTGGAGGCGACGGCTGCGATGCTCAAGGGCGAGATGGCCCGCATGAGAGCGCAGATGGAGAAGAGGCGTCTTGGAGGAGGTGTCTTGGAGGATGTCACGAACCGCGCGGCGATCGGGATGAGCAAGCTGCAGGTACACACAACCCCCGGCGCGCGCGTCTCGGAGCCTTCCGCGATGGCCTCGCCCTCCTGCGCGAAGGACGACAGCGCGATGGGCTGCGTCGGCCCCGTGGAGGAAGGGTCGGAGAGCGTGTCCAAGCCGGCGGGGAAAAGAATCGTCGCGCTCTCGTCTCCCGCCGCGGCGATGGATTTCGAGCGCGCGCCCGAGCCGTTTTCGGGTTTTTTTCCCGCGACGCGGACGACGCGTCTCGCGACCTTCGGCGGAGAAACGAAGGGCTTCTTCTTTCTCTCTCTTCGCGAGCTCTGCGTCGAAGGTGGCGGCTCCGTGTCGAAGATGGCGATGTCCGCGCGTCTCCTCGCGTCTTCGCTCGCTTCGGCTCTGATGCGCGACGCGGCGGACGCCAGGCGAGGCGTTCGAATCACGCCGCGCACGGTTTGCGCCAACCTCGTCGTCGCCGTCGTCGTCGCCGCGTGCGTCTTGTGTGCGCTGTGCGTTTCGTACGCCGCGCGCGACGCGTTCGGGATGGGCCTGACGTACGGCGTGCGCATGGGTGGCGTGCCGCCGCAGAAGCCTCTTCTTCTTTCGGGGTATCACAAATACGCGTTCGGCTTCGTATCGTTCCTGAATGAGCTGCGGAACGGTCTGCGGAGGCTCGGCGGCGGCGTCGCGGCGTGAGCGGTGGCGCGACCGACGGCGCGCCGAGACGCGAAAAAAAAACGCTCCTCTCTCTTGGAGTCTATCATCACATACGAAAGTACCTTTAGCGTAGCTGGTGAAGGCGCTCTGACGAGCGCGTCGAGATGAACCTTCACCTTCAGGGATCTGTGTATCGTATCTATACATGTAGGGTTCACGTCGTCGTCGTCCAGACCGAGGACGCGTCTCGGTCGCGCGCGGATTCCCCGTCGTGTGTCGCCGCCCGTCGCGGACGAAAAGGGCACATTGGAAACGATTTCGTGGCCTTTTCGATTCCAATCTCGTCTGCGCTCGCGGCACGGGAAGTCATCAGAGGCTACCGCGCGGGGCACCCTCCCCAACGGGACAGCCAGTGCGGGGCGCGACGGCGGCCATGTTCTGGCCGAGCTCCTCCTCCGCGGCGAAGGGGACGTTTCGGTACGCGCGCGTCCCCGCGTTGGCTCTCGGATCCTCTCCCCCCTCGGCGGATCTCGCGACCCCTCGCGTGGCTCCTGCCATCCGCGCCTTTTCGTGCCTCTTGGCGCCTTTTCGCGCGATGCCCAGGCACGGGACGCGAGCCGCCAGCTCGCGTCTCGACGCGACCACCCGGCCCACCGCCCCGAGCCGTCGGACGACGCGCGTCTCTCCCCCCCCGCGCAAGATGCTCGCCGCTCGCTGACGGCTCACTTCTCGGCCCCACCCCTCCATCCGCGCGTGGTCTCGGTCTCCTCGCCCCGTATGTTCCAAACCGACTTTCCGAACGAAACACGTACGAAACCTTTAGCCCGAAGAAGAACTACGTCACCGGCAAGGGCGCGGCTTTGCGACAGCACATCGACGCGACGCTCGGTTCGGGGAACCTGCGCGAGGCTGTTTTGCTTCCTCCCGGCGAGGACTTAAACGAGTGGCTCGCCGTGAACACCGTGGACTTCTACAACGCCATCTCCGTTCTGTACGGCACTCTAGCGGAGTATTGCGTCGACGCTTCGTGTCCGGCGATGTGCGCCGGGCCGAAATACGAGTACCGCTGGGCGGACGGCGTCGTGATAAAAAAACCCATCAAATGCTCGGCGCCTCAGTACGTCGACTACCTGTTCGAGTGGGTGGAGAAACAGGTGGATGACCCGCGACTGTTCCCGCAACGCGGTGACTCAGAAAACGGAGAGACTTTCCCACCGGGGTTCCAAGACGCGGTGAAAAAAATCTTCACTCGGCTCTTCCGCGTGTACGCGCACGTGTACCACTCGCATTTCGCGAAAGTCGTGCAGCTGGGCGCCGAGGCGCATCTCAACACGCTCTTCAAGCACTTCGTGTTCTTCACCAACGCGTTTTCGTTGGTGAAACGAGAGGAACTCGCGCCGCTGGGAGAGCTCGTGGACGGCATACTCGGCGTCGCACAAAGGCCGGCGGAAAGGGCCGCGCGGAACGACGAGGGACCGGGCGTCGCGGGGGGGGAGCGTTTGTAGACTGTCGCGTTTGTTTTTTTTTTCATCCCATCGGCAAACTCGAGAGCACGTCTTGTCATTCTTGGAGTAAGTCCTCGCGACGATCGGACTGTCGGCGAAACGCCGAACCACGACTGCAGATCCATCGCAGATCCGCGCACAGGCGGCCGCGCAGCTTCGCGGGGGCACGGACGCGTCGAGGTCGGCGCGCTCGCGGCTCGCGGGCCCGGTGCTCAACGCGCGGCGCGCGGGCTTCGGGAGGCGCGCGGCGCGTGTCGCCCGCCGCGATGGCGCGGGGCAAGGCGAGCGGCGGCAAGAAACCGTCGTCGGGAGCGGGCGGGTCGGCGCTCGGCGCCTCGCGCGGCGCGGACGCGAAGGAACAGGCGCTTCGCGCGGAGTGCCTCAAGTGTTACGAGATCTTCACCAAGAAGGGCGCCCTGGCGCGGGCGACGAAGGAGCTCGATAAGCTCGTGGACGGGAACCCCTCGCACCCGCTCGTGCGATACGCGCGCGTGCGCCTCGCCCATCGCGAGGCTCTGGACCAGACGCGACAGGAGATGGTGGCGAAAAAATTCGACGAGGCGAAAAAAGCGGCGCGAGCCGCCGCGGACGCGTGTCCGGACTCGATCGTCATGAAGGCCGTGTTCTTGCAGACGTGCCTCGATTGTCCGGACGAGGGGATGGACGATATCGACGGCATGTTGCGCGAGATGCACGCTTTGGTCAACGCGGAAGTGGAGGCGGTGAATGACCGTTCGGCGCGCGTCGACGCGAACGGAACCGGCGACGCCGACGACGACGCTTCTGAAACGGCGAAGCATCTCCGGCTGGAGGCGTTCGCGGAGACGTTCAAGGAGGAGTTGATGGACTGTCTCGAGCTGGACAAGGAATTGCTCTCCATGTGCGCGTTTCCGCGCGTCAGTCTCAAGGGGATGAAGAGTAAGGCTGCCCCGAAGGCGCGTGAATTTCTGAAAGCCTGGGTAACCAGGTTGAACGAGGTCATCCACGAAAAGCGTCTGTGGATCGGTCAGGCTAACACCGAGAGGAAGCGCGCCGGGACTTCCGACGCGGCCGGCTTCATGGACGCGTACATCAAGTACCGCGACGTGAACCGCAAGAACTCTCTCGCGGACAACGGCGCGAACGCGAACGTTCGCGCCGAGCAAGCGAAGACGGAAAAGATGCGTTTAGAGTTAACCATCGACGCTGTGCAGAAGGCGCGGCGCGCGCGCGAAGAAAACGAACGACGTGGCGTTTCCTCGTATCCCGACGCGCCCCAGCCCATGGACGTGGACGGGGGCGACGGCGCGCCGCGCCAAAAGGCTGACTCGCCGCCAGCGCGCGGGAAAGCGAGCGCCCCGGTTCCCGCCGCCGTGCGGCAGTTCTGGAAGGCACAGGTTTTGCGTGACCCCTCCGCGGTGCTCCGACTGACGGACGTCTCCGTCTTTGAGCTCCGCGCGTTCGCGGAGCGGGACAAGAGCGGTGTCGTCGCCGAGTCTCTCCGCGAGGCGCTGCGCGCCGCCGCCGAGCGCGGCGCGTTTCGGGTCTGGCGATGCGGTGTCATCGCTGAGGCGTGCGACGAGGACGGGACGCACGACTCGGAGGAGGCGTGCCTCCGGTGCATCGAGCGGCACATCCCGCGCGTCTCGCCCGCACTGCGCGTCGCCGGTGACGCGAGGACGTGGCTCGCGCCCATCGCTCAACCCGGCGACGTCGCGCTCGAGGCGGACCCCGCGGGCGCCGCCGCCGCGCGCGCCGCCGCGGAGGCGGACGCGCTGTCGCGGAGCCAGAGCGGGCAGTCGTTGCTCCACGAGACGGACGCGTTTCCCGAGCACCCCTGCTCTTTGGTGTGGAACGACGCGTACGTGCCCACGCCGGGGTCTCTCGGCGCGCGCGTCGGCGGACGCGCCGTGCCTCTGCTTTCCGTGGACCCGGACGTGCTCCGCCGCGACGCCGCTCTGCGCGGAACGGACGAAGCGGCGCGGGTCTCGGACCGCCCTCCCGGCGCGGTCGACCCGGCGTCGCCCGAGTACGAGTTCGCGGGCCCGGCCGCGAACGGCGCGAACGCCGCGCCCCCGATGCGCCCCGAGGAGGCTGAGCTGCACGCGCAGCGCGTGGCGGCGTTCGAAGACGCGCTCGCGCGTCTGCGCGTGGAAGGCCCGGAGTCGGTGGAGAGGCTGCGCGAACACGCGCAGCATCCCGGCTTGCTCCCGCGGCTGCACGCGGAGGGCGAGGGCGGCGCGCGCGGCGACGGGTTCCTGCGCGAGGGCGCGGGGGGCTTCGCGATCGCCGAGCGCCACGCGTCGGTGGCGGACACGGGCTTCCTCGCGCGCCTCGGTGACGACTCCGAGGCGTTCGCGGAGCGTACGGAAACCGCGGGTCCTTCCGCGCGGAAGGACCCGCCAAACGCCGGTGATACTTTTTCGGATGCGCGAGCCTCCTCCTCCGCGCGGAAAAAGCACCCGCGCGCGCTTGGTTTGCGCGAGCACGCCGCGAACTTGCGGAGCATCCAGGAGACCCTGCGCGCGCGCGCGCGCGCGTCCGGGTCGGACGCGTCCGTCACGTCCGTTTCAAACCAGGGTCCCGAGCGCGAGGCGTACGCCGCGGTCGCGGCGGCGCTCGCGCCCGTCGAGAACCCCGAGCACGTCTCCGGCGAAGAAATGCCGAGCTGGACGAAAGCGGACAACGCCGCCGCGAGAAAAAGCGAGTTTCCTGCGGAGGACGCGACGTGCCTCTCGGACATACTCGCGTCTTTGCGCATCCTCGCGGACGCTTCCTCGTTGCCCCTGCGCGCGCTGCAGAGCATCGCGCAGTTCTGCGCTGCGCGCGAGGCGGCGCGCGCGGAGGAGAAGGAGACGCATACTCTAAGAGCCGGCGAGGGCGTCAGACGAAGGCGCGGCGGCGTCGGCTTGCTCGGCGTCTCGGGCCGCGCCGAGCGCGTTTTGTCATCGTCTCCGGAGGCGAAGGCCCCGGTCGGCAGGCCGACACTCGAGGAACCTCTTTTCGCGTCGCCCTCCGATCGGTCCACGATGGACGTTTTTCGAACGACGAACGACGTCGACGGAACCGTCGGGTGGAACCTGAACGCGCCCGTTCGCGGGTTCGATGACCTCGTTAAACGTCTCCGGCGTTTGTCAGGCGAGGACCTACGCGCGGTTTGGCTTTTTTGCCGCGAGCGCTGGTCGGAGCGCGCGGCGACGGCGACGCTCGCCGCGCGCGCGGACGGCTTGACCGTCGCGGTGCCCGACGCGCTCTCCGCGCGGTCGCCCGTGTTCGGGCTCGTCTCAGTCTCCGACGGCGGAGGAAATCCGCCAGAGACGTCGACGTCGGAGACGTCGACGTCGAAAAACGCGGAGGAGAAGCGGAAAAGCAAAGGCGGGAAGGGCGGGAAGGGGGTGCGAAACGCGGGCGGTTCCTCCGAGTGGGTAAAAGGAGAGCGCGCGCTCGCGTTGCGCGTGTCGCGCGGGGTGTGGCGCGAGCTGTACGGCGATGCGGGGTCCGAAACCACGGGGTTCACTCCGGAAACCGGTCCCGTCCCCGTCCAGGAGGCGTTCCTCGGCGAGCACTTCGTGAAGTGGCTGTGGAAGCGCGACGGCGACGGTCCCGTCGCCGCGGCGGCGGAGACGTCGACGAAAGCCGTCGCGGCGCGCGACGACGACGTCGCCGCCGCGTCGCTCGCCGCGCGCCTCGAGGCGAACGACACGCTCGTTCGCGGCTTGCTGGTGAGCAAGCTCGAGATCCGTCGCAAGGTGGACGCGTGCGTGGTGCTCGCCGGGCGGCTGGCCACGGGCGAGTGCTCGCCGCGCGACTGGGACCACGCGACGGAAAAAGGCGTCGCCGCGTTTCGCGCGCTCTGGTCGCGAAGTGCGTTTTTCGCGTTTTCTTTGAACGAGCTGCGCCGCGCGCTGTTGGAGCGCGACGTCGCCGAGCTGGAGCAGAGGCGCTCGGTGCTCGAATCTTTGACGGGCGAGCTCGCGGAGGAGTACGAAGTGTTGCACGCGCGGGCGAAGAAGGCGGAGGAGGATGTGCAGAGCGCGGACAAGACGGCGAAGGCGAAGCGGCAGATTTCCGCCAAGCTCGTCTCGCGTAGCGCCGCCGACGCGTTGGACGCGGCGCGCGACGTTCGCCGGCTCGTCGTCGAGGAGTGCGAAAAACGCAAGTCGGAGCTCAAAAATCGCTTCGATATCGCGCGTCTCGTCGAGATACCTTCCGTGGAGCACGCGTCGCAGCGTCTGCGGATCGAGCTTAACATGCTCGAGCGTCCAAACCGATCCGATCGCGCGGACGTCGAGATGGCGCTGGCGGAGGATGGGTCGCCGTACCTGCGGTGCTCGCGCGCGTGCCGCGATCGGCGCGAAGCCGATTTGCGCGAGTGGATCGAGAACGAGGGCGCGCTCGTTCCCGCGAGCACGGACGCGTTGGCGAACGCGACGGCGCGCATCCCGTTCCGGCTCGCGACCCCCTTGGCGTTAGCGCAGGCGCGCCTCGCGAAGCTAGACCTGCAGATGGAAGCCGCGCAGAGCGCGCGCGCCCGAACCGCCTCGGGCGCGCACCTCGCGCGCGCCGCCGCCAGCGACGCGTCCGTCGCCGCGCTCGAGTCGGCGTTCGCGGCGGCGATTTGCGAGCGGCTGGAGCGGCTCGCCGCGGCCGCCGCCGCGGACGAGGCTGTGGCCGAGCAGGAGCGCTTACTCGCCGAGGAGGGTGAGGCGTCCGAGGCGCGCCGCGCCAAGGAGGAGAAGGCGCGCGCGAAGCGCGCCAAGGAAAAGGCGCGCGCGCGCGAGGCGAGGGCGGCAGAGGAGGCGGAGCGCCAAGCCGAGAAGGCGGCGGCGGCGCGCGCGGCGGCGGCGCGCGCGGCGGAGGAGGCGTCGAGGCGCGTCGCGGAGGAGGCGGCTCGCGCGGCGGAGCGCCGCGACTCGCAGGAGGCCGCGGAGGCTGCTCTCGCGGAACGACGCGCGCAGCTGCTCGTCGAGGAGGCGCGGCACATGGAGTCGGAGCGCCGCGCGCTCGAGCTGGCAGTGAAGGTATCCCAGGAGCACGAGCGCGCGCGGGAGCGCGCGCAGGCGGAGGCGCGGTCGAAGGTGGCGGAGGCGGAGCGGGTCGCCGCCAAGGCGGCGCGAGCCGCCGAGGACGCCGAGAAGGCGGCCACCTCCCTGAACGCGTCCGCGTCAGACTTCAGACCCGCGAGGACCGAGCCGGTCGCAGCCGTCGACGCATACGCGAGCCCGCCGGCAGCGCCGCCGGCGCCGCCGCTGCCGCCGGGGCCGCCGCCGGGCTACGCGGCGCGCGCGCCATCCGCGCCGGCGGCGCCGCCGGCGCCGGCGGCGCCGCCGGGGTTCTCGGCGCAGACGCCTCCCGCGACGCACGCCTGGGGCGCCCCCGCGTACGCGTCGCCGCACGTCTCCCCACCCCTGGACCTGCGCGTGGCGGCGGCCGCGGCGGCGGCGCGGCTGGCGGAGGCCAACGCTGAGGCGCGGCTGGCGCGGGCGCAACTCGCGGCGCTGGAGGCGGCCGGGTACGCCGCGGAGGCTCCGTTCGCGGACCAGCCCCCGGCGTGGCCGTCGCTCGCGCCGCCGGCGGCGGCGTCGGCGCCGCCGCCGTCGCCGCCCGCGCCCGCGGAGGGCGCCGAGTCCGAGGAGGAGGTCGAGGAGGAGGTCGACGATCAGGGCTTCGCGGTGGACGACCTGGAGGCTGCGCTCAAGGCGTCCATGACCGAGACCAAGGGCCGACCGCCGTCGCCGTTCGACGCCGGCGACGCCGCCGCCGCATCGGCGTCGGCGCTGGCGCGCTCCGGGAGCGCCGCGGGTCTGCGCAACCTCGAGGGCGAGTACAACTGTTTCCTGAACGTGGTGATCCAGTCACTGTGGCACGTCTCTGCGTTCCGCGACGCCATG
>Ga0209666_1002787_pt1 | contig 12948 bp, 20 predicted proteins | sample SaaInlV_125m_DNA_FD_184679 | JGI IMG/M metagenome (GOLD analysis project Ga0209666, IMG submission 184679) | Marine microbial communities from expanding oxygen minimum zones in the Saanich Inlet - Saanich Inlet SI037_S3LV_10m_DNA (SPAdes)... | ecosystem: Environmental > Aquatic > Marine >...
CTGCTGGTCCAAATTTAACAGATTATAGAATAACTACTAATCAGATAATGGGTAACACCGGTGGTGATTACACATATTACTATGGATCAGGTTCAAGAATAGATACATACGTTAGTTCTAGTGTAAAAACTAGATTAGATAGTAGTGGTAATTTATATGTTAAATCCGATGTTGTTGGTTACTCATCAGCATTGTCTGATGCTAAACTTAAAGACAATGTAATTACTATTGACGGTGCTTTAGATAAAGTAATTAAACTAAGAGGTGTAGAATTTGATTGGAACGAAACATCTAAAAAAGGTAAACACGATATAGGTTTAATAGCACAAGAAGTAGAAAAAGTTTTACCAGAATTAGTAAACACATATAAATCAGATTTATTTACCGAAGACGGTGTAGAACATGAATTTAAAACAGTCTCTTATGATAAAATAGTAGGATTATTGATCAACGCTATTAAAGAGCTTAACGAAAAAATAGATAACAAATAAAATGGCAATAGCATATACATGGAACAATAATCACGTAGAGGTAACTAAAACCGTACAAGATATAAACGGCATAGAGCAGTCTAACGTTGTTACTGGTGTAAGATTTGAACTAGTAGGAACACACGATTCATTTATCGATCCAGATACCGAAGAGCTTATGTTTAGAACTATAGGATCCGTTATTTATTTTGACACAACTGCCATGGATCTTGGAGAAGAATTTATAGCGTATGACGATGTTCAGTTAAGTAACATAGATGCGTGGGTGGAATCATATATCGGAGCAGAAGAATTCGTTAGAATGAAACTAGGTATAGAAGCAATGATCATGGAAAAAGTAAATGGAACTAAATTTTGGGCATTTAAAGAAATTTAAGAATAACATAAACTTACTTAAAACTAAAAAGCAATTCTTTCGAATTGCTTTTTTTATGATTTAAAATAAATATGTGCCCATCCAGTAATATTATCTTTATTACCTGTCGTAAAATCATTCCATTTAATATAATCTACATCAAGATTAAATGCTATATTAGCTAATCCTATTTTACCCTTAAAGTGATTATTTCTATCAGTTGTATTATATGACTCTATTAAATCATTAGGACTATCTGTAAACTCTAATGTACTTGGACTATCAGATATTTGAGTAGTTGCAGGGAAATATTCTTGGTGATTTTCTTCCATGTTTTTAACTACACTCATATCGAATCTCATTCTAAGTCTATTTTCTATTGGTCTTTCGAATTCTCCTCCGTTTTGAGAAATTAAAGATTTTCTAGGTGCACATATTTTAACGTTTGTGCATTCTATGTTTACATCAGCAGCATGTTTAATTGGAGAATTATTATCTAAAAGCTTCTTGGCTGCACTGTTTTTAATAACGTATGCATGTCCTGCCCATTCAGGCAAATATCGCATATACTCAAAAAGCCCTGTTGTGTTGTTTTCTTCAGGATAGACAGGAATATTGGTATCACATGTACCTAGCCACATTATTTCATATTCAGATTTTTTAAAATCTTCTAGCATTTCTTTTAACTGACCATTAGCAATACACCTTAATCCTAATTTAGTCCATGTTATATCATCTTCTATAATCAAAGATACTTCATCATTTCTATCTAACATCGAAGTGTATGCTCTCTTGTGTGAAATTGCACATGCGATTATGTTTCTGGTTAAATTACCACCTGGATCTATAAAAGGATTAGATATTATATTGGACTCTAATAGTTTTTTTGTTTCAGGTAAATCTGAACCATGTGTTGCTTCTATAAAACTTAAATTTTCATCTCCAAGGCCTACAGAATGCAATTCCATGAAAACTGTTTCTCTACGTCTGCTATATTCTTTTAAGTTTATACAAAAAATACTGTCAAAATAATTGTTCATAGTTAAATTGTTAAATTAAATACAAGATATATATAATACTAAATAAACCACATAGATGAATGGCATTACCTAGCGCATATAATGAAATTAGCATAAACACAATATATAATCATATTGGTGCAGCTTCTAATTATGGATATGAAGGCGGATACGCTCTAAGGGCGTTAAGTCTACATGGAAGATATACTTTAAACGATAGTATATTTGATCAAGAAGACAGGCTTTCTGATTTTTACAGCAAAGATTTCTCCAATACAAGTAATTACCGATTACGAGGTGGAATTAGAACAGGTGTTTTCTCGGAGGATATAGATCCAGTTGATATTTGTAATGACAATTTCTTGATAAATTCTACTTATTATACTGCAGCGAGCGAAGAATTGCGGTTTGCGTCCGGGAAATCTTTTACAGTGTTTGATAACGCTACATTACAACGAGTTATTGCTAATCAAGCGTATCGAGACTTTTTAGGAAGAGTATGGTGGATAAATGGTTCAGGGATAGCTCAATTAGTAATCGCTGATTGTAGTAAATTTGCCGCAGAATGCGATAGCCCATACAATTATTATTGGGCAGCTATGGATTGTGGTACAGGTGAATATATCGGTGTTGTACATACTAATTGTTTTTTAAGACAACAAAGGGTTTATCAAATTGACACACGTCAGCGATTGCCAATTGAATTTTCAGGGTATCAGACAGTCATGATTGCTATGTCAGTTGAATGTGAACCAGGAGGTGAATATGCAGTAATTAGTGATTGCGGGTCTAAAATTTGTCAACTTACAGAAGGACCGAAAAAGTAGTAACACATATTTTTTAAATTTATATTAATTAACGGAAACAATTATTAACTTTTTTATATAATAATAGATGAAAAGAATTCTATTATATACTGGTTATCAGCAGACTCCATTTGATTCTAATACCGAAATAGGATTAGGAGGCACAGAACAAGCAGTCATACACATATCTAAGGAATTAGTAAAATTTGGGTATAAAGTTGTTGTATCTGGTCAAGTATTAAATTCTGGAATCATAGATGGTGTAGAATGGATAGACACTATAAATCTACATAAAAAACACTATGATCAATTTGATGTAATTATAGGTATAAGCTATATTCATTTTATACTAGAATTTGAAAAATATAACGCTACTAAAATATTTTGGATTCACAATACCGATTATTTTGAATGGTTTAATGGTGAGCTTTTAGAAAATTCTAAAAACTTACTAAATAAAGTAGATAAACTAGTATGCCTTACTCAATGGCATAAAAACAATTTCATAAAACTTTTTAATCCTACGCCTGAAATAGAAGTCATAGGTAACGGAATTGACTTTGATACGTTTATAGGTAGCCCACTCAAAATAAAAGATAGATTTATTTGGAGTTCAGCTGGAGACAGGGGTCTTTTTGATTTACTAGATAACTGGAATGATATTAGAAAATCTAAACCTCATGCAACATTATCTCTTTTTTATCCATCATACGCAAGTTATTTAAAAGAAGATATTGATAAAAAAATAATAGACTTAAATTTGAAAGGTATTATTGTATATGGTAACGTAAATCCTGAAGAATTACACCGTCACATGTTAAGGTCTGAATTTTGGTGCTACCTAACAGATTACGAAGAGACATATTGTATAACCGCTTTAGAAATGCAAGCCGCTAGAGTATTACCCATAACAACATCAGTGGCTGCATTATCAGAAACCGTAAATTCAGGAATTATATTAGATAATAATGAAACAAAGTGGAGTGATGCTATAGAAATATTAGGTGAATTAGGATCAGAACTTATGAAAAAGAGTTTAGATGCTTCTAGCTCTTGGGTAAAAAGACAAACTTGGAATTCCAGATCATATGACTGGAAAAACTTAATAGATTCAATTAAATGAAAGTAGATAAAATTTATATTGTTAGTTTAGAAGCTGGCAATCCAGTTAAACAAAAAGAAATTGTTGACAAATTAAATATTTTATTAGAAGATCATCCATCAGTGGGCTATGAAATAGTCCAAGCATATGATGGAAGAAATGGTAAAGTACCAGAATATTGTACACCATATGCCAATTGGAAAATAGAAGGCCATGAAAACGATTGGTGGAATAGAGATATTTTAGGAGGAGAAGTTGGATGTTCTATTAGCCATTACATGTGTTGGCAAAAACAAATAACAGACAATGAAGAAATATGCTTGATATTGGAAGAAGATTTCTTTCCTATTGGAAAATTAATTGATGTAGTATTACCAAAAGATGAATGGGATTTAGCTTGGTTAGGCAGATATGTATTTGATGCTGAAAGTGAAAAACAACTAGATCAGCAATGGGTAAGACCAAATAGAAGTTACAATACACATGCATATATAATAAAAAAGAATACAGCTAAAACATATTTAAACGAGTATGATTTTATTAATAATTTAATTCCATTGGATGAGTTCACATGTGCTACGTTTTATGAACACCCAAGAGAAGACATTTCTAAATTATTTCCAGTTAAGATAAAGTCAATTGCACTCAAAGATGAAATAGTTATTCAAAAAAGACCAAACGGAGAATCTACTGTAGAAAACAGTGAACCTATTAGTGCACAAATAGAATCTGAATCTGGTGAAACATTTGAAATATTAAACACATCTGATTGGGAGGCATGGAAAGAGAAATATGTCAACCTGACCATGGCCCAAGGAGAATATGATCTGATGTTAGATGATTTAGGAAATAACATATATGAATTTCAGCTATTCACACCTAAATTTTGTAAAGAAGCTATTGCTTTAGCAGAAACATTAGATAATTGGACGCAAGATAGACATGAGTTTTATCCAACAAATGATGTACTATTAAAAGATATTCGTTTACAAGACATATATCATAGAGTATTAAAAGAAATAGTATATCCACTGTGTATACATATTTGGCACCTAGAAGGTCATAGGTGGAAAGATATGTATAGCGAAAACTTTATGATACGTTATACAACAGAACGACAATCTCATTTAAGTTTACATCATGATTTTAGTGATATATCAATGGTTGTAAAATTAAATGATGAATTTGAAGGTGGAGGAACATGGTTCCCTAGATACAATACTCTTTCAAATCCTTCTAAAATAGGAACTGCGTCTTTGCATCCAGGCAGAGTAACACACCGGCACGGTGCTAGACCAATATCGGCAGGTAAAAGATATATCGCAGTATCTTTTATGAGACAAGAAAAGTAACAATTAACAAATAAACAATATGAAAAAAGAGATTACGTTTAACGAGATCGTTGGAGATGATGGGCATTTAGTATCACCCGTTTTAAAAAATGGTGCTAAAAATTACTTAATTGATATTGACGGTACAATTACTGATGATGTACCAAACGAAGAACCAGAAAGAATGCCAGTAGTATTACCATACGAAGGTGCTGTAGAAACTCTTAATAGATGGTATGACGAAGGACATGTAGTTACATTCTTTACGTCAAGAACTGAAGACGTGAGAGATATTACAGAAACATGGCTAAATAAACACGGTTTTAAATATCATGGCTTATTAATGGGTAAACCAAGAGGTGGTAATTATCATTGGGTTGATAACCATATTGTCAAAGGTACAAGATATAAAGGTAAGTGGGCAGATTTAATTACTGAGACTAGAAACATAGAAGTGTTTCCTTTATAGATATATAGTTTATGAAACTAAAATCTTATCAACAATTTTTAAACGAAGCAAAAGAAACCACAGATCTTAACAAGATTTATTTGGTGTATAATCCTGATCTAGGTCATAGATTTTGGACATACAAAGATTTTGCGGCAGACAAGTATTTTATTAGGTTAACTCCTGATAATTATGAAAAGATTGATATCGATAAATCTATGCCTTTACTAACATATCATTCAGATACCGTACAGATGTTAATAGACAAAGGTTTGATAGATGAAAAGAATGTATATAATCACCCTAAATTTATTAAGAATTCAGGATCTAAATCTAATTTTCATAAATTAGTAGACGGAGATGAAAACATACCTAAAACATGTCACTCCACTGAAAAGGCAATTGAAGAAATAGGATTTCCAATGATAGCAAAACCAGCGGAAGGTCATTCTGGAATAGGCATATCTGTAATTAAAAATCAAAAGCAATTTGATAGTGCAGATCATGATAAATTAGATGTATATTCTGAATTTGTTGATAAAAAATCTGAACATAGATTCTTTACGTTTAAAGGTAAGCCTATATTTTGGCAAGAAAGGATGCCAACTAACGATAAGGCAAAAACAGGAGATGGTGATGGTGACGAAAAAATGATGTTTAATTATCACAAAAAGAAATTAGAGAATACACCAGAAAAATTTAAAACATTAATAACAAAATTCGGTAAAATATTCTCAGATCTACCATTTATCTGCTTCGATATAATGGAAGATCAAAAAGGTAAACTTTATATAATAGAAAGTAATGCAATGCCAGGTGTACCGTTCGACACAACAGTAGACATGTATAAATGTATTTTTAATGATTTTTATGGGAGATCAGTAAACAAAGATACAGAAATTAAATTACAGGAATTTGCTGATTTCATGTTAGAAAAATCAAAAAACATGGATGGAGGCAAAAGATTTACGTTTGAAAAGTAAACTTTTTACAAATTAACTATATAATAAATAAATATCTGGAATTCAATACAGTTTTAGATAGATAGAATTGAAACAACAAATCATGGGTAAACCTAATATGGAATGTATGATAGTCAATATATGGATTCACCATATGCAAATAGGTGAATTATTTGACTTTTTAAATAATAGAATAGATGATGCACCAAATTATTGGTACAGTGAATCTAGTGTTCCTAGATCAATTACTGGCGGGTATATCATGATAAGTTTACCATTTGAATCATATTCTAATCTATCTGCGGCTAAATATTGGGATGAAGCTCCAGGTTGGATAAAGAAATAAAGATGAAAAAAACAAAAAACGTAGAAAGAAAGAATTTTCTACTAAATTACAAAGGAAGTAAATTTAAATCAAACACATTAATAGGTGTTATATTTAATTATATCTTTAACAAAACTTAAACAATTTTAAGTTTATGTGTATAAAGAACGTCTAGATTAATCTAGGCGTTTTTTTAGGATTAAAAACAAATATATGTACACACAAAGCGAACTTCAACAGATGATCTTTATTGACATCGAAACAAGTACACAAAAAGAAACATTCCAGGAGATCATAGATGCTAACCCAGCGCTCGAAGAATATTGGAATATAAAATCTACGCAACTTATTGAAAATCAGCCAGAAACTCTTAAGGATTTCACTGATCCGCATAAAATGTGGCCTCGCATGGCAGGTCTTTATCCAGAATGGGGTAAAATAGTTTGTATATCATTTGGTCAAATAAAGTTTGATGAAACTGGATTTCCTAATGATTTTAAAGCAATGTCATTCCATGGAACTGATGAGAAACAAATACTTAAAGACTTTGCACAAACTGCAGCTAAAATTTGTCAGAAATATCCAAAGATGAAATGGGTCGGTCACAATATCAAGGGGTTTGATTTACCATATATTATTAAAAGATCATTGATCAATGGAATTCAAGTACCATCGGCATTTCATTTACATAAACAAAAACCATGGGAAAACTGTCTATTAGATACACAAGATGTTTGGAAATTTGGAGGTTGGAATTCTGCTAAATTAGGATTAATATCAGAACTCTTAGGTATTCCTTCACCTAAAGATGCAATGTCAGGTCCAGAAGTAAATGAATATTATTGGAATGGTAGACTTGATGAGATTAAAACATATTGTGAAAAGGATGTACAAGCTACTGCAAACATTATGTTAAAAATGAGCGGCATGCCAATAACTGAAGTTCCTGAAGGATCTCCATTTTAATAAAGACACTTTGTCATATTTTTTCTAAATTATATGACACTGAGTCTTAATACTCAGTTTGGAATAGTATTTTCAGTATACTATACGAGCGTGTTGCTCAAATAACTAAAAAAAATACAAAATATGTTTTACACAACAAACGACCATCTAGACACCATTTTTAGGGGAATACAAGAACCTCTATGGAAAACTGGAAAATTAATAAGCGACCACCTTACTGATTTTCATTACGAAGACGGAGTATTTACTATGGCACTTCCTGGATTTTCTAAAAAAGATTTAGACATTGAAATGGAAGGATCTACATTAAAGATCTCTGCTGACATTAAAGAAAAAGATGAAACTCTATATAAGAAATCATTTGAAAAGAAATTCAGAGCATCTAACATTGATGTTGAAAGTGTTACAGCAAACATGGCCGACGGTATTCTAACTATTATGTTAGATAAGAAAGTTAATCCAAAGAAGATTAAAGTAGTATAATTAAAGCGGCTTATGCCGCTTTTTTTTGAAAATAAATCACCCAGATTTTTTTATGTCATTTATTTGTGGTATATTAGCAGTATAATTAAACACATAAGATATGATAAATTTAGATTACGCTAAGATTAGCGACGTAGAAGTAGACGGAATAGACACCGCAGATTATCCAGATTTTTGTGATGCATTTATTGCATACGCAGAATATGATGGTAAAGAAATGACAGACGAACAATTAGATACGTTAAACGAAGATTCTGATTTTGTTTATGAAGCTGTACAAGATTATTTATTTTAATATATAAAATATGAAAGAAGACGATTTCGATTTGAATGAATTTATGGGAGGATCTGATGATCTAGAAAAGAAACTAGAAATGTATCGTGAAAAAATGATAGAAGACGCTATCTATGAGAACTATAGGCGAATTACTGAAAACGGTCTAAGTGAATTTCATATGAGACACTTGGTAACTTCTGAATTAATTGCATTAAAGCAAACGCTTAATACAATGTTAGAATTTTTTGTAGATCCTGAAAGAGAAGCTTATGAAAAATGTGCAGTTCTTTCTAAAGAAATAGAAAAAATTGAATCCATCCTTTCTCTTAAAAACACAGTAGATATATAAATTGATTGGTGCTATCTAACCAATCGGGCCCCCGATTAAACCCAGTTAGAAATAACTGGGTTTTTTAGTATGATATATAATAAAACAAACATTTTGCATAATGAAATATATTAAATCATTAAATGAGAAATTTATCGTAGACGAAAAGTCTAATGACGTTTTATTTGATAGCGACAAGCTATACTCTATTTCTCAATTTATACGAATCGCTAAAAAATCTGTAGAAGGAAAGGATGCATATGACAGAGATAGTAATTTCGGTAAAGGAATTAAAATGGCCGAGCATTTGAAAAAACATTTATCTCAACACAAATTTACATGTAGAGTTTATAGAACTGAATGGAATTATGGCGGTAATTTAGTAGTAACGATAGAATTAAAAGGTAAATCTTTTAGAGAAGAAGTATTTAGCTATAATTCTGCTAATTCAACAAGACAGCCTAATTATTCGTTTGCTAAAATGTTTAATGGTACAATAAAACCTTCTGCTCCTGGTAAAATAATAAATGATTGGGGCATGGGAACAATTCATGGAAGTTATCAATCTATTTCTAATTATGATAAATTTATGACAGATGTTGTAGGGATATTTAATGATTATGAAAGAGTTAATGGAGAAGCTTTTGATATGAAGATCGCAATGGCCAAATTTAAAACCGCGGCCAAAATTAAAGGAGATTGGGATAAATTGTTTCCTAGAATAGAAAAAGAATATTCGACTGCAAAACAATTGGGTAGAAAAGTAAATAGGTACATTGAAATGAGAATGCCTAGATTAGACGCTAATGCAAAAGCCGTGTATTTTAAACACAGTGAGCCTAGAGAATTAAGACACCCAGAAGAATATGGAGAAGTTCCAGAATTAGAAACAAAGGAGTATGCTAAATATGAAAAGCATATTTCTAAAATGACAGAGTTAATTGAAACTTTTACAAAAAAATATGGCTTTGATTTTGTATGGGCCGCATCTTGGTAAATATGAAATATATTAAATTATTTGAAGATTGGACAGCTGAAAATCCAGATCTAGAACGTGTAAGACAATTTAATGGAAGTATAAAAGACATGCATACCTGGTTAAGTCGTAAACTAAAAGAACAGGGCTTAGAAGGTGAAACAAATCCGTACAAACACACTATAATGGTAAACGGACCTCATATGGATGATAAAGATAATTCAATGCCATATCAGGATTTTCAAAATGGTAAATCAGATTTAGTAAAATATAGACATGGAACCAAAACAAGCTAAAGAATTAATCGCGCAATTAAAAAGAATTGCAGACGCATTAGAAAAGAGTAACTCTATTACAGATAAAAAAGATAAACGAGTAGAGAAACTTGAAAAACTTCAAGAAAAGCACATTAAAGCAGATCTAAGAGAGAAACTTAATTTAGATCAGTTAGATTACACACCACGTCCTAATTCACCTAGGTTTAAATCAGAAGATGGATCCTTATAGTATATTAGGTGTTGATAAAACATCTTCACAAGATGATATTAAAAAAGCATATAGAAAATTAGCTAAAGAATATCATCCTGATAAAAACGACGGCAATGACGAAAGGTTTAAAGAAGTTGCGTCGGCTTATGAAATTTTAGGAGATTCTAATTCTAGAAATCAATACGACAACCAGTCACAATATCAAGATTTTTTTAAAGGTAACGACAGACATAACATGTCTGATATTTTTGATCAAATGTTTGGAGGTGCATTTTCAGGTAGATCAAATTCTAAAGGAACAGACATGATTATGGATATGCAAGTTTCATTTAACGAAGCATATTATGGTTGTAGTAAAGAGTTTAGTTTAAATGGTGATAAGATCAAAATGAATTTTAAACCAGGTCTCAGATCTGGTCAAAGATTTAAATTAAGAGAAAGAGGGCAACCACATCAATTCAATAGCAATTTACCAAACGGCGATCTAATCATAAAAATACATGTATTGCATGATGCACAATGGATTATTCAAGATAATGACATTTGGATAGAAGTTTCTATGCCATGGTTTGATATCATGTTAGGTACTAAAATACAAGTAAATACACCTGCTGGCCAAATATTTATTAATGTTCCTAGAAATTCATATCCCGATAAAACTCTTAGAATTAAAGATAGAGGTTATCCAATATATGGTTCTGAAAGAAAAGGAGCATTATTATGTAAATTAAAAGCTACATATCCGGACTTAAGTGAAGAATCATTTGAATATATAGATAAAGTTAAAAATAATTTTAAACAATAATATGTTAGACGGAAGATCGTCAATGTGGAACAATTTAATAGATGGCATTTTAATAAAAAATGAAGATCTTTTTATTAACACACTGTATCACGCTATTTCTAAACATCCATCGTATGTTATCTTATCAGACATGGATATGTCTAGAAAAAATGACATCATTAAAGCACTACTTTCTTATTATGAAAAGAGAGAGGATTATGAAAAATGTGTTATTTTGTTTAAAATACAAAAAGAATTAGACATTATATGTTAATAGTAGACGTTAATAAAGGAAATATTGAAAAGGCTTTAAAACAATTAAGGTCAAAGGTAATTAGAACCAAACAACTCCGCCAGTTAAGAGACAGAAAACAGTTTACTAAACCATCTGCCACTAAAAGACTTCAAAAGCAGAAAGCTCAATATGTCGAGCAAAGAAAAAACAAATAGCTCAGAAGATAGTATTAAAATATCTTAATATTTTTAAAAAAAAATCTACATTCTGATGTGGGGTTTTTAAATATATAAGATAGTTGATAATATTAAAAATGCAAAAACAAAGAATGGCTGATTTTATATCGAATACGGACAAAGATAGTTTAATGAGAGCTAGTTATTATCAGATAACTAGAAATTTCACTAAATCTGTTAATCGTTTTATTGCATTTAAAGATAGCGATAGAATTGTAGAAATACCCCATGGTATTGGGCAAAGATCACAATTCATTGATCTAATGATTAAATACTTTGAATCGTTAGAAGAGTATGAAAAATGTACAAAGTTATTAAAACTAAAAGAACTGGTCGTTATGGCTGGTGATTAAAAAAACAAAAATAAATGGCAAGAACCTCTAGAGCATCATCAATCGCTGCAGGAATTAAAACAATTAGACTAAGACCGGGACAACGAGATTACGTCGACACTATTTTAAAAAATGACATAACCTTTTGTTATGGACCTGCAGGAACTTCAAAAACATTTACGGCATGTTATACCGCTTTACAAATGTTGCAGAACAAAGAGATAAAAGAAATCATTTTATGTAAACCTATTCAAGAAGCTGGCGAAAAGCTAGGACATTTACCAGGTGGGATCGAAGATAAAGTTGACCCTTACATGAAATCATACAAATCTAATCTGATAAAAATAATTGGTCACGAATTAACAGAGACCTTGTTCGAAAAGAAGATAATTAGATTTGAACCGTTGGCATACATGAGAGGTGATACTTTCGACGATGCATTGATGGTTTTAGATGAAGCTCAAAATGCTAACTTTAAACAACTAATGTTATTTGTAACAAGAATGGGTAGTAAAAGTAAAGTTGTAGTTACAGGTGACGTAAGTCAAGCAGACATTCAAGCTTCGCAAGTTAGTTTACCAGATTTTATCAATTTAATCCAAGATGTAAAAGGCGTAGGAACACATATTTTTACAGAAAAGGATATTGTTAGAGCAAAGATCTTACAAGAGGTTGTAGTCAGATATGACAAATGGAAAATCCAGAACAACATCAAATAAAGGTTAGATCTGCAGTAGATTCTGATCAAGAAGAAATTTGTAGAATTTATAGTCAACATTTCGGACACACTGACCCCACTGTTAGACATTGGTGGAACATATTGAATAATGAAAATATACATTATGTTGTTGCAGAAAAAAACAAAGTTATAGTAGGCGTTGCAACTTTAATTACAATTAACAAAGTAATTAGAAGCGGCAATAGAATGGGTCTTATAGAAGACGTCGCAGTAGACAAAGACGAGGGAAAACAAGGCATTGGTAAAATGTTAATAGATTTCTTA
>Ga0209666_1002791_pt1 | contig 12942 bp, 12 predicted proteins | sample SaaInlV_125m_DNA_FD_184679 | JGI IMG/M metagenome (GOLD analysis project Ga0209666, IMG submission 184679) | Marine microbial communities from expanding oxygen minimum zones in the Saanich Inlet - Saanich Inlet SI037_S3LV_10m_DNA (SPAdes)... | ecosystem: Environmental > Aquatic > Marine >...
CACAAAAGTACTAAATGTTCCACAAAAGTACTAAATGTGCCAAGAAAAAGCACTTTTCCGAATCGTTCTTACTTTTTCTGAGAGGCCCCCAAAAGATGCGCACTTCGATTTAGAAAACTAAAGTGCTTTTTTTGCAAGATTTAGTACTTTTTTAGAAAAGCGAGCACGTGGTGAAGGCACGCAAAATGTCGACACTTTGTTGCTCAGCGCGCGACGGAAAATGCGAGCACATGGCTCGACTAGTGCTCGCTTTTCTAAAAGTGGCCAGAAAAAGCAGATTGTTGAATCGTTCTTACTTTTTCTGGGAGGCCCCCAAAAGATGCGCACTTCGATTTAGAAAACTAAAGTGCTTTTTATGCCACATTTAGAAAAGCGAGCACTTTGGCAACTATGACTCCAGTGGAGTCATAGTCCGCTAAGTAAGAGCAACCGCATCCGCCGAGACGGAACCGCGTGATTCACCTGAGCAACCCAATGAACACATCCCTACCACTCGCGCTGGTCGTGAGCGGCACGCTCACGCGCACACGCCGGCACGAGCACCCGCTGGAGGTCAACTCCGTCCTTGGCAAAAGTCCCGCGCAGTCGTGGGGTGCCATGGACGCACACGTCTACCTGTGCACCGACGCCCCGCTCCTCGGTCGTTCACCCATCATGCTGACCGGCCAGTGGGTCGTCACAAGCGATAACCAGTTTGAGCGCTTGCTTGTCTGTTTACGGCTTGTCGAGCCCGACACGTTTCGGCCGAGGCACTCGTCCTACCTGCGGCTTCGTCCCGACTCGCTCCTGCTCGGCACGCTTCCGACCAACTTGCTGCTGCGGCCACTCGCGCCCGACGTGGTGTACGCGCGCTGGCGCATTTACAGCTACGGACACGTGCGCGCGCAGTTTCGCGATGCCATGGAGTGCGGGGCCTGCGACCAGTGGTGCGAGTGCGCGCAGCGCAAGTATGGACAGGTGCTCTTCAAACCCAATGGGAGCGACTGCGGCGTCCCTACCGATCGCGTCTTCTTGTTTGGGAGTCGTGCCCTGTACCCACTTTTGCGCGCGCTACGCAACTACGGCAACCCGGATGCCGATCACTCCTTGCGCAGTCCATTGTCTCAACCCCATCGCTGCGCAGAGGCCGGTCGGATGATTGAGGTCGGCTTTGGGCGTGCTCTCGAAGACGTTGGGCTTCGGTTGCTGCCGCTTTCGCTTCGGCACGTGCTTGCGCACGAGCTGCAGCCCGATACGCCCAGATGGGCGAGCAAGGCGTGCATGTTGAACTGGGGCGCCGCGCCGGTTGGCTGCAGCCGTCCGTGCCACGACCCCATGGGGACGAGCAAGCGTTCCCAGCCTGGGCTCCTCACGGGCGCGTGGCGCGGCTGCAACCCGGTCGATCGCCCGGCTTGCGGCGCGCGTGCACGGCCCGCGCGAGCCACGCAAGCGCACCAATGACCGCCTTGGTCGTCTTCAGCGGTCACCTCAAGGGCGCGTGCAAGGACACGCGCTTGCTCGAGCACTTTTCGCGGCAATGCGACCACGTCTTTGGGGCGTGCGAAAAGGTCCTCGTCACCTACACAATGCCGTTTGGCGCGTCCTTGAATGGCACGCGACGAACGCCAACGCATCAGCTATCGCACGCGCAGTGCTTGCGTCGAATTCGTGAGCGCGTTCACTTTGACGCAATCGAGACGGTGGAGGAGACGACGAGTCCGCTTCGCGCCGATCGTTACCACCAGATGGTGTCCAGCATTCTGTTGGGAATGCGCATGGCGCGTTCACAGTATGCCGTAGCCTTGCGCATGCGGCCCGACTCTGGCCTCGGGGGCATCAATGGCATCCTCTCAAACGCCACATGGCACACGCTCCTGGACATTCCTGCAGACACCGTCGTTCAGTATGGCACGTACCAGGGTCGGGACGGCGACCGCGTCAATGGCGACAACGTCTTCGCGGCGCGGTCGGGCACTTTTGAGCGGTATGTGCGCTTGTGGGGCCAAGAGGTCGTCGACCTGCTTTCCTCTGGGGCGTATGCGCACGCCGAGCTCACAATGAACGCGGTCGCGCGGCGGCACAATCTCACCCTAGCCAAACCGCCGGCTTGCGGTGCGCGTGGGCGGCCCACACGCGCCGCGCACGAATAATGGCCGCCGCGTACTATGCGCAAGAGTTTCCCGTCGAGGCCCTCGTGTGGCTGACGTCGCGCAACGGCGACGAGCCGGTGCTGCGCGAGTGGGCGCTCGACGGCAACTACTACAATCGATACGTCACGGCCACCGACGGCACGGAGCTGTGCGCAAAGCTGGCCGGGATGCCCTCGCTACGCGCGCTGCACGTGGGGCCCGTCTGGTTCAAGGCGTGCAAAAAGCCAGACCCCAATGCGGACACGCTCCTGAAATTCGACCAGCCGCACCCGCACCGCCGGGAGCTCATCTTTGACATTGACCTGAACGACTACGACTTCTTGGACCTGCACGAGGGGCCTCCCAATCCAAATGGCCAACCGAGGCCACTGAGCCTCGAAAAGTGCGACGCCGCGTGGCCCGTGGCCGGCATCGCCGTCAAGATTCTCACGCGCATCCTGCGCGACCAGTTTGGCTTTGGCGAGTTCTTGTGCTGCTACAGCGGGCGCCGCGGCGTGCACTTGTGGGTGCTCGACGAGCGGGCGATGGTGCTCGACAATGATGGCCGCAGCGCCATCGCCAGCTTTGTCGACCTGCAGCTGAGCAAGTGCAAGCAGCGCGCGTCCATGGGTCAGCACCACTTTGCCAAGACGTACCACCTGATGGAGACGGCGTACGAGCTCTTTGAAAACGCCCTCGTGGCCCAGATGGGCGTGCTCTGCCCACTGGCCGCTCGCGAGGAGTTTGTCACCCGCCTTGGGCTGAACGAGCACGAGTCCATGCACAACCTGGGCGAGGAGATCGATCGCAAGGACAGCGGGATGGAGGCGTGGGCGTACATCAAGACCAAGGTGCGCAATCAGGCCAAGCGCCAACCCAAGGCATGCGGCTGGTTTGTGGAACGCCTTGACGAGACGGTGCTCGCCTACGTGTGGCCGCGCATCGACACCAACGTGACCAAGGGCACCAACCACCTAATCAAGGCGCCCTTTGTGGCGCATCCCAAGACGCAACGCATCGCCGTGCCGCTGCATCGTGACGAGCTGCTGAGCTTTGACCCGTCGACGGCGCCCACGCTCGGCGTGGAGGGGTGGCGCGAGGCGCTCGTGGCGCGCGGCGGGCGGCCGGATGGCAACGGTCTGGCCGACTGGGTATGGCACCTGCGGCCACCGCCTGCGGCCCACGAGCCAATGGAAGTGGACATGGAAGACCTCGTGCCGCCGGGTGTGTCGGTGTAGATTGGGTCGCCAATTAAAAAAAGTTGCACGCGCGGCACACAGACAGATCATCCGCTTGCGGCGCGCGTGCGTCGCGCGCTGCAGAATTGTGCCCCTTTGCTCCCTGCGGATCCGCCAGACTGCGCGGAATGGGCGACCAAGGCGACGTCAAACCGCACGAGACGCTGCTGCTGCACCCCATCACCCAAGAAGTCTACCGCGTGCCAGCCGAGGCCTTGGTCCATGACCACTGCTCTCCCATACGGATGAACAGCACCGCCTTTCAAGACCTTGCCAGCATAGGCTCCATGTCGGCCGAAAAGTTTTTGAGGGCCTATGAGCCCAACAAGACGGTCGGGTTTAGCGTGCACCAAGTCATGGCTGTGCGACTTAAAAATCACGAGTCCGATGCGCGCGAGCAGCAGACGCCCATGTACGCGTGGGCGTCGCGCATGAAGACGAGCATCCTCTGTACCGAGTGGACGCAGGAGACGAGCATGGGCAAGGAATTCATCTGGATCTGGCCACCCGGCAAGGCGTGGAATGCCTGGATCACACGCCAAGAGCGACACCGTCTCCACCCCAACGACGAGCCCATCTGGGGCATCGACGCGTGCGAGCCATCGGTGAGGTACATGTCCAAGCATCCCGGCCTGATGCTTGGGCCCGACGACATTGACGGGTGCGAGCGCGTGCCGCTCGAGGAGTTGAGCGTTGCGCAGCGGCTCTTTGTGTCATGCATCAAGCCGCAACAGACGCTCTTTGCGCGGCGCACGCTGGCGCAAGACTGGACCGATCGCATCACGCAAATGACCAATGAGAGCCAGAAGAGCTTTTCTGATACGATGCATGGCGCCGTACGGCAGCTCAACAGTCTGGCCAAACGCCAACCCGAGAGCGATGCGCTCTTGCAGAGCTGTTCCTCCTCGCCAGTCGCGCGACTCGATCCACCGATGCATCGCCGCGCGGCCAGTGCCGAAATGACCGTCAAGGAGCGCCAATGTCACCGGGAGCACATGCGCTGCATGCATCAGCCCGTGGACAATGATCGCAAGCGCGCGCGCTTGCACCTTCAGTCCAAGGCCGCGAGCCTCAATTTGGAGCGCGCGCTGTGGCCCACCGAGGACGAGCACCTGGAGCGAGAGCACCGACAGATTGTGCAAACCGTGCAAACGGCGTGGACCGAGCAATACCAGAAAGGCTACGAGCGCCGCTGGGGATCGCTGCCCGACGAGGTGTTTGTCAACATTCTGTGCATCCGTTTGCAGGAGGACCTCGAGACGTCGACTGAGGCGGCGGCCGGCACCATCTGCACCCTGAATCTCGTGTCCCGGGCCGTGCGGCTCATCACCGAACGCTTCGTCGGCGCGCAGCTGGCGACGGTCGTGGAGGCGTTTTCAATCTGCATGCACTCGCCGGAAATGTGCGGCCTGCCCCATGGCTGGCGGTTGCCGAATTTTGTCATCCAACCGTCGCTGCACTCGCTGGGGCTGCGCATGCGGCGCATCGGTCTCGAGCCATCGCTCGTGTTGCGCCTCAAGCAAAGCACGCAGTGCGTGATGGCCAAGGCCACCAACGAGTTGGGGTCGAGCATCGGAATGAACCCGGCGTCGCTGCCACCGTGCCCCGACTGCGTCCCCAGCTGGCGCGACTACCTGCGCATGCGAAAGCGACACGAGGAACGCGTGGGACGGCGCGGCATCGCCAAGATGCCGCGCCGGCCTCCGAGCGGCGACTTTGCCGACTGCTACACGCTGGTGCGCGCGAGCAACCCGGCGATCAACGGCGAGCGCTTTGCCTCCGAGACGTCGGGACGCGCGCACCTGCCAAACCCGGCGTTTGACCGGATGCTGTGCGCCGCGCACGCAAAGGAGGATGCGTTGACGCGAGCGGGACTGGCGTAGCAGCGTAGCAGCGTAGCAGCGTAGCAGCGTAGCAGCGTGTCGCTTGCGGGGCGCGTCCAGGAAAGTGTGACGTGTCTCCATTTCAAAATGTCCGCCGACTGGCACACCAGCTTCCTACACCTGCTCGAGCCACCGGTTCACTCGATCGTGAGCGCGCGCCGGCAGCTGGCCACGGTGCGCATGGCGGCCCACGCCGTGAAAGCGCTCCCGACGGGCGACCTGGTCGAGACGGGTGTTTTTCGGGGAGGAACCACCGTGCTCATGGCGCGCGTGCTGCGCAGCCTGTCCTCTGACCGGCGGCTCTGGGCGTGCGACTCCTTCCAGGGATTGCCGCGCGCACAGGCCGAAGATTTTCGTCGTGGCGGGTGCGGCAACGCCACCATTCCGCGGCGCCGAAGCTGCGGCATCGGTGGGGGTGGCCAGTACAGCGCGTCGCGAGCCATGGTGGAGCACGCACTGCGCGTGGAAGGGCTCACGAAGCACGTTCGCATCGTGCCAGGGTGGTTTCACAAGTCGCTGCCACCGAAGGGGCTGCACTCCATTGCCATGCTGCGACTGGACGGCGACACCTTCAACGGCACGTACGAAGCGCTGAGTCGGCTCTACCCACTCGTAGTTCAGGGCGGCATCGTCTACGTGGACGACGCCGGGTCGTACCGTGGCGCGGCCGTGGCCTTGCGCAAGTACCTTGGTTGGCCGATTGGCACGCGCATCCTGGAGGAGGCCGCGGGCCAATCGGCCTTTTACGAGGCCGTGTGGTGGCGCAAGGGCGTTGAAAACGAGATGTTGTCGTTTTAACTCATTTAAAAAAACGTCACCTAAACATGCCTCCCAACGACGTCTCTACCGCGTGCCCCTCGTGCAACACCCCACCCGCCCCGCCACCCCGGTTGATTTGTGACCAGCGCAGCAGCGCGCGCGCCAGATTCTTTTGCGTCAGCCGCTCGGCGGTCACGTCGCCGTCGACGGCCGCGTCCACCGTCCTGGCCGTCAGCAAGTCGATACCACACTGGCACTCGTAATGGCTGAGCGCCACGACGCTGTCGTCGCTACCCCGTAGCAACGTGTCGGCGCTCGTGGCTGCCGTTTCCTCTTCCACGGTGGCCTTGACCGTCTCGGCATTGGACAGGTGCTGCTTGTACGAGACCATGCGCGACTTGCGCGCGAGCTCCAAGTAGAGCGTGCTCGGCCCGTACCAGGCGCTCGGGCGCGAAAGACCCAGCTCGGGCAGCGCGTGGCGCAGGCAGCGCGCCGTGAGCGAGGCGCAGTGCGCCGGCGACCCCGTCTTGTCGTTGAGCAGCCATGCCAGGCTTCGCCCCGGCGGCACCGAAAACGGGTAGTTGAACAGCCGGTGGAAGGGTCCGTATGGTGTGCCCGTGTGCTGATCGCACTCGACTCGCAGGCGGCGCACGGAGTCCTGGCCCATGATTGGCACGGCGCGCCAGCTGCTGGCATTGCCCTGCGGATCGAGGTAAAACTTTTTGCCGCCTCCAAAGGTGCTGCCCCAGTGTGCATCCTTGCCCAAGTAGAGCGCAAAGTGCATCTCGTCGCCGTCATTCTCGGGTGGCAGCAAGAGCTCTGTGTGCGTCATCGCGGGCGCGGGCTGCGCGCTCTGCACGACCGCGTCGAGAACCGTCTCGTACCACATCCAGCCCGCGTTTGGTTTGTCGCCCTCGAGCGAGAGCAGATAGGCCACCTGCTGCGCCGGTGCCGGCGAGGCGTCGTCTCGGCCGCTCGCAAACGGCGCGTGAATGCTGGTCATGGAATTGTTCTCGGTAAGGATGCGTGCCCACTGCGCCTCGTTCAGGTGCAGTTTTTGCATGGCGGTGGCATCCTCGGCCGAGAGAGTCGCCGCATCGGTCGGTGGTGCGTCGGACGCGTGCATTGCCCGTCTCTTCACAGGTAACGGGGAAGGTGTGCTAAATCGCGCGCATGTCAAAAAATGCTCTTAGCGACACACGCACTCGAAACGCGCACGCGCGCACACGCGTGCACACTCACGCGATTCAGGCCTTACCCGCCGGGGCATCGACCTCGACATCGCGCTTGTCCTTGGCCTCCTTGCGCGCCTTCTTCACCTTGGCCTTGCGGGCGGCCACCGCCTTGTCCGACACCTTGGCGAGATCCTGCTGCTTGGGCAGGATGGCCGACTCCGCCTTCATCTGAGCCTCGTCACTGGCGCCGTGGCCGAGAGCAGGCGCCTGCTTGCCAGGGTTGTCGGCCGGGCCGATGACGGTGGTCTGGGCGTGGCGCACGAGGCCCATGGGCGCCACAAACGAGTAGCGCAGCAAGGGCTGCAGCGGGCGCAGCACGGACATCATGGTGTTGGCAGACACGCGCGTCTTGCCAGCGTCAAAGGTGCGCTGCACGGCCTCGTTCATCGCCTTGCGCGCAAAGACCTCGGCATTGGCGCGCACGACGCCGACGGGGCCCGGCGGCAGCGGCTCCGTGGAGAGGCTGAGTCGGTCCTTGTACTCTTCCAGGTTGCCGTAGGCGGTCGCATTGGGCAGGCGCGGCGTCCAGCGGCACGCGCGGGCCGTCTCCGAGATGGAGACCAGGTTGGAGGTCACGTCGCGCGAGGCGTCGCCGCTCGGCAGCGTGGCCGAGTAGCCCGCGCGGTTGGCCAGGTGGCGGTAGCCCTTGCGGCGCGCCACGGCGCGACGGCGCTTGCGCGCCTTTTCCTTCTTCTCGGGGTCGTCCTCCGCCTCCTCAGGCTCGTCCAGATCATTCGCGCGCGGGGGCTCCTCCTCGGGCGCATTGTCGATGTGTTCCTCGTCGTCGAGAATCACGGGCCGCTCGGCCTCGTCTTCGGCATTGGCGCTTGGCTTCTTGCGCTTGGGCATGGTGCTCGCAATCAGGCGTGCCTGCGCACCGGAATGCGCGCGTCGCGGGCTTAGCGGCGGTGCAAAGCGGATGCGGGCGCGCGTCTTGGTTTTGGGGCCACGCGGATGCGGATCTGCGGATGCGTGTTCGGGAGACGCTCGCGCGTGCGCGTGCCCGATAAGCCGCTCGGTGTCTGGCCATGAGGAGAGGCAGCCAGCAGCAGACCGCAAGCGCGCCACCGCCGCACAATGCAGCCGCGCAGGTCGATTGCCGACGTCAGGCTGCTCAACCAGCAGCGCTGGGCCAGCCACGTGGCGACGCAGGCGACCGCCACGACGCCGTGGGGAAAGCAACCGCAGCAGCGCTCGGTGCCCACGGCCGGCGCGCTCTTCAACCGACCCAACCCGATTGCGCACGACCACGAACGCGGCGGGCGCGAGTACGTGACGCGGCCGTACAATCGTAAACAGGACAAGTTCTTGCCACGTCGTGGCGAGAAGCGCGCCATTGGCCCCGATGGCAAGTATTACGACTTTGACGAGAACGACGACGCGCAAAGGGAACAGATGGATCCGCGCGGCTGGCGTCGCGAGAACCCACTCCAGATGATGCCCGTCTACGGATCCGACGTGTTTGCCGTCAACCCGGCGTCGGTGCACAAGCGTCGCATTCCCAACACGAGCGTGGTCAACAAGATTGGCGACCTGCGCGTGCCCTTTTGCTGCTGGGGCGTGAGGCTGACGGCGGTATGCCAAAACACAAATCGAATCTCTAAAACACACACACACGCACACACGCATGCAATATCCACTCTAAAGGTTTGTGAATTGGCGCGAAATTTCCACTTGGCAGGCGCAATGGATCTGGTGGACCAACCTGATCTGCTTCGTCGTGCACACGTTCATGGCACTCTTCACGCTGCACATGGGCTACTGGCGCCATGGGCTCAACGCGTTCACCGACGAGGGCGAGCACATGAGGGTGACCATCTACCGCATCTCGCAGGTGCCCACGGTGCAGGTGTACATGAACAATGAGTCGGTCTGGTCGCCGGGGTACAATGGCTCGGGCACTGACCCACGGACCACGCGCGACATCGGTGGCAACGAGCACTGGCTGCACGACAATGGCATGGCGGTGGACTTTTGCTGGCTCACGGCGAGCTTCTTTCTCATCTCCGCCATCTTTCACCTGTGGGCGCTCCTCGTGGGCATCTTTGAGCGCACGTGGTACATGTACTGGCGGTACGCCACTGCCCCTTTTCAAACGCCTCCACTCACACACACACACACACACAACAACCAAGACTCACGCATGTGCTTGCGCGATTCGCAGTCAGCTCGACGACGCCTTTGCCTGGTGGCGCTGGGCCGAGGTGCGATGCACATTCCAACCCCATTCAAAGCAAATGCACACTCACGCGTGCACCACTTGCTGTGCAGTATTCCTTGAGCGCCAGCGTCATGGCCATGGGCATCGCCATCTCCATCGGCCTGCGCGAGCAGTCCATCCTCGCGTGCATCTTCATGTGCGGAACTGCCCCTCCAATTCCCCTTGAGTTTTGCTCACTCTGCGCGTGCCGTGAGCAGGCTCCACTGGGCCACCATGAGTTTCGGTTTTTTGGTCGAGTCAGCTCTCTCAGACATCAAACACCAACAGTGTAGACACATGTGCACACATGCACACTCCGCAATCCGCCTTTGCGCAGGTACATCTCGACTCCTAAAGCGCTCGTCGACACCACCATCCACTACCGACCCGTGGGCGCGTACGAGTTTGCCCTCTGGCAAAAGGGCCTGCCCCTGCCCACACCAATCGAGCGGTACCGCAACGACCCCGGTGCGCTCAAGCTCATCTCCCAGGACCAGTGGACGCTTGACCGGCCGCTCTACGACATCAAGTCCACCAACACCGTCGTCGGTGCCGAGTCGGACTACTTTGTGCAGGCGCAGCGCCGACAAAACTTCTACCGGCGCATGATCCCGCACATCTTTGGCTGGTTCACCATGGCGGCCGCATGGGTCATCATCATCGTACGCCCAGTCTCCATTTCACTCACACTCCAGCTGCACACACTCCGCAAGAATTAACAGACGTTCGTCACGCACACAGGTGCACTTGGAGTGGGCGAAGCACGATCTCTCCAAGCTCTCCGACATCAGCATCCCTGGTTGGGTGGATGGCGTCATCTACGGCACCGTTCTCATTGTAAGCAAAAACGCCATCAACCCAACCAATGCACCCACACACGCACCACGCTCACGCTCCTCGACTGCCTTGGTCGCAGTTCTGGAGCTTCACGTTTGTGCGCCCATGCGAGATTCAAACCCACTCAAACATCCACGAGTAGCATCCTGCAACGTTCCTCCTCCTCACTCTCGCTTGTGCCCTGCATCGTGGCAGCCTCAGATTATCTTTCAATGTGAAACCTTGCACTTTCGAACCTACTAGCACAGACCAGAACCAGTCTTCAGAATCAGAAACATGCGTGCGATTGATTACTGATCCGGTTTGTGCTTGTTGTGTGGCAGACCTGCCGCCTGGGTATGATGCGCTGTTGTTAAACCAGTTAGTAGATACCCAACGCGAGTTTGCGCTCTGACACACTTGCGTTTTACCGTCGCAGATTCTACTGGGGCAACACGCGCGTGTTGCAAAAGTAGCCACCCACGGGTTGCCATACACAGTTTAGCGCATGCATACCGCAAGCGTGTTTCCAAACCGTTTGCAGGCACCGAGCTCATCTACTGCGTGCTCAGCCTGACCGCCAAGGTCTACCTGGGCACCTTTTTGCTGATCAACGTAATCATGGTCGACGGCGGCGTGGAGGCCGCGCTCGCCAACGGCGGCGTGCCCGACGCGATCGCGAATTAACAATAAAGCGACGCGAGCGCGTCCGCGCGCGCTAAAGCAGTGCCCGAGCGCACCCGAATAGTGTGTGCATGAGTGTGTGCTACGCGTGTAAGTAAACTCGAAACACAACCGATGAACGCGTCCGACTCGGTGTCCAATGTGTCGGCGCCGCCACTACCGCCGCGGAGCACCGCTCCGCAAGTCGCCAATGGCTTCACAATGACCGAGACCACCGCCATCGCAATGCTCGCCTCGTCCGCCATGGGCGCCATCATCGGCCTGATCGCGGTCACCTGTGTGCTCGTGGCCGTGACCAAGCAGCTCGAGCGGCTCGTGCGCGTGCTGCGAGGCGAGGCCAGCGTGCACACGGGCCTGCTCGCCGCGGCCAACTGCGCGCCACCGCCCGACGCCTTTGCCGGCCCGGGCCCCTCCAACAATGGCGGCGTGACCGTCAGCATGAGCAGCAGCAGCAGCAGCAGCAAGAGCATTCTTAAAAAGCCGATCGCGCGCCTCCCCATCATGACCAAGCACGAAAAGTCGCGAAACTCCAGGACGGACGAGAACAACACGTCGTGCGCTATCGCCGAGGTGGACGAGGAGGAGGACCACACGCTCTAGACCACAAAGAGCGCGGCAAGGACCGCCACGGGCATGCGTTTGGTGGTCGCCTCCGGGCAGTCGTTGTTTAAAACCCATGATGTGTGCAGTAGCGCGTAGAGTCGGAGCGTGGCAATGTAAACCACGGCCAATGGTCGCGCGAGCACCAAAGCGCGCCGCGCCGTCACGGCCAGCAGCAGCACGAGCCCCAAGACCTCGGTCTCGGCCATGCACATCCACAGCACGCACACGACAATGCCGTGCGCGACGCGGCTGCGCAGCTGCGTCTCGTAGCTTGGAAGCTGCTCGATGTCGAGCATTGGCACAAAGACGCGATCCATGGCGCGCGCCGCAAAGATGCCAGCGAGCGCGAGCGAGGCCACGAGTAGGCACGTGCGTCGGTGCAGCGGCTGCTCGGCACAGGCGTCGTCCGTGCTGCAGTAAGTCCACAGCGTGAGGTTGAGCACGATGGCGAGCGCCGTGTTCAGGTACACGTAGCCCGCGCGCGTCAGTTGTCGTGCGCGCGGGTGCAATCGCTTGCCTATGACGCGATTGACCGCAAACACCGCGTCGGCAAGGATCACGTAAGCGAGCGCCGCAAACGCCATAGGCGGAAAGGCGGCATTGTACAGAAAGATGACGCGCGTCACGCCCGCCGATTCCTCGGGCATGGTGATGTGTGCGTGTGTGCGCGCGCACCATTGAAAAAATAATGCGCGTGCGGCGCGCTAGCGCGGCGATATGTAAACCCGCGCGTGCCTCTGAACAAGGAGGTGTCGTCATGTCGGCGAGCACGAATGGATTGCCTTACTTTTACGCGGACAGTGCTACAGGCACTTCTTCTTCGTGTGCGTTACTCAATGCCAGGTTGCTGTATGGAAGAGTGGGTGTCCTTGAGCCGATTCGCGACCGCGGCACCTGCCTTGACGCCGCGAGCGTGCTCGGGGGAGGTCGGGAAATCGCGACAATTACCGACCCATACGAGGGTTCCGGATCGTCGCTCCCAGAGACAACAAAATGCTCGGGCTGCTTCTTTGATACCACCAATGTCTATTTCTGTGACTATGACGCCGATGAACCCGAAGGCGCAGCGCTCTCCAGCGGCAGCTATGCACAACTCCTCTGCGTGCTCTCCGTATCTCCCTCGCCGCCGCCGCCCCCGCCGCCACCGCCCTCGCCATCTCCACCGCCCACGTCTCCCTCTCCCACTTTGCCACCGCCCAGCCAGCCGCCGCCCTCGCAACCTCCCGCACAACCACCACCACCGTCACCCTCGCCGCCGCCACCCAGTCCGGATCTTCCACCTCCGCTTCCTAGCAAGCCGCCCTTTGGACCCGAACCACCCAGTCCGCCGCCACCGCCGCCACCGCCGCCACCGCCCGTGCCCAGCCCGCCACCACCGCTGCCGCCTTCGCCACCGAGCATCCCTTCACCGCCGCC
>Ga0209666_1002801_pt1 | contig 12928 bp, 13 predicted proteins | sample SaaInlV_125m_DNA_FD_184679 | JGI IMG/M metagenome (GOLD analysis project Ga0209666, IMG submission 184679) | Marine microbial communities from expanding oxygen minimum zones in the Saanich Inlet - Saanich Inlet SI037_S3LV_10m_DNA (SPAdes)... | ecosystem: Environmental > Aquatic > Marine >...
ATATAATCAATCAATCAATCAATCAATCAATCCGCGCGCGCGCTACCCGAACAGGAATCCAAACTTTCGCGCGCCTGTTCGTTTCTTCCGTCTCCCCGACGCCGCGGAAGGCGGCGGCGGCGGCGCCGCGAGGACGGCGCCGCCCGAGGTCGCCGTCGCGTTCGCGTTCGGGTCCCCGAACACATCTATATAAGGCGCATAAAACGGCCTTCCGCTCGCGAGCGCGAGCGAACCGACGAACAACACTCCGATGCACACCCTCGCTCGTCGCGTGCCGCGCTTGAGCTCTAATTCGCGCTTGTGGTCGCGTTCAGACGGCGGATGTCCTTGGTGGTGGTGATTCACCCGCTGTCCCGCGCCCGTCGTCCCCGCGCCGCTCTCGCGCTCGCCCGACGCGGTCGCGGTGCCATCACCGCCGCCGTCGGCGTCGCCGCCGCCGCCGTGCGTCGGTCGCCGGCGCGCGCCGATGCACCAGGCGTTCATGCGTCCGGGTGTGCGGCGGCAGTGCGCGCCGGGCGTCATGGCGACCGCGTCGCGCGCGCTTCAGCACCGCGTGGGCGCGCGCGGACGTCGCGCGGGGCGCGCGCCGCGCGCGCGGACGCGCACCGCGCGCGCGAGGGCGGCGGAAATGCTCGGAGAGATGCTGACAAGAGAAGACTTGCTGCTCCGGTGCGCGCCGTGGGGGAACGTGTGCGTGGTGTACGGCACGCACTACGTCCCGATCGCGCTGCCGAGCATCTTGGGATCGTTAGTGCTGTTCGCGCCGCTGGTGTGGGCGGTGAAGGAGGTGCGCGCGAGAGATGTGGAGATTTTTAAGTTGAGAGAACGCCTGGGCGAGACCGACGACGAGACGTAGCTTTCGGAGACGAACGCGCGCCGCCGGCGCGAAGTGTGTTGTACATTGATTTATGATTAAGCCAACTCGAATACTACCCTACGCCGCGGCGCTCTTGGATTCGCGCTCGTTGATCTCCGCGTCGCTCGACTCGAGACGTAAAATCAAGTCGGCTTTGTTGCCGCCGACTTTGCACCCGCGCGCTTTGAGTTCTTTCCTCAATTCTTCCCCAGTCATGCCGAAATACGGCCCGAAGTACGGCATCGCCGCGCCCTCTTCGCGGTCGACGACGCCTCGGTCGGCGAGCGCGGCGCGTACGCGAGAACACAGTTCGTCTTCCTCTTTCGCCGCCGCGCCCCCGTCTGCGACGTGCCCGTACGCGGCGATGAGCAACGACTCGGCTCTCCCGTGATCCTTCTTCCGCTTCAGCTCGCCGGCGATCTCGGGAAAAAGCATCTTCGCCATCGCGATCGAATCATCCTTCGTGCTTCCCTTGAACTTCAACCCCATCGCCGCTTTCCACGCCTGCGGCTTCACCACGCGCACTTCAAATTCCTCCGCCGCGAGCACGCCTCGCCACAGCCCGAAATTATACCCTTGCACGAACGCCGTCTGCGCGCTGAACCCGAACTCGACCCCGCCCTCTTCCAAATACACCCTTGTGCCTTTGGGCACGCCCAGCGCGCGCACCGCGCCGCGCATGGCGTCCGGGTCCAGTCGCAGTCGCGCGCGTCCGTTCACCGTCACCGTGCTCGTGGGATTGTCCCGAACGTTCACGCTTCGCACCGAGCCCACGGACGCGCCCGAGATCACGCACAGCGCGCCGTGGGCGTCGGAATCGCACCCGACGACGATCCAATCGTCGCGCGAGCGCGCTTCGGCGTCGGCATCGTTCGATGAAGACGCGCTTCGCGAAGCGCTCGAGCGGGACGACCGACGACGCGTCGCGAGCGCGTGCGCGCGGCGCAGCGGTGCGGACGCGGGCGCGGATGAAGACGCGCGCGCGGTTCTCGCGGTGGCGCGTCGCGCGGCGTTGGCGAGACGCGACGCGAGCATGGTGCGCGCGGTGGCGTGTGAGGAACGGCAAACGGCTTTTTGGCGCTCGAGCCCGGACGAAAAAAATGCGACTACGTCGTCGCGTCGTTCGGGAGGCGGAGACGGGCACGCGGCGTAAACGCAGTTGAAGACTCGTATCACAAAATATTAAGCGTACTTGTCGTCTACGAAAGATCGATCCTTCAAACCGAGTCGTAAAATGACATCCGCGTACCTATCGCCGTCGGTGCGTCGGAGGTACTTTAAAAGCTTCTTCCGGCGCTCGAGCATGGCCATGAGCCCGTGACGGCTGTGCGTGTCCTTTCCATGTTCACGCAAATGTTCCGTCATGAGCTTAATGCGCATGGTCAAGTTGGCGATTTGTACTTCGCTCGACCCCGTGTCGTGTTCGTCGCGCGCAAACGCGGCTCGCTCTTCGGCGAGCGCGCGCTTGTTCACGTCTCCCCTCGACATGTTGGTCTCACTCAGATACTTTTTCACTAATTCGGGTTTGATTTCACCAGACTTTTGATTCAAGTCCAGCGAACGTCGGCTCGATCGACCCTCAGCGGCGTCTCCGGCGGCGACGGACGTCGTCGAAACAATCGACTTCGCCCAGCGCGTCGCCGGCGCCCACTGGCTGCCTAACTCACTACTCATCAAACATCCTCTCATACTCTCCAAACTATTAACAGCGAACGACCGCACCGCCGTCGCACCTTTCAAACGATTTCCGAAAACACTAATCATCTTCTCGTCGTTTACGCTTGGTTAGAGTTCGGCGAGCGCTTCTTGCCAATGCCCACGACGACGTTCACGAAACGACGGTTGTACTTGATGCGTTGGAACGCGCGGCCCTTGGGCTGCTTCTTCTTTTCTTGTTTCGCGACCTTCGGGGTTTGACCACGAACCTGATCAACGCGTAAGAAATCGCTTCGTCAGTCTCGCGTTCGCGCGCGTCTCAGCCCTAGTCCCTCGCCCGCCATCATCCATGGATCGCCCCGTCGCCCCGCGCCCCCACGCCGACGCATCTCGCGCCCCGTTCCCGCCCGCGCGCGATGTCCGACCCCATCCATCGCGCCATCTCATCGCGACTCCCCGCGTTCGCGCGTTCGAAGCGACGCCGCGCGTCGATCGCCGCGCGCGTCGTCGATCGCCGCCGTGCGAAGCCCTAACGCGACGATCCCACGCCGCGCGCGCCGCGCCGCGCCGAACGCGCGCCGCGCGCGCCGTATCGATCGAGAAGAATATCGTGTACGTACTTTACCAGCGCGAGCGAGCGAACCGTGGACCTTTCCCATGGCTTCGAGACGATGTGTGACGCGCGCGGCGATGGCGCGTCGAGGCCGAAAAACGTTTGAAGCGCCGCACGCGTGTGATTTTTGACCGAGTCTCGAAAGCACCGTTCGTGACTCATAAGTAGCGATGATGGCGCTCAAAGTATCTTAAATGCGTCTCGGCGGACGCGCGGGTGATTTTCCGCGCGTCCGCCGAGAGCGCGACCGCGAGGCCGGCGCGCGCGTCATTACTTCACGCCCGCCACGCGAACATGTCGCCTCTCCCGCTCGCCGAGCCTTTGCTCGATGAAAACGACCAACGGTGCGTGAAGAAAAATATTCGCGACGCGCGCGCGCGCGCGACGGCGTCGATGGACGCGCGCGCGCGCGGTGAGGGACGCGCGAACGATGGGGCGCAACGTTCGAATTTGAAATCGCGCCGGTGCCGGGAATCGTTTCGCGGGGCTGGACGCGCGCGCGACGCGCGATGGCGCGGTTTGGGGGGCGAAGACTGCGTGAGGGATTTCGGCGCGCGCGTCGGCGCGGGCGACGGCGCGCGCGAGGCGCGGGTGGTGTGGGAGGTTGGGGAAGATGACGTCGTGGATGATTTTCGAGTCGTTTAGTTGAAAAAGACACTGACGGAGGTTTCGCGCGCGTTTCGCGGTCGCTCGCAGGTTCACGATGTTCCCGATTCAGTACCCGCAGGTGTGGGAGATGTATAAGAAGGCTGAGGCGTCTTTCTGGACCGGTGCGTGCGCGAACGAGCGCGTGGGGTGACGTCACGTCGAACGCTGCGCAAAGTTTGAAATCGCGCGGCGCGCAAGAGAGCGAAGGGCGAACGGGACGCGTGACTGACGGTATATCGACGCGATCGCGCGTGTTTTTGTGCGCAAACAGCGGAGGAAGTCGATCTGTCGGACGACATGAAGCACTGGGAGACGCTCACGAAGGATGAGAAGCACTTTGTCTCGCACGTGCTTGCGTTCTTCGCCGCCTCGGACGGCATCGTACTCGAAAACCTCGGCGTTCGTTTCATGGGCGAGGTTCAGATTCCGGAAGCCCGCGCGTTCTATGGCTTCCAAATCGCCATCGAGAACATTCACTCCGGTACGTCGAGAGATGCGCTCGATTCTTGCGATTGGAGAAGGAATTTCCACCTCGCGCGCGCAAACGCTCTCGAATTCAAACCGACTGACTCAAAACGCTTTCTTCATCGTTCGCAGAAATGTATTCTTTGTTGATCGATCAGTACATCAAGGATCCGGTGGAAAAGAACCACCTGTTCCGTGCCATCGATACCATCCCGTGCGTGAAGAAGAAGGCTGACTGGGCGTTGAAGTGGATCGACTCGAGCGACTCGTTTGCCGAGCGTCTCTTGGCGTTCGCGTGCATTGAAGGCATCTTCTTCTCTGGTTCTTTCTGCTCCATCTACTGGCTCAAGAAGCGTGGCTTGATGCCGGGCTTGACCTTCTCCAACGAGCTCATTTCTCGTGACGAAGGTTTGCACCGCGATTTCGCGTGCTTGTTGTTCAGCATGTTGAACAACAAGCCGAGCGAAGAAACCATTCGCAAGATTGTCACCGAGGCTGTTGAAATCGAGAAGGAGTTCGTGTGCGACTCTCTTCCGTGCGCGCTCGTGGGCATGAACTCCGGCATGATGAGCGACTACATTGAATACGTCGCCGATCACTTGTTCTCCTCTTTGGGCTTGGCCAAGGAGTACAACGCGACGAATCCGTTTGATTGGATGGAACTCATCTCTCTTCAAGGTAAGACGAACTTCTTCGAGAAGCGCGTCGGCGAATACCAAAAGGCGGGTGTCATGAACTCTATCGGGGGTGGCAACGCGAACGCGTTCTCCCTCGACGAAGACTTCTAAGCGTAACGGGCATATGAGGAAGTTATTTCATGATTTTAGCGAGAGCGAGGCAAGAGTGTATGAGTTATCAGCGATTCACGACGACGCGACGGTATATATTCACATCACATGTATCAACCGGTAGAGGGGAGTATCTTATAGCCACTCGAATGGGCGGGTTCGAGGTCGGTCGTTCACGATTTACGAGAAACGACGCGACGTGTTTTAACGAAAATGACGAAACATCGATAAAAGAGTCTTCGCATCGCGACTCGTCTACGCGTGCGCCACTACATGTCGTGCTAACGCTATGTCCTACTTTGTGCTACTTGAACGCGCGCGAGGAGTCGTGAATATTTCGCTCAAAGCGATGTACCGATCGCCGCACTGCCGCCGCGCTTGGATCGCCGAAGTCGACGCAGCGCCACCAAGGTGAAGAACGCGAAGGCCAACGAAATTGTCCAAGGGAAACGGCGCTGTTCATCACCAACTGCGAACGATGAAGATGACGCGACAGCCGGCACGACGCTTTGATGTTTGAAATTTATGTCGGGGTGCTGGTCGAGCATGGATACGAGCGTGATGGGCGCTCCGAACCACGCTTCGACGACGGCGTCGCGCGTCTCCTTCGTCGTCGGGTTGAACGCGCGATGACAATCCTCGAAAGGCGCATCGAGATCGCCGTATATTTCCCACGTGTACACCACGGGCACCTTCATCTTTTCGTATATGTAATCAGTCGCCGTACCGTGCGCGAGGTACCCCACGCCCTTCCCGCCCGAACCGAGCGTGCACTTTTTCGCGCAGTGCTCGGCGTCGATGACGCGCGCGAAACGCATCATCGCCTCCGCCCCCGCCCCAGTGGGCTCGCGCGCGACGTGATCATACGGCGTGAATATCGCCGACATCCCACTGTGCCAATTCACCACCGCGTGCGGCTCGAACGACGCGACGAGATCCCGAAATATCCGACTCTCCGGCTCGCTAAACGGCGCCGTCCCCGGAAACTCCTCCTTGGGATCGTAATCCGGCGCCTTCACCCCCCAATTCACCCCCCAATTCCTATTCGGGTCCACCCCTCGCCCATTCTTCCGCTCGCACGGATCCCCCCTCTCCACCAGCTCCCGTCCTCGCTCGTTCTCCATCGGCACCACCGCGAACGTCGTCGCTCGAAGCGTCGCTCGCAACCGCGTCTCGTCCACACCCCTCCCGCGCGCCAGCGCCACCACCGCGTCCTCACCCTCCGCCATCGTCTCCAGCAATCGCACCGCCGCGTCCACGGGCACCAATTCCCGTCCGTGTTCTCCGTAATTCTTCGTTCGAGTCGTCGCCGCGCGCGTCGTCGTCTCGTCAGTCCCGCCCGCTCGCGCGCGCCTCTCCCCTTCCCCTCCGCGCGCTCGATCTCGCCCTCGCGCGACGCACCAGCAGCACGCGCAATTTATCACCGTCCTCCCTCGCGTCCGCGCCGCTCAGCCGCGCGTACACGACGTCCACGCGCGCGCGGTATCCATCCGTCGCGTCCTCGCGCGTCTCCATCGTCATCGTCCCCGCCGCGCGTCCGCGTCGCACCGCGCGCGCCACGGCGTCGCGCACCGCGCGCGCGTCCATCGCGGTGGCGCGCGCGCGCGCGTCGCGATGGACGCGGTCGCGCGTTCAGCGACTCGGAGTGTCGAGGGGAATGAACGACCGCGCGGCCGCGGGCGCGTCGTCGCCACTCGTCGACGCGCGAGCGCGCGCGCGCGCGAGCCCGGACGCGCGCGCGACGGCGACGATGCGCACGCGCGTCGTCGGCGACGCGGCGACGCGGAACCGCCGCGCGACGCGCGCCGAAGCGGCGGAATCATCGCCGACGATGCGTCGGGCGAACCGTCGGCGACGGCGCGACGGCGCGACGACGGCGCTGACGCTGACGCTGACGCTCGCGCTGCTCGACGCGGCGACGGCGATGACGATGCGCGTTCGAGGGACGCTGGAGACGCTGACGCGGGCGTGCGCGACGAGCGAGAGCGCGAGCTTTGAGTTTACGCAGCGGGACGGCGGCGCGACGACGCGGTGCGTCTTCGCGCCGTACGACGTCGTGCGCGAGGCGGAGCGCGCGAGCGCGAACGCGACGGCGATGAAGGCGATATTCGTCGAACGCGACGCGAACGCGGAGATATTCGCGCAGAACATGGTTGGAATCGATGACGAGGGGGTGGCGGCGGCGCTGGCGGCGAACGCGAGCGCGAGCGCGGATTACGAACGCGCGAAGGCGGTGAACGCGAGCGCGCACGCGGCGGTGGAGGCGGCGCTGGCGATCGCGGATAGTGGGACGGCGACGCAGGTGAGCGCGAGCGGGAGCGAGGCGACGTACGGGTGCTCGATACCGGCGGGCGCGGGGGGGGTGTACGCGGTGGTGGCGGCGGCGGATCCCGCGGGAGGCGTGACGGACGTCACCAAGCCCGACAGTTCGAAGACGATTCGAAGGACGAGTCTGCGCGATTATTCGCCGAAATCGGGGCCGTCGACGGGGGGGACGGTGGTGACGTTTAGCGGCGACGGTTTCAACGACGTCGCGGGGTCGACGATGAATTGCTCGATTAGCGACGGCAACTCCGTCGTCGTGCAGCGGGCGACGCATCTGCCGGACGGGACGGTGACGTGCGAGATGCCCGCGCAGTCCGGGGTCATCGACGTGAAGTTAGTGTACCCCGACTCGTGCTACGAAACGGCGCAGTTTCTGTACTATCAGAATCCAGACGTGCTGTTGGTGATTCCGCGACACACGCCGCGTTTCGGGCGGAACAACTTTAGCGCGTACGCGACGAATACGTATTACGCCTCGCAGTACGGACCGGGCGGGAGCGACACGACGCACGCGGGTAAAGTGAACGTGACGTGCGCGCTCGGAATGGGGACGTCTTCGAATCAAACGGCATCGGCCATCGCCGTGGTTCCGGGAGTGGTGTCGGCGTCGGGGCAAGCCATCACGTGCATGGTTCCCGACATCACGATTCCTATGGGAACGCACGACGTTCGCGTATCCTATAACGGTCAGCAGTACATGCTACCGAATTTGGTGCTCACGGATCCGTCGAAGGTGTCGATCGTCGCCCGTGGTCCGGTGCTTCGGACGAAGCATTATTACTCCACCGCTCAAAACGGTAACGAAGACGCGCGCGTGATCGCGGTGCCCGTGGAGCTAGAAGGCGTCAATAGAAGATTAGTGAGCGTTGGGGTGAATGTGACGTACGGGGGCATATCTCAGATGCCCGGAACGAGCGGTGATCAAGCGTTGGTTCAAGTAACGCACGCCAGCGCGAGGGACAACGCCACGGACGCGGGCGGCGATTACGACTTTAGCGTCAGCCCGACGACGCTTCACTGGATGGCGGGAGAATCGGGAGAAAACTTCGTGTACGTTCGAATCAGGAACGATCGCGTGCACGAAAACGCATTGGAGGCGCTCACGCTGACGCTCGTCGACGCTATGAACGCCGATATCGAGACTGATTTCAAGAATAAATCAGCTGTGGTGACCATCGCCGACGACGACCCGGCGCCGTTGTTCGGCGTTCGAGCCCGCAATGTCGCATTTCCGCCGTTATATCGTTATTCACAGGAAACCGTGAAAATACCCATCGATATAATTGGCGGCGGTAATTTCGCCCTGCCCGCGGTGATCGATTACGAAATTGTGACGAGCGGCGCGGCTTCATCGGCGGTGGCGGGTGTGCACTACGCCGCCGCCACGGGACGGCTGACGTGGATGCCTGGTGATTACGGTAAGACGCAGTACGCTGAAGTCGTACTCGATTGGAGCAATATCCCTTCTGAGGCAAGCTTACGATTACACGTCAACCTCACCGCCGTCAGCGAGTCACGGGTGGCCGCTATCCCGTCGAGTTTTGTCGAATCTGAAGATGCGGCGTTGTTCATATTTGGCGTTCCGCCCGGATCTTGTCCGCCTGGTACGCGACGAACGGATCCAACTACGTACGTGGCGCCGCCACCCGTTCCTCAGGCACTCAGCCCTCCTCCGCCATCGCCACCACCGCCCTCAGTGAGCGTGGATTCGGCTATTTTGTCCTTGTCAGTCGTCGCCAACACCACCGTGGCGATGTCGAGCGTGTTCCCTTACGTTCCGGATGGCATCGCCATTCAGCCCGCGTTTGATCCGACAAGACACACGTACACTGCGACAGTCCCTCATGGCGTCACCGGTGTGCAAGTGTTCTATCAGTTTCGACAGTCGACGACGTCCATCACGACGACTCTGAGCGCTCGACGGCGATTGCTCGCGGCGAGCCTCGTGAATATGAAGTATTTCACGTTGAACCAAGGCGACAACGTGATTCGATTGATCACCACGTCACCGAACGGGCAATCCAGTGAGACATATCGATTGACTATAGAAAGGCTGGCGATGGTGGCGAATCCTCCCTCACCGCCGCCGCCACCACCCGCGCCGCCTTCTCCTCCTCCGCCGCCACCTTGGACCCATCCGTCGCCACCACCACCCGAAGGTGCTTTACAGGCTCCACCAGCGCCACCGGCACCACCGGCACCGACACCACGGCCGACGGAACCGCGAGATAACGCCACGTGCACGTACTGCTCCGCGGGATCCTTCGCCTCCGACATGAACTCGCTACAGTGCCAGCTGTGTCCGCCTGGTTCTGCATCGCCGAGCGTGTTGACTAAGGCGTGCGTACAATGCCCACAAGGTATGTACATGGCCGAATCTGGTGCGACGCAGTGTTTGCAGTGCCCACGCGACGCGTTCGCCAATGTGACGGGCGCGCGCTTGTGCACGCCTTGCCCGCGTCAGGCGACGACGTCGACAGCCGGATCGACGATGTGCAACGTATCCACCGCGCCGGTGGATCGCGCGCATCCCGATGTCTTTTACGTCGATGTTGTTTTTGGTGTTTCATTCCATCAAGCCGGAGGTTCTTTGGCAAACATGGCGGCGAACATCGGCGTTGATGCAGATGCAAACTCTGCATTCGTTCGCGCGATGGAAATCGACGTCGCGACAAAGTTCAACGTCACCCGCGGTTCGATTCGTCTGAATGTCGCTCAACCCGGTGCGACCGCGTCGACGCCAGCGGGCCGAAGAAGGCTCTTGCAAAGTGGCTCGTCCATTTCAGTGACGTGCTCGGCTTCTCAAAATTGCATTCGCGCCGTCGTAGTCACGGTGACGATGCAAGCCACGGAGATGTTGCGATTCGGCGTCGTGCGCGATTACGAAACTACAAAGGCGGCTATCGACGCGACGCGTGCGCAAGCGGCGGCCATATTGCTCACGCTTCGCAGCGATCCAGTGGCATTCTTTTCGACGACCACGGCGGGAATTGGTGGCGTGGTGCAGGGACAATTGTACGAAGATCCTAGCGGGTCGCTTATCGTCGAAAAAGAGCCGACGCCGCCGCGCGGAGTGCCAAACGTCTTCGGTGATGTCAACGTCGCCCTCATCGTCGTATCTTGCATCTGTGCCATGTTCGCTGCGTTTGTGGCGTACACGCTCCTCCGTCGCACGCGCGCGCGGCGTATGCTGACGAAGATTGAGAACGAAGTGATTGAGAGTGAGAAACGCAGAGTCGGTGTGCGTAAGGTGAAGGATTCTTCAAAAGTAACAGCCACCGTAAACAAGGCGACGTGGAAGAAAGTGTTAGCGCAAAAGGATGCACCAGACGATGCTGAAAAGGGTCAAGTGAAGAAGCAAATTCAGATGCGCGAACAGAGTCAAATTACGTTGGCGCACGTTTCGAGGTTTAAGCAAAGTCGTGAGTCGTCGGCGATTGAGAAGATGTGGCAAGCTCGAAACGAAAGAGCCGCGATTGGCGTCGGCATCCAACGGGTGAAAAGGTAAGGATTGTAACTTTTGTAACATTCACACTAGTCAAATCTAGGTTTTTGCTTGAGACGCCGCTCGTTTGGCATTCAACTTGGCGCGCGAATCGAAGTACGCCCTCGCCGTGTTGAGCATCTTGAACGCTTCCGTCGCTTGAGGGGAATTATCGTGCTTGTCTGGATGCACGAACACGGACAACTTTCTAAACGCATCTCTCGCCGCCGCATCGCCTTTACCATCGCTCGAGAGGTCACCTTCCCTCGCGGGTTTCACCGCGCATAATTCGGGATCTTTTGATCCGAGGCGCGCGCAAATTTTCGCCGGCGGCGCCCCGAACGACATTTGCCTGTTCAAATCTTTTCGCGCGGCCAAAAGAGAATCACACACCTTGGAAGTACGACCTTCGGCCTTCTTACACGCCGCCGTCAGGTGAGCGTCCACTTCGGCTTCAGTCTTTCCTTTGTTCGACGCGTCGAGGCGTTCGCGCAACGCCGCGAGGAAATCTGCACATACGCCGCACGCGGCGTTAGCTTCTTTGGACAGGCCTTTACCATCTTGACCGAAAAGAATGCAGCGGTGAACACCGCCCTTCTTGACGCCATCTTTCAAGGTCCCGTGCACGCCGCATCTCAACACGCGTTCAACGTTTTGGCGAGCGTTCTCTCGCCACGCCTCGGCCGCCGCCTCCGCCTTCATTTTGCGTTTCAGCTCCGCCTTCGCCGCCGCTTCCTGCTGTTTCGCCTTTAGAATCTTCGCCTTTTCTCTGGACTGTCGGATTTCTCGCCACTCGCGCAACTCTCTCTTCGCCCCCGCGAACCAAAAGTGACCGACGACGAGCGCGAACAACACGACGCCGACCGCGACGAGCGCGCCCCACAGGAGCGCCGTGCGCTTCTCGCTCGAGCGCCTCATTTGCTTTTTAATTCGCTCTTCCTCGTGATTGACGGCACACATCGATAAATACGCGACGCGCGACACCTGTCTCGCGTCGGCCAGCAATCGCGCGACGTCGTCGTGCCCGTACTTGGCCGCCAAGTCCGCCGCGGTGGCGCCCGGCAAGAACCCGCCTCGCGTCCTCGCGCGCAACCGCGCGCCCGCGTTCGCGAGAGGCACGACGACCTCCGGCTTACCCTCGATCGCCGCCGCGTGAAGCGGCGTGTGTCCCCGCGCGTCCACGCACTCGACGTCCGCGCCCGACGCGCACAGCGCGACCACGGATCGCGCGTCCCTCGCTCGGTGCAGCGCCGTCCGCTTCGACCCGTCTCTCGCGTCGCAATCGACGCCGCACCCCAACAACGCCTCCACCGCCCATCCATCCGCGCGATCGCACGCCAGGTGCACCGCGTTCGATCCATCGCCCCGTCGCATCGATCCATCCGCGCCCTCTCGCAGCAGCGTCGCGATCATCTCCCTCGACGTCGCCTCCAGCAGCGGCGTCGATCCCGCCGCGTCCCGCGCGTTCGCGTCCACCCTCGCCCCCAGCGCGCTCGGATGCCGCGCCCCGTAATTCCGCCGCGCGTCCAGTATCGCCCGCGCGCACGCCCCGTCGCCTCTCTTCGCCGCTTCGTGCAGCGCCGTCCGTCCTCGGCCGTCTCGCGCGTCCGCCGCCGCGCCGCTCGCGAGCAGCGCCTCGAGCGCCCCCGCGTGTCCGCGCGCCGCCGCCGCGTGCGTCGCGCGCCGTCCCTCGTCGTCGACGCACGCGCGCAAGAGTTCAGGTCGCGCTTCGGCGTCGCGCAGCGTCCCGGCGACGTCGCCGCGCGCGACGCGTCGTCCGAACGCGCGCGCGTCGTCGTCCGCGCCGAGCGTCGCGCCGAGCGCCGGCGCGCGGCGCCGTCGCGCGCCGGCGTCGTCCATCGCGTCGCGGCGGTCGTCGCGCGCGTCACCGCATGCGGCGCGTCGGCGTCGCGCGCGCGCGTCGCGCTGCGCGGCGCGATGGACGACGGGACGTAACGGTCGCGCGGGACATCACATCATGGCGCGACGCGTCGGCGTCGTCGCGCTGTGCGTCGCGCTGTGCGTCGCGCGCGCGGTCGCGGCGGGCGACGTCACCACGGTGGACGCGTTCGCCGAGCGCGTGCTGCAGCAGG
>Ga0209666_1002806_pt1 | contig 12921 bp, 7 predicted proteins | sample SaaInlV_125m_DNA_FD_184679 | JGI IMG/M metagenome (GOLD analysis project Ga0209666, IMG submission 184679) | Marine microbial communities from expanding oxygen minimum zones in the Saanich Inlet - Saanich Inlet SI037_S3LV_10m_DNA (SPAdes)... | ecosystem: Environmental > Aquatic > Marine >...
GACGGCATAGGCCAGCGGAACATGGGCCTGAACACAATTGGCGAGGTCCTCGCCGCTCTAGCGCAAATTCACGGCGAAGAGATGTCAAAACTGTTCGACCCGGACACGTGGGACGGTTGGAGCGAGTGTCCGGGTGCGGTCGAGGTGACGCGCGAGGCGCACACTACCATGAATGACACGCTTGAGGACACTCGCTACGAGCGCAACGAGCCCTTTTTGCGCCAACTTGAGGGTTTTCTTGAGCTGCGCGGCGTCGTTCCGAGAGAAGGGGATCTGGACGGTTTGCGTTGTACTACAAAAACCGTCCGTTGGACGAGACGCGATCGCGTCGGGAAAGCCGCGGACGACGACGCGCCAGTCATCGTCGTCGAGTCGAAGGAAGCTGCTCAAAGGATGCTCTTCGATCGACGGAAGCTCGGAGCAGCTTTCGGCTATCCAGAATTTCAGGCGGCAGGTTTTTTTACCGTAAGACCGCGGCCTTGCGAGGCACTGAAATACCCTGGATTCCTCACCTTCAACGCAAAGTCGTGGGGCGAAGTGGCGACGGCGTGCAGAAGGCGGGGAATCCAGGAGGAGACGTGGCTCGAGTTCAGAAGACGGGTGAGCGCGGTGATCGTGTACGACGTGGACCGATACGCTCTCCGCCCGAACGCGTGTAGGGCACCACCTGTCTTGACGAGTGGGGAGGAGGCTCTTCGCATGGCGCTGCGGTGGCGCAACGACGAGCGACGACGGGCGGAGGTGGTGCTCCAGGCGCAGTGCCGAACAATCGGAGCGGTGTGGTCCCGGTTGGTGTTGTCGCCGTGCGCGGGCGACCGACCGTCCCCACAAGGTGTATGGCGTCAACGTCAGTCATTGGTGGGTGCCGCGTTTGTTGGTGGCGCATACTAATTTCGTGGGATTTGTGTCGGAGTTCTGATCGCCCCGCAGCTCGTCGCCCGTCGCGGCTCGCGCTCGGCGTGATTCGCCGAGCCGCGTCATTCGCTCGAGGCCCTGCCTCGCGGTGACGCCCCACCACACACACCACACATACAAACAAAGATGATGTAAAAAATTGAAACAGATTGCCAAAAGCAGGATGGCCAAAAGCAGGGCTATACGGGGCTCGAACCCGCGACATTCAGATTCGAAGTCTGACGCTCTTCCAACTGAGCTAATAGCCCCCGTAGTGTGAACGGCGCGAGCGCCATCAATGACATTCGAAGACGATTTCGGGTCCCCACGGCGCCCCGCGAGCGTCGTCGCGCGAGTTACGGGTTGTTTCCCCAGTGCGCGCCCGCCGCCGCGATGGGGAAGACGCGCGGCGACGACGCCGCGCCGACGACGCGCGATGGACTCGGACTCAAACCGCGCGGTGGCGTGAAAAATAAAGCGCTCCTAGGACGTAAATTCACGGGCGGTGCGCGCGCGTCGCCGTTCATTCGGCAGTGGGCGTGGAAGCGAGAGATGAAGACGGACGAGGAGCGATTCCGAGACGACTACGTGTACGACAGAGACGACGACGAGGACGACGCGAACCCGAAGGCGACGATCAGGCTGCGACAACGAAAGTTTAACGCCGCGTCGAGCGGATTCGCGTCCACGGTGTGGGACAGCGCGATCGTGTTGTCGAAATATTTGGAAAAGCGAAATCGAACGAGCGGCGCCGGCGCTCGGTGGCGAGACGCGGTTGAGTTAGGCGCGGGATGCGGGCTGTGCGCGTGCGTGTTGGCGAAACGGTGCGAAAATCTCGTGACGGGGACGATTTACGCCACGGACGTCGCGGAGAATATGGATTTGTTGACGGAAAATGTGAAGGCGTGTTCGTCGCGAATCGCGCCGCTCGCGTACGACTGGCGAGACGCGCCGCCGAAGTCGATCGACGCGTCTCGCGTCGATCTCATCCTCGGGACAGATTTGGTGTACTACGACGACGCCATGCCCGCGCTGGTGAAGACGCTGAAATCGTTCGAGAGCGAGGCGTTGGTGGTGTACTTTGCGTTCGGGCGAAATCGACAGGCGCTGCCGCGATTTTTGGAATGCTTCGACGCCGAGGCGCGCGACGCGTTCGAAGAACCGAGGTTTTTGGAATCGCACGAGCTCGATGCGTTGTATCAGTGCACGGACGTGAGCGTGATGGAATTGAAGCGAAAGTAGAAAAATTATTGTAAAAAAGTGAGTCAAAGTCGCGTGTAAAAAAGTCGTCGCGAATCCTACGCCTGCACGCCCTTCATCTCGCGCCAGACGTCGAGCGACACGCGCTTGGTCATGCTCTTAATTTGCGAGTTCGGACCGAGCTCGAAGAATTTCGTCTTGCCGTCGCCGATCAAGTTTTTCAAAGTCTGCTCCCACATGACGGGCGACACCAACTGCGTGGCCAACGACGCGCGCACGCCGTCGGCTTCCTTCGCCGTCATCGGCAAACCCGTGACGTTGGAGTAAATCGCGACGTTTGCGCGCGGGGCGTTGAAAGTGACTTCGCTCAACGCCTTTTCGAGCGCTTCTTTCGCGGATTCCATTCGTTTGGTGTGAAACGCGCCCGAGACGGCCAAAAACGCGACTTTAATCGCCCCCGCGGCTTGCGCTCGGCGCTGCGCGACGTCGAGCGCGACTTTGTCGCCCGACAACACGCGGCCTTGGGGGAACAGAAAGTTTGTGATTTCGAGCACGCAGTCTGGCGAGGACGCGATGACTTCGTTCTTCGATTCTTCCACGATCGTTTTCAACGCGTCGTCGTCCAAACCCACGACGCTGAGCATGCCGTGCGAGCCCTCGCGCGCCGCCGCCGCCATGGCTTCGGCGCGCGCTTTGACGACTTTAAACGCGTCCTCGTAGCTCAGCACACCGGCGAAGACGAGCGCGGCGTACTCTCCCAACGACAATCCCGCGCACGCATCGCACGCGTTGACGACGTCGGGGTCTTGATCCTTAAGCTTTTCCAACGCCGCGAGATTGGCGAGCAAAAGCGCGGGTTGCGCGTACACGGTGTCGTCGAGCTTTTCCTTCGGACCGTTGACGCAAATCTCGCGAAGGTCGTACCCGAGCACCTCGCGCGCGACTTCGCACATTTTCGCCACCGCGGGAAGTTCGAGCAACTTGTCGTCCGCGAGCATGCCGATCGCCTGCGAGCCTTGGCCCGGGAATAAGAAGGCGAATCGCGCCGGTTGCGGCGCCGTCGCGGAATCCGTCGCGCCGGGCATCATCTCCGTCATCCCGAGATTTTTCGTGAAATCCGGCGCGCCCTTTTCCCGTCGCTCCGCGATCTCGGCCTCGATCTCGGCCTCGATCTCGGCTCGTTTCACTCGTCGGCGCTCCTTGAACTGCGCCTTCGCCGCGCGCGCCTTGTCCCGTCGACGATCCTCCGGAAACGTCTTCTTGAAATCTTTCGCCCACGTGCGCACTTCGTCCAAGCCGTAATCGTACAGCGCCCACCAATCGCTCAGCGCCGGGTGCGGTTCCGCGCGCTTCTCGACGTGCGCGTACTTTTCGATCAACTCCTCGATTCGCTCGCGCACCTCGACGTCCTTGTCGACCAACCGCGCGGGCGTCTTCCGCCCCGGATTCAAATACGGATCGTAATCCTCGCACTCGATCGCCGGATCCGCGCCCTCGCTCAGCAAGTACTCAAAAATCTCCAAGTACCCGTCGAACTGCGCGAGATACGCCGCGCGGTGCAACGGCGTGAACCCCTTCGAGTCGCGCAGATTGACGCACTCCGGCACCTCGCGAATCAACCAGTGAATCATGTCCAACTGCTTGTACGTCACCGCGAAGTGAATCGGCGCCCCCGCGCCGTTGTCTTGCGTCAAAAAGTACGGATCCGTGCTCGCGATCAGTTTCAGCTGCTCCAAGTCCCCCAGGCGCACCGCCGAGTAAAACGCGAACGGTTGAAACTTCGGCTGCGGCGGGTACCGCCCCGACGCCGTCATGTCTCGATGGCCGAACCGCACCATCTCGCGCGCGCGCGCGTCTCCGCCGACCTCGCGTTCGCGCGCGTTCGCGCGTTCGCGTTTTTTTCTTCGCGTCGCGCGCGCGCTCGCGACCGACCTCGCGCGCGCGATCGACCGTCGCGCTCGCGAGTGACGCCCATCGCGCGACGCGCCGGGCGTTTCGTCGAGCGTTTCGCCGCGCCGCGCGCCTCGAGGCGACGGACGCGCGGGCGGGCGGACGACGCGCTGTTACCGCATATATAGGTCTAAATACCACCACAATACGTTATCGTATACCATACATAAAGCCACAGATCACCAGTCCACACACGACGATCGATCGATCGCGTCGCGCGAATCTCCAAAAAATCGCCGTCGCGCGGCTTATCCGGATGGGTCGGCGGGCGCGCCGCGATCGCGCGTCGCGACGCGCGCGCGTCGTCACTCCGCGACGCCTCGCGCGACCGCACGGCGCCGCACGATACGCTCGAGTCGCGACCCGCGCGATCGCGATGTTCGCCGCGACGACGACGCTCGGCGCGACGAAATTCGTCGTCGCGAAAACCTCGTCGACCTCGCCGTCGCGCGCGCGACGATCGACGGTGCGCGTTCGCGCGCAGAGCGTCCAGGCGCCGGCGCTGAACACGACGCGATCGAGCGAGATCTTCAAGGCGGCGCAAGACATCCTGCCGGGAGGCGTGAACTCGCCCGTGCGCGCGTTCAAGTCGGTGGGCGGGAACCCGATCGTGTTCGAGCGCGTCAAGGATGCGTACGCGTTCGACGTGGACGGGAACAAATACGTCGATTACGTCGGATCGTGGGGACCGGCGATCTGCGGACACGCGAATGATCGGGTGAACGAGAAATTGAAGGCGCAGATCGATAAGGGGACGAGCTTCGGGGCGCCGTGTGAGCTCGAGAACACGCTCGGCGAGATGGTCATCGAGCGCGTGCCGAGCGTGGAGATGGTGCGATTTTGCAACTCTGGGACGGAGGCGTGCTTGTCCGCGCTGCGCGTGATGCGGGCGTACACGGGGAGAGACATGATCATTAAGTTCGAAGGGTGCTACCACGGACACGCCGACCCGTTCTTGGTCAAGGCTGGTTCGGGCGTCATCACGCTCGGGTTGCCGGATTCGCCGGGCGTGCCGGCGGCGGCGACGGCGACGACGCTGTGCGCGACGTACAACAACCTCGATGAAGTCAAGGCTTTGTTCGCGGCGAACCCGGGTAAGATTGCGGGGGTGATCCTCGAACCCGTGGTCGGGAACAGCGGTTTCATCGCCCCGGACAAGGAGTTTTTGCAAGGCTTGCGCGAGACGTGCACCAAGGAGGGCGCGGTGCTGTGCTTTGACGAAGTCATGACTGGGTTCCGCATCGCCAAGGGCTGCGCGCAAGAGTACTGGGGCGTCACCCCGGATTTGACCACCATGGGTAAGGTGATCGGCGGCGGTATGCCCGTCGGCGCGTACGGGGGTAAGCGCGAAATCATGGACATGGTCGCCCCGGCGGGTCCGATGTACCAAGCCGGTACGCTCTCCGGGAACCCGCTCGCCATGGTTGCTGGCATCGAAACGTTGAAGATTCTCGGCGAACCGGGTCAGTACGAAAAGTTGGACAAGCTCACCAAGCGCTTGATCGAGGGCATCTTGAAGGCGGGTAAGGACAACGGCCACGCGGTGTGCGGCGGTCACATCTCGGGCATGTTTGGTTTCTTCTTCACCGAAGGTCCGGTGAAGAACTTCACCGACGCGGCGAAGAGCGACACCGAAAAGTTCGGTCGCTGGCACCGCGCCATGCTCGAAGAAGGTGTCTACTTGGCCCCGTCCCAATTCGAAGCCGGTTTCATGTCTTTGGCGCACACCGAAGCGGACATTGACGCCACCATCGCCGCCGCTCAACGCGCGATGGCGCGCATTTAAACGCATATTTTGACGATTTCGATGACGCGGTGACGCGTCTTCGTAGTCATCAACATTTACCACGACGACGACGGCGCAGTCAGCGCACGCACGGCGACGATCGACGACGATTACTTTGATTAACTTGCTCTCATTGAAATTTAACAACTCTTCAAGCCGATTCGCGTCGACGTCGCGCGCGCGCCACCCTCGGACTCACTTCACGACGCCCAATATCACACGTTTCTCGCCCGCGCGATCGCATCGAAACAGACTGAACCTCAACCTTTCGTTCATGTCCGACGTCGACCGCCCTCGACCGAGCAAGCGGCGACCATCGATGACGCGCTACGAGCTCGAGTCGCGCGAGAGACACAAAAAACCAAAAATCTGGAACGGCGACGGCGTCGAGGGTAAGCAGGCAATCGGTCGCGCGCGGTGCGCCGTCCGCGAGGCCGCGCGAGCCGTTCGCGATGGTTGTCATGGCGATAAGCTGCTTCACATGTGCTGGAACAATAAATCCTGGAACGTGTTGAACGACGACGTCTTACTCGAAGCCGCGCGATGCGGTAATCGCGAATGCGCGCAAACGATCGCGGAGCATCATCACCACGGCGAAGGATTGACGAAAGAGGGAGTGATGCGCGCGAGCTTCGCCGCGGCAGAGAGCGGCCATTACGACATCGTCGAGATGTTGAGCGATTCGATCGCCTTCGATCTGTCCTGCTCGCTGTCGACGGCGCACTACGAAATCGGATTGGCGTCGAAGAACGCGGAGTTTGTGTGGAGATTGATCAGGGCGGAAGCACCGATGGCGTGTTCACAGATGGAAGATGTGACGGATTTGGTAGTTTCGCACTACACCGGTGCGATTGCCGACGAGCGTGAAAGATTGCAGATCGAGATGATGATGATGAAGTACGTGGAAAATTGTCTAGATGACGGATCTGCTGAATGGGACTCTCAAACGCCGACGCCCGAGCTCGATCTCGACTCGGGCGTCGACGCTTATGAAACCGAGGACGCGATCGGAAATGATGAGAAGGAGTATACTGCACGCGAATGGAGATGATGTATCAAATATGCCGATGTATCAAATATGCCGATGATGAAATAGAGAAAAATATATCCAAAACGACGTCGCCGACGACTTGTGTATTTTCACTCAGCGTCGACGACGACGAGCGAGCTCTCGTCCGTGGTTTTCGCGTCCGCACATGTGAAGCACGTGTTCCCGGCGCGATCGACGGCGGAGATTTCGAACGTGACTTCGTCGCCCGGGACGTCGCCCGCGGCGCGCGAGATTTCGACGTAGCCATAAAACGCGTCGCCGTGATGGCTCGCCAAACTGACGAACGCGTCGCGATCGCGCATTCGCACACGCACATCATCCACAGGCTCGCTAAATGAGACGTACAGCACGGCGATGTCGCCGATTCGAACGACGTCGGCGCGAGACGAGACGTCGCGAGCGTACGGGCGAAGGTACGCGTCGACGACGAACGGCGCCGTGGAATCGAACACTACGGTGACGCCCTCGGTGACGCCTTCGACGAAGAACGTTCGCTCGTTTGGTGTCGTCTCGGGAACGACATCGATGCGAAAGCGCAACGGTCCTTCATCCACGTACACACCGTCGTCGCCCAAGCGTCGAGTGGCGACGAACGTCGACGCGAAGCGCCAATCGCCATCCTTGTTCGTCGTCGTTCGAACGCTCGTCGGAGACATGCGCTCACGAGGGGTGATGAAATCGGCGAACACGTCAATTGGAACCTTGGTTTCGATATCTAGCTCGATGGAGACGTAATCGCCGTACGTGGCGTGCGCTTCGTACGCGTTGCTCGTCGCCATGCGACACGCAAAACTTTCGATTTCGTCGGGAGCGTCGACGTAGATTTCGTCGTTCCCGTCGTCCGGAAACTCGATCACGATATCGTCGTCGTTAGTATCGTCGTCGTTGAACGTGTCGCCGTCGTCGCGCGCGGGTGGCGGCGCGCACGCGCACTCGGCGCAGCACGCGTCGACTCCTTCGCCGCGGAAAAACGCCGCCTTGGATTCAATCTCTCGACGCACAATATTCAACGTGCTCGCATCGCTCGGGGCGTCGTACACGGTGAATCCGTCGTAGTCTTCGATTTCAGCCGGAGAAAGTAACCAGAACAAAGCCCCCGCGCGTCGGCGATCGTCCTCGCGCAAGAGCTCGAAGGTGCGCGCAAAGTACGCGTCTCGAACCGCGAGCGGTCGCTTCTTTCCAAACTCTTCGAACACGATGGGCTTATCGTTCGCAGACTTCGCCAAGTGCGCTCGAATCCATCGCTCGAGGAAACGAAGCTTGGACTCGTCGTCGCTATCCATCCAGTCGTCCGTCCAAACGTGCGCGGCGACAAAGTCGACGGCGTCGCTCTCGCGCAATCGATCGACGTCCACGCCCTGACGTTCGGCGCCGGCGAACGGGTTCGCCTCGACGCCTTCGCCACGCATGAAGAAACCTTCGGTACCGACGCTGACGAGATGATTTCCCTCGTCGAGTCTTTTCACCAAAGCGCCGAAGTACGTCGCCCACTCGTGAAAGACGTCGCCGCGATCGTCTCCGGGCAAGCGCGGTTCGTTTATCAGCTGGTACGCGAAGATCGTCGGATCATCCTTATACGCGACGTTCGTGAACGTGTTCGTTCGCGTCACGACTTTCGCCACGAACGCCTCGAACGCGTCTCGACACTTTGGCGAGGTGAAAAAGTCTTCGCGTCGATACGCGCTCGTTTCGCCCTCTTCTCTCGCCCATCGCGCGTATCGCGCGATGCCGCCGTAATCGTCCCAATAATTCGTCAGCGTCAAGATGACGCGAATCCGTCGCCTCTCGCACTCGTATAAAACTTCATCAAGCCCCAAGAACGCGCGCTCGTTAAACTCCCCCCGCCGCGGTTGCGTCGATCGTCCGTCGTACGAAGATTCGTCGCCGTCCAAAAACGCCCACGTTCGCGCGACGTCCGCGCCGATCTCTCGCATCGCGTCCAGAGTCTCGAACACCCACCGACGCTCGGTCTCGTTCCCCAACATCGCGTATCGCAACCAATCTGTCCCTCGCGCGCGTCGACGCGTCCATCGTCAATCCTCGAATTCGCGCTCGATCTCGCGCTCGATCTCGCGCTCGATCTCGTCTCGTCTCGTCTCGTCTCGTCTCGTCTCGTCTCCCGCGCGTCGTCCACGCACACACGTTCGCCCCGATCGCGCGCACCCGCCCCCCATCGCTCGCGTCTCGAAACGCGCGATCGCGCGCGTCCATCACGACGCGTCCGAACGTCCCGCGCGCGTCTCCCGCGCCGTCCTCGTCGCCGCGCGCGTCTCGCGCGCGCGCGCCGCCCGACGCCGCGACGATCCAAAACAATCCTAAAACGCCCCACCGCCGTCTCGCGCGCGTCTCGCGACGCGCGCGACGCGCGCGCGACATGTCACCGCGATCGTCGCTCTCGCGATCGTCGCCGCCCGTCGTTTCTGCGCGTCGCGATCCGTCGCCGCGTCGCCGCGCGCGCGCGCCGAGGCCGAGGTCCGACCGACCGATTCACAGACTGTATTGCCATACATCTCGTATAAAGATAACAGAAACGCGATCGCGCGCGCGCGCCGAGGCCGAGGTCCGACCGACCGATGCGCGCACTGTATTTCCATACATCTCGTATAAAGACAACAGAAACGCCATCGCGGGGCACTAGGGCTTCGCGACACACCGCGACGCGACGCCGCCGCCATGGCGGACTCCGACAGCGACTACGCGAGCGACGACGAATCGACGATCGACGAGAGCGAGTTCACGTGCGAGAACGTGCGTCGATCGACGCGCCGCGCGACGCGACGCGGTGACGCGCGACGACGACGCGACGAGCGAAGAGGACGATCGAACGATCGACGACGACAGGCGCGAGCGACTGACGACGACGCCGAGACGACGCGCGCGGACGAAACAGCCGGATGTGGTGACGAAATATAAGATCGCGGCGGACTGCGCGAACGCGGCGATGAAGGAGGTGCGCGCGGCGATCGCGGTCGGGGCGAAGGTTGTGGATTTGTGCGCGCTCGGCGACGCGGCGATCGAGCGAGAGACGGCGAAGTATTACAATAAAAAGGATAAGGATGGGAATAAGGTGGAGAAAGGGATCGCGTTTCCGACGTGCGTGTCGATCGATAACTGCGTGTGCCATAACTCGCCGGACGCGAGCGATGCGAAGACGATCGAGGACGGGGCGAGCGTGAAGATCGATTTGGGGGCGCACGTGGACGGGTACGTGGCGACGACGGCGACGACTGTCGTCGTGGGCGGTAAACCGGTGACGGGGGCGCAGGCGGACGTGATGAAGGCGGCGGAGTTGGCGAGTGAAATCGTCATTCGTAAGCTCAGGCCGGGGGCGTCGACGGGGGAAATCGGCGGCGTCATCGAGGGCGTGGCGAAGGATTTCGGCGTCAACGTCGTCGAGGGCGTGATGACGCATAACATGAAGCGTTTTATCATCGACGGTAACAAGGTGATTCTGAACAAGTCTACGCCGGAGATGAAGGCTGATCCCGAGGAGATTGAGCTCTATGAAGTCTACGCGTTGGACATTGTCATGTCGAGCGGCGAGGGCAAGCCCAAGCAAAGGGACGAGAGAGAAACCAAGGTTTACAAGCGCGCCATCGAAAAGAACTACCAGTTAAAGATGCAAGGTTCGCGCGCGGTTTTCTCGGAAATCTCAAAGCGATTCCCCACCATGCCCTTCACCGCGCGGGCGTTGGAAGAGAAGCGCGTCAACTTTGGCCTCGTCGAATGCTGCAACCACGGGTTGTTGCACGCCTACCCGGTGCTTTACGAAAAGGATGGTGCCGCCGTCGCGCACGTCAAGAGCACGTTCTTAGTGTTGAAGAAGGGCAACGATCGCATCACGACCTTTGAGCCGCAAGAGGTGCAATCGGACAAGTCGCTTAGCGACAACGCGTTGGTCGAACTCATCGCGACCGAACTCAAGCCGAAGCCCAAGCCCAAAAAGAAGAAGTGATGCGTCGAGTGATGCGTTTTTAATATCAGTTTCTCACGTCGTGCGGTTCAATTAGTCGTGCTAAATCGTTCGTTCGTTCGTTCGTTCGTTCGTTCGTTCGTTCGTTCGTTCGTTCGTTCGTTCGTTCGTTCGTTCGTTCGTTCGTTCGTGTTACAACTCGCGAATGGCGCGATGAAGGGAAGCATCGAGGCGGCGTTTCGACCGAGGCGGTGCGCTGGTGCGTTCGTCTAGCCGACGAATTCGGCCGACATCCCATCGCCACCGCGAGACGGTGCGCGGACGCAGAGCAAAACGCGGGCCAACGTATTAATCTTCTTACCGTCACGCTCGGACTGTAAAATGTCTTTACCATCCATGACGGAGACGGTTTCCGCGGCGGCGTTGCTTCCAGCCAAGACGAGCGAGGACGTCTTAGCGACGAGATAATACTGGCCGAAGCGCGGTGAGTTGTCGGATTTATCGGAGATCAATAAACCGGGCTCGGCCTTGTCTTTGACGCCCTCGATGTCCGTCTTCGACGTGTCGTCGATGAACAAAGCGAAGGGCGCTACGGCTTGGAGCAACAGATCCCACTTCGGCAACGCCACCCAATCGGTGTTGGCCTGCGGCGAGAACACACCAAAGATGTTTCCGGTGTTCTCGAGAACACCTGCGGTGCGAACCTTTGCGGCGGTGACCTTGTTCAAGTTTCCGATGACTGGCATCGGGATGAATAGGAACTCGGCTTCCTCGAGGCGAACGACTTGGAGCTCCGCCTCGCGAGCGCCTTCGTCGGATTCACCGTTGGCGAGCGAGCCGCCTTCGCCCAGTTTTGTGCGCTTAAACAGTTCCACCGCCGTCGCCATGCGCGCCTTGGCTTTTTCCGTGACGGCGTACAGCATACCGCGTTCGAAAATCTTGAGCGCCTCCTCCTCGCCCTGGTACCGCTGCAACTCGAGAATGTCGCGATAGAGCTTGTAAGCCAAAATGTCCCCCGGCGTGTCGTTGAAATCTCTGGCCGCCACCGTGCGAACGTTGGCGGATTTAATTTCGTACGCCTTGACCAATTCGCGCGTTTGTGTTTCTTCAAATTCGTTGTCGACGACGAACGTCGCCGCCGCCGCGCGCGTCGCCGCGGGCATGTACATAATTTGCGACAAGTTCGGCGCCCCGCGATATTCATCGTGGAAATACTCGAGCTTTGTGCTGTCGAAATCTAACCCTTCCTTCAAGCTCGCGTAGCACTGCAACCACACCACCCACGTCGCCTGTTCCTTCGGTTCGATGCCCGTCGCGTCGAAGATGTCCGTCGACGTCATCCCCTTCGCCTGCAACGGTCTGATAAATTTCGCCAGCGTGAACCACATCCCCGCGCGCTGTCGCATAAGCATCATCATTCTCTCCGGGTCGTTCTCATCCTCGCTCACTTTCGCCGCTTCGTACGTCTCCGGCGGCTTGAACGGCTCGTACGCCCCCTGCAACTCGCCGCCAACCTTTGGAATCACCCCCGCCGGTCCTTTCCGCTCCCCCGCCGTCGTCGCCCCCCCGCTCATCGGGTTCCTCTGCACCACCACGGCGTCGGCGTCGAATCCATCCATCCCCGGCACGATCAGCCCCCCCCCCGGTGGTTTCGGCGCGCTCGCGCCGCCGCCGCCGAACGTCGGCAGCGCGCTCGGGTCAAATTGAAAATCATCATTCGTCGCCCGCGTCGCCCGATCCTCGCCCCTCCGCGTCGCCCGTCGCGTCCGCGCGCGTCGCCCCCCGCGTCCCGCGCGTCCCGCGCTCGCGACGACGCGCGCGCGCGCGCCCGCGACGCGCATCTTTCCGATCGCGCGTCGCTTTTTCGCTTATCCGACTCGACGACGCTCGAGCCGCGTCGATCGGTCCGCGCGCGCGTCGATTCGCGCGTCGCGTCGCGTACGACCCGCTCGGGCGTCGATCGATCGGCGTCTCGGGCGTCGTCGATCGTCGTCGACGCGAGCGCGACGACGTGTGCGCGCGCCTCGGGGGGGCCGGCGGCGGTCGATGCCCTAGCGAAACCCTCGTTCACGTATTCTACGCTCAATTCGCCCGTGTGGCGAATCGCGATCGCGCGCGATCGATCGC
>Ga0209666_1002807_pt1 | contig 12920 bp, 9 predicted proteins | sample SaaInlV_125m_DNA_FD_184679 | JGI IMG/M metagenome (GOLD analysis project Ga0209666, IMG submission 184679) | Marine microbial communities from expanding oxygen minimum zones in the Saanich Inlet - Saanich Inlet SI037_S3LV_10m_DNA (SPAdes)... | ecosystem: Environmental > Aquatic > Marine >...
TGCGCGTCGCGCGTTTTGCGTCCGCGTAATATGGGTGGACTCTTTTTTTCTTTTTTCTAGCGCGTGGAAGACGTCCGGCGCGTCTCACATGACCCCGTCGGGCGGCGTGATCATGGGCGCGTCGATGGTCTCGACGTGGATCTGGACCGCGTCCGTGACGAGCTCGCCGTTCACCTCGCCCTTCTCCGCGTGGATCGCGGCGATGACCTTGTCGATCCACTCGGCGATCACCGTCACCTTCTCGTACTCCAGCTTCATCTCGTCCGAAGCCTCCGGGCCCTTCACGTCGTCGCGCAGGATGGCCTCGATCAGGTCGTACTCCTCCTTGACGTAGAGGAGCCCAGCCTCGGCGACCGCCGCGGTCGCGACCAGGGAGCTCTTCTGCAGCATGGGCGGCATCCTCCGGAACTTGTCGTACACCGCGTTGACGAGCTCGACGTTCTCCTTGATGATGCACTCCGCGACGATGCGCAGGTGCACGTCGATGATGGTGGTGCACTCCTCGAGCCCGCCGTCGTACGCCGCCTGGTACACGTCCACGACGGTGATGTCGTCCAGCGCCTCGTACGTCTTGTCGGGGCCCAGCTCGGTGACCGCGAAGATGCGGCCGTTCACGCTGGAGTCCCCGGCGAACGTCGCGCACATCACCGCCACCTGCGAGTCGATCTCCTCCCAGGACGACACGTCGTCCGACGTGATGGAGTTGGACGCCGAGAGCGTCGCGTCGGGCGCGCCCCGAATCGTCGCCGCGCTCCGCACGGCGCGGCGCGCGGAGCGGACCGCGGGCGCCGCGACGCGCGCGGCGGCGGCGGTGGAGGCGGCGAGGGCGGACATCGCGAACTGCGAGGCGCGGCGCGGATCGCTGTGCCGGGACGAGCGGAAAAGAGCGAACGACTGTCAAGGATCTCCTGAAAAGATAGGACACGCTGGCAGACTGTGGTGAGACGGGCGAGAGCGCGCAGGAACACGAGAACGCGCACTTCATTAATTACACCCTCGCGGCTCCCTTCGTCGTCCTCGCGCGCCTTCGAAGGCGCTCAAAACGTGGCCTCACTTCTTGGGCCCGTGCTTGGGCAACCACTCCTCCTTGAACCACTTCTTGGTGATGGCCCACGCCTCGTCCGGCGCGACGATGGGCTCGTACCCCAGGTCGCGCTTGCTCTCTTCCGGGTCGAAGTACCGGTTGATGAGCAACATGCGCACGCTGAACGTGGTGAGCTTGAACTTTTTGCCGAGCGCCGCGCCCAGGGATTCGCAGAAATACCCGAGCGGGTACATGAACGACCAGCCCGGTAACGGTAACTTGCGAAACAGCGACGTCGCGTTGGGTAAGATGTCCACGATCGCCCGGTCGATGAACTTCCACAAGTTCACCGGCGCGCCGTCCGTGCAGATGTAAAACTTCCCCAGCGCGGGCGAGTCCTTGAACAAAACTTTTTCGGCGACGATCAAGCCGTGGCAGTAGTTGTCCACGAAGCACACCGACACGAGGTTCTTCCCGGATCCGAAAACCCTAAGCCTCTTGGCGTTGAGTAAGAAATTGTGCAGGAAAAGAAAGTCCCGTGGTCCGTACACCTGGTGCGGCGCCACCGCGACGGTGAACAGTTTCTCGTTGTCGCACGCGCGCATGCACGCCTCTTCGCCTTTGGCTTTGCTCTCGGCGTACGCCTGAAGGAACTTCTTGGGGTACCGAAGCTCGCTCTCCTTCGAGCCGTTGATGTCTTTGCCGTCGAAGCGCGTCGATGGGGACGAGCTCATGACAATCTTGCCGATGCCGTGCTTCTTGCACGCCTCGATGACGTTCACCGTGCCCTGGAAGTTGACCTTGTCGTACATCTCCAGCGCGTGGTACGGGCCCACGAGCGCGGCGATGTGCCACACGCAATCCGCCCCCTCGCACGCGCGATCGACATCAGAGGGGTTGGTCAGGTCGCCCTGCATCCAGACGATGCGTTTGTCGTCGCCCGCGTCCGCGGGCTTCGGCGCGATGTCGAACGCCACGACGCGCTCGGCGCCGCGCTCCACCAGCATCTCCACCAGCCTGCGCCCGACGAAGCCCATCCCGCCGGTCACCACGCACCGCTTGGGCACCGCGGGAAATCGCGTTGACGCGCCCATGGTGGGGACGGGTCTCGAAGGAAGAGTCGGGTCTCGCGGGTCCGCGACCGCGCCGCAAAGGCCGTCTAGATCACTGAGGCCGTCGGAGGGGCACGCGCCGCAGCGACACGCAGGTCGGGTCGGTCGTCGGTGCCTCTGGACCATGCACAGTGAGCCGGATCGCGTCCGAGCCGAGAGGAAACGCGACGCGCAGAATCTCCGCCCGAGACGGACAAGAAGAAGCGCGGCAAACTCGCCGCCCGATCAACCCGAGGCGACCAAGTGGACGGGTGACGACAAAAGATGCACTTCGGATCTTTCGAGAAGCTGAAGTTTTTTTTTTTCGAGCGATAATCCCAGACTACGAGCGCATACGACTTTGCCGCGCATCGCGAGTCGTCGCGAAAAAGCGCGCGAGCGCTCGTTTACTTGATAGTTTCCCAAGCGACGCCGATTGGTTTCCGTCGGTCGCGCGTTGGACCTTCGCACTACGCAACGCGCGTCCCCATCTCCAGACGATGACCTCCACGCTCACATACGGCGTTCGCGCCCCCGCCGCGGCCTTCTCTCTCGTGCGCGCGCAAAGGCGCGGCGAACCTCTCGGGCGCGCTCGGGCGCTGTCGGGAATCAAAACCCCCGCGCGCTTTTCGTCGGGCCGCGCGAAGCGACACTCGCTCGGTGCGCGCACGGTCGCGACCGCCGTCACCGAGCCCTCGAGCGAAGCCGCTCGCGTCGAGGAAGTGAAGCTCTCGTCGAGCGTTCTCCCGGGGACGGCGCCGTCGAACGGCAACCCCGATGACAGGACGTTCGTCGCGAAAGGTGCGCGCGACGTGACCTTTTTTCGCGCGAAGCGACGCCACCCAAAGGTCGTGGCGCGAAAACGGGTCGACCGTCGCCCCGTCCGTGTCTTTCCCCCCGTCACCGCTCGCGCGCTGCCCCACCCCGCGTCGTCTCAACGACGAACCCCGCGACGAGACTATACGCGACGCCTTCCCGAAAACCGACCTCGCTGACGAGCGCGCTCCCCGCGTGTCGCTCCACTGGCGTCGGTCATCCAAATGTCAAAAAAATTCGCAGTGCGTTTCATCGGCCCCGACCGCAAGGGGCTCATGGCGAGCCTGACGCAGCTCATGTTCGGTTGCGGGTGCAACATCCTGAGCTCCGCGCAGTACGTCAGCGACGACGGTATGTTCTTCCAGCGCCTTTCCATCGACTTCTCCGGTTTGTTCAGCGGCGCGGATAACCGCGCGGCGCTCGAGAGCAGCATCGAGAACCTCGCGCGCCAGTTCGACATGGACTCGTGGGACATTTCGTACAACGCCGACCCGCACCGCGTCGGCATCTTGGTGAGCAAGATCGACCACTGCCTTTGGGATTTGCTCGTGCGCCACGCGAACGGCGAGCTCAAGTGCGAGATCCCGTTCATCATCAGCAACCACACCGACCTGAAGTACATCGCGGACCAGTTCGGGATCCCGTTCTTCCATCTCCCCATGGAACCGGAGAAGTTCGGCGGCGACAAAGTCAAGGCGAAGGCGGCGCAGGAGGCGAAGATTGAGGCGCTCATCGAGAAGCACGGCGCGGACACGTTGGTGATGGCTCGGTACATGCAAGTGTTGTCGGACGCGTTCTGCGACAGGCACGCGTCGCACACGATCAACATCCACCACTCGTTCCTGCCCGCGTTCGAGGGCGCGAAGCCGTACCACCGCGCGAAGGAACGCGGCGTGAAGCTCATCGGCGCCACCGCGCATTACGCCACAGCCAAGTTGGACATGGGCCCCATCATCGTGCAGGATGTCGCGCCCGTCTCGCACCGCGACACGGTGAAGGACATGGTGCGCAAGGGGAAGGACGTCGAGCGCGTCGCGCTCGCCAGGGCGCTGCGGTACCACCTCGAGAGCAGGGTGCTGGTGCACGACGGGAGGACCGTCGTCTTCGACTGAGGAGACGCGCTCTTAGGTCGCCGGAGGTTCTTCGCGCGAAAGTTTTTTTCGAACGTCAAAGAAAAAAGCCGCGCGCGGTACCGTAAACTGTTTTTTTGTCTTTGTATTGGTAATATGAATTGTTTCACGAAAGAGACGGAAGACGCGCCCGCTCCTGTACCCGCCGCGACGTTCGCGACCGACCGCGTGGAGCCTCGCGGTCGTGCGCCGCGACGAACACCGCGTTCGTCTTCGTTCGCGGCTTCGTCGGCGCGCGCGCCGTTCGCCGCGAAAAAAATAAACGTGTTCGATTTTCATCTGTCCTTGAAAGCTGAGTTGGAATCCAGGACTCCGCAGTGGCGGTCGACTCAAGCCGCGCGACGAGAGGCTGAGATGAAATCTCGGGGAAGGTTCCCCTCACTTCCCCTCGCGCACCGAGATGGAGGGCCAACAGGGGGAGGGTCCCCAGTCCACCGCGGACCTCTCTGCGTTCGTGCAGAACCTGCTGAGCCAGATGCAGAGCCGGTTCCAGCAGATGAGCGACTCGATCATCACTCGCATCGACGAGATGGGCGAGCGCATCGACGACCTGGAGAAGTCGGTGGGCGATCTCGTGCAGCAGGCGGAGGACGACGTCAACGCGCCCGCGCCGGAGGGCGCGGTGACGCCCGCCAAGTGACGGCGTCTCGCGATGACGAGCGCGTGTACAACGAAACCGAGCCGAACGGCGCGAGACGGGTCGCGAGCGTTCGCTCGTCCTTAGCGGAGACGAGAGGCGCGTGTGGCGAAGAGAAGAAAAGAAACCTTCCGGCGTCGAAGAGAGACGAACGCTTCCAACGCGAGACGCGACGCCAAAGTCACTTTCCAGCCAGTGTAGTCTATCGAACGAAACGAACAAACGAACGACGCGGTCTACGCGCGCCAAAGCTCTCACAGCTCCTCGCGAGGCGCCTCCTCGTCCCCCGCCGTCATTCTCCCGGAGGCATCCTCGACAGGGTCGGGCTCGATCCGAGACGCCTCCCGCTCGGTATCGGCATCCTCGGTGTTCTCCGCGACGCCGCCGTCGTCGTCGCTCGGCATCGGGGTCGGCGCCGGCGCGGCGCCCTCCGCGTCGCGCGCGACACCACCCGCGTCACCCGCCATCTCCCTCAGCGCCTCGCGCGCCTGCGCGGCGGCGTCCGCCAGGTCCAGCCCCTGCATCAGGTCCAGACCCCCGTCCGCGTCCGGCGCGATGCGGACTCTAGTGTCTTTCATCGCCGCGAACCCCGCCACGCCTCCCCGCCGCAGAAACAGCGTGAGGAAGAGGAACGATAAAGCGAGAAGCGCGAAGGAGAAGAGAACGCGCGCGAACGCCGCGGCGGCGCTGATTTGACGCCGCGCGAACGCGCACCGCGCGGACGCGTCCGCGGAGCCGCTCAGGACGTAACCGCCGTCCGTCGAAAACGCGAGCGTGGTGACGAAGATCATGTGCGCGGAGTTGTCACACGCGCGCACGCGAAGGCGTTTCGTTTTCGATCCCGTCTCGCCGACGTCGACGAGAACGACGGCGCCCTCCGAGGTTCCGAGCCCGACCCTCGCGCCGTCAAACGACGCCGACGCCGCCGAGACGGGATCGCGCGTCGCGCGGATCGACCCGACGATGGTCCAGGACACGTCGTCCGGTTTACTAACCTCCGGCGTCCACCGAGACACGAAGCCCTCGCCGTTGACGTTGAGAACGGTGACGACGTCGCCGTCCGCGCGGAACGCGGCGAGGCGGTACGACGCGACGACGCGCTTTGCGTTTTTTCCCGTGTTTCCGCGTGGAACGGAGACGGCCGGGTCGCGGAAGGCGAACAGCCTCTTGTTCTTCTCGACGCTCCAAAGCGCCGCGCCGGCGTTTTCCGGAACCGCGGCGGACTCGGCGGACGTCGTCAGCACGCTTTTGTCGTCCGGGGAGAAGCACACGCACGTCACCGCGTCGGCGTGCGCGCCCACTTCCTTGGTCAACGTCAAGCCGCCGGCGCGGTCGTCGTCGTCGGCCCACTCGCAGATGCACACGCGCCCATCCTCCAGTCCGACCGCGAGCTTCGCGCCGTCCGACGAGAACGCCGCGCACTTCACGTCGCAGTCCGCGACGGTGGACCGAGCCGCGGAGCCGTCTGCGGCGAGACGCGCGGGCTTGACGACGTACGGCGACGCGCCGGCGCCGGCTCGGCTCTGGCTCGCCGGCGGGTCCGCGTTCTCATCCTCTCCGAGCGCCTCGTCCTCGGCCGTGGCCGGGTCGCGCGTCACGTCGTACACCGCGACGTCCCCCCCGAAGACGCACAGCACGCGCGAGTTGTCGGGGAACATCACGAGCGCCTGCGGCGCGGTCTCGTCCGTGTGGCAGGAGAAGAGCGGCTCCGACAGCGTCTCGCCGTCGAACGTCGCGACGCAGACGCGGTTAGGTATGCCGCTGGATTTCTTCCCTCCCCCGCCCGCGACGAGCAGGGAGCGCTCGTCCGCCCAAGCCGAGGCGTACAGGGGCATGCCGAACTTCTTCGTGTTCGGCTTGGGCTTCTTCGGCGCCATGGCGGCGGGCGAGTCGTGAGGAAACCGGGGGGGAAGCGGCCGCGCGCGTGGCGATTGTGCTCCGCGCAACGCGCAGTGGCGCAGATCCGAGTCAGGCTCGTTGTCAGTTTTCCACGCGTCGCGTCGAGAAGCATCTCGCCCGCTCGTCAGAAAAGCGCGCGCGCCGCTGGCACCCAGCGCCCGCCCGAGCGCGGTTCCTCGGCCCGAGCCGATCGCGTCGGGTTCGTCTCCGTCGCCCGGGAGCGCGCACCGTCCGACCCCGGTGCATGCCCCTCAGCTGCGTCTCGGCTCCCGCCCTGACCGAGGAGGAAAGACAGGAGGCTCTGGAGGCGAAGTTCTTCGCCGCGGGATCGACGCGAACAGGCCGGTCTTCTTCCCGCGCGGACATGTCCCCCTCGTACGCGGACGACGCCGCGTCGGTGTCGTTCGACACCCCCGACGGCACGCACGCGCTCGCGAAGCGGTGGACGCACCCGGACGGCCCTAGACCGTTCCACCCCCGGTGCTCGCCTCGCGCGGTGGTGGCGCAAGTGCCCGGCGCGAAAAAGCACAGGTGTCTGTTGGTCAACGTCGGCGACGCGCTCGTCGTGCACAACTTCAACCCGCGACTGGGCGATGACGAGTCATCCGCGTATCACACACGCAATCACAACTCACCGCCCCCGATCCGCGTCTTGACCTTCCAAAGCACGACCGTCACCGCCGTCGCGCACAGAGAGCTCCTCGCCGACGACGTGCACGAACCCGACGTGCTCGTCGGCCTCGGGAACGGCGAAGTTTTACTTTTATCTCTCAGAGCGCTCATCGCCGATCGCGACGGGAAGGCTCTTCCTCCCGGGACAAAACGGTTCAACACCGACGGCGGCGGCGGCGTCGGGGGCAGCGGCAGGATCGTGCGGGATCTCCTGAGTCATCAGGAGGATAAAAGCGCCGGTGGCAAAACCGCCGCGCGGTGCACGAGCGTCCACTGGTTTTTACCGACGATCAGAGACGTCGAAATCGCGAAAGACTCTGAAGGTAACAAAGAGTCTTTAAAAGCGCGCGACTTGTTCTTGTCGACGCACGCGGACGGCAACGCGTACGTGTACAGCGCCGCGCTCGGGGACGATCGCGACCCGCGATTCGCGTCGCTCCGAGGCTCGAACGCCGTCAACGCGGTTTCCTTAACGATGGCAACTGGGTTCCTCGACGGAAATTCCGACAATGTCGGAGAGACTGGTGAGGTACGGACAAAGTCGCCCAACCCCTTTGCGCGGATGCGCGTCGGGGCGGCTGCGCTCACCGCCGCCGCCGTCGCGCCGGGCGGCGAGGCGGTGGCGCTCGCCGCCGCGGACGGGCAGGTCCGCGTGCTGGACGTGCGTCGCGTCGCCAGCGGCGACGTCGCGCTCGTCGACGGGTTCAAGAGCCACTTCGGGGGCGTCGACGCCGTCGCCTGGGCCGAGGGCCCGCCCGATTCTCACGACGACGACGACGACGACGACGAACGCCGCGCCGAGGAAACAAAAACGAACCGTTCTTCCTCGCCGCGTCTCGGTCGGTTCCGTTTGGACGTGTGTTTGGAGCCGGGACCCGCGACGCCCCGGTTCCTGCTCGCCGGCGGCGAGGCGGATGTCGTCGAGGTCTGGGATAGGCCGCGGCGCGCGCTCGCCGCGCGCGCGCGCGGCCACGCCAGCTGGATCGCGCACGTCGCCGAGACCCCCCCGCGCGTCGCAGTCGGCGCGACGAAGAGCGACGAAGAAAAGAGCGACGCGCTCTTCGCCGCCGAGATTTCCGAAGAAAACACTGTCGACAAAAAAAGCAAAAGCACCGTCAGCACGTACGATGACCTGCTGGGCGAGGCGGACAAACACACGCGGCGTTTGCGGTTCGCGAGCGTCGCGCAGGATTGCCGCGTGTGCTTCTGGGAGATGGACGTCGACCAAACGCCGGCGTGGTGGGTTCCCGTCGCGCGGACGTTTTGTGAAATCGGGATCTCCGCGCGTCCCGAAGCGCTTTCGGCGCGCGATTCACGGTTCGAAACCGTAAAGCGCTCCGCCAACGTGGACGTGCCTGGCGGGCGCGCGACCGAACGAGCTGCTTCGGACGCGCTCGACGAGAATGAGAAGAGGCGATTTTCTTTCAGCGACGAGGACGAGGCGCCTCCTTTTGTGCCTTCGCGCGTCGCGCTCGGCGCCGCGCCCGAGGCGGAGGCGTCCGCCGCGGACCTCTCTGTTTTGCCGCCACCGGAAAAGACGTTGGAACCGACGTCGTCCGTGCCCTCCTCCTCTTTGACGACGTCGTCGCTGATGTTCCCGACGCTCAGGGAAGAGCTCTCCATCGGAGCTCCGGAAGACACGACCGTCGCTGGAAAAAAAACGACGGCGTCGGCGGTTTCGAGCGAAGACGTCTTCGGCGACGGCCGCGTCGTCGCGCGCGCCGCGTCGAGTCGCTCGACGCCTTCTATCTCTCCTTTCAGCACTCAGCTCGTGCACGCCGAGCCGTGCACGAGCCTGGCGTTCGTAAACGAGGGGGTCCTCACCACGTGCGGGGGGGGGGTCGTCAAGCTGTGGCGCCGAACGTAGGGGACGAAAGGAGGGTGCGCATTTTATGCGGGTTTCTTTTCCACTGGAAGGTATTTTTTGAAAGTAAAAGACGTGTCTTTCGATCGGGACGATGAAAGGGGTGTGCTCCCGATCGATCGGTGAAATCGAAACCGCTTTTGTCGAGAAAACCGCGTACCATACGTTTTTTCCTTTCGCGAGAAATCGGCACTCGCGCCAAAGCTTCGCGGCCCGCAATCATCGTGTCAACAAGTCCGGCGTCGCGTCTCCGGCATCGCCCTTTATTCGCCGCGCCGAGCCGCAGCACGAGAAGCTCCGCCTAAAAGATGGTGCAGCGTATCACTTACCGCCGCAGGTGCGTACCGAGTCCGCGCGACGCCGCGTGGCCGGTGCGCTCGCGCTCCGCGCAGCGCGAGCGGACCGGCCAGAAAAGCCCTACCGCGTCGAGTGGTGGCCCGATGCCGCGCCCGGGCTCGCCGGAGCGCGCCGCGAGCGACCGGCCGGCGCGCCGACCCGCCACGCGCGTCGGCGCCGTGCTTCCGAGGGACACGATGTCGACCGTCCCCGCGCTCGGCTCCTCGCCGCGCCCGCGGGCGTCGTCTCCGGCGCGTCGCGCGCGCGTCGATGCGCGCGTCGTCGCCGTTTAGGGTTTTCGCGCTCCGATGTTTTTTCCGCGGACTCCGTCGTCGCGCCTCCCCGCCCTCGCTGACCTCGGTTCCCGACCTTCTCGCAGGCACGCGTACGCGACCCGGTCGAACAAGGTGCGCAAGCTCCGCAAGCCCGGCGGCGCTTTGACCGTCCAGTACTTGAAGAAGAAGACCAAGGGTCCCCAGACCCCCGCCGGCGATCACGGGCGCATCCACGGCGTTCCGCACTTGAAGAAGACGGCGTACTCCAACAAGCACATGGCGAAGAACAAGAAATCCGTCTCCCGCTCCTACGGCGGCGTGCTTTCCGGTGGGGCTGTGCGCGAGCGCATCGTGCGCGCGTTCCTGGTCGAGGAGCAGAAGATCGTGAAGAAGGTGCTCAAGCTCCAGGCGGCCAAGTAAACGCGGCGAAAAGAGGAAAACGGCGATTACTTTGAAAGCACGCGACGATCCGATGGACGAAAGGAAACGCCGATGAAACGTCGCGTGTTTGACGCGTTTCTTGACCGGCGAAATGTCGGTCACGAGAGATGGCCGTGTGTGTAGCTTTTTGTTAGGGGGTGTGTGTGTTTGGCGCGACGGTTGTAACCGGAGCTCGAACGTTAAACGAACGAATCGTGAACAGAACGACCGTCGGAGAGACTCTGTGAAGTCACGCGTGGTTTTCGTGTCGTCGTCTATGGCTTCACTACTGCATCGCTATTTATTACGGTCGTCCGCCGGGCGCGCTGGGCAGCGCGACGCGACACACCGGGCACGTGTTTTTCGTTCGAAGCCACTCGAGGAGGCACGCGTCGTGGAACCTGTGCCCGCAAGGCATCTCTCGAAGCGTCGCGCCCTCGGGACCATGCCCCATGTCCGTCAGACACACCGGACACCCCGTGTCGTCGTCGTCTCCGCGCGCTCCCGGGCCGTCGCCGGTTCGATTCCCGCGTTCCGCGACGGTGACGCGCGGCAAGCGCTCAACCGCGTCGGGGTGCGCTGGGGAGAAAAACGTGCGCGTGTCGAGCTCGGCGATGTTGACGTCGCCGCCGAAGAAGGCGTCCGCCGTCGGGACGCCGCCCATAGGGCCGGCGGCGCGCGCGGGAATGGAACCCCCGAACTGGAACGACGCCGCGCCCCCCGGGGAGAGCCCGAAGGGGCTCACGCCATTTTGCGTTCGGAACGGGAAGCCGTGCGCGCCTAGAAGCGCGCTCCACGCCTCGCGCGCGACGATCTCGATCTCCGTCTCGGCGGTCGCGGCGGTCGAGGCGGAGGCGGCGGCGTCGTGCGTGCCGTCCGTGCCCGCCAGGCGGCGCACGATCTGCCGCGCGGCGGCCACGACGTCCTCGGGCGAGGCGTCCGCGCCGAGCTCGATGTGCATGCCCCCGCCCGGGGGGGGCTCCACCGCCTCCACGAACGTCGAGGCGCACCGCGAGCACGTCGGATCCGAGTCACGAGAAAGGGCGGACGCGGGGAGGCGGAAGGCGCCCACACAGTCGTGGCACCACATGTCCTGCTGCGCCTCCGAGGGTGCGCCGCCGCCCGATGCCGACGCGCCGCGCGCCGTCGGAAGGTCCATCGCCGCGCGCGCCGACGAGCCGGCGCCGCGCCGAGGGGAGTGCCCTTCGCGAGCGTTCGTCGGCAACGCTTCGTTTTCCAACAGCGTCGATTGCACTTGCTCCGGCGAAGCGAGAGGCTCTCGTGTTTCTGTGCAAAACAGCTCTCGTCTTGTTCTACTCCTCACCGGCGGCGGCGAGGTCCGCGACGAGCCGGGAGACTTCCCCGAGTTTCCGGACCAGCCCGTCGGCGAGCTCGGGGTCCGCGCCGAGCGCCGAGACGAGCCTCGCGGCCTCTCCGCGCGCCTCCGCCGCCGCGACGCGCGCCGCCGCCGCGCGCGACGCGAAGGCGCCGTCTCCTTTTCGAAAAAATCGTTTTTCCTCCTCCTCTCGCTCTCCGCTCTCTCGCTCCGTGTAGAGCGACTCGCTCCGTCTCGCCATTCCGCGCGTCGCCTCCCGCGCGACAAATTCGGCTTCCTCCACGATGGCGGCGACGCGCGCGGCGCAAGCGGTCTCCGCCTCGCCCGCCAGCCGCAGGCGCTCGGCGAGAACCTCCGCGTCGCGGCGCGCGACCGAAAAACGCGACTCGGCGTCCAAAAGCTTCGCGCGCGTCGCGTCGAGCTCGGCGACGTAAAACGACGCGTCATACGACGCTCCTTTTTCGCGTTCCCTTTGGAGTTCTAAACCCTCCCCCTCAACGCGAACGCCCCGGGGCTCGTTGCTCGTTTGGGGGAGACGGAACACGCGTTCCGACGACGCTCTCTCCGGCGGCGCGTTTGCGCGATGATGAAAAAGCGCGGAGCCGTAGTCTCGTGTCGTCTCGTGACGCGTCGCGAAGGGCGACGGGGGTCCTCTCGCCGTCTCCGAGCCCCCGAGCTGGTGTCGTGCATTCGCCCGCCTCGGGACGACATCGCGGGTCTGATAATACGCCGCGCGGCCTTCCAGCGCCGGCGAGGCGGGGGGGGAGTGGGGGACGGGCGTCGGCCTCGGCGAATGCGCCGCGCGTGATTTGAGCGCGCGCGCGGGAGATGGACGCGCGGAGGCGACGGCGACGTCCACGGGCGCGGAGAGCGCGGCGACGCGGCTCAAACGCGCCTGGAGATCATCCAGGTGCGAGATGAGCGCACCGTCCGCCTCGCTCATCGCCGCTTCACCGGAACCTCGCAGCGCGCGCGCGCGTCTGGCTAACAACGACGAAACTTCGTGGCGCGCCAATGGTTCCGTATCTTCCACTCGCGGATACGCGGACGCTCGAAACCGCGCGGCAGTCCGCCTCGCGCGTCCCCGTCGACGCGATGCGCGTCCTCGCGCTCCCCCTCGGAGCGGCCGCGGCCACGTCTCGCCCCCCCCGCGGTCCCGCCTCGAGCGCCGCCTCGCGACGCGGGCAGTCCGCGCGCGCCCATCGGAGCACGACCCGAGACGCGATATCCGCGACGCTCGGCGTCTCGTTTTCGACGGGCGCGCGCGCATCTGGCCGCGTCCACCGAGGCGAAGGCACCTGCACGCGCGCGTCGTCTCCGAATGACCGCGCGTCCGCCTCCGAGGTCTCGGGGATCGGCGTCGAGACCACCGACGGCGTCGAGACTCGAGCCTCGTCGGAGACGTTCTCGGCGGGTGCGG